>JAABUK010012806.1_pt1 | contig 10609 bp, 9 predicted proteins | sample 5559141 | NCBI WGS metagenome assembly JAABUK01 (sample SAMN10711869, study PRJNA513367) | rock metagenome | isolation source: Antarctica rocks | place: Antarctica: Victoria Land, Pudding Butte nord | collected 2016-01-03
GCCAGCTCGCGCGCCCAATAGTGAGCCGAGGCGCAGGCTTCCATGCCGATCAGGCAAGGAGAGAGCCCGGCGAAGAAGGCCCGCAGCTCGGTGCGGCGAAGGCGCTTTTTGAGCACCGGCCGACCCGTATCATCGACGCCGTGGACCTGGAAGACCTGTTTAGCGAGATCGATACCGACGGTACGAACAGACATGGGATCGGCTCCGGATGGGTGTTGCGCCGCCAGCCACTCTACGACAGGGCCGCACGGAGCGGGGGCCGTCCACCCCATCAATCCCACTTCCGAGCCGAGGCGGCCGCTACGTGGGAGGAGGCTACGGCCACGTGAGCTTCGAGCCTGAATTCACTCAGTGCCGCTCGCTTTGAGTTCCCGTGACAATGCCGGCCCGAGCCCGCCTTGTGTAGCCGGACGCTTTCTGCCAAGCCGCGCGTCCGTGCTGGGCGGGCTTTGCAGGTGGCGGTCCCGCTGCGTGGGCGTGGTCTCGGCTGTGTCGCTCGGCACGGCCGTGGAACGCGGGGGCACGATGATCGCCGCTGCGGGACAGCGCTCGGCGACCGCGGCGGCAACGCCCTCCTGGTCGTAGGCGCCGTCGGTGGCGAACGAGGCCACGGGTCCCGCGACCTGGTCGAGCAAGGGGCCGACCTCGGCGCCGTCATCGACCTCCTTTGCGGTCAGCGTCGTCGCGACGATCTGGCCGGTGCCGGCGTCCAAGCCGACGTGCAGCTTGCGCCAGGACCGGCGCGTTTTGGTGCCGTGCTTCTCGACCAGACACTCGCCCGCGCCGCAGAGCTTCAGGCCCGTGCTGTCCACCAGCAGGTGCAGGGGCTCGCCGTCCCTGCGCGGCCATGGGCGTGGCACCTCCAGCGTCTCCGCCCGGCGGCAAAGGGCCGTGTGGTCCGGCACGGCCAGGGTGAGCCCGAGCAGGCCGATGACGGAGCCGATCAGGCCCTCTGTCTGGCGCAGGGCCAGGCGGAACACGGCCCGGAGCGTGAGGGCCGTCAAGATCGCCAGAGGCGAATACCAGGGTTGGCCGCCCGGGGTCGTGCGCGGCGCCGCCCGCCATGCTTCGATGGCTTCGTCCGTGAACCAGACTGTCAGGCTGCCGCGTTGGCGCAAGCGGGCGTCATACGCGCGCCAGTTCATGAATTTGTGCTTCTGCTTGGGAATGTGACGGCGGCAGTCCTGGTTCAGCTTGAACGGCAAGGTGGGCATCCCGGGTCAGGTCAGGGCGGAGCCTCCTACGCCGGCGCGGTTCTCGGCGCCACCGGGTGAGTCCGTGCAACAAAGTCACGTCGTGCACCGGCAGCTTGCCTTCCTTCATCAGGGCACGCGCCGCGGTGACGTCGCCTGCCTTGAAAGCAGGAAAACGGCCGCCTTTTGCCGACGTTGCCGGCCAACGCGCACCCGCAGCAGGGGCTCACGTCGGTACAAAAATCGGGGTATTCAGCAGATCCGGGGAAGCTGTTCGCCTATAAGCATATCGACGATCCGTTTGCCGCCGAAAGCTGTACTCATCGTGACGGTGCCAGGACGTTCCTCGGTTACGACGCCGATGATGCTCGCCTCGCGCCCTGCCGGATGCGCGCGCATCGCACGAAGAGCGAGCTCCGCTTCGGCGTTCGGCACGACGGCGACGAGGACGCCTTCGTTGGCGAGGTACAGCGGGTCGAGACCGAGGATCTCGCAAAACCCTTGCACCTCGCGTCGCAAGGGCAATGCGGCTTCATCGATCGATATGCCGAGACGGGCGGCGAGCGCCATCTCGTTCAGGACCGCGGCGATGCCGCCACGAGTGGCATCCCGTAGGGCACGAGTCCCCGGCGCGGCCTGCAACAGCGCCGCGACAAGCCCATGGAGCGGCTGCACGTCGCTCTCGACGGAAGTTTCGATCTCGATATCGCCGCGTGCCGCGAGGATCGCCGTGCCGTGCTCGCCCAGGCGGCCGTTCACCAGCACGCAATCGCCCCGTTTGATCGCACGTGCCGACAAGTCCAGGCCAGCTGGAATAACGCCGATGCCGGCCGTCGTGATGAATAGCTTGTCCGCGCTGCCGCGCTCGACCACCTTAGTATCGCCCGTGACGATCGAGACGCCCGCCGTGTCGGCCGCCTCGCGCATCGACCGCGCGATCCGCCGCAGTTCATCGACCGCGAAGCCCTCCTCGATGATCACGGCCGCGGAAAGCCAGAGCGGCTTGGCTCCCCCAACCGCCAGATCATTGACGGTCCCGAAAACGGCGAGCTTGCCGATGTCCCCGCCAGGGAACACGATCGGGTGTACAACGAACGAATCCGTCGTGAAGGCCAGGCGACCGCCGGCGGTCATGTGCTGGAGGATGTCGAGCCGAGCCTGGTCCTCGAGTTCGCCCGTTCCGGGGTTGTCGAACGCCGCGATGAAGACGTCGTCGATCAGGTCACGCATCGCCTTGCCGCCGCCGCCGTGGGCCAGCGACACGGTTTTCGCCGTGAGCCGGCCTGAACGGCGGAAGGGTGGGCCGGCGTGTTCTCGATCGGTCACACGATGCCCATCAGGCCGGCACGGCGTCTTGCAATCGCGCGCGCAGGCCGGCGTACTGATAGTGGGCCGCACACGCCCCCTCCGACGAGACCATGAGCGCGCCCATCGGTGTCTCGGGATTGCACACAGCGCCGAAGAGCGGGCAGGCGATCGGCTTGATGAGGCCCTTCAGGACATCGCCGCACCGGCAATCGATCGGGTCCGCAACCTCCTTGCGCTTGCCGTAGCCGACGTCGAACTTCCGCTCCGCATCGAACTCGGCGAATGCCGCGCGCATCTTCACCCCCGAGGCGTCGATCTCGCCGAGGCCCCGCCATTCGAATCGCTCGCGCGGCTCGAACACCGCCTCCATTGCTGCCAGCGCCTGGATGTTCCCGTCACGGGGAACGACGCGGCCATATTGGTTCTCGACTTCGGCGCGCCCTTCGACGATCTGCTTCACGACCATCAGGGTGGACTGAAGAAGGTCGAGCGGTTCGAAACCCGAGACCACGATGGGCTTGCCATAGTCACGCGCGACGAAGTCGTAGGGCCTCGTGCCGACCACCATGCTCACATGCCCCGGTCCGACAAAGCCATCGAGCCGCATCTGTGGGTCGTCGAGCAGTGCCTTGATGGGTTGCGGCACCGTAATGTGGTTGCAGAACAGCGAGAAGTTCGCGAGGCGTTCCCGTGCCGCCTGGAGGACGGTCAAAGCCGTCGAAGGCATCGTCGTCTCGAAGCCGAGCCCGAAAAAGACGACCTGTCGATCCGGGTTTTTCCGGGCGAGCGTCAGGGCATCGAGCGGAGAATAGACGAGCCGAATGTCGGCGCCGTCCGCCTTCGCCTGCAGCAGGCTTTTTCGCGTACCCGGCACGCGCATGGCGTCGCCGAACGTGGTGAAGATCATCCCAGCGTGCTCGGCGATGTCGATGCAATCGTCGACCCGTCCCATCGGCAGCACGCAGACCGGGCAGCCGGGGCCATGGATGAACTCGATCGCGTCCGGCACAAGTTCATGAAGGCCGTAGCGGAAGATCGTATGGGTGTGGCCGCCGCAAATCTCCATGATGTGGAGGGGCTCTTCTTTCGTTGCCGCGGTCCGGCCGACGAGTTCTTCAAGACGAGCGAGGACACCTTTGGCAAGCTCGGGGTCTCGAAACTCATGGGCGAATTTCATGGCGGCTCCCGAAGCCTAGAGGTCGGCCGATTGACGCATCGCTTCGACCTCGGCCTGGATTTCTCCCATCTGGGCAAGCACCTTGAGAGTCTCCGCCGCCTCATGTTCATCGATCCGGGCCATCGCGAAGCCGACATGGATCAGAACCCAGTCGCCGATGCAGGCGTCGATGGAATGCCCTTGGTCGACGATGCACGTCACGTTGACCTTGCGACGAACGCCCGCAATGTCGGCTACCGCGAGCAATTGTTCGCGGTCGGCGATCTCGACGATCTTTCCCGGGACGCCGAGACACATGGCGCGGCTCTCCTCAATTGCCCTGGTCCGCGACGACGGTGCGCGCCGCCGCGATGACAGCCTGGCCAAGCGACAAACCACCATCGTTGGCGGGTATCTTGGCATGAATGAGCACGTGAACGCCATGCTTCTCGAGCCGCCCTTTCACCCCCTCGAGCAAGAACTTATTCTGGAAGCACCCGCCTGAGAGGACGACTTTCCTCTCTGCCCTTGTCTTGGGCGCCGGCGACAGGTCTGCCGCCAAATCGGCGACCGCGATGATGAGCCCTTTGTGGAAGCGCGCCGAAACAACAGAGGCGGAAGCGCCAGATGCAGCGTCGGCGAGCAGGGACTGCCACATCCGCTTGATGCTGAGCCGGCGCATCCCTTTGCGGTCCGCCTCGACCGGAAATGGATAAGCTTCGTGATCGGGCATTCGGGCGAGCGTGCCGGGATCGACCAGCGCCTCGAGACGGGCTGCGGCTTCGCCCTCGTGGCTCTGCCGGTCGGCTACGATACCGAGGGCACCCGCGACAGCATCGAACAGCCGACCGCAGGAGGAGGCTAGAGGCGTATTTGTACCTGTGCGGATCATGCTTGCGATCGTGGCGACCGGCTTAGCGGCAAGGAAGGAGTGGAGTTTTGTCCCGCGGAAACGTGTGTCGAACTCGCTCCAGTCCATGGCCGCAAGGATATGGGCGAGAGTGTTGCGCCACGGCTCTCGAACTGCCTGGGCGGCACCGGGCATGGCGACGCTCTCGAGGGCGCCGACTCGGCGATACTCCCGGTAATCGGCATGCAGGAACTCGCCGCCCCAGATCGTTTCATCATCGCCGAGCCCAAGTCCATCGAGGACCACCCCGAGGACCGCCGGCGCGTCCAGCGCCACTCCATTTTCGGCAAGACAGGCCGCCACGTGGGCATGATGGTGCTGGATCTCGAGAAGCGCGAGATCGTCCCTGTCCGCCCGCTCGCGGCCGAGCTTGCTCGACAGGTAGTCCGGGTGCCGATCGACGGCACAAACGCGCGGCGTGTGACCGAACAGACCAAGATAGAGATCGAGCGTCCTGCGGAAGTCGTCGAAGGACGAGGCGTTCTCAAGGTCGCCGAGGTGCTGAGACAGAATAGCTTGCCCGTCCCTGATCAGACAAAATGTGGATTTGAGCTCGCCGCCCATCGCAAGTATCAGGGGGGAACGCGCAAAGCTCGAATGCAGTCCGAGAGGGGTTGGCGCGACGCCGCGAGCTCGTCGGAAGATGGCGGGCCGATCGGCCATGACCCGGAGGACGGAATCGTCGATGCGGCTCACGATGGGGCGATCATGGTCGAGGAGGTAATCGGCAACGGATGCAAGGCTTGCGCGCGCCTCTTCCCCGTCGATGCATTGAGGTTCGTCAGGCATGTTGCCGCTGGTCACGACCGCGGGTCGAGCGAGCTCCCGCATTAACAGGTGATGCAGCGGTGTGTAGGGGAGCATGATGCCGAGCGCCGAAAGCCCGGGAGCGATCGCATCGGGCAGTTGCTCACCGCCTCCGGGCTGAACCAGAACGATCGGGGCTGCCGGCGAGAGTAGCAGTCTTTCCTCCAAGCCGCCCAACACGCACCAGCGCCGCGCAGTCTCGATGTCGGGCATCATGACCGCGAAGGCCTTGCCGAACCGGCGCTTGCGCGTGCGAAGCGTCGCGACCGCATTGGGGTCCGTGGCGTCGCAGACAAGATGAACGCCGCCAAGTCCCTTGACCGCGACGATCTCGCCCCGGGAGATGAGCGCTGCCGTCGCGGTCACGACATCATGATCGAGGCCTCCAACCAGAGGCTCGCGATCCAACCGCGACAGGGTCAATTTAGGCCCGCAGCTCGGGCAGGCGATCGGCTGGGCATGGAAGCGACGATCGGAAGGATCCGCGTATTCGAGAGCGCAGAGGGGACACATGGCAAAGGCGCGCATCGTGGTGTTCGCACGGTCATATGGCGCCGACTCAACAATCGTCATGCGCGGGCCGCAATTCGTGCAGTTGGTGAAGGGATAGCGGAAGCGGCGCTCGGAAGGAGTCAGGACCTCGACCATGCAGTCGTCACACGTAGCAGCATCCGGCGCGATGGCTGTTGCCATCATCCCCGGACGACTCCGTGCAATGCGAAAGCCGTCTCCCTCGACGGGGTCGCGGAGAGTGGTCCGCTCAATCGTGTCGATACGCGCCAGGATCGGTGCCTCCCGAACGAGGCGCTGGCCGAACCGCTCAAGGGTCTCCGGGGCCCCCGCGATCCGGATCAAGACCCCTTCGGCATCGTTGCGCACCTCCCCGACGAGTCCCAGCTCCGTCGCAATCCGCCAGACGGTCGGCCGGAAGCCGACGCCCTGCACTATTCCGCGCACGCGCAACTCGAGGGACTGGAGCCTGATCGGATCTGTGCCCATCAGTCGGTCGGGCCGGGTTGGTCGACGAGTTCCCGCCGCAGACTTCGAACCAGGTCGCGACCGATGTCGACCGCTCGGGGAATTGCGGCCTCGACGGCGGGATGCATGCCGAGCCCAAACCCGTCGGCATCCGCCGCTTGGCACCCGATGATTCGGACGATGGAGGGCAGAACGCCCATCTCGCGCGCGAAGGTCAGAGCGCGGACCGGCGTCGCGTAATGCGTTTCGCAGAAGTAGTCGCGGCGCTCGGTCTCGGTCAGGCTCTGCAGATCCGGCAGCATCGGTTCTAGCACGCTAAGGTGGCCGGGCTCTTGGCCGCGGTCGACGGCGTCGAACAGCAAAACCGCGTCAAAACCCTGCATCAGTTCTTGCACGAGGTGAATGCCGCCGATTCCAGTGTCGACGATCGTGACGGCGTCCATGTCGGCGCATCGGCGAAACGCCGCGACGGTTCTTACGCCGAAAGCGTCGTCACCCCTCAAGACGTTACCGAGGCCGGCGACGAGGATGCGCATCGTCGGGCCGCTCAGAAGGCGGGCAGGTGCGGCTCGAACGGCACGCCGAAGCCGATCAGGAGACGGTCGCGCGCGTCGACGCGCACCGGCAGGCAAAGCAGCGACGCGCCCCCGCCGAGCCGCGCGCCGCTGCGCAGGTCGTAGATGCAGCCAAGCCCATTCGGGCAAACCCAGGAATAGCCGGTCAGCGTGCCGCCGGCCATCGATGCGTCGTGATGCGGGCAGTGGGCGTCGGCAGCCAGGAACGCGCCATGTACCCGGGCGAGGAGGACAGAGCTTTCTTCGAACCGGGCGATGGTCGCCTGTCCGTCCGCAGGCAGATCGGCCAAGGGGGCAGGCGACCAATGGGGTGGCTCGTCCGGCCGCCTGGCCGCGACCGCTCCGCCGCCGTCCCGTCCCGGACTCCCCGCTGTCGCCTCCTGCGGCGACGGAGGCAGAAAATCCCAGACCTTGGCACAGCCCGGCTCCTCGGACGGCAGGAGATCGTACATCCCCATGAGGGTACAAATGGCGGGGTCGGTGACCACCTGTTCGAGCACGCCCGCTTTGAACAGCCGCACCAGGCGGTGCAGCGCCTCGCGATGAATGGCGTCGATGCCCTGGAGCGCAGCGAAGACCGTGTCGCGCAGGTCCGCGTCGGGGATAGAGTCCACGGCGGCAATCATCGTGCTCACTTGCGCGACAAGGGCCTGCCACTCCTCGTTGGTGTGGTAACCCAGGAGGGCTTGCGGCGCCTCGGCCGAGAGCGGCGGCAGGGGCGCCGATCCGCCGTCACCGCGTACATGATTTTCCGTCCGGTCCGGCTCAATCACGTTTGACGCTCGGGACATAGCTGAGGCGATGGCGGGGATCGTTGCAGGTGGCAGGATCGTGGGCGCGCGCACAGGGCTCGTCGCCGTCGCAGCAGCCGTCCTGGCACTCGCCATGCCCAGGCTGCTGGAACTCGGTGAAGGTTTCGACGAACATGCGCGCGGCCGTCCGCTTGCCCTTCGCGGCGAAGCCGTATCCGCGATCCAGGCGCATCAACGCACCCTCGTCGGCCAATTGCTCGAATGTGTCGGCGACGAGGGCGGCGTCACTCGTCAAGAATGGCATGACGGCCTGCGGCGAGAACACATCACCGAGCCCTTCGCCCTGGAACCAGTAGCAGATCTGCAAGACCTCCTCACGTTCCTTCAAGCGGGCCAGGGCCTCCTGACCCGCGTCGCTCGCGACGGCAGACGGAACGGCGGCAGCGCGCATGGGGTGTTGCTCCCTGCGGGGTTCTCCGATCATCCTGCGCCGACGCTCCGGTTGCGAATGAAGGGCTCGACCTTGGCGAAGCCCACAGTGGATTTCGGCTCGATCGCAATCTGCGCGGCCCTTCCGTGCGTGGCAAGCGCGACGATGTTGGCGGCGAGTTCCGCTGTGGCCGCGGCAGGCGAGAAGCCGAGATGGTCGGTCAGCGTTCGATCGTTCGCCCAGCTCTCGCTGTCGGCGATCACCATACGACCGAACGTGTCCGCGGCGAGATCGATCTCGACACTGAAGGCCTCCTCCGGCCAGATGCCGAAATGTGTGCCAATGATCAGCGTGTTCTCGAGGTCGACGACCCCGGTGACGGCTTCGTAGATCCGCTCCTGCATGACGAGATCGGGAAGCGTCCCGCCCATCCAGCGGAAGGCCTGGATGCGGCCCGGCCGACGGCAGATCGCGGATGCGCCGACCAGGATCAGCCGATCCGGCAGGGATGCGCCTTCGTCCTGGAAGCGCTGGACGACATGGATCGGGCTCCATGACATGTTCTCGACCACGACCCCCTCGTGGCCGCGCAGTTCCGCCTCCATTGCTGCCATCAGCTTCGGCCCGAGCGGGTAGCTGTCGAGGACGGGCGTGAAACCGACGATGCCAACCAGCACGGCTGGCGATGATGCCGCCGGGGTCAATTCACCCCGCAGGCGCAGGTGGTCACCTCGCGGGTGACGACCCGGTCGGTGCCCTCGACCATGACGTGGGTCGTGCAGGGCATGCAGGGGTCGAACGAGCGTAGCGTGCGAAGGATATCGATGCCCTGGAAGCTGTCCTCGTCGGTGAACTTGCTTTCGACGATCGGCGTGTTCATCACGGCTTGTTCGTAGGGGCCTGGCTCGCCCCAGGGCGTGCGTGGGCAGGCGTTGATCGTGGAGGGCGTGATGATCTGATAATTTGCCAAGAGCCCGTCCTTGATCTCGCAATGATGCGTGAGAAAGCCCCGACCCGCACCCCAAAAGCCGACACCGATATTATGGCCCTTGCTGGGAATTTCGAATGGTGTCGCGACCTGTTTCTCGCCGCGCTTGATCAGGTCCTGCGCCCGAACCCAGTTCTCCATGGTGACCATCGTGTTGAATGCCACTGCGTAGGCCCGGGCGCGGTTTCGCTCGAATGTGTTCCAAACGGATGGGACCCGCCACTCGGCGTTCAGTGCGGGCCGGGCCGCACCCTTCGGTATATTGAGCTTCAGGCTCGATCCGGTGGATGCGAAGTAGTTGCTCGAAGGCAGCTTGTTGGCGAGCGCCGAGATGTAGACGCGAGAATAGGCACCGGCTTCGAAGACGCGCCGGTCCCAGGTCGGCGTGGTGGCCCAGGAATAGCGCTCCTTCCAGTTCTGCGAGCCCGGCCTCGGGATCGTCGTCTTGTTCCACGGATGGTACGGGCTCAAGGGGTTGCCGAGCGGGTCGGTCTTGAATGGATAGGTCTCCCACTTCTCGTAGTAGGAATGCTCGATGAATTCTTCGAGTCCCACATTGATGTCGGTGAGACGGGTGCTCACAAGCTTACCCTCGACCAGGATGCCGGGTGTCGACCAGCGCTTCTCGCCCCAGGCGTTGCAATTGGCATAGGTCGCGTCGTAATGATCCTCGTGATCCCATTGCCCGTTGTCGAGCATCGTCGCCGGCAGGCGTCCGCAATCCAGATAGCGCGCATCGCAATCATAGAGGAAATCAAAAATGTCGTCCCAAATACCGATCACCTTCTTCGAGTAATCAAAGAAGTTCTGGATTTTCATATAGAACTCCGTTAAGGTATTTGTGCTGATCGTCGTGGTCACTCCTCCAGGGACAATCGTTTCTGGGTGCGGGTATTTGCCGCCGAGCAGCACATAGGCCTCGCGAGCCACCCGCGTCATCTGCAAAGCCTCCAGGTAGAGCTTGCCGGTGAGCGGGTTAAGGTCAGTCATGATGGCGCCAATCGTCGCGTAGCCATGCAGGTCTGAATGTTTTGCCTTGGCCGAGGTGGCCTTTGCCCAGATTTCCGGGTTGGTCTGGCGGACGATGGTCTCCGAATAGTCGGGGCCGGACAGCACGAAGAGGTGCAGGGGGTTGTCGTAGAGATATTCGCAGGACAGGAGGATATTGCGAATGACGATGCCGAGCGGCGGCGGCTTGATGCCGAGGGCCATCTCGATCGCCAGAGCCGAACAGGTTGAATGAACGCCGCCGCAAACGCCGCAAGCACGCGACGAGATGAACGCCGCATCCCGGGGATCGCGACCTCGAAGGATGACCTCATAGCCGCGAAACAGGGTCGCGACCGAGTTCGTGGTGAGCACCTTCCCGGCCTTCAGGTCGACGGTCGAGTGGAAGGCGAGCGCCCCGGCGACACGCGTGACGGGATCGAAGTCGACATCCGCAAGCTGCCCGTTCTTGCGCGCGATCTCGGCGAGTTTCTGGTCCCGCTCCTCCACGGTCATCACCTGGTA
>JAABUK010012812.1_pt1 | contig 10605 bp, 10 predicted proteins | sample 5559141 | NCBI WGS metagenome assembly JAABUK01 (sample SAMN10711869, study PRJNA513367) | rock metagenome | isolation source: Antarctica rocks | place: Antarctica: Victoria Land, Pudding Butte nord | collected 2016-01-03
ACCCGCGACCCCCGCCAGGCCTTGCCGCTCTCCGGGACCTATACCGGCTTTCCCGCCGACAACCTGGGCATGAAAGTCGAGGTGAGCGTGACGGCCACCGACGGGGACGGGGACGGGGCCGGGGCCGGGGACGGGGCCGGGAACGGGGACGGGGCCGGGGCCCGGGGAGACGGCGCATGCTGATCCAGGCGGGGTTCGAGATCATCTACGAGTGCCCGCAGCCAACGCCGATGCTGCTGATGCTCGACGTGCACCCCGATCGCCTGCCCGACCTGCGGGGCGCCCACGGCACCCGGTTCGACCGCGATGTGAATGCACAGACCTATCAGGACGGGTTCGGCAACTTGTGCACGCGCATCGTGGCGCCGGAGGGGCTGACGACCATGGTGGCCGACTTCGTGATCGAGGATCCAGGGCTGCCGGACGAGGTTGCGCTGCACGCCGAACAGCATCCGGTCGAGGCGCTGCCGCAGGACGTGCTCGTCTACCTGCTCGGCAGCCGCTACTGCGACACCGACCGGCTCTCGGGCACCGCCTGGGGATTGTTCGGCGGCACGCCCACGGGGTGGAGCCGGGTGCAGGCGATCTGCGACTACACCCACGACCGGATCACCTTCGACTACAGCCACGCCGACCCCACCCGCACCGCATGGGGGTCGCATCAGGGACGCTTCGGCGTGTGCCGCGACTATGTGCATCTTGCGGTCACCCTGTGCCGGTGCATGAACATCCCGGCGCGATACTGCACCGGCTATCTCGGCGACATCGGCGTGCCGGCGCAGGATGAGCCGACGGATTTCAGTGCATGGTTCGAGGCATTCCTGAACGGGCGCTGGTACACGTTCGACGCCCGCCATAACGCGTCGCGCATCGGGCGCATCCTGATGGCGCGCGGGCGGGATGCGACGGACGTGGCGCTGTGCATGACGTTCGGGCCCTGCACGCTCGCCGGGTTCCAGGTGATGACGAACGAAGTGCCGCGTTGATGCCCGGCGACCCTCCCGCGGCGCTGGCCGAAAACGCGGGCGGCTCCTCGCCCTATGTGCTGCTGTGCGAACATGCCGCCAACTACATTCCGCCAAAGTATGACAGGCTTGGCTTGGACGAGACGGCGTTGCGGCGGCACATCGCCTGGGATATCGGCGCCGCACCGCTGGCGCGCCTGCTGTCGCGGGGGTTGGACGCGCCGCTCTTCTTGTCGGGCTACTCCAGGCTGCTCATCGACTGCAACCGGCCACTGGGCACGGCCACGAGCATCCCGGAGCGGAGCGAGGACGTGATGATCCCCGGCAATGCCGGACTTTCCGCGTTGGAACGGAGCCGCCGGGCCGCCACCTACTTCGTGCCGTTCCAGACCATGGTCGCCGACGAGCTCGACCGGCGCACCCGGCTGGCGATCCCGACCATCGTCGTGGGCGTGCATAGCTTCACACCGGTGTTCGCGGGCGTTGCACGGCCCTGGCAGGCCGGCGTGCTCTTCGCAGCCGCAGCCGAGTTCGGCCGGGCGCTGGTCATGCAGCTGGCCGCGGACCCCGCACTCATCGTGGGCGAAAACCAGCCCTACCAGATCGAGCCGGAGCACGATCACACGGTTCCCGTGCATGGTGATGGCCGCGGCATAGCGGCCGCCCTGCTCGAGATCCGGCAGGACCTGCTGAGCAGCGATGATGATGTTGCGGCATGGTCGGAACGGCTGCTCCCGGCATTGGCAGCCCTTGCGGGTCACGCCCGCGCCCCCGGCGCCGTGCCCTGCGCGCAGTGACTGGCAACTCGCTCAGCCGATCATCATGAGGTGGGCGTTACCGCCCGCAGCCGTCGTGTTCGTGCTGACCGAGCGTTCCCTCACGAGCCAATGCAGGGGATAGCGGCCGTCCGGCTGCGCGGTGTAGATGGACCGGATCGGCCCACCCCAGTCCGACACGGCCCGGCCGAACGCAACCAACTCGGCATCGCTGCCGCTGAACAGCACCGCGGCGGCCTCATGGCCGTGTCCGTCGGCAACGATCTCGACCCACTCAGGCGGTGGCGGCAGGCCATGCCACGCGGCCTCGGCCACAGCGGCGCGGTTCCCCGTCGCGACGGCGGCCCCGATCTGGCGCAGCAGCTCATCCGCGTCCGGCGCGATGCACAACACGGTCCCTCTTGCCTGCATGCTGTATTCGTTGCGTTCTCCCACCGGTCCCGGCAGTTCCTGCGCGATCCCCGCTTCCGTGTCGGCCAGATCGGCCCGGAAACGGGCGGCCGCGTCCGCCTTTCCGGCCCGCTCGATCCACTGCGCCCACTGCTCCGCGCCCGCCGGCGCCCGGCCGCGCCGCCGAACCGCGCGCGTCGGCTCCCGTGCCAGCAGCCGCCGGAGATAGAGCGGCCCGCCCGCCTTGGGTCCCGTGCCGGACAGGCCGTGCCCGCCGAACGGCTGCAGGCCAACCACCGCGCCGATCAGGTTGCGGTTCACATAGATGTTCCCGGCCCCGGCCTGCGCCGTCACGCGGGCGATCGTCTCGTCGATGCGGGTGTGCACTCCGAACGTCAAGCCATAGCCGCTGGCGTTGATCTCGGCCATCAAGGTCTCGAGCGCGTCCCCCCGGTACCGCAGCACATGCAGCACGGGACCGAACACCTCCCGCTCGAGCGCCGCCATGGCCGGGATCTCGACGATGGTCGGGGCGACGAAGCTTCCAGCGGCACACGCGGGCGGCAGCGGCAGCCGGTGGACCACGTGCCCGGCGTTGTGCATCGCCCGCACATGCGCCTCGATCCCGTCCCGGGCCGCGGCCGTGATCACCGGGCCGATGTCGGTCGAAAGCCGGTCCGGGTTGCCGACCGCCAGCTCGGCCAGGGCGCCGCGCAACATCGCCAGCGTGCGATCCGCAATGTCGTCCTGCAGGCACAGGACGCGCAGCGCCGAGCAGCGCTGCCCCGCGCTGTCGAAGGCGGACACCAGCACGTCGGCCACCACCTGTTCCGCCAGCGCCGAGGAGTCGACCACCATCGCGTTCTGCCCGCCGGTCTCGGCAATCAGCGGGACGGGGCTGCCATCGGGGTTCAGGCGCCGGGCCAGCGCGCGCTGGATCAGCCGGGCGACGTCGGCCGACCCGGTGAACACCACCCCCCGCGTGCGCGCATCCGCGACCAGCCGGGCGCCCACCGCGCCCTGGCCCGGCAGCAGCTGCAGCACCCGCCCCGGCACCCCGGCCTCGTGCAGCAGCGCCACCGCCTGCGCCGCGACCAGGGGCGTCTCCTCGGCAGGCTTCGCCAGCACCGTGTTGCCCGCCGCCAGCGCCGCCGCGACCTGGCCGGTGAAGATCGCCAGCGGAAAGTTCCAGGGCGAGATGCACGTCACCGGTCCCAGCGGCACGTGCCCCGCGCCGAAGCCCGCCGCCTCCGTCGCGTAGTAGCGCAGGAAATCCACGGCTTCCCGCACCTCGGCGACCGCGTTGGACACCGACTTGCCGGCCTCGCGCACGATCAGGCCCAGCAGCACGGGCATCCGCGCCTCCAGCAGGTCCGCGGCCCGCAGCAGGCACGCGGCCCGCTCCCGCGCCGGCGTCGCCTGCCAGCCCGGCGCCGCCGCCAGCGCCGCGGCCAGTGCCGCATCCACCTGATCGTCGGTCGCCTCGGCCACGTGCCCGACCAGGTCGGTGTGGTCGGCGGGGTTTCGCACCGCCTGGGGCGTCGTCCCGCCCGCGGCGGCCGGGCCGGCCTGCCATTGCCGCGCGGGCGCCGCGTATAGCGCTGCGGCAAGGGCCGCCAGCGCCTGTTCGCTGCTCAGGTCGACCCCGGCCGAGTTCGCGCGCACCGGGGCGAACAGATCCCGCGGCAACGCGATGCGATCATGCGGGGCGCCGAAGGGCTGCGCCGCCGCGACCTGCGCGACCGGGTCGGCGGCCAGCGCGGCGGCGGGCACGGCCGGGTCCTGGATGCGGTTGACGAAGGACGAGTTGGCCCCGTTCTCCAGCAGGCGCCGCACCAGGTAGGCCAGCAGCGTCTCGTGCGTCCCCACGGGTGCGTAGATCCGGCACGGCCGGTCGAGCCGGTTGGGGCCGACCACCTCCTCATAGAGCGGCTCCCCCATGCCATGCAGGCACTGGAACTCGTACTGCCCCACGTGGAACCCGCCTCCGGCCATGCTGAGCACGGCAGCGACGGTGTAGGCGTTGTGGGTCGCGAATTGCGGGAACACGGCTTCTGGAGCGGCGAGCAGCTTGCGCGCGCAGGCCAGGTAGGAGACGTCGGTGTGCACCTTGCGGGTGAATACCGGGAAGCCCTCCAACCCGTCCACCTGCGCCCGCTTGATCTCGCTGTCCCAGTACGCGCCCTTCACCAGCCGCACCATCAGCCGGTGCCCGCTGCGGCGCGCCAGGTCGATCATCCAGTCCAGCACGAACGGCGCCCGCTTCTGGTAGGCCTGCACCACGAAGCCGATGCCATCCCAGCCGGCAAAGGCCGGGTCGAGGCACAGCGCCTCCAGCAGGTCGAGCGACAGCTCGAGCCGCTCCGCCTCCTCTGCGTCGATGTTGAGCCCGATGTCGTGGCGCCGCGCCAGCAAGGCCAGCGCCCGCACCCGCGGCAGCAGCTCCGTCATCACCCGCCCGCGCTGCAGCCGGGAATAGCGCGGATGCAGCGCGGACAGCTTGATGGAGATGCCCGGCCCCGCATACAGGCCGCGCCCGTCCGCAGCCTGGCCGATGGCGTGGATCGCATGCTCGTAGGCGTCGTAGTACCGCGCCGCGTCGGCTGCGGTCGTCGCGGCCTCGCCCAGCATGTCGTAGGAGTAGCGGAACCCCTGCCCTTCCAGCCGCCGGGCATTCCGCAGCGCCTCCGCGATATCCTCGCCGGTCACGAACTGCTCGCCCATCATCCGCATCGCCATATCGACGCCGCGGCGGATGACGGGCTCGCCGCCGCGCGCGATCAGCCGGGTCAGCGCGGCGCCCAGCCCGGTCTCGTTCACCGTGCCCGTGAGCCTGCCGGTGACGACCAGGCCCCAGGTGGCGGCGTTCACGAACAGCGACGGCGAATGCCCGAGATGGCCGCGCCAATCCCCCGCGCCGATCTTGTCGCGGATCAACGCGTCGCGGGTCGCGCGGTCCGGGATGCGGAGCAGGGCTTCGGCCAGGCACATCAGCGCCACGCCCTCCTGGCTCGAGAGGTCGTATTCCCGGATCAGCCCCTCGACCATTCCGCGCGCGCCCTTCGCCCGCACCGCCTCGATCAGCCGGATCGCCACCGTGCGGGCTTGCTCGACGGTGCGGGGCGGCAGGGTCGCTGCTCGCACCAGCGCCGCCATGCACGCCGGTTCCGGCGCCCGGCATTGACGGGTGATCTCCGCCCGCAACGGGGATTGCGGTTGGATGTCGGCCGCGAACACCCTAAAGGGCAGGCTCTCACTCATCGCATCTTGGCCCGGATCGAGCGCTGCATGTACCGGATATGGTCGTGGACGTGCGGATGCTGATCGACCCGCGGATCAGGCGCAAGCAACCCCGATCATGCCGAGACCGCCTCGGCAGGCGCCGCGAAGCGGTTGCTGCGGAACGGGACACCCAGGTTTTCCCGCAAAGTAGCGCCTTCGTACTCCGTCCGGAACAGTCCGCGCCGCTGCAGCTCGGGGATCACGGTATCCACGAACTCTTCCAGCGGCTTGGTGTAGTACGGCGAAAGCATGGTGAACCCATCGGCCGCACCCTCTGTGAACCACTCCTCCATCATGTCCGCGAGCCCGGCCGGCGTGCCGACATAGACCAGGTGGCCCAGGCTGAAGGTGAAGCGTCGCCCGAGCGCGCGGATGGAGAGGTTCTCGCGCCGGGCGAGGTCGATCAGCATCTTCTGTCGCGCCTTCGCGGCGTTGCTCGGCGGCAGGTCGGGCAAGGGCCCGTCCAGCGGGAACCTGCGCAGGTCGAGGTCGCCCGCCAGGCGCTGCACGCTCGCCAGCGCCGCTTCCTCGGACGCCCCCGCCACCATCTGGTCGTACTTGGCCTGCGCCTCTCCCTGCGTCGCGCCCAGGACGTAGCGGATACCAGGCATGATCTTCAGGTGATCGGGATGCCGTCCGTAGCGCGCCATCCGCGCCTTCAGCCCGCGGTAGAACTGCTGCCCCTCGCCCAGCTCCACCTGCGCCGTGAACACCACGTCGGCCGTCCGCGCGGCCAGCTCGCAGCCGGGATCGGACGAACCGGCCTGGGCGATCACGGGGTAGCCTTGCGGCGGCCGGGCCACGTTGAGGGGACCGCGAACGTTGAAATGCTTGCCCTTGTGGTTGAGCAGGTGGAGCTTGGCGGGATCGATGTAGCGCCCCGTGGCGTGATCGCGGATGACCGCGTCGTCCTCCCAGCTATCCCACAGCCCGGTGACCACGTCGTAGAATTCCTGCGCCCGCTCGTAGCGCAGCGCGTGGTCCATGTGCGCGTCCTGGCTGAAGTTCTGCGCCTCGTCCTCGTTCTGCGACGTGACCAGGTTCCAGCCCGCCCTGCCCTTGCTGATGTGGTCGATGGTCGCGAACTTCCGGGCGATGCTGAACGGGTCGTTGTACGTGGTGGTCGCGGTGGAAATGAGGCCGAGCCGCGTCGTCACCGTCGCCAGCGCCGCAAGCAGCGTCAGCGGCTCCAGCCGGACGCAGCGCGCGGCCTCGGCCAGCGCTTCGGCCTTGCCGCCCGACAGGTAATAAGCCGGGGCCACGGCCGCGCTGTCCTGGAAGAACAGCATGTCGAACTTCCCGCGCTCGGCAACGCGGGCCATGTGCACGATCTCCTCGAACTCCATGTCGGTCGGCAACGCACCCGGCATGCGCCAGTGGCCGGGCGGGTGGTTGAACGCCGTCAGCTTCATCTGCCTCGCTGTCACCGCCCGACCTCCCGCCGCCCCGTCATCGCTAGCGTGTACTGGTCGGCGCGCGGCTGCAACGTCAGATCGCGCCGGAGGGCGCCGTCATGGAAGCGGATGCCGGGCCGGAGCTTGAACTCCCAGGTAGTCGGATCCAGCGAGCTGCACGAAGTGGAGGTCTGCCTCGGCAGAGCTGCACGAGGTCGATGTCGGCCCTTGATGCCTCGCTCTTTCCACGGCATGGGCACCTCGCCACATGTAAGGCTACCCTGACCGCTGTGACGCAACGGAGCCGCTGCCATGAAAGCCAACAACGTTCTCGAGACCATCGGCCGCACGCCGCACATCCGCCTATCCCGCATGTTCCCCGACGCCGAGGTTTGGGTGAAGTCCGAACGCGCCAACCCCGGCGGTTCGATCAAGGACCGTATCGCGCTGTCGATGGTCGAAGCGGCCGAAAAGGACGGCACGCTCCGGCCAGGGGGAACCATCATCGAGCCCACGTCCGGCAACACGGGGATCGGCTTGGCGATGGTCGCGGCCGTAAAGGGCTACACGTTGGTCCTGGTCATGCCTGACTCGATGTCGGTCGAGCGCCGCCGGCTCATGCAAGCCTATGGCGCGAGCTTCGACCTCACGCCGCGCGAGGGCGGCATGAAGGCGGCCATCGCGCGCGCGATGGAGTTGGTGGCCCAGACTCCCGGGGCCTGGATGCCGCAGCAATTCGAGAACCCGGCCAACATCGCCGTCCACGCCCGCACCACCGCGCAGGAGATTCTGGCCGACTTCCCGGATGGGCTCGATGTGCTCATCACCGGCGTCGGCACGGGCGGGCACATCACCGCATGCGCCGAGGTGCTCAAGCCGCTCTGGCCGCAGCTGAAGGTGTTTGCGGTCGAGCCGGCCGCATCGGCCGTGATTTCGGGCTGCTCGCCTGCGCCGCACCCGATCCAGGGCATCGGCGCAGGGTTCGTCCCCGCGAACCTGCACACGGCGCTGCTGGACGGCGTGATCCTGGTCGAGGCCGAGGAAGCGCGCGAGCATGCGCGGCGCTCGGCCCGGGAGGAGGGGCTGCTGGTCGGCGTGTCATCGGGCGCGACCCTGGCCGCCATCGCCAAGAAGCTGCCCGAGCTGCCCAAGACCGCCCGGGTGCTCGGCTTCAACTACGACACCGGTGAGCGCTATCTGTCGGTGCCGGACTTCCTTCCATCCTGAGGGCGGCGCGCGCCATCTGCGCAAGGTACTAAATGGAAAGCGACGCGACATGGGAAGCACCTACACCGGCCGGCGCGAGGACCGCCGGCTGGTCACCGGAGCCGGCACGTATACGGCGGACTGGGACCGCCCGGGCATGCTGCACGCCGCGTTCCTGCGCTCGGACCGGGCGCATGCCGCCATTGTCGGCACCGAGGCGACGGCCGCGCGCGCGGCCCCGGGCGTCCTTGCGGTCCTCACCGGGGCCGAGATGCAGGCCGCCGGATACAACCGCGGCCTGCCCCTGCTGCCGGTCGGCCGTGGCGAGCCGCTGAAGTCCGTCGCCGCGCCGGCGCTCGCCCTGGGCCGCGTGCGTTACGTGGGCGAGCCGGTCGCGGTGGTCGTGGCCGAGACGGCGCATGCAGCACAGGACGCCTGCGAGCTGATCGAGGTCGAGTATGATGCCCTTCCCGCGGTCGCGGACGCGCGTTCGGCGCTGGCGCCGGACGCGCCGCTCCTGCACGCGAGCGTGCCCGGCAACCTCTGCTACGAATCCGAGTATGGCGACCGCGCCGCCACGGACGCCGCCTTCACCGCCGCGGCGCGCGTGGTCCGGCTCCGCCAGCAGAGCGGCCGGGTCGTCGGCAACCCGATGGAGCCCAAGGCGGCCATGGCCGCCTGGGACGGCGACACGCTCGGGCTCTGGAGCCCAAGCCAGGGCATGACCGGCATGCGGGACAGCCTGGCCGCCCTGGTCGGGCTGCCGCCAGACCGCATCCGCGTGCATGCGCAGGACGTCGGCGGGGCGTTCGGCATCCGCGGCTCGGCCTATCCGGAGCATGCGGCGCTGGCGCTGGCCGCCAAGGCGGTGGGGCGCCCGGTCAAATGGGTCGCGAGCCGGTCCGAGACGTTCCTGAGCGACTATCACGGGCGCGCCGTTTCCATGGCGGCCGAGCTGGCGCTGGACGCCGAGGGGCGGTTTCTGGCCATCCGGCATGACTGGATTTACGACATCGGCGCCTACCCCTCCGCCGCCGGACCGTTCACCAACACCTTCAACGCGCCGGTAATGAAAGGGATCGCCGAGGGCAAGCGCACCTTCGTGTAGAGCTGCATGCCGGTCGCGACGAGCGAGCGCCCCTTGCGGGCGCGCCGGTGCCGGACCCCTGCCTGCGCATCCCGGCACGTCACGACATCGTATCCCCCCAGAACATGCAATGTTCATTCATCTTTGACAACGTCTCTACTTGGAAGCGCCAACGTAAGCAATGATCGGGGCTGAGGATCAAAGACCGGCCCGTGTGCTGGTCGGTGGACGCCACGTCCAAAGCAAAAGCGCCCTGTTCGTCTGCGACGTCGTCCTGCCAGCCGCTACCTGCGCCAAGGCGATCCGCGACCACTGGAGCATAGAAAATCGCTCCCACTACGTCCGTGACGTCAGCTTCGCCGAGGATGCCAGCCGCATCCGTTGTAATCGCGGCATCTTCGCTCGCCTGCGCTCGTTCGCCGCCAACATCCTGCGCTTCGATCAAGTGCAAAACGTCACCGATGCACGCCATCGCATCGCCTTCGACGGACTCAATGCTGTCTTCGCAATGCGACTGATGACCTGAGCGTTGAACAGCCCTGCACCCCGACCCAAGGCAGGAGCCTTTCAATGACCCAAGTCAGCCCCTACGCCGCCGCATGATCGAGGACATGACGGTCCGCAACCTCTCACCGGCGACGCAGCGATCCTATGTCTATGCGGTTGCCAAGTTCGGCCAGTTCTTCAAGCGCTCGCCCGAGCGGCTCGATCTGGAAGACGTGCGTGCCTTCCAGGTGCATTTTGTGGCGGGCGGCATATCCTGGCCGGCGCTGAACCAGACCGTCTGTGCATTGCGGTTCCTCTATGGAGTGACGCCCGGCCGCCCTGAGTTGCCCGAGCGCATCGCGCATGCCCGCGAACCCCGCAAGCTGCCGGTGGTGCTGAGCGCCGACGAGGTCGTCCACTTTCTGGAGGCGGTGCCGAGCCTGAAATGCCGTGCCGCGTTGACCACGGCCTATGCGGCCGGGCTGCGTGCCGTGGAGGTGGCCAGTCTTAAGGTCCTCCAACATCGACAGCAGCCGGATGGTGATCCGCGTCGAGCAGGGTAAGGGCGGCCGCGACCGCTACGTCATGCTCTCGGTGCAGTTGCTCGGCATTCTGCGCACCTACTGGCGCTTGGCGCACCCTGGAGAGTGGCTGTTCCCCGGCCGAGAGCCCGGCCACTCGATCCATCCGGCGGTGCTGCACGCCGCCTGCCGCTCGGCGTGCGTCGCGTCCGGGCTCAGCAAGCGCGTCACCGTGCATACGCTGCGGCACAGCTTCGCCACGCACCTGCTGGAGAGCGGAACCGCCATCCGCATCATCCAGACTCTGCTCGGGCATAGCAGCCTGAACACCACGGCGCGCTACGCCCAGGTCGCGACCAGCACCATCCGCGGCACGCCGAGCCCGCTCGACCGCTTGCAGCTCGAGGTCACGCCGCCCCATTGAGGCGGTCCGATGCGTCCCGCGCTGGAGGTGGCGGACGTGTTCCGCCGCCACGGCGATGCATTCCGACAGCAGCA
>JAABUK010012813.1_pt1 | contig 10605 bp, 9 predicted proteins | sample 5559141 | NCBI WGS metagenome assembly JAABUK01 (sample SAMN10711869, study PRJNA513367) | rock metagenome | isolation source: Antarctica rocks | place: Antarctica: Victoria Land, Pudding Butte nord | collected 2016-01-03
AAAGACGGGACGCAGATGGGTGCAGATCTCATAATTGGCGCAGACGGGATTGCCTCTGCTGTTCGACGTTCTATCCCAGCTGTGGCAGACGTAGAGCCGCTTGCTCGAGGCTCGGGCTGTTACCGTTGCACCGTGCCGAAGGATAAGATGCGCGGTAATCCCAAGCTTGAGTGGCTGCTGGACTCCGGCGACGAGTACTGCTTCTTTGGGCCAGGCCGATACGTGCTTAGCTGGCCGCTGCCTCCGCATCGACAGTACGACGTTGTCATCGGACCAACTTCGTCTGCCGACGTCCCACTAGGTCGCTGGGGAGCAAAAGGGGATCCGGATGTCGCAAGAGCAGAGTTTGCGGATTTCGGCCCCGAGGTTGTTGAGCTGCTGCGAAACATCGACACGTGTGTGAAGTGGAGGCAAGCCGAATTGCCTCCGCTTGAGACGTGCCGAAGCGAGAATGGTAGGGTGATGGTGATCGGTGATGCCTGGCATGCAATGCTGCCGCATGTAAGTCTACCGTGCCTGCTAGCAGACCCCGTTTCATGACTAACCAACTACCCCATCCAAAGGCAGCCAGCGGTGGTAATTCATCACTCGAGGACGCGGCCTGCCTAGCCGAGTGCCTCGACTGGGCCTCTCGCACCAACAAGCCAGTCTCGGCAGCCACTAAAGCTTTCGAGGACATCCGCCAGCCGCGAGTCCGGAGAATGCAAGAGGCTTGTCACGAAGGCGTGGCATTCCTGGGCGCAAGCAGCGAAGACGAGGTATCAGCCCGTAACCAAATGCTTGCTGGGGCGACTAAGGCCTACGACGCAGATCTCTCGCTGCCGGAGGAAGAGCGACGCTCGCGGCGAAAGGAGAAAGCGGATATGCATGCTCGCTTCCCGAGTGAGCCGTACTTGCAGTGGCTGTATGGGTATGATGCGATTGCTGCGACTAAGGAGTATTTAGCTCAGATGTAGTCACAAAGTAGAGGTGCTCAGAGCGAACCAGCCTCTTAGGTACTTCGTCACCTATAGAGCTCTGCAAATTTACCATCCGACTGTCCCCCAGCGAACACATCTGCCGCCTCGTTCATGTCTTCAAGGGTAAGAGCTGGCTTTGCTGCCAGTGCTCTGTTGACCCTGCGTAACAACAGATCAGACAAAGGACCTGTGCCTTCTTCGTCCTGAGCATGGCCGAGGTCCGCTGGAGCATCCATCGTCACACCCCACACAACTACCATTGCGTAGGCAAACAGATGCGCATGCTTGACAAGCCGTAACGTTTCAGCATATTCTGAACACATCAAGATGTTCTTCATAAGCCGGAACATCTCATTGGATCTTGGCCCAAAACTTGGCCGGTAGGGACCTTCTGGCTTATTTGTACCGTCGCTTTGTACGTCACGTGACACGAACAAGTCGTGGAGGCGCCATTCAAGTCTGAGCAGAGTCAGGCGACTTTGCCAGTAATATGCGAGTGCCTCGAAATCCTTGACAGAAGCAAAATGCAGGCTCTGGCCGAGGGGCGAGGTAGCATCAGGATCACTAGAGGGGTGACCTTTGATGTTCCGCATTAGTCGCCTCTCAGCTTGAATATCTTGCAGTCTCAGAAGTGACTTTATAAGCCTAAGCGCATCCAGGAGCAGCTGGTTCTGCGGAGACCGTTGGAGTCGCAGCGAGCGAACGAGCATCACGAGCCGTGGGATGCGAATATAGAGCTCGTTGCTAAGAGCCTTGAGCTGGGCTCGATCACTGTCGCTGTACCCTATCCTATCATTGGCGAAGTACGCTCGATGAATGCTCTCGAAGGGCGAGGGTGTACCCCGGATACATGCCGTGATAGCAGATTCGCAGGCGTAGAAGTCAAGGATCTCTCTCGCAAGCTGGGTGACTGGATATGTTGCAGGTCTTGCTACCAGGATTGCAGCTAACCCTTCGACATGTGGACGCGTTGGAATACCATCCTTCTTTATCACGCCCTCAAAAGGAGCCAGCAGCGCCGTCGAAGCAAGCATGTCATCGTTCGGCTCAACATGCGACTGCTTCATGTTCGCATGCACAGCATCGAGGGCGAGCGCCAGGGCTTGATAGCAGTCGCCAGAAGTAAGTCTCGGTACGCCTCTGGAGTAAGCGCAAGCTGCGATAATGGCTTTCACAGACAGATCCAGAGCCTCTGTGTGTCCGATATGGGGTGCCAGATGTCGGAACCATTCTTCTTCTACGTACTCGCGCCGAAGCGTATCGACCGCGCGGACAATGAGGACGTTTTCGGTCGACTGGGGTGTGTGAACCAGCAACGTATGACCATTCCCCAGCGTGGGATCTCTCTGACTCGCTGGCCGATCTTTCGAAGAGCGCAACCTGGTCCGCCGGATGACAGAGCTGTTCACCGGCTGTGTTTCGTCCGGTACAGTAACTGGCTGAGTGCGTACCACTGTCCGTGAAGGAAGCTCAATGATGATGCCCGAACCGATGTCACCCGTCCTTGCGGGCTGGAAATCTGCTGTAGTAGTACTTGATCGACCTAGGATAGTCTGACGGACTCGACATGGCACGCCCAATCTTTTGCATCGGTAGCAAGGCGTCTGGACCGTCCGAAGCTCTCCCGGGGGTATTTCAACTTCGCTCGGTAACTCGCACCGAATACGCCTTTCGCGACAACCAAGGCATATTAAACGGGAATATTTGCCTCTGGGTCGTTTTGAGCCTGCTGGTTTTAGCGCTGACATGGTAAGTGACTGACAATATTTACGATTTATCTACAGACCAACGCAAGGGACGAACTATGGGATTCTTTGGCAAAGAGGCAAACGTGCCGTCTACTTTTAAGCTGCTGCCTAGTTGGGCTTAGCCAGATGCGTCTCGTGCACGTGCAGGGCTCTCGAGGATCTTTGCATTTATTATTATTAGGCTGTCTTGGATGTCAAGTTATTGTGGCATGTTGTTAACGTTGTAGTGCTATTGAACACCCACCGCAGATATACATTACTAGCGTTGGTTCGCTGGTGACATGAAAGAGCTCGTAAGTGGCTAGTTCTAGCGGTTGCTTTTTCTGTCGGCCGCGTGCAGCCTTATGTGCTAAGTAGAATTACCGTAAATTCTGGCGGTGGAGACCATGGTCTTACTAGCTCTCGGGTATCAATCCTTTATATTCTGACGTAGTCTTATTCGAAGATGGTCTTATACTAGAGGTAATTGAATTGATTGAAATCGATTGGCTTTTGATTACAATCTTGTTCCTTAGGCGAGAAGCCGGGTATAAATCCCCTCGATTTCAACGTAATCTTATTCCGGTATGGCCTTGTCGTATCGGGGTGGTTCCCACCACCAGAGTATACGGTAATACATGCGGAGAAGTTTCGCTGCAAAATCAGCAGGTCTCGGACTTCGGCGCTGGGTAGTGTCACTCATTCTCCTAATCAAGCAGACAAGCCTAGGGGATGCTGCGGTAACACAGTAGCATGTACATCGATACCGTTCTGATCAGGCCCAATAGCTACCTCTGGATAGCGGAAAAGTGTACATGTACTGTCTCGAAGGCTGAGGGTTTCTGCACAACTCGCCCGCAAGTCATCAAAGATAGTAAGTTGTGCCTACCCACGAAACGTCTCTCATCGTCTCAAAAGTTGCCTGTCTTGATAATAGTCGCCTCTGGAAACTTGCTCGGCTGGTGGCTCTCCAGCAAGGGCCCGCCTATCTTGCCCGCGAACACCCCATCCATCCAAGCGGTCGTATACGCCACCAGAATCCGCAGCATCTCCGTCGGCGCGATCGCACCCAGCAGATCAGCGGTTGCCGCCAGGTCCTGCCCAGCCGCCTGTAATAGTATGGGAACGTCCGTAAAGGTCGCGTGCGTCGTGTTCGCAATATTGACCCAGAGCTTCGGTCCCTTGAGCCGCGGCCATGCCTCCGGCCAGCTGTAATCGGCCATTCCGTGGCTCATGAGTAGCACTGGCTGGGAAACACCTGATTTGGGCGGTAGTTGGATGAACGTGGCGTCCCAATTGATCGCGCCGCGAATGCGGGAGTCCTGGCCAGCCGCAATCACGGAGGCGACGCCGCCTAGGGAGTGGCCCATCATGGCCACGCGATCGGTCGGAAATGGCCGGGGCCCACGGTGAGGGAGCAGCTTGGCCATAGCGGTCGCGTTGCTAAGCTGGTCGATTACAAAGGATGCGTCGGTGGCAACAATGGGTATTTGCGTCTTTATGTAGGTTAGGCTCTGTTCAGTGTCGTTGTTATAGACTGCGTGGCCATCAGGATAGGTGATGATATCAGCGATTCCGGGGTTATCGATAGTGATGACGATGAAGCCGTTGCTAGCGATGGCGGAAGCGAGCACGCTGTAGTAGACGCGAGGAATGCTGTAGGCAGGGGAGAAGAGCAGGATGGGGTGGTCATCTGAGCAGCTGCCTGAGTGGCCCGAACATACTGGCAGCTGAGCCTCCAGGAAGAGGGGTGTGAGGTTGAGGGTTGTGTTGTAGATCGCTTGAATGAATGGGCCCTGAAATTCGGCCGTCTTCTTGGGCATGTACCTGAGGTAGAAGGGTCAGCGAGTTGTCTCTGATATGGGAGCTGCGCTGGAAGGCCTCAGAGCACTATACGGCGCTTGATGCTGTCTCGGAGTACCCTTGTACTCATCAGTTTGACTCACCGAACAGGCACAGTCGATGCGCATGTCGAAGGTTGGAAGACCGACAGCATCAATGCTCGGCCATTGCGAGCATAGTCGATAAGTGGCCCAGTCGTCAAGGTGACATTGTATTTGCCGGGCGGGTCTGGGGTCAGGTACCCAGTAGTTGTGTTGGCGAGGAAAAGGAGAAGCAGCGAAAGTATAGACTGCATATCTGCGAATGTCGTTGTGCCGTGCAACTTACTGGTAGAATACTCGATGAGGAGCAAGTGACCGTCAAGTGGCAGGCAATGAGCTTTATACCATGCGACGCGTATCATACTTTCTTGCACATTCTAGCACCTATAGTAAAGTGGTCTAGCTTTTTCGTTCCGCGCTGAGCTGGAGAATAAAGGAATGGATTGACTCGCCTGACTCGCGCCTTCCTGGGTACAGGGTACATATAGTGTTGCCTGAACATCCCTTGATGGCATGAACTAACATGGTACAGTCCAGTGATTCACGGTCTGATTGTACGTTGACGCAAATAGGAAATGGTTGCAAATGCTGATGAAAGGTTGCTGTAGGTCGTGTCTCGCTTCCCTAATGTGTCTCGGCACCTAGTGCACGTGCTCGTGCCCATAGTAGAAAAGCGGTATGCAAGCTCTTAAGCAATTGAGATATCTCGGCATATACGTACTCCGGCTCGAGGATCAGCGCGGTTCCAAGCGATTGAAGGAGTTAGAACACAGGCCAGGTTTGAGATCAGGCACCAGTTTTGATTGTTTCACGTGATAGCATTTCACCCTTCGTCACCAACTCTCTACCGCTAAATGCCAACAAGGTATCTTCCCATCTCGTGCGACCGTTCAACAATGCAACATCTCCATGGTCTGACGCAGCCCGTACAGACATTGAACACTACTAAGAAACGCCAAAGCCGGCAGCTAACCAGCAGGAACTCCTCGCCAAATGAGACCCATAACCCATAACCCAAAGGCTCGCATCGTGCGAGCAGTAGCATCGTCAAGTCAGACACATCTCCAATGCAGGCCCGAGCGCCGCGAGTCGATAAGTGGTATTGCAGAACGCCAGCCTTCCGTCCCCAGTGACATAGGAAAGATGCTTGCCTTTTAGGCAGCCCGAGTAGAGTAAAGTAATGCCGGAAAATGTTGTGTGTAGAAATAAATTTGTCGTCCCGGAATGTCGTGCCTGAGCCAGAGCGCCAGTGCTAGATCGCGGTGCGATGGTATGTCGCTCCGTCCGTGTATGCAGTTCACTCTACTGCTGTCGCTGGTCCCGATTCTGATCAGGACCTGGCGGACCGTCGTTATTAGGCCCACCCTCGCCCCGCCGGCGGACCCACTCTCGCGACCCTGACGACCGGCCTTCGGCAGCCTTCTGTGCGTCGGGGTCACCACGGTCGTTTCTTCGACCTCCCTTTTCGTCTTCGCCACCAGGTGACAGGCGACCGATGTTGTACGCAAGAGCTTCGATGATGTTCTTGCGAAACTCGGCGTCCTCCTTCATGTCTTCGGCGTTGAGCTGGAAGCGTTGCTTCTTGTCCATATCACGACGCCGGAGAGAATTGATCTCTTGGACAATGTGCACTATTACGCCTTCGGGACAGCGGTTGCGTGGTAGCGTGTGCTCCACTTGGTCGCGTACATAGCGACGAGTAACATCGGCGCAACCATCGGCGCCAAATGCGAGAACGTAAGACATCTTCTTGCCCCATCCTATGCGTATCGTTAGCAGCTGCGCGCAATGTAAGTTGGAGGGGTGAAACATACCTTTAGCGTAGAGGAGTGGTGCATCCCACGCCTCTTCGCAGCAGTCGACGTGGACCCAGCGTTTGCGGTGAACGCTGTACACCTCCGTCCACACATGATCTTCAGCGTTCCATAGCCATCTGACTCGGCCACCCATGGCTCGGCAAAGCATGCTGAAGCAGTTCGCCCACTCTCCGCATCGACCCTTCCTTGTCTGTAACAAGACGAAAGCGTCGTTATACCTCGCAAATCGCTCGAAAGACATGCATTGTGCGTTGGCACACTTGTACAGCTCGACTCGATTGGCGCCCCGGGCTGACTCGTCTGGTAGTGGATGTGCCATACCATGAGCGATTGTCGGTGATAGGCAGGTAGAACACCTCGGGTTGTTGACCCATTCGAAAAAATCGCGCTTGAACCACTTCAACAATGCACGGATGACACAGTCTTGATAACCCCACGCTGCTTTCGTGTTTGGTCCAAGGGATTGAGCTTCTGCTTCAAAGAGATCCGATTCTTCTTGCGCTTCGTTGTATATACGCTCGAGCGGAACAGCTCCAAGAGCTTCGTCTAGTAGTCCAGGATTCTCCCAATGTAAAGGTGTAGCGGATAATGACAGAAGCATATTTCGGAAGCGGAGAGACTTCTGGTCGGTTGGTGGTGTGGGCACGATTGGCAGGTACTTGAGTGATGAGTATGAAGGTGGGGGTGGAAGGGGTGGTTCGTCTGGTGGTTGTTGGGGTGGCTGTGGTGCATTTCTCGAGGGTAGAGGTGGTGGAGTCGGACTCGATGCGTCGGTGGCGTGTGGTGGTGTTTGAGAAGGCGGTTGTTGCTGATCGACGATAACACGACGTCGTTGTGAGCCCGGTCGGCTGCTCAATGCATTCATGCGCTTGGTGGAAAGTGTTCGTCTGAACTGTTGCGTCAGGTCTGCGGCCCAGGTCTCGGGCAATGGCTGCTGCTGTGTCTGCAACGCCGGCTCCCGTTTCGGTACGGGTTTCCGCCGAGGTATTCTCCCTCGATCGTTGTTGTCCGCCATGATTGCTCTTGCCGTGCGATTTAGGTCGGCGGTTAGTGTAGGTGAGTGTGAAAAGGTTGAAGATGGAGTGCGATCGATCTTGAAGTTGCGAAAGCTGGCGCAGCCTCCCAGCACAGCCTGCCACAAGCCGCCTTCCCTTCCTCTCGAGTGCTTCGGCTGTCGCAGGCGCTCACAGTCGCAACAGTCGTCGAGATCGCTCACAGAGATAAAGCAGCAATTGTGTAGTCGTGCGGTATCGTTGAGGCAGGCGGTGGGTTGGTAGTAGTAATTGGTCTTGTGAGGAGTCGTCCCTTCCATACGGCTTGCGCGGCCGTCCGAAAGTGTGCTAGCGTCTTCGACGCGTCCACGTTGGAGGAAAGAGCGTCGTCAGCCTGGGAAAGAACTAGCCCCAACGTCCGCACGCGGACTACAAGAACAACTTGTTTTGCCTCTCACTATCCACAAGGAAGCACTAGTTGCGACTCTCGCTTTCGCCTTGCTTGTTAATTACGTTGTTCTGAACGTCTTCATCAATGTCTGATCGCCTTGGCGGCTTGCGGATATCAAAAGCCAGCCACGATTCGCAATTTTGAAGTGTGGAGCAGCACATTCAAAACTCTCTCCATTTTCCGAGTGAGGTCCGACTAGCCGACACCCATTGACTCCACCTGCGAACTATGGCTCTTCACAGTATATCGACGATCGTATATATCTAACCGGCTATGCAACGAGTTTCCGTTGTTACAGACTACGTGTATGCCTTTGCATACGCCTCGACGATGTTCAACGAGAACCAACTCGTAGAAACGTTTGCCACTTTGCTTACGGCGGCCACGCGGCTGCGTTGATTGATCAACGCTGATCAACCCATACTCCGACCAGGAAACCATGGTAAAGGTGTGAGCAGTCCAAACGACCGAATCCGGTTACACAAGCTGGAGAGCTCTGTGGAGTCTACGTGAGCTCCATCGGTAAGATAAATTTGTTGAGACGGACAGAAGAAGTATTGATCCATAACAAGGCGGTCAAGCATGGCTCCACCAAGCCAGGCTGCTGCCCACGTCCCTCACTTGAACCGTTCATTGATGCTTACCTCGCGAAATCTCCCAGTGGCGATACCGGTCGCAAGCAAACGTAATCCGAGAAGACCTAATGTCTGCGTCGTACTCAATACCCAGTGCCATGCCTTCGTGTGTCGCTGCGGTACTGAAGCGGGCACGACTTCGTCACCAAGCCGCGTTGTTCTTCACCTCCGGGGCCTCCAGATCAAGTAGCGGCCGGTATAGGTCGACGTCAAATTGACCTCGAATGGCACCAATGCCGCGTCTGCATAGATAATCAATCAATCTCCAGGACCGCTAGCAGCTGTTGTTCATTAAAAAGTCTAGTCTAAGAGTTGGCCAATGCAACCGTCTTCACAACGGTGACTCAAGGTGAATGCAAACTCGATCGGCCGCGATTACGGTCAGCCTTACTCTTCCGGCACCCCCCACAGATACATCCCGACTCCGCAGACAAGCACACCCAAAGCTCCACCCTCTAGCTTACACACCTCAAGCCCCGAAACGTCGGCTACGGCAGTGAAGACATCTTGCAACATCTTGACCTCAATCCCTTCGACACCAGCCTTAGCAATGTTGACCTTGACTTCCCATAGCTTCACCCGTTGATCTATCCCCGTTGACACAAGCCAGAACTTCGCTTCATCAATCGGAACGATCGCGAGTCCTGTGACAGCTGCCGCGTGTGCACGCGGAATAAGCAAAGTCTTGACTTCTTCGCTTATCCGCGAGAAGGCGATGGCGTTGTCGTCGCCTCCGGTCATTAGTAGGCGTGACCCATCGGTGAGATTAATGGATGTCACTGCGTGGATGGCGTTCTGGTGTATTTTGTGCCTCGAGATCCATTGTAGTTGTCGGTCTTGCTGTCCGTCCGAGCTTACCCAGCGCACGATGTTCCCGTCTGTTGCAGTCGTCAATACGGCGGTCCCATCACCGTGGGCGGATTTGACGTCCATCAAGCACGCAGTCAGGTAGTCTGCGGAGGCTAGAAGTTGCCATGACTTGTCCATATATCGCCAGCATTTGAGCGTCGAGTCCGAGTATGCCATGCTGATCTCGAAGCTGCCTGCAAGAGACTCCGGTAGATCGAAGCCCATGATACGCAAATCCGAGGATCCACTACGAGGATGCTTTGACTCGCATATCACGCCAAGATCGATGTACGGTAGGCCAGAGCTGATCTTCCACACGTAGAACTCCTCGAAGCCGCCACTGGAGACCAGATAGGTCCCATCAGTGGACCATTGGAGGTGCTGAATGCCGGTGTTATGCTTGCGAAGTGTGTGCAAACACTTGAATCCGCTCTCCACAACAGTCTCCCATAGCTTGATATTAGTGTCTTCGGCACCGGTGGCGACAATCTGCCGGCCACGATCGAGGGTGGTCACGGCAACAGATTTGATCTCTCTTCCATGACCGCCACTATTCAGTAGCTCATATGGCAGGGCTGTCTGGGTCATTCGGTAGACCTTGGACGCTTTCGTCCAGATGAACGTACCGCCACCTTCAGATGGCTGGAAGGCACAGTTCCGGTGAGCGCCACCACAGTCTACGCTCATGATCTCGCGCTGGGCAACGACATCGTAAACCGTGAAGTGTTTGCTCTTGAAACCCCAGACCCAGAGACCACCTGACGGTGTAAGGTATATGGCTTCTATGTTGGGCCCAAACGGAAGCGTGAGCTGATGCACGAGGTATAGCTCCACACTATCGCAGGCTATGGACAAGCGATGGATGGCCAAGGTGCCGTCGCGTCCAGTGGAGACGGTGTAGGTGTGCTCATCTTCGAAATCAGTCGGCACGCAGTGTAGGGCCGTTACTGCTTCCTTGCCGTGCACCGACTCGCGGATGAGGACCAATCGAACCGTGTCGGACTGGTTCCCGTCAAATGAGAATAGCGCAATGTAACCATTTCTGGCGCCAAGAATGGAATAGCTAACACCTTTGACCGTAACCGTAGCAAAGCTGGTGACAGTGAAGCCCGCTGGAAGCGCAAGAGCGAGCTGTGTGGAAGGAAGTCTTTCTTCGTTGGCCGCGCTGATATCAGGCAACAACAGCAGAAGGGCTGAGTGCTGGACCACACTGGTAACAAGCAGAGCAAATCCACCAGAAGCGCGATGAGCAGCGAACAGCCCGGCCGCCTTTCCTGTGAGCTCCGTGACCT
>JAABUK010012817.1_pt1 | contig 10602 bp, 10 predicted proteins | sample 5559141 | NCBI WGS metagenome assembly JAABUK01 (sample SAMN10711869, study PRJNA513367) | rock metagenome | isolation source: Antarctica rocks | place: Antarctica: Victoria Land, Pudding Butte nord | collected 2016-01-03
CTGCAGTAACCCAACACCAATGCACTGCAACCCTGGTCAAGGCAAAATGCATTTCCCACAGCTCTGGGCTGCTCTGCAAAACAGGCCCACGGCAGGCTTGTTTCACTGCGATTGCACCTATCAAGATCTGGTCTTCATTCAGGTGTGCAGAGACACAACACCAATGCACTGCAGCACTAGTCAAGGCAAGATGCATTTCCCACAGCTCGGGGCTGCTCTGCAAAACAGGCCCATAGCAGGCTTGTTTCACCGCAATTGCACCTATCAAGATTTGGTCTTCATACAGGTGTGCAGAGACCCAACACCAATGCACTGTAACACTATTCAAGGCAAAATGCATTCCCTACAGCTCTGGGCTGCTCTGCAAAACAGGCCCACAGCAGGCTTGTTTCACTGCGATTGCACCTATCAAGATTTGGTCTTCATACAGGTCTGCAGTGACCCAACACCAAGGCACTGCGGCACTGTTCAGAGCGAAATGCATTCCCACTGCTCAGTGCTGCTCTGCAAACCAGGCTGACAGCAGGCTTGTGTCACTGCAAATACACCTCTCAAGATTTGCTCTTCATACAGGCGTGCAGAGACCCAACACCAATGCACTGCAAGACTATTCAAGGCAAAATGCATTCCCCACAGCTCTGGGCTGCTCTGCAGAACAGGCTCACAGCAGGCTTGTGTCACTGCAACTGCACCTATCAAGATTTGCTCTTCATACAGGTCTGCAGTAACCCAACACCAATGCACTGCAACCCTGGTCAAGGCAAAATGCATTTCCCACAGCTCTGGGCTGCTCTGCAAAACAGGCCCACGGCAGGCTTGTTTCACTGCGATTGCACCTATCAAGATTTGGTCTTCATTCAGGTGTGCAGAGACACAACACCAATGCACTGCAGCACTAGTCAAGGCAAGATGCATTTCCCACAGCTCTGGGCTGCTCTGCAAAACAGGCCCATAGCAGGCTTGTTTCACCGCAATTGCACCTATCAAGATTTGGTCTTCATATAGGTGTGCAGAGACCCAACGCCAATGCACTGCAACACTATTCAAGGCAAAATGCATTCCCCACAGCTCTGCTGCAGCATTAAGCAACATTGTTGCCAAGGCTCAAGCACTGAACCACTGTGCATGCTGCTTGCACCTGTCAGACTCTGCAGCCCAAGTTGGAAACAGCCTTGTTTGAGACTGCACTTGCACCCGTCAGACTTTGCAGCTTTGACCAACACTGACCAAGACACAAGGACTGAACCACTGTGCATGCTGCTTTCATCAGTGCTGCTCTGCAGCCCAAGTTGGAAACAGCCTTGTTTGAGACTGCACTTGCACCTGTCAGACTCTGCAGCTTTGACCAACACTGTTGCCAGAACACAGACACTGGACCACTGTGCATGCTGCTTGCACCAGTGCTGCGCTGCAGCCCAAGCCGGAAACAGCCTTGTTTGAGACTGCACTTGCACCTGTCAGACTCTGCAGCTTTGACCAACACTGTTGCACAGAAGCGAGGACTGAACCCTTGTGCATGCTGCTTGCACCATTGCTGCCCTGCAGCCCAAGCAGGAAACAGCCTTCTTTGAGACTGCACTTGCACCCGTCAGACTTTGCAGCTTTGACCAACACTGTTGCCAGAACAACATTCCCCGCTGTTCCGTGGTGCTCTGCAAGACAGGCTGACAGCAGGCGCTGTGTCACTGCAATTACACCTATGGAGATTTGCTATTCACACAGGTGTGCAGTGAGCCAACAGAAGTGCACTGCAGCGCTGGTCTGGGCAGAAAGCATTCCCCGCTGTTCAGTGGTGCTCTGCAAGACAGGTTCACAGCAGGCACTGTGTCACTGCAATTACATCTACGGAGATTTGCTATTCACACAAGTGTGCATTGAGCCTACAGAAATGCACTGCAGCACTGGTCTGGGCAAAATGCATTCCCCACTGTTCCGTGGTGCTCTGCAAGACAGGCTGACAGCAGGCGCTGTGTCACTGCAATTACACCTATGAAGATTTTTCTATTGACACAGGTGCGCAGTGAGCCAACAGAAATGCACTGCAGCACTGGTCAGGGCAAGAAGGCTTGCCTGCTATTCAGTGCTGCTCTGCAAAACAGGCTCACAGCATGCTTCTGCAATTGAAGGCCTATGAAGATTTGCTCTTCACACAGGTTTGCAGTGACTCACAACATGCTTCTGCAACTGCAATTAGACTTATTGAGATTTGCTCTTCATACAGGTGTGCAATGATGCAGCACCAAAGCACTGCAGCACTGGTCAAGGCAAAATAGCTTCCCCACTGTTCAATGCTGCTCTGCAAAACAGGCTCACAGCATGCTTGTGCCACTGCAACCACACCCATGGAGATTTGCTCTTCATACAAATGTACAGTGATGCAACACCAAAGGCCTGCAGCACTGGTCAAGCCAGAATAGCTTCCCCACTGTTCAGTGCTGCTCTGCAAACCAGGCTGACAGCATGCTTGTGCCACTGCAACCACACCTAAAAAGATTTGTTCTTCATACAGGTGTACAGTGATACAACACCAATGTACTGCAGCTCTTTTCAGGGCAAAATGCAATCCCCACTGTTCAGTGCTGCTTTGCAGAGCAGGCTAACAGCAGGCAGTGAGTCACTGCAGTTACACCTACGGAGACGCAAAGCGTTGCAGGTCACTTCACACATTACGAACGAAACGTGAACAATGTATGTTTCCTTGTCAACCTGATAACATATGTAGTTCTCATCTACTGGTCTGGTCCAAGACAAGTCTTCTTGAACAACAATACGCATCAAAATGCAGTCAACACTGCCTGATCCCACCTGGCTAATCAGGCTGCAGTGCAAATTACAAAGTGTACAATTTGATCAGCTTCTGGTCTGATCAGGTTTTGCGCTCTGTGATGCTGAAGCCATTGCCCTCTGTATCCTCAAAGACAGCCATGAGTGCTCCCCAAGACTGCTTTGTGGGTGCCTGACGAAATGATACGCCTTTGCTGGCAGCAAGCTGGTGCCAAGCGTGTAAGTCGGGGGTGGTAAAACCCTGGATTCATAGGCAAGATACTCTAGAAGTCTGCTGGACTGACAGTCGCAGATCAAATCAGCTGTGACAACTCACCATGTTCATGTACGGCCCCAGACCGATCATAGCCTCGTGCTGGTCAAAGGTATGCAGCACCACATTGGCGTCCCCGACAGGGCTCGTTAGTTCGACCCAGTTCTGGCCGTTCTGAGCACCCACGGGCGCGTCACTGACGCATCTGAACCCCAGCTTCTGCTGCCAAAATTGCTTGGCCCGCTGCTGATTTTGTACTGGAACAGCGACGAACGCAACGCATATGCTGTTCGCCACGGAAGATGCCGCATCGGGCGCTGCTTGGTTGCCCAAGGGCATCTGCTGCGAAAGTTATCAACAGGGACGCAAGTCCGTGAATGCCGACTACACCTGCAGGATAGACGTTGAGATGTTTGGACCACAAGGGTGAGGCCTATGAGATAGAGCAGGTCTAGGCCAACTTGCCTAGCCGAGGGTGTAGCCACCCGGAGGGCACCCCTGCGCCGGGGGGGGGGGGGGAGGCCAAGGACGGGGAGCTTGGCTGCGACGTATTGCATGCCACACGGCCCACTAACAGAGCGGTGACAGATTTTTGATTTCAAAGCAAAGCCTCGCACATGCGCCGAGCAAGAGGAAGGAAACAGGAGGCAGGAAGCAAGAAAAACCGTCTTCAGTCGCACAGGTTATCAGACCAACGTCGGCAGTGCTCGTTGCTCCCTCAAGACCTCATCCCTTCTTTTGACAGTGTCAGCCATGATGAACAGCTTGCCAAGGTCACACTCTTGGCTGCAGAGCAAGCTGACGAGTGGCTCAACCAGCTTTTGCAAGATCTATTAGCTCAAGACATCCCACAGGCAGCATCACAGCTTGCTGAGACTGCTATGTCAACAATTGGGATGTTTCATCAGTCATCAATCATTTTGCCCTGAGCAGTGCTGCAGTGCATTGGGATTGGGTCACTGTACACCTGTATACAAAGCAAATCTGTGCATGTGCATTGTTCAACACGAGTCTCCCGTCAGCCTGTTTTACGAGAGCAGCATGGAGCACTGGGGAACGCAATGCGCCCTGAGGAGTGCTGCAGTGCTTTGGTGTTTAGGCCCTGCACACCTGTGTGACAATCATATCTGCGTGGGTGCAATGGCAGTGACACAAGCCTGCTGTCAGCCTGTTTCCACAGAGCAGCAATGAGCATTGGGAATGCACCTTGCCCTGAGTAGTGCTACAGTTGGGTCACTGCACATCTGTGTAATATCTGCATGGGCGCATTGACAGTGACACAAGCCTGCTGTCAGCCTGTTTGATCCAAATCAGTGCTGAGTAGCACTGGCTCTGAGTCATTGCCCATCTGTATTACGAGCAGATTTGCACAAGTGATTTTGCAGAGAAGCAAGCCGTCTGTCAACCTGTCTTGCAGCACTGAGCAGTATGAAACGTATTCTCCCTTGAGCAATGCTGCAGTGCAGTGGTGTTGGCTCACTGCAGACTCACGTGAAGAGCAAACGTTCACAGGTGTATTGGCACAGCAGCGTGCTTGAAAGCAGAGCTCGTCAAGTCTGTGACTGCATATAGAGATTGCTGGTCCCTTGTACAGACATTCGGAGTTGTGACAACTTGTTCTTTGCGCTGCATCAGGCCAGGGTCCAGCCAACACCTGCACAGGAGACGTCCAAACCTTGGGACAAAGAACTCAGCCTGCACAGACCAGGCCGTAGGGGAGCAGCATTGTATGACATGAGAGGAAGCGTGCACATCAGATGAAGTAGATGATAAAATGGGCCAGTCCTTCTGTGACATTAAGCCCTTGTCACAAAAGGAACAACCTGATTTTTGGTTCACCAATGAAGCAGACCTCAGGAGGCAGAGCAACGCTGACCTGCCGTATGACTCTTCGTACAGACCTGCCTGTGAAACATTGCTGCAGCCTCAAGATGCAGGCTGAAGTCAGCCGCAATAAAACTCAGGTTACAGATGTAGCAATCAGCCAATGACATTTGGAAGAGCCATCTTCAATAGTCTGTCCGGCTGTTTTCAGCTGGCTTTTCAAGTGTGTCAGGTGCCTCCGTTCAACATGATAGTCACTGTTCCCGTCGTACTGCATAATGTATTCTGGCCTCTGTAGTCTGTCTTATACAAGCATGCTAATATGACTGAGCATGTTATGTGCATACGCTACACACAGCGCTGGGTTAGGCATAACTCAGCATGTGTTGAAGGACATGGCACAGGTAGAACTTGATGCATAACCTGGGCTGAGCTTGTGACTCATCCTGTCAGGTGCACAGTCATCAGATCCTTGACACAGGCTGAGTGTAGCTGCTGCCCCATCACACGTTGTGTGAGGTCAGGCTAATTTGCAGCGCATGTATCTGCAGAAAATATGGTACAAATGCAGGTGAGTCTCCTGCAGATGCAACTTGCTTGCATGCTGAGATGCAAACAATATTTTGCCTGTTCACTTGCCTAACGAATGTGCCATCACAAGAGCAGCATGCGTTGCATCTCTATAGCATATTTTGTATGTGGCACTGGGCAGTGCTGCTTAGCGAAACAGGCTAACAGCACATGATTGCAACAAATAAGCCACTGGTTATCTGCTATTGATACGTGCACACAACAGTAAGGCACCCCCTGACAGACCATGTCGGAAACAGAACAAATTCAGCCAAAAGTAGTACAACAGATCCATCTCTATCACCTGCCACTGCTGGGGATACCTGGCACATTAGCAACAGATTTTCCTTGATAAAGCCGAATCATCATGATAGCACAGATTATCACAATCATGGTAGTAGCAGCTGCCCACTGCAATGTACTCCAGATCCTGGATCTTTTCTTTTCAGCCAAGTCCTCGTCTGCAAGTCAACAAACTATGGTGGGCGCCACTATGCTGACAGCCACCACGAACCCTTGGATGAAGGATATGCTTTAACGTATTTGAGACCTGCATGCTGACACTGCATTGTCAACAACTCTTGACACGGGCAGAGTGCAATATACAAGTGCTGTTCTCTTTTTATCTTGTGCACAGCAGTGGTAAAAAGGTTGGGCTCAAGAGTTGACAACACCAGCTGGGGCCATGCTTCACCTGTCTTGGCTTGTGTCTTTCCCAGAATGTCAGCATTGAAGACTGTGCGGCTCATTCCATTTGCATCATAAGCCGGAACAACACCGTTGAGCGTCCTCAGCACCAGACCCTCGTCAGCCATACTCTCTTTCAGGGCTTTCACATCTAGCCTTCCGCTGTACAATGTGACAGTATATGATGTCCCATCTTCAATATGCACGGAAACCTCTCGCTCAGCAGGCACGTCGACAACAGTATCTGCGTGAAGAAAACAGCTTCAGCAGCGTTGGCAACAACTGTGTGACGGCAACCCTTGCAAGGTGGTGCCATGGTGAGCAGAATCAAGGGCCCGGTGACTTCCATTGATCGGTTTATGAACCGCCTTTGAGCAATTGCTGTTGCCCTCGCATGGCAAGCCCCAACTGGGCAGCTTACCTGCTGTGTGGGTCCAGCTTTTCAGCTCGCCTTCCAGGCCTGAGATAAGCTTTTCATACGAAATCACCAAGCCCTTGTCGCGAGCTTCGCTTTTCTTCAGCTCAGCTTCAAGCTGGTCTCGGGCATGGTCTAGTCGTGCTTGCAAAAACAGCAAACGGTCTGAAGCCATATGACGCCTCAGTCAGCCAAATGCACGACAACAGCTGCTGAACACTGGAGTCGCATAAAGATAAACACGTCTAGTCACAGTAAGCGGACAGATGCAAGAGGTAAAAAAGGGCCAAAGGCGGGCAAAACTTTCTGATGCCTCAGTTTTCTCGGGTGCAACTTACACCGTGCAAGTTCAGGTCTCTGATCGTGACCGGGGCTGATTATATTTAGGGTTTAGGGTTAAGCATTGCTGTCAGGGTAACCTGGCACCACGCTTTTATTTTACATTGGCAACTATGCACGAAGAGGTAGTCTCTTTTCACTTCATTGCTCAATGGCTTGCATGCTTCAGTAGTGTATTATCCGCAGACATTCCTTTCACACCATGAACCAATTTGAGTTGCAGCTGTTTCGCTTGACCTTTCTTGTCAGATGTTGTCAGTTGGACCCCCTGATACCCCACGGACAAACAAATTGAGTCGATGAAATTTGAAAGTAACAAGGTGTGGCGGTTACCATGTTGCAACGCATGGCTCGCCTTTCTGCTGCTCATCTTTGAGTGTCTGCACTTCGTTGTGCCATCACTGCCCCCACTCAATTGCAGCATGAGCGAAGCTCAGGAGCAAGATCTGCTTGACTGCTGCCCACAAGTGATCAGAGTGCATGAGCTGAAAGGCAAACTATTCCTCAGGCTGCCCACTCGTAGCAGCAGCATAAGCCATGCTTGGCGTCCACGGGCGCGCATTATCATCCTGTTGCTGAGACGTCCAAGAAAGCTGTTGCGCTTGGGTCGTCTGTGAGGCTGAATGCCTCCAGAGCCTCTGCAATCACGCTGGACACTCACTGACTCGCCAGGCATAGCTATTCAGGAAATGAGGAGAAGGGTCCTTGCTCATTGATGTGTACATAGCCTGTGCTAGCTGTACTTGACAGTCTGCAACGCCTGACCTGCCACTCTGCATGTGGAAGTCAACAGTACATCCCCAAGCTGACCTTGATTGCGCAAACTTCCTGCATTGTAGCAGATCCTTATCTTGGCCACAACACACAACTCAAGCCTTCTGCTCACAATACTACTCCATGTGTCAGCCCATGCATTGCACAGTCAATAATATGGAAAAAGCTGAGACATGCCTGCCAAGCTACAGATTGTGCTGATTATGCAATTGAGCATGTCAGGTCAACCATAAGCCGTGTTCGATCAAGCCGAGCTGAGAAAGAATGACCGTAGAGTCAGGCTCCAACAAGTGAGCCACAATGAGATCAAGTGGCTGCAAGCCAACCCTGGTGATGCCTTGCACCTCCTTGTGGTGATCCACGGTTGCAGCTACCCTGCGATTCCACGATGCTGTTCTTGTTTGTCATTCCAGGAAGTATTTGCAGCAATATATCACTTGCAGGAACTTACACGTCACAACCCATAGTGTTATTGTGCCAAGCAGCTGTAGTACAAAAGCAACAAGGAAAGCAAAAGTTAGCTGCAAGCACACAAGCACAAGAATGCACGTGACACTGCTACATAGATGTCTTCAGCACACCTGCATCCCACAGTCCGCCCATTCTATCTTGGCTTGGGCATTCTGCACATCCTGCAGGTACCCGCATACATAGACCCAGCCGGCTCAAGCATTTCGTGACAAGGGTCTTGCGTGTAGCCAGCAAGCCTTTGGCAGATGTCTCCTGCAGGTGTATTTGCAAACTGTGCGCCTGTCTCCTTGGTCACGTCACCTGCCTATTCTACCTCTGCCTTCACATAAAGCTCCCTGGGTCCAATCTTTTCCTTGACATCAATGAATTGCACAATTCTGTACGCAAGGCAACAGCACGCTCACAAGGCAGGAGCAATCCACAGAAGATACGAAGCCAAGAACACTGACGTACGCTGTAGAAAGGGTGCATGAGGGTGTACGCAGTGTTGAGAAAGCTTGCTGCACTTCTTGCTGTTGATTGCACACATTGATTAAGTGTTGCACAGAAGCTAGAATCACTTGCAGCAGGACATGACTCATGCTGTCGCATCTATACAGACTCAATGAACTATTGCTAGCATGTTATTGATTGCGGAAGTCACCGCTGGTGTGCATCACAAAGGGTGCAAGTAAATGGGCCTGTGATGTACCCTGTGCATGTTGTACATCTGTCTCTGGCCCTCTTTGTGTAAAGTAAACTCTGAAGCGCAACCGCAAGGGATCGTGTGTGAGCAGGGGCTCGGGGATCACGCCTAGGTGTGCAATGCAGTGTGTGTTGGTGCTTGAGGGTATAATTCATTACAATCTGGCTGAGCTGTAGCTGAAAACTGAGAATAGACGCCGGCTAATAGGTCTGCCGGCCATGAGCGTCAAGCAGCAGGTAACAAAAACCAAGAGAGAGCCAAATGTTTTTATATCTATATCAGCAGAGTGTAAAGTCCTCAGAATGTGTGTCGAAGCTTGAGCATAAACTTCACTCAGGCACAGGCAGATACTCATGCTACTCATCCGACTGCTTCGAAAGGTTCAAAGCTGCTATACCACGCCGACAGCAGGATTCTGAAACTGTTGCTTTCAAATTTGAATGTGCAATCCCCAAAGGCATGCTGACTCAGGATGCCGACACAAATGGGATTTACAATGTACAGCTGACATCATAAGTCTCCTACATACATTTGCATTTCTGTGGCCTGGAACATTGTTGTGCATCCCAGACTGACATATGAACATCAGTCAACACACCATCAGGGCTTGCACACCAAACTTTGCATCCCCAGCTGATCAGATTCCTGCAATCCCTAGCCAGATTCAAATTTCCAGCCAGGCACGGTATAAGCTGTTGCAAAAGGCTGACGCAGTCAGCAGTCAAAGCGAGACACCCTTGACAAGACCTGTTCCCACTGACCTGAAGGGGCTGCATGTGAAGGCGACCTCCTTTCTGGTCCATCAGATTCTGCTGCAGACGTACAGCATGTCTGAGAGGACTCAAGCCTTTCCTCCAGCAGCTTGACCCTCTCCTGCACAGCAGTGTAATCTTCCTGCACTTGGTCATAGTCTCGTTTCAGATGCTGTATCCTTGCAGCTTGCAGTTCAAGCTTGTCATAGAGGTCAGCTGCCAATTCAGCCATCACATCCTTCAACGTCTGTTTGTTGTCTTCGTAGTAGCGATCAGCCCGACTAGGCTGATCACGTGGGCTCGGACAAGAGCCTGAATTCATGTGCTCACACCTCATCTGCAGCATCAGACGCCAGAATTAGATATGATGTTCAGAAGGCTGAAGCATATCAAGTGTGTCTTGCAACTGAGCTTCAGAAACATTTCATTCCACTCATTCAGCAAGAGCTTAACGTTGATGTATTGTGTGACAGGCTTGAAGCATGCATGAAATTTGCAGCGCAAAACACTATGCCGCAAGCTCGTAAACAAAATTGTGCGCATTCACGCAAACACCAGCTGTGGTTTGATAGCAGTTGCAGAGAAGCCCTTGCTCTCAAAGAAGCTGTGTACAAGAACTCGCATAGCACTGCAGCAGAGAAAGATGTTGCTGAAAAGAAATTTCGGTCTGTGACTGACAGGGTCAAGGAGACATGGACCCAAAAGCGCAATGTCGAGCTATGCGAGCTGTCTGCAAAAGATCCCAGCCAGTTCTGGAAGGCTTTTAAGGCACCTTAGAGCAATGCATGCCCAGTCGAGCTGAGTGCGCAGTTTGAGGCTTTCAGAGGCTTGATGGGAGCCGAGCCCCAGTCGGTTCCTCAAAGACCGGCTGACTCAGGTGTATCTACATCTTGCACTGAGGATGCATGCCTCACTGCAGACATTACTGCTGATGAGCTGAGTCAGTGCATCAAGCGCTTGAAACGTGGCAAAAGTCCTGGCATAGATGGCATCCTTGCAGACATGATCAAAGATGGGGGTGATCTTGTGCAGCAGTGCTTGCTGTGGC
>JAABUK010012819.1_pt1 | contig 10600 bp, 13 predicted proteins | sample 5559141 | NCBI WGS metagenome assembly JAABUK01 (sample SAMN10711869, study PRJNA513367) | rock metagenome | isolation source: Antarctica rocks | place: Antarctica: Victoria Land, Pudding Butte nord | collected 2016-01-03
TGCATCGTCGCCGTGTCCACTTTTCCGCTGTCTTGGGAGAGTTTGTCAATCAAATCATGTTCGAATTGTGATTCCGTCAAGTCGTTTGTCCATATCGTCAATCTTTGAGCAGAGTTCTTTCAGAACATCGACAAGTTCCTTCTGTGATTGACTGAGATGCTGAATGTGTCCGCATTTGGACCCCGCAACGTTATTCGAATGAACCAATGGGACAGGGGGGGGCCTGCGGGACGGCAGCATGGCGCCATCTGCAGAGGCTTTACGAGACGTCGTGCTGCGTTCAGCAGACTCTGGTCGAGCCGGAATGATTGGTGAAGAGGCGGTCCTGCCGCCAGCCAGTTTTCCGACAGGCATCTCGGATAAAAGCGGGCGAGATCCGACCAGACCTGGTGGCACGATCGATGGAAGGGCCGAGGCATTCAGAGAATCTTGCGACGTCTCGTTGGGGCGGTACGCAGCGTCGTCCCGGCGCAAGTTGGGAACTGGAGGAAGGAAGCGATCGTCGACGGGAAGACTCTTCGGGCTTTCCGACGCCCTGAATCCGGAGTCTTGCCTTTCGCGCGTGTTATCAAGGTTGGAGCCTGGTGATTTGCATAATGTTTTCGGCTCGTGCCTTGGATTCGTGAAGGGATTGGTGCTGTCGACCGCATCAGCCATACATGCGTCCGTGCAAAGTACTCAAAGGCTACACACCCGAAACACACTGGAATGCCAGGATGCGGACTGTAGTCCTCCGAGTTTTCCGTGTAGGACGAATCCGGAGTGGGCGGAGGCGGATCGAGACTGGTGAGGCTACGATTGTTAGGATTGCGAGCTGACCCATCACGGAAATCATACCTGTCTGTACTTTCGCTACTCGATCTGTTCAGCGTCCAATTCGAGTACACCCGCCTGAGTCGGGTCGCCATAGCGGGCATGGTGGGCGAAAATGGCTCGGCAGGAGTTTCGAAGGTCTCAGTGAGGAGGATGGGCTTGAATGTTGAGCAGAGGCGGGTGATATGTCGAATGCTGGAAGGCGCAAGGACCGGAAAGCGCCTGCTCGGTCGTCCAAAAGAGGCTCTTGGTGCCCGCCGCGTCGCGTACGGGGAGCCAGCGGCCCGTTGCAGTGCGTCCCCCGAATCGCGTCATCCGGCGGCCAAGCGTCGAGGCGAGTTAGGAGGCGAATGGCAAAGCTTCCCCGCGAGCTTAACCTAGATCAATCGAGCCGAGATGCGCCCGCTGACGCCATGAAGACCCTTCTTCTTCCTTAGGCGGGTGAGCAGTGCGCCATCTATAGCGCCCACGACGACGCGCAAAAGGACGCATTCGATTGCTTATACATGTCGCGCGCGCGCTTTATCCGAAGCGTCAGAGCACGCCTCTCTACCTGTGACCTCTTTCCGTGTCTCGGGAGCGACTCCATAGGAATCTGATTGCAAGTCCCAGCTGCTGAATCCATGCCGTAAGACAAGCAGTAATTGTCAGCTAGGTTATACAAGGCGCGACAATCACATGAGAAGCTCAAGAGCTTGGGCTACGCAAGGTTGGCCTTTGGTCATGTTTGGCTTTGGTCATCAGTGTACGCGCCGATTTTGGAAATGACCCGAACCGTGGCCTCTATTGCGGTGAGCATACGCGTAGGCTTATAAGCAATGCAGTAAACAATGTGAGATATGCCCAGGTGTGAGTATCGGTGCATTCATAGCGAAGCTAGAGGCGGCCTTTCGCAACGTCTTGCAGCCGGGCCATGGTGAGCTTGAGTGTTGCAAGATCGCAAAGGCGAAACCAGGAGCATTATCTGTGGCCATTGCCTACCGTCTCCACAGAAGATACTTTTTCTTTCTCCACTGCTATGTCCCGGAGAGAGAGCACCAGCTCTCAGAGCGGCTCTTGCGATGAACAGTTTCGGCGTCTTTATTCCATAAGCGGCATGCTCGGCCTACCAACCGAGAGCTTTGGTCTGTGCTCCGCAGACAGCACAACGCAACTGCTCAAGAAATTTCGATTCAGCACTCGATCGTTGGTTCATGTCGCAGCAATCAAACGAAGCGCTCATGAATAAGGAGGAAGGAAAGTGGCAAGGCAACGGCCGAGCAGTCAAAGTTGCGTTGTAGAACGCGCTGTTGCTTCCTCGATTTCTCGCAGAACTCGCAATGGACTACACGCCGATGCAAGTCCACCCAGCGTTCGCGCAACCACGACCGCTTCGTCCTTACCAGTATCCTTCACACTATGGGGAATACGAGGATCCATTTGGCTCTCGGCCTTTCAGCGTGCCGGCATCGCACATTCTCCGGTCAAACAGCTTCCCAGAGCCCTATCCCGACGTACCTACGGGTCCACCCACCATCCATCAGAGCACTGCCGAGCCCGCCGCATTCTCGAGCTTCTCAGCCATGGAAGATACTTCATCAAACAGCTTCATGATAGCAAATCCATCCATGATGCCCCCGTAAGTCATGGACGCACATGTCGAGTGGGGAAGGTCATCATCTCACTAATTTGCTTCAGCTCGTTCATGCCGTCGCGCCCAGTCGCCTTCTATCCTCATCAGCAGGCCATGCCTTCGTTCGCTCACAAGCCATCACATATGAGCGAAGGACAGCAGCCTGTGTTCCATCGTCAACCGTTACGCAAGCGATATAAGGGTGGAGCCGGTCCATTTCCCTGCCCGAAGTGCGGTAGATACTTTCGCCGCAGATCGGACATGCAGCGACACCAGAGAAAGAGGAACCCGTGCGGCCCAGACGAGTCAAAGGTATTCTGCTGCCAAGTATTGCTGCCTTACAATGGTTTGAGTCACGCTGGCTGATGGTACTTCTAGAGCGAGCCGGCTCGCAGTCCTGCACCCTTGCCCCAATTAAGGGAACGACCGAACGCCGCGGCATACCACAACGCTGGCTACAGAAGACACGGAGACTTTTTGATTCCGCCAAGATCGAAGCTTGATGATGACTTTCGCCGGCCATCAGTATAGCAACTGACTGGCTCACTTTAATTTTGGCATTCAAGCGGTCTTTTTCCAGGCCTTAACATCTTCTGTAATTAGTCACCTGCACGATTTTGGGATATCCTGTCAAAGTAGTTAATTGGTAGTGTATAACTTACAGTCGTCCGCCGCATTGGACCCTCGCGCATCTCATCACGGTACTTGACATACTCTTTCTACATGACCGAAGATGACTGATCTGCAGTGAGCCAGTCGAGCCATTATTGGCTTCACAAATTTGAGATGCACTGTTAGTAATGTTTGACGTTGTAAAGCCTATATATGTAATGCGAGTAGTTCCGACACCGGCCCGGACACTCCTTTCGCTGCTCACAGGGCCTTCAACGTGCTGAGGCTCTTCGTGGGACTACGTTGAGCCCGAGATCTTCTAGAATTTGAGAACATTGGAGAAGCAAGATTCACATACGGCAAGCGACAGAAATCTGCTCCATTCTCTGCGTGGACCCTGTTGCCTGATGCGATGGGAAAGTGTACATTACATTTCGCAAATCTATCCAGGACTCATCGCGTCACGCTTGACTTTGAGCCGATTTGACGAATGATGCACATGAACGAAATAAATCCGACTCCTTGCCGGACTCGAGTAGCTGCAATATCGTTGCAACGACCTGCAGCAAAGCATCTTCAGCAGAGGCTGGACTGGTGCAAACCGCGTTTTGAGAGCCTCTTTCCACACAGTCCGCATCATTGTCCTCGCAGACTTCCATGATACCAAGACTGATAGTCGCAGTCGCGCTGGTACCCTGTAATGCTGACCTATCGAATGGGTACGTGTCGTGATCGCTCGTTGGACTTTCCGCTGCTGCAGTCCGCGAAGTCACCTTCGGCGGGTTTTGAGCCTTTCGAAACGGACTCGCATGTATAATCGCCGGTGGCGTAGTTCCACGAACCGCAAATTCATCTGCAGCTCTTGATCGTACTGGCGATAGGTGGCCGTGCGTTGCCGTTGCCCTTCCCCTCAGGTTGGGAATCTCTACCGGGTAAGCAAGACTTTCCGAAGGCGAGAGCTGGGATGACGTGCTCCCCATGCGTCGCTGCTCCGACGCTTATGCTCCATCAGCAGGTTGGTGATTGATCAATCTTCCGCAACGTGATTGCGTCCCGCCTTGGCCTGGTAACGAGAAACTGCGGACTTCTTTGTCAGGTGAAGGAGACATAGGATCTGAGGGTGCCTCATAGCTTGATACGGTCAGTTTCAAGACGCATACGAGGTTTCTGGAGACTCCCTCATACTATCGGGCAACATGCTCTGTGGCGGAACAGTATGCATCCACGGGTCTGCCGAGCGGACGCGAGGACGGCAAGCGCGGCCGTGCAACTGATGGTGGCGAGGGGAAACTTCGCAGGAGCGCTTCGTGTTCTCTGGCATGATTGTTGGCTGTTGCACCATGGATACTGAACGCCAAGGATATTTACCGTAGAGAAGCCTTTCGCACTTTGGTGTCAATTTCCGCGCCCTTCCCTCGCTTGCGAAACAACGGCGAGGGCATGGCGTTCGGTCTGGAGTAGAGTCGTTGCGGCGGGACCGTTGCGCAGGGCAGCGAGAAGCACCATTTCAATCACAACGCGCAGGCTTGTAGAGCGCGGCACTCCTTTCCTATCAACCTCCATGGGCATTGCAGAAAGGCCAGCAAACATCCAAAACGCTGTCGCGGAAGATAGGCGCTTCGCCTCCGCTTGAAGGAAATCTGCGTCTTCTCTGCCACGAAATGGCTAGAGGAAAAGACCGTCCCTCGCATATTTGCATGCTGAACAATGGCGGCTGCTTGATCTGGCACAAGGTGCCGGGCGACTTAGCGCTGGAGCTACAACGCATTGGCTGCAAAGAGAAGGCGCAAAAGACTATGCTAGTGGACCCAATGACCCAACATCGCGCACCGCTTGCCTCTTGAGCTTATTTCAAAGACCATGGCGGATTTGATGAAAATGTTAGGCTGACGGTGTGACCTGTGTTGTGTCTGCATCAAACATCTCCCGCTCACGTTCAATCGTGACAATCTCATCACAATGTATTGTGGTCTCATTTTCCTCGCCCTGCAGTTTTCCTGTTGCGTTGTCAGCGCCGCGCTTCACGCCACTACTAGCAACCATACATCGACGACCGCTCCGCAAGTAACGACGAGGGTACCTCCCGCAATTTTGGTTCCGCCACCCAACGACCCCTCTCGGCCGGATGGCACGTACTCTGCGATAAAAACCCAAACCGCGTCGCAAACTTCTTCTGACGGCACAACGAGCATCTCCCGGATAGTGGGACAGCCAACGGCGTCGATGACCACCCCACAACTTTCCATGAGCGGTTGCGCCGAGGATGCTTCGTCGACAACAACGTTAAATCAGCAAAGTATCTTACCTCTGCAAACTGCGGCGCCTATCGCAGAAAACGCAGGCTGCAGCATTGCCAAATCTGTCTTACAGTACTGCTCAGCCGCCATTGTAGCCCTAGCAATGAAACACTGGACTTGAGTTGTCGCCGAGGCTTACAACGAAAATGAGGACTGAATACGCGTGTGAAGGACGCTCCTGGGCAGTGCATGGAAGGTGCCCGAAACAGAGGGAACGTTTATATTCAGACGAATCTTCCACGCACGAAGCATTGCTTGAGAAACTCTTTCGACAACAAGAATGACTTCGTTAAGTTGTAGTACCAATACATCCGAGATACCATTTCCTGACGCCACACTAAAATCCCATCTCTCGCGTCGTATGCGTCTGCCCTGCCAGACGGGAACAGACGGGCCCACTTTCTTCCTACCGTCTCCACGCCCACACTCTGCCAGCCCTCCTGACCCGGGACCCTCTTTCCTCTCTCCCCTTCTCCCCTTCTTCTTCCCTGGCTTGAATGTTCCCTCTGCCTTCTCCTCGCCCTGCTGTTGGGGCTTTGCGAACGTCCGTGACGAAGGCAAACCAGCGAAATACTGATCGAAATCACAGGTCTTGTGGGATTTCCCGTGCGCTTTGCTTTACTTCTGGCGGTCTTGCTCCTCGTTTAAGGGTGTATTGCGCTTACCATCCAAATTCGTAGAGGGCAATGGCGGCCATTTGACTTCAGCCCGCAGCGTCTATCGGCCCGTACGAGGTTGCTGCTTGCCACTGCGACCAAGGAAGGCATGTAGCCTCCTTTGTATCCTGGGAAGCTTGCAGTATTTCCTCCGGCCGTACGATCAGGTTAATGCTCATGCCACCGGACTGATGCCACGCGGTGTGGCAATGAAACGGCCAGACGCCAGGGTTGTCCGTGTGGAACTGGAAGACTGCATAGCCCAGTGCGGGAACAATGTGCGTGTCCCGTCTAGGGGGGTTTGTAGTTGAGACTGCAAACGTGCCGTTCCAGGTCGACGGCGGCGGAGGTGCGAGTGGATTCGAGTTTGTGGCCGGGAACCGACTCGCGGAGCTATCCGGACCGCTAGCAAGTACCTGGAAATGGTAGCCATGTAAGTGGAACGGATGTTGAAATGGCGTTGCGTTTGTGACATTCAAACGCACGCTTCTTGCGTCTCCCGTATTGTACGTGGTACCACTTGCGACTTCCTGCAACTTGTCCTGGAAGAGAAGAGGACTCGAGAGGTCTGCATTGAAGGTCTTATCGTTCACTCTCCAAACAAAGCTTCCAGTGTCATTGATCGCCAGAGTCATGGTCAGATCCAATTGGAGAGGTTCGGCGGCCATCGGCATGGGTTGCTCTGGCTCGATGGTGTAAATTGGCGCATTGGCGCAAGCTGCATCGTTGTCGGACGAGATAGACGAGGGTTCTACCGTGGTATCAGCCGCTTCGTAGACCACTGCAGCGCGAATAGCTTGTGTATTGTTGTTTCCAGCACAGAAAAGTCCACCGGGCATCTGTGAGCGCATCCAGTAACTTGCAGTAGGATCGGTTTTACCCATGACCAGGACGTCCGCGCGCTGACCAACTCCAAGCGTCACTATGGTGGTGTCGTATGGTCGCACCGGAGTGAAATCAATGGCAATGACGGTCATTACATGCTCGTCGATCGCAAAGTTTTGGATGCCTAACTTTCAGTCAGCTTCCGCTGGTCGCTGATGGATAATCCCTCGCGAGCTTACCGTCCGCACCATGGTTGATCAGGCGAAGGCGGTGGAGCTTCTTGCTCTGGAAATTGAAGGTAGCGTATTCGCTGGCTACGTTGCATGGAGTGCCCGGTGCAAGCAGTAAGCAGTCGAATCGCCCGCGGCCATTGATGAGTCCGGAGTCACTAATGGGAGGGAGCTTCGAATAGTCGGTCCCAAGAACGCTTTCAACAATCTCGGTATACTGCGCGTGGTACTGCACCTCAGCGTCAGCTTGCTCTGGTTTCAACGACCCATGCCATGTGACGGCGAGTGCTCACCCAATCCGAAAGCATAACGGGACCAAGATCAACATCGTAATATCGTTGCGATGGCCCATAGATTTGCATGGGCCCAGCAATACCTGCCGTATATTGAGCGCTGTAATGTGCATGGTAGAAAGAGGTGCCGTAGCTGTCAGCTCGGAAACGATAGGTGAACGAGTTCCCTGGCGCAATGGGACACTGAGAGACCTGGAATTACCGAAGTCAGCGCAGTCAGATGGAAGAACGACAGACTTCTGGCTTACTCCAATCGCGCCGTCAGCCCAAGGAGACTCTCGTTGTAAGATACCGTGCCAGTGCATTGACGTGGGCTCTTCGGGGCCGGTGATGTTGTTGTGAACAGTGACCTCGATCATATCGCCCCAGTTGGCCTCAATAAGCGGACCAGGGAACTGGCCATTGATTGTGAACATGTCCCGAAAAACGCCGTCCGGAGCGAGGCGGTCGCGAGTGATGGTGAAGTCATAGCGTCGAGTGATGCCAGGACTGGGGATAGCACGGCTGCCATCGCCGTGGAGGGTTGACAGCTCCCATGGTGCTGTGTCTTGTTCGTCGCCAAGCCATAGTGGATAGTGATCTCTCGCAACGACCTGACCATCTTCGTTGACTTGATGTAAAGGCTGTGGATTACCTCCGTACGAATCAATAAGAGACAATGGACGAGCAGCGGCCAAGGTGGCAATGACAAAGAGAGCGAAAAGGCTGATGAGTGGATCCATTTTTGAGAGATTGGACGGTGATAGTAACCAGCGGACTAATCGCACATTCCTGTGCGGCACTTATACCCAGTGAGCACACTACCAGCCACAGAGGAACATTCACGACGTTGGAAATGCAGTAGGCTGGACACGGGCGAACGTATCGATCGAAATTTGATGCCTGCCATCCCTTGGCGCAATCGCGTCGCTATTCACGGCAGCACTCAGCCACAGCAGGAAGCCTTGATACACCGTGGACTGCTGACTACAGTTCCTGCAAGAAGGGTAGAACAATTTTCAAGCAACATCGGGAGTTATTTAAACCTGCGGTAATCGTGAGGGTCCGGTCCGGCTCATTTTAGAGGTAGTACAGCGTATAAAATGGAGCTTGACAAGCGCAAAAGGATATCAGGCCATCTGGTGACGACAGACCACGAGGCCAGAAAGACGGTGGCGGTGCTCAACAGTCAACCTAGGGCCTCCGACAAACCCATTGCGCTGGAAGGTGAGGTCACTTCGCCGTTGCCGACCCTACTGCAGGACTCCTTGGGCGGTCGCCAAGGCTGGTGACATGGGCCGGGTGCGGTGACAAGGCGCTATAGGGTGGCAGACACTGTCTCAGCGGGCCTGCCACTCCAGACTCGACAATGGACGACTTTTACTTAAGCGTGGGAGCTACGGCTCGTTAGGGCATTGAGATAGCCAGCGTCTGATTTGCATTGTCAGCATGATGAACGCGAATTTGTCAAAGCGTTTTCGAACCAAGTCCATGTTTTTTGCCCTAGCTTGCTGCGCGATGGGAGCTCCGACACGCATCGACGCCCGAGATAGCAAGCCAACCTTCCCAATCGCCAACGCAGTTGCCTAAGACTACCCTGGGAATGCAATGTTACCATTGAGCGCGCGAAACACACTTTCCCCTCGACCACCGACGCATGGAGCTCCACACTCCAATAGCACGCAGTTAGTGGGGACCGCAACAGCATCTTGGACAGGCCCTGGCCCTGGACAGCCAACGCAGCCTCCCACGGCAGCAGCAGCAAATCCCCTTCACCTCTCACTCGTCCACAACCTCGACAGCGACAAAGCTCACGCCTATGTCTCAGCCTTGGATGTCGACGGCAAAGTGGTGATGTCAAGGGCAGCTTTTATTACCCGTCGGATCCAAGCAGTCAGACGCCGCAAGCAATATCGGCTAATATTGCTCTCCCACTTCCCGCCCTAGGCGAGTCTCTGAAAATTGCGATTCCGGGCTATGTGGAAGGGGCAAGAGTTTGGTTCGCGGATGGAAAGCTGGATTTCTCGGTCGTGAGCACTCCGGATGGACCTGCGTTGGTTCAGCCTACAGCGAGAAATCCAGACGACGCAAGTGCCGACATCAACTGGGATTTCGTGGAGCTTACGTATATCGCCGGGTACGGGCTTTTCGCGAATCTGAGCTTCGTGGACTTCCTCGGCATGTCACTGGGCATGAGACTTGAAACCCATTCGAGCGACCCGCAGCTCGTCAAAGGAATCCCAAGAGATGCAGCACAGCAGGTGTGCAACAAGCTAAAGCAGCACTCAGGTGTGGATCGGAAGTCGTGGGCGGACATCTGCGTCCCTGGCTCCAACGGCGAAGTGCTGCGAGTAACCTCCCTGTCTGCTCTGCTGTCTCAGCAGCCTGCCGCATTCGGCAGCTTCTTTAGTCGATACATCGAGCGAGTCTGGGAGCGGTACGCGTCGTCACCGCTAACGATTCATAGTCAAAGCCCGGCGGGGAAAGTGTCATGTACCATAGACGGTGGAGGATTGCTAAAGTGCAACGGCGACAATCAAGGGTTTTCTAAGCCATTAGCTAGCAACATTTTTGGCTGCAACACTGGTCCGTTCGCAATCCGACAATCTGACAACTAGGTACACAAGGCCGCCGTACCTAGACTGTGCGCGGCCTTCCACCGCGGAACTCAGCTGGTGCGGGGAGGCCATGAGCAACCGAAATTTCGGCTATCTAGTTACTACAGAGCCCGGCCGAGCAATTGGTATAGTGCGTTTGTGCACGAGGTAGAGCTGGACGGGAGAGGATATGCTTTCGCATAAAACGATGTGGCACCCACCGTGCAGGAGGATGTTTCGGGAGCCGTGGCCTCGGCGACCCTCGCTTAATGACCGTCTTTGTGGGTGGCATGTCGACATGATCGAGCAGCGCTGGGCAAGGGTGTTCAAGGCGCAAAGAAAATGTTTGATAAGACTCTGCTGGACGGTTTCACGGAAGTCTCGGGTGGCGCATGATCTGCAAACCTTGATATTAGCGTTTCGTATTGGCGAAAGCATCTTCAGCATTCACGATTGGCGAAAGACGGAGCTTTCCGCGCTCTCTTTGATCCCCTCCGGCAGCATCGCCAAGATCCGGGGTAGTCATGGGAAACCGATTGATACTCCACCTCTTGGGCAGGGTCCTATCCGAAAAGGGCACCTTCCCTAAAGGGAAATTGCGGGTTGTATTGGCCATCGCGCATGCTCGCATTGCTGTAGAGAGCTTGGATCGTGTTGAAAGACATGGGTGCTGCAGGACGTTGGAG
>JAABUK010012820.1_pt1 | contig 10600 bp, 14 predicted proteins | sample 5559141 | NCBI WGS metagenome assembly JAABUK01 (sample SAMN10711869, study PRJNA513367) | rock metagenome | isolation source: Antarctica rocks | place: Antarctica: Victoria Land, Pudding Butte nord | collected 2016-01-03
CACCCGTGACACCCTTCACTTCACCTCTGAATGTGATTGGAAAGCTGTCTGACGCCTGCATGATGTTGACCGTTTTGGTTGCTTGATGCGGCTAGCTGTTGTCTGTGCATGAGCTGAGTTCATGTAGGCATTCCCTTGCATGCCTTCATGGTTGCATGATTGCATCTTGACCATTTCCAGCCAGTTTGCTGCTTCTACACACTGCAAATATTGTCACATATTTCTTGAGTTCCTGTAGTGCCCACGTAACACTTGTCACTCGAGTGCTACGCAGCTGTCATGAGTCATGGCTGGTGCTAGCTTTATGTCAGAACTCATGTCACGAGGAGTCATTTACAGGTCTAATTGATCACATGTTGCCTTACATATGGCCTCAACATGCAAAACGTATTGTTCAGCTTGAAAATCAAGGGCTTACATCATGCAAATGTTTTACTCCGCCGCGGATTTAAAATGGCCCATTTTAAATCCGCGGCGGAATAATGAAGCCCTGAGAGCAGCTGATGTGGTGACTGCAGACAGCCATTGACTCTGCTCAGACCCACGGTGCCTTGTTTGTGGCCTCAGCCGGCAATGATGGAGTGAACACCGACATCACTGCTCACTACCCCTCCAGCATGAACAACAGCATTGTGCTGTCCGTGGGGGCCTCAGACTCGAATGACAACCTGTGGACTCGCAGCAACTATGGCAAGTCCACCGTGCATGTGGCAGCGCCAGGTGTGTCAGTGTTGAACCTGGGACTGGCTGGGCTGTATGTCAAGATGACAGGCACCTCCATGGCTACCCCTCATGTCTCTGGGGCAGCTGCTTTGATTCTGCAGAAGTAAGTCGGCTTACATCAACTTTTGCACCTGCTGCTGCTGCTGCTGCTTCTGTGTCAGGATGAATGATGACGTCTCTGCCGTGGTGTGCATGCTGCTGTGAAGGTTACATGCTGCAGCAGTCAGTACCAAGTTTAGTCATGACTACTTGGTTGCTGCTTTTGCTGTTTGTCCTGTTCTGAGCCATGCTGAAACACAACAGGATGTGCCCAGGGGCTTCCATTTGCTAGTAATGCACCCTAAATCCTGACTAACGAGCCATGTTACTGTGTTGCGCATGCTAGTGTCTTGCTTGCTATCGCTGTGGGCAGCAAGTAAGCCAACATGCTCAATGTTGCTACTGGACCAGCAAAACTTGATGGGAGAATCAACAGTCACCAGTAGACTACTGTTACAGTTTTGCTGGAAACTCATAATTCTGATGAGTTGCAGGTTCCTGGCTAACGGCTGGCCGATCACCACTACTGGAAACCAGGGCCTGGGAGTACAGATCAAGCAGCTGATTGAGTCATCAGCTGTGTCCATGGGCACAGCTGCTTCAGCCAAATTGGCTGCTGGCCTTCTGGACACATGGGCAGCCATTCAGCTTGTACCCATCCCTGCTTCTTCTTCTGGCAGCAGTAGCAGCTTTGGAGACACCCCCGAATCATCCACCACCACCCCCTCCACCCCAGAAGAGGCCAACCCCTTCTCCTCTTCCTCAGCTACTCAGTCTCAAGACTTTGAGAACGCTGGTGTGACTGGGACCAACAATGTGTCCAGCCCATCACCTGTGTCTGCATCCGATCAGCTCATTGCAACAGCAATTCAGCAGACTGCAGCCGTTTCGCTGAACACCACTGTGAACACAACCAAGCCGATGTTTGGTAACACTCAGGCTGTGGTGTTCACGTCGTCTGGGGATGCAGTTGCACCAGCAACTTCAGCTTTGAATACCAGTCTGGGCACTGCACACATTGAGGCTCCATCAAGTGCTCCTAAGGCTCTTGTAGCACCTGCAGCGGCCCCAAAGGCAACAAGTAAGGCAGCTGTGCAGCAGGACGCAACAAAGAATGCGGGTTCAGGCAGGAAGGCAATATTGTAGATCAGTATCTGCTTGCTTCACAAGCAGTTGTTGTTGCTGTAGTTAGTAGTTGTACAAAATGCTGTAGTCTTTGCTGTGCTTTTCTTGTTCTCCCTGAAAAGTGAATAGTTGCATGAAGACCTGCTGAAGTTGCAGTTCACGAAGTACATGTGACTTGTCAGCTTTGGACCTTGTTGCCAGTGTATCTTGTGCTTTCGTAATGTTCTGATACCCAATCAAGCCCCTTTTTGTTTCGCAGAGCTGCTGTAACATGCACTTTTGCTTGCTATTTGTTTGAATGAAATTACTTCACAATCACTCATGTGAGTGTCATCTTGCTTCAGCAGCACTTTGTGATGCGATTGCCATCTTCACAGTCAGTGCAATGCGCATAGGCCTGCAGCAGTCAGGTCAGATCTACATGTCAAGCTAACAGCAAATGGGTTAAAGTTTGTGATCCAGGTCTCTGCAGAAAAGCTGGCAAGCTTGAATGAGGTAAGCAAAGTATGGTGCATGCATGCAGTCTAGTGGTGGGCATTCAAGTCTGCACAGTAGCTCTTTAAATACACAAGGTTGAGGCGTCTGGAATTGTGCGGCAGACATACCCTGCTTTGCTGAACAGCAACATAACAAACTTGATTTGTCAAGAAAACACAGACCAAACCCAAGCATACTGAGGATCATGACTGCATTTTGCCAAACCGAGTAAGACGGGTATTCATGTCTGTGGCTGACAAGCTTTTCAGGGGTGCTCTTTTGAACCCCAAGGCTTGTTTGCTGGAAACCTCAGATGCCACAGCATCATGCTGGTACGTGCTGGGAAACTTTTCTTGCAGAGATGCTTCCATCCTAGGCAAAAAGATCTCATTGTACAGCTGCCTGGTGTCACCAGACCTTGTTTCACCAGTTGCACTCTCTGCGCCCAAGTCTGCATGGTTGAAGTCTTGTGTGTCGTGATGAGGGAATGTCTGCATGATTGTGTCTGTGATCTTCTTGAAAGACAGCGCTACGCCATGTGCCCTTGCTGTTGCATACACACAGCAAGCTACCATGTTGGACAGGTGCTGATCAAACAGCAGGTCTAGGTGTTCTTGCAACACCGCTTCCATCAGCCACACGCAGTCATCACCGAACGCAGGACTCTTGCTCAGACCTGCACTGACAGCTGCAACCCTTGCTGCCACAGCCGACACTCTTGTTTTAGCCAAAGCGTTGACACCATCCAAAAAGCTATACACGAGAGCATAGTCTCCAGGGCAACAGGATCCTCCTCCTCCCTCACATATAGCCTGATAAAGGGAGCTGCCTGTCTGCCATGCTAGGCTTTCCACTACCTTCATCCGCATGAACAGCAGGTAGTTGGAAACGCTGTCTGCCATTGGAATGGTGCTTTCAGCTGCCAGGTAATGCAGAAAGTGTTCAGCAGCCTCCCATATGTCCAGGCCTGCTGTGTGCTGCCCTAGCTTTGAGGTGACATCTGGGAATGTTGCAGCACCAGTGGTGCAGTAGTGTGTGAGCTCCACAGCACAGGTCAGGAGAGCTAGCTGTAGGGTCTGATTGCTGGCTAGGGAGGCTACCCTGGCATCAGCAATCGCACCTGATCTGGTGTGCTTTCCAGTTGCACTTGCTAGCAAGCCTTGAAGCACTCTGCAATGGAGAAAAGTTGTGTCATGCCAACAGGCTGTTCTCAGAAACGTTTTGAATGCTAGCTGACAGACAGCAGAGCAGTACTGTGCAGACGAGCATCCGCGGCAGAGCAGAACCTGTAGTATATGTAGACTGCACATTGTGCATTATAAAACCTCTGGGCATCAACAGCTTTACTGCCTGTGCTGTGCCCAGCAGAAAAGACTTGACTCTGATCTTGCCCTTGAAATGCCTGCATAGCAGCTTGCAACCGTTAATTGAACCTCTCACCAGCAGGATGGCAAGGTGTCGTTTTGAAGCTGGTCAGCTTCCGTCTACTTGCAGATGGGACTGTGTATTGCGGACTTTGCACTGTGCGTGTACCTCCTCAATGAAGAACTTGGCTTGTTTGACGAGGTGAACCTGTGAGCAGTCGTACAGTTGTTGGCAAGCTTTCAAAGGCGGTGAAAGGACCGAGGGTAGAGGGCTGGTCTGCCAGTACCGTTATGCTGGGCTTCAGCAGTGCAAACAGCTTGCCGGCAGGCATCTTTTCCATCGCCGCATACACAGTAGACAGCCACCTCTGAGCTTCCTGTCCATAGCTGCAGTCAAACGTGACTTCTCCGGCTGCTGATTCCATGCCGCAGCCACACACACAGTGGGGCTCTCAGGGTGCGCAGCGCGTATAAGAGACGCGTTGCGATCGCAATCGCGATTGAACAGACTTGCGCAAGCTTGCAGCACAGAAGTTTGCCACAAGCCGCGGGAAAATTGATTGAAGAGCATGCTGTGCACAGCATTCAAAGTCGTGCTGTTTGCATCACCTGATCATGACGTGCCCCACCCACGGCAACCTGATGCCTCCCGCCCGCAGCACCGTCACGGGCTTTAGCAAGACCTTGCACGTCACAGGCCGGATGCACCAGGCCGCTGTTATGCTGACACAAAAGTTTTGTATGCATGTATGCACATGAATGTTGGCAAATGCTATTTTTTGGGCAAACCGCAAAGGTTGGCTTCTGCCTTGAGGGCAAGCAGCTGACCACGGCAAGCTCAGCAAGTTCGTAAGTACTAGAATGCTACAAGCGCAGCCATATAAATAGTCACAGCATTCGCCATGAGTAGTTGCTGCTTTGTTGATTAAACTCAAGCGGGACACTTCATCCAGTCAGCGATCACAGCATAAAGTCACATAGAAACACACTACCATCATCACCCATGCACACCAAACACTTTTCTGAAGCATGGACACCCCTCACAGCATGCTTATTGGCTCCAAGAGCATACAAGGTTTGTCCACTGCTGATGTCAATGACATGCAAAGAGCCATCACCACAGCCACAAAGTGCGAGACCCCCTGCTACTGCCATGGAATATGGAAAGTCAGACAGTTTTGCCTCTGACACAGGCTGCAGGTCAGCCCTGGCATCAAAAGCCTTGACTGTGTTGTCTGCTGCAGCTGTGACCACCAAGTTGCTGCTGGCTGCTCCAGCTGATACAATGTTGCCAACAGCGCCTTTACCCCTGGCATTCACATGTGCAGCAACATCATGCACGCACCGTTTGCTCCTTGGATCCCACCTGCAGCAATTTCTTTGATCACTGTCCAGCACAGCAGATCCATTGAGCTATCATGATGCCACTGACTACAGCAAAGTCTGTCTTGGAGTTGACATAAGGCAACAGAACCACAATAGACATGACATATGCCGACAAAATGAACGTCAGCTGATGCTCATGGCAGCATCTTTGACAAGCATGAAACAGTGCTTGCTTCCCATCATATGGTTCAAGCAAGGTTCAGGCATGAGGACAAGCATTCCTCACATCTTGAGGTGACCATCCTGTCCACCACTGAAGAAGGTGTCTGTGCAGCCACCATTGGTATCATGCTGCCAGGTCAGAGCTGTCACATGGCCAGCATGTGCATCTTTGAGCTTTGATGTGGTGCTGCCTGTGGCTAGACCCCACATGATCACTGTTCCCCCTCTGTCACCACTGATGAGATTGTCCCCATTGCCACATACAAGCTGCAGCACTGGCGCTGCGTGTCCAGTCAGGCAGCTGCTTTCTGAAGCTCTTTTGCTGGCAACATCCCAGACACGCACAGACTTGTCATAGCTGGCGCTGACTGCTGTGTTGGTGCCAGGGCTGATGTCTACAACAGAGATTGGTGCTGCATGTGCTGTCAACTGCTGACACCTGTTGCTGTTTGCCTCCCAGAGGCACAACAGGCTGTCCATGCCGCCTGAAATGATTCGGCCATCTGGCAGATACTGACACGTAGTGACCCACTCAGCATGGCCAGCTGTCTTGGTGTACAGTGTGCGACGCTTCTTGCCGGTTTGCACATCTACAACATAGAGTGCATGATCTGCTGACCCCACCACCACCTCGCCTGCTGACCAGTTGATGCTGGAGCACATCAGCGGTACATCTGAGACATTACAGATACGGCCTGCAAATGAGACAGCAGTCAGTCTCAGCAGCATCTGCAGGCAGAAACATTGAGTCATGAATGCGGCAATGTACCTGCTGGGTCTGCTGGTCCAGATCTCCAGCTGGAATTGAGGTGTGCTGGGTATGCAGACTGCATTTGCTGAGCTGGCTGTGATGCTGTGGACTTTTGAGCAGCTGGCCTGCAAATATTGCATTATTGCATCACTATGTGTGTTTGTGACATAAAGCTGCAGTGCGGCCTCTGCAGCCTGGTTGACCTGACCTTGCTGTGCTTGATGCTCGGTGAGGGATGCCCGCGGTTGCATTGGGTCTGTGTGCTGTGATGCCTTGTGCAGAGCCCCTGTGCCATACTTGACCTGAGGGCTACGTAAGTCCAGGTGTTGCTGCAAAACATTAGACTGCAGCAAGCCAGCGCCTCACTTTTGAGCAAGGCTCATGGCTTCCAGCTCAGCATACGCCGTGTCAAACTCTTGCATGTAAGCATCGTTTTGTTCATGGGAGGTTGCAGCCGAGAAGCGTGGAGGACCTGCAAAATATGTGATCAGGCCCAGCAAACTAGTGCACACAGCCTCAGCATACGCTGATACAGACTTGCAATACCTTGATGCGGTACTGGCTTTCTTTTTAGGTCTCTGAGAGCAGCCGCACGCTTTGAGAAGCTGCTGGGCTGCATCGGTTCTCGATGTACCGGCCCTTTCAGGTGTCGTATCGGCGTTCGCGTGACCGTGCCTGTTGCTGAATCTAACAGGCCAGCAAGCCACCCCTTCAGTAAAACGGCAAGCGTAGCCTGTGGTTGACCAGCGGCAGTCTGACGAACCAAGTGTTGCAGCTTACAAAGAGCGAATTAGGCTCACGTTCGAAATTGCACGAATTGGCTCGTGGGTGGCTTGAGGGTGGATCAGGTCTGCAATGGGCGCAAGCAAGTTGGAAACATGAAGCCCTTCGCTAGGTGGCGAGGCCAATGCTGCAGCTGAGTTTGCACCACGGCAATGCTGGTTCTCATCGCCGACACTGGTGCAACTCGGCTAGTTGCTGCTAACTCTCCTTTTACCTGTGCGCGAGCGCTGCGCACACGAGGGCATCTGCCATCAGCCCAGAGGCCCTTCACATGCAAGCAGAAGGTATACACACATCTTGCAATAACTTCGCAAGCAAGGCTGGGAGGGGGTGTTGAGTGTTACAGGCTGACTTCTACACTAGAGTGCACAAAGCTGGATTGCATGACAATGATGCGTCGTCAACCTGCAGTGCAGTGCACAAGCTGCAACAGCAGTCCAAGAGACTATGCTGCGTAGCCTCACTCCCAGTGTTAGCTCTTCGGCAGACCTCAGCTCAGTCCTGGCGCTAGACAATATCAGACAAACTCTCATACGCCAAGAGGACACCATTATATTCCTGCTCATAGAAAGAGCACAGTTTGCACTCAATGCTGCTGTGTACAAGACAGATGCTGTCCCTGTGCCTGATTTTGACTCAGCTGGACAACGCTACAGTTTGCTGGAGTACCTATTACGGGAAACTGAGCAGGTGCATGGCAGAATTCGGCGATACACCAGCCCAGATGAGCAGCCTTTCTATCCAGACCGAGTTCCTCCTCTTGTGCTACCGCCCATTGAGTATGCACAGGTGCGAGCAAATGCTAGCCACATGTATGTGCCTTGTCTGGTCATTGACTCTCTGGCCCTGCAATGAAGTCATGTGTCATGAGGCTACTGGACTCTGAGTGCAAGGCTCACAGCAACATCTGCAAGATCTAGCCATACTTTTGCACACTGTAGAATTTGACAGTGTGTGCTAGATGCAGGTTCCAGCTCAATTATACTGAAAATTTTGATACTGTGTCACAGGTCTTGGTGCCACAAGCAAAGGGGATCAATTTGAATAAACAGATCATGGACCTATACTTGCAAGAGCTCATGCCAGGCATCACAGAGCCAGGTGACGACAATAACTACGGGTCAGCTGCAATGCAAGATGTGCTATGTTTGCAAGCACTGTCAAAGCGCATCCACTACGGCAAATTTGTGGCAGAAGCCAAGTACAGAGCGCATCCTGAGCAGTATGAGCAATTGATTCAAAATAGAGATCATGATGCGATCATGAGTACACTGACCAATGAAGATGTAGAGAAAAAGGTATGCAGCATGTGCAATGGAGGCAGTCGTCTGGTTTTGATTGTATGCTCATTGTCCTGCACTGCTGCGTGCATCATGACCATTCTTCTTGTTCATTAGTGGTTCACCAGGATGATTGTAAATTATGAGCTAGAGCACACAGTTTTGGTATGTGAGTGGGCATCCTAGACAGCTTGGCTCAAAGCTACAAGAAGTGTATTGTCTTCTTGTGCCCTGCATCACACAGACTTGCCATGCTGCTAAATCGGCTGCTAGATTGGACGCATAGATTGCAGTGGAAGCTTCCCAGATCATCAGCACCGTGTTTTGTATGTGTTGACACAAGGCTCCTGTGTATAGGTCATTGAGCGTGTCCAAAGGAAGGCTGCAATTTTTGGTCAGGATATCACTGATGGCAAGCAGCAGCCGTCCACTTTCAAGGTGGAGCCAAGCACAGTAGCTAATTTGTACGAGAAGTGGATCATGCCCTTGACCAAGCAGGTCCAAGTTGCATATCTGCTGCAAAGGCTGGACTGATCTGTGCAGTGGGTGAGTTCCCCGGCCATATACTGCGCTGCTGCAAAGCAGGCAGCCTGTGCAGCTCGTGTATGATAGCTGCACTCACGACAGCTTTACACTGACTATGCATGTATGACACAGGCATGTCAACACAGGAGCATGTTTCTATCAGTTTCGGGTGCAATGAGCATTCATTGTGATATTCTTGCATGCAAATGCTCAGCCTGTCCTTTTCTGTTGCATCAGTTTGCACCATGGATGTATAACTGCGGATTTGACTGGATTTTGCTCTGCAGGTCTCAGCTGTTATACGTGTGTCACAGTTGCAAGCTTTTAAGGGCTTCTGATGACAAGCCACTCACATTACTGTTTTCGTATCTGTGGTCATCGAAGGCTTTACAGCATGATGGATGGTCGTACGTGGCAAACTTCCGTGGGTAAGCTGACGTTCGCAAGCTGCTGCGCCGGCATCTTATTAGTTAGGTTTGACTCACTGGTTTGTCAGAGTGGATGGCCTGGACAATGGCCGGGCATGTTTGCATAAAGATTGTGTCAATGTTTCGTAATCTGGACGCGTGAATAAGGATTGGTCAAAAATTATCAAACATTTGGCTACGACCTTGCAACGACGCAGCTGGAGGCTAATGTACCTGTAATTTCTGGTCATAAGCATATAATGTCGTCGAGGTCGAATTACTAGACTGACGTTCTTGCCTTGTGTTCCGGGAAGGGGAGTGGCGCGACGTGCAATTACCGGCGTCTGCCTGTGTGACTCAGTGAAGCAAAAGAAAATACGAGTACGGTCTGGAACGCTGAGGCCACGCATAGGGTTGGACAGTAGAGATCAAGCGTGTTTGGGCAATGAACGATAACGACTTCCTGCAGCAATACCTTGGGGCCCTTAACACTGAGGGACAGAACGGCAGCGCACAAACGCCAGCAGCAGCAGACCAGAGCAACTTGTCTGAGCACTCCTCGCACGGGCATAGAGCCAGTCTCGAACAGGCAAAGCTTCAGCAGCAGCCCGGCGCGCCTCAGCCCTCAAGAGAGGCAGACGGCCAGAGCACTGGTCCTAGCGAAGACAGCGAGGCAGCTGCCAGCCCTCAGGTGAAGGAAAGCCTTCAGCAGGACACAGGCAATAGTGACAGCAAAACCGCCAAGCATGCAGCCAAACTACGCTCTCAAGACCTTCAGGAAAAGAATCGTAAGGCTCAGCGGCGCTTCAGGGAACGACAGAAGGTAGTGACACTTTTGGCAAACAGCATTTGTTTTGCTACAGCATTCGGCTGCTGTGTCCGAGTCTGTGTCTCCGTTCGTCAATAAGTTCCCATACCTGTCTCGAGGCCTCGCCTCCTCAGTGCAGCCAGTCCTTGACATGTGGCTCACAAGTTTCGAACGGCTGCATCACATTGACAGTGTCAGCTTTCGGTCAGGCTGTGAGTATGGGTTCCTTTCCATCCTGCAGGCTAAAGTCTCAGAACTTGAGCAGAAAGTTGCTGAGCAGCAACGCGCTATGACAGTGCTGCTGCAAGACAAGGCTAACCTGGAGAGCAGGGTCAACATCTTTGTGCGTGTTCTCCAGATGCGTGATGAACAGATAGAGCAGATCCGCTCTGGCCAACGGGTATGCACTCAATCAATCATTTGCTGCTCTGTCAGATCAGCTTTACGTTTGTTCATCGTTGCTCACTTCTTCTTTGTGCTTGCAGATTCTGGCTACAAAAGACAAAGACGAGGTAGCTGAGTCCTTTAAGGATGATCTCACTCTCACAGTCAGAGAAGGACAGCCACTGGTTTTGACACCGTCGCAAGTGAAAAATATGACACTGGAGGACATGGTTAGCATATGGAAGGTAAGTCTTTGCTAATTGCCAAGCACGACTCTGTCTGCTTGCTTTTGGAAGTGCACAATACCTCTACAGGTGTTTCTGCCCTGCTTACCTTTTATGTTGATGGCATGCAGGAGTACGTGAACGAGCTTGCACAGGGTCTGG
>JAABUK010012823.1_pt1 | contig 10599 bp, 9 predicted proteins | sample 5559141 | NCBI WGS metagenome assembly JAABUK01 (sample SAMN10711869, study PRJNA513367) | rock metagenome | isolation source: Antarctica rocks | place: Antarctica: Victoria Land, Pudding Butte nord | collected 2016-01-03
GTGCTGCGCGTTGTAGAGGGTCAGCTTCGCGCTCGTGTTGAGGCGCGGCGCGGCGACCGCCGCCGCCGAGGGGGACGCCGCCGCGCGCGTGGTGGTGGCAACGGGGGTGAATCCGGTGGCGCGGGTCGCGCTGGCGACGGCGGTGGGGGCCGCAGCCGCCCCGGTCGTCGCGGAGGCCACTGTGCTCGGTGCCGCGCTGGCGGCGGTCGAGGGGGCTGCGGTCGTCGGCGCGGTGCTCGCCGCCGGGGTGGCCGTGGCCTCCCCGCCACAGGCGGTGATCAGCACCTGGACCGCCAGGACTCCGGTCGCCGCCAGGAAGTGCCGTCGCTTGAGCCGCATGATACTCCTCTATCCTCCCGTTACTTCGGGTGAAATACTATTGTTAGGGTATACGAATGTCACGCGACCGTAAGGGTACACCCTGCGATTGCGGCACGCAAGTATTTTCTGAAGGGTCGGCGAATGTTCTCTGAGTACGACGCGGTAGCAGGATGTTCGTATAGGAACACCCCGCCATGCCGACTCGATCGCGCCGCTTGCGACCCGCCTGGGAGCTAGAGCATGATCATGCCGCGCGCGACCGTGCCGCTGCGGAGGAGATCGAAGCCCTCGTTGATCTGGTCGAGCGTGTAGGTGTTGCTGATCAGTTCATCGAGCATGAGGCGCCCCTGCTGGTAGAGGTCGAGGAGGCGGAGCATGTCCACGCGCGGGCGGGCGGAGCCGTAGAAGCAGCCCTTGAGGGTCTTCTCCTGCATCGCCAGCGCCCAGGCGTCGATCTGCGCCATCTGACCCTGCGGCGCGATGCCGACCTCGATCGCCGTGCCGCCGATCCGGGTCATCTCGAACGCCTGCTGCACCGTCCGCGCGCTGCCGATCGCGTCGAAGGCGTAGTCGACCCCCTCGCCATTCGTCAGCTCGCGGACGCGCGCCACCGCATCCTCTTCCTTGCCGTTGATCGTGTGCGTCGCGCCGAAATCGCGCGCCATCTCCAGCTTGTTGTCGAGGAGATCGACCGCGATGATGGTGCCGGCATTGACCATCCGCGCCCCCTGGATCACGTTCAGCCCGACGCCGCCGCAGCCGATCACCACCGTGGTGCTCCCCGGTTCCACCTTGACGGTGTTCGTCGCCGCGCCGACACCGGTCATCACCGCGCAGCCGACGAGCGCGGCACGGTCGAGCGGGATCTCCTTCGGGATCGGCAGCAACTGCTCCTCCGGGATCACCGCGTACTCGGCGAAGCAGGCGACGCGCGCGAGGTGGTGGACCGGTTGGCCGTCGATGCTGAGGCGCGTGGTGCCGTCGTACATCGTGCCGGGCGCGCTCATCCGTCCGGTGCAGAGGGTGGGCCGCCCGACCACGCAGTAGCGGCAGATGCCGCAGTTGGGGCGGAAGATCAGCACGCAGTGGTCGCCCGGCTGCACCCGCGTCACCCCAGGGCCGACCCGCTCGACGATCCCGGCCCCCTCGTGGCCGAGCACCGCCGGCTTGGGGATCGGCCACTCCCCCTTCATGTAGTGCAGATCGGAGTGGCAGACCCCGGCCGCCACGATCCGCACCAATACCTCGCCCCGTTGCGGCTCCGCCAGCTCGACCTCTCGCACGACCAACGGCTGGCCGATCTCGTACAGCAGTGCGGCGCGTGTCTTCACGGTCTTAGCCCTCCCCGCCAGCCTGGCGGTTTCCCATATAACCCCATTCCGGCGATGATAGACCGGGGCCGGGTGGAGAGCAAGCCGCGCCGTGGCCGCTCTTTTCGCCAGCGGCGCTCCCGCACGCGCGAATGCGGGCGACACACCGAGGATTCCGACCCCTGGGCATCTCCCCCGAGAAACGGCGTTCTGTCCGGCACGCTGCCGAGCGCTCCTCTCCAGCCTACCGGATCACGCTGTCCTTGTAGACAGGGGCAGCGATGATAGCTTTGCGTACCATTGAAGCACGGTGTGAAGCCCGTGAAGCACGGTCCGGGGAAGGAACATCCCGAGAGCGCGCTGCGGACCAGGATGTCTTTGTTAAGGAGTGCAAAGGAGAGGATCGCGCCATGTCCGCCGCCACCATCGCCCGCAAACTCGCTTCCATCCAGCGGATCAAGGCCCTGGACCCGATCCCCGCTGCCGACGCCATCGAGCGGGCGACGATCCTCGGCTGGCAACTCGTCGTCAAACGGGGCGAGTTCGCGGTGGGCGATCTCTGCGTGTACTGCGAGATCGACGCGCTGCTGCCCGCGCGCCCCGCGTTCGAGTTCTTGCGCCCGCGCAAGTTCATCGTCCGCACGGTGCGGCTGCGCGGGCAGATCAGCCAGGGGATCTGCTTCCCGCTGGCGATCCTGCCGCCCGGCACCCCGATCGCGGAGGGGGCCGATGTGACCGCCGCGCTAGGCGTCGTCAAGTACGAGCCGCCCCTGCCCGCCCACTTCGCGGGGCAGGCGAAGGGGCCATTCCCGCGCTTCATCCCGAAGACGGACGAGACGCGGGTGCAGGTGTTGGAAGAGGTGCTGGCGCGGCATCGCGGCACCACGTTCGCGACGACGGAGAAGCTCGATGGCACGAGCATGACCTGCTATCTGCGGGATGGTGTCTTCGGCGTCTGCTCGCGGAGCCTGGATCTGGTTGAGTCGCCGGAGAATCTGTTCTGGCAGGCCGCGCGCCGCTACCGGATTGAGGAAAAGTTGCGCGCGCTGGGCGGCAACGTGGCCGTGCAGGGCGAATTGGTCGGCGAGGGGATCCAGAAGAATCGACTCGGCCTGCGCGGTGTGCAGTTCTTCCTCTTCAGCATCTTCGATATCGACCGCTACGCCTTCCGCGATGTCGCGGCGTTCGTGGCGACGGCTCGCGCGCTGGACCTGCCGACCGTGCCGCTCGTCGATGCGTCGTTTGTCCTCGCGGACGACCTCGGCGTGCCGGAACTGGTCGCCCACGCCGTGGGGCGCAGCATGCTGAACGGGGCGGTGTGGCGCGAAGGACTCGTCTTTCGGCCGCTGATCGAGACAACCGATCCCGATCTAGGGCGGCTGTCATTCAAGGCGATCAACCCGGAATACCTGCTCAAGCACGGCGAATGAGTTAGTCCGTAGTCTGTAGTAGTAGGCAGGGTACCCGTTGGCAAGCACCGCCTGTCAGTCAACTCCTCTACGGACTACGGACTACGGACCACGGACCACCGACTCATCAGAGGTTGCGATGGATGGGGTGATTCGCCACGAATCGGAGCACGGCGCCTGGGAGCTGTTGCGCGCCCGGCCAGCGCCGCCGCTGCGCGCCTACGTGCGGCGTTATGAGGGGTATCGTGAGCGGGGCGGGGCCTTCGCGCCGCGCCTGGAGGTGCCCTCGCGCGATGTCGCGCTGATCCTCAACTTCGGCCCGCCCTTCCGCGTGCGCGGGCCGGGGATGGCGGCGGAGATCGCGTACGACAGCTTCGTCGCCGGATTGCATGCCGCCCCGGCATTCGTCGCCGCGACCGGCCCTTCGTATTGCCTGCAAGTCGACCTGACGCCGCTCGGGGCGCGACGCCTCCTCGGTCAGTCGCTGGACGCGCTCGCCGACCGTACGGTCCCGCTCGACGCGATCGTCGGCGTGGCGGCGGAACGACTCGTCGCGCGCCTCTACGACGCGCCCGACTGGCCCGCGCGCTTCGCCCTGCTCGATCGGCTGCTGCTGGCGCGATTGGGGGCGACCGATGCGCCCGACGCGCAGCTCGTCTGGATCTGGGCGCAACTCCATACCAGCGGCGGACAGATCGCGGTCGGGGCGCTGGCCGACGAGGTCGGCTGGCACCCGCGCACGCTGATCGCGCAGTGCCGGGCGGGCTTCGGGTTGCCGCCGAAGACGCTGGCGCGCGTCCTCCGCTTCGACCGGGTTGTGCGCGTGCTCGCCCGCGCTGACACGCCGCCCGATTGGGTCGCGCTCGCGCGTGCCTCCGGCTACTACGATCAGGCCCACCTGCACCGCGACTTCCGGCAGTTCGCCGGCGCACCCCCCGGCGAGTTCCTCCGCCGTATGCTGCCCGTCGGGGGCGGGGTGCTGGGGTAAGTCCGTAGTCGGTGGTCCGTAGACGGTAGTCCGTAGTCCGTAGAGGGTTTGCTGAGAGGCATAGCCTTTTATACGGTGCTGCGCCACTACTACAGACCACGGACCACGGACCACGGACCACGGACTACCGACTCCTATGCCACCGCCACGCGGCGCTTCTTCCAGGCCCCGGTGCGATAGCGGAGCCAGTTGAGCCCGCTGAGGACGATCGAATCGACGAGCCAGCCGGAGTAGACGCCGACGAGGCCGAAGCCGAGGAAGATGCCGCAGAACCAGGCGACCGGCAGGCGTACCAGCCACATCACGCCGCCGGTGCTCATCATCGGGTAGCGGGTGTCGCCCGCGCCGCGCAAGGCCCCGGCCAGCACCATGCCGAGCGCCTGTCCGGGCTGTGCCAGCGCCACGATCTTCAGCGCCGCCGCGCCCTGCGCGATGATGCCTGCGTCGTCGGTGAAGAGCTGCATGATCTGTGGCCCACCGAAGAAGAAGGCCAGTCCCATCGCGCCCATCCAGAAGATGCAAGAGCGGGCCGAGAACCAGGAGGCGCGCTCGGCACGGACCGGATTCTCCGCGCCGAGGCTCTGCCCGACGAGGGTCATCGCGGCCATCGAGAAGCCGAAGCCCGGCATCATCGAGAAGAGGGCGATCTGCTGGACGATCTGCTGCGCCGCCGCCGTGGCGGTGCCGAGGCGGAAGACGATCACGCTGAAGAGGAGCATCCCGCCCGCGCGGAAGAGGGACTCGAACATCGAGGGCATCCCGATGTTGACGAGGCGGCGGAAGGGCGCGAGGGCCGGACGCCAGTCGTGCCAGCCGCGCAGGGAGACCGGACGTCCGACGCGGAAGAGCAGCCCGACGAGGACGAGGCAGCCGACGCTGCGGACGATCGCCCCGGCCACGCCCGCCCCGGTCGCGCCGAGTGCGGGGAGGCCGAGCTTGCCGAAGATCAGCGGATAGCCGATGGCGAGGCTGATGGCGAGCGAGATCATGGTGACGACCATCGGGGTGCGAGCGTCGCCGGAGCCGCGCATGATGCTCCCGGCGATGAAGGTGATCACCATGCTGATGCCGCCGAGGGAGAAGGCGCGGAGGAAGCTGGCCCCCTGCTCCACCACTTCGGGCTGCGCCCCGAGCATGGCGATCGCCTGGGGCGCGAAGATCACGCCGAGCGCGCTGATGATGAGGCCGAGGATCAGGCCGAAGACGAGCGACTGTTTGGCGGCGCGGCTCGCGGCCTCGTGATTCAGCGCGCCGACCGCGTGGGCCACGAGGACGGTGGTCCCCATGCTGACGGCGAAGAAGCAGGCCATCGCCACCTGGATCAGGCTGTTGGCCGCGCCGACCCCGGCGATCGCCGACGAGCCGAGCTGCCCGATCATCATCACCAGCAGCAGGCCGTAGATGCTCTGGAGCATGTTCTCGATGATCGAGGGCCACGCCAGTCGGAAGACGATCCCCCGGATCGCGGCGGAGCTTTCGAGGGGCAACGACTCTGGGATGGTGACGGGGGCGGTGCTGACACGACGCGGCGCGGCGACCGAGACAGGCTCGGTGAGGGTCTTACTCAACGCTGTACTCCTCGGGGGTGGGTGATACCGCGCGACGACACTGGCGCGGCGGGCGTCCCTTACTATCGCATAGTCCGTGCCGATAGGAAAGTTGCACGATCAAGCGCACAGTATTTGGGCACGCGGCCTCACGCCGGGACCGGGTGGCCCCAACGCCTACGGCCCTTGCCTGGTGCCGCGCTCCTCTGCGCTGGAGCGGGCGTGCGGAGCGCTGTCAGGCCGGTGGTGGGTGGTATACTGCGGCCCATGCAAAGGACACCGAACGCCGAGCCACGGCGCACGATCGCGCACGTCGGGCGCCCGACGCCCGACCCCACGCCCGACCCGCCGCCAAGCACCTCGGCAGCGGGGCACCGCCTCTACTCCGCCGTCGGCCCGGTGGCGCTGGCGTTCGTCTTCGGGCGCCTCCTCGGCTTCCTGCGCGACATCCTGGTCGCCCGCCAGTTCGGCACCGGCTTCGAGAAGGCCGCCTACGACGCCGCCTTTCGCATCCCCGATCTGATCTTCCTGGTGGTGATGAGCGGCGCGTTCGGCTCGGCCTTCGTGCCGGTCTTCGCCGGCTTCCTCGCACAGGGGCAGCCGCGTAAGGCGTGGCGGCTCGCGTCCAACGTCCTGACGCTGATGGTGGAAGGGTACGCCGTCCTCGCCCTGGTCGTCTTCCTCTTCGCGGACCAGCTGGTGCGCCGCTTCGTCGCGCCCGGCTTCGATCTCCAGACGCAGGATCTGGCGGTCGAGCTGACGCGCATCCTCCTCCTCTCGCCGCTGCTGCTCGGCCTGGGCGCGGCGGCGAAGAGCGTGCTGGAGGCGCACGATCGCTTCACGTTGCCCGCCTACGCGCCGGTCGTCTACAACGCGGCGGGGGTCTTTGGCGCGCTGGTGCTCGTCCCGCGCTTCGGCATCAAGGGGCTGGCCTGGGGGATCGTCATCGGCTCGCTCGGGCATGTGCTGGTGCAGCTGCCTGGCCTCGCGGCGGTGCGGATGCGCTACATCATCATGCCGCGCCCGGTCGCGGAGGGGCTACGCACCGTCGGGCGGCTGCTCGGGCCACGGATCATCGGGCAGGCTGCCTTCCAGATCAACTTCACGATCGTGCTGACCACCTTCGCCTCGCAGCTGGGGGTAGCGCGCGCGGCGTCGCTCGGCTACGGCTACCAGCTGATGCAGCTGCCGCACGGGCTCCTCGCGATCTCCGTCTCGACGGTGATCTTCCCGCTGATGTCGCGCCTCTTCGTCAACAAGCAATTTGCCGAATTGAAGCTGACCCTCGGCGACGCCCTGCGCCCCCTCTTCTTCCTGACCCTGCCCGCCTCGGTGGCGCTGGCGATCCTGGCGAAGCCGATCGTGCAGGTGCTCTACCAGCGCGGCGACTTCGGGGCCGAATCGACCGACCTGGTGGCCGGGGTGCTGCCCTTCTTCGCGGCGGGGCTGGTGGCGCTGGCGATCGTGGAGACGGGCGCGCGCGCCTTCTACGCGATGCAGGACACGCGCACGCCCCTCTTCGCGTCGCTGGCGGCGATCGGCGTCAACCTGATCCTCGCCTACCTCCTCGCGCGGAGCTTCGGCGCGCCGGGACTGGCCGCGAGTATGTCGGCGACGACGGCGATCGAGATGCTCGCGCTGCTGATCGTGTTGCGGCGACGGATCGGGGCATTCGACGTGGGGGTCTGGGTGGCGCTCTTCAAGAGCCTGCTCGCGACGCTGATCATGGCGATCCTGCTGCTGCTGATCCGCGACCGGCTGACCCTGGCGACCGATCCCGACGTGTCGAGCGGCAACGCGCCGATGCGCTTCGCCCTCTTCGGTCTCACCCTCTTCCTGGGCCTCTACACCTATCTCGTCGCTGCGTGGTATCTGCGGACCCGCGAACTCCTCGAACTGACCGATCGCTTCGGCGGGCGCTTCCAGCGATTGTTGCGGCGCGGGCGGGGGCAAGCTGCCGAATAGGGCGCAGTTCCCATCTGCCTCTGGGCGGTGGAGCGAAGTTTCCCTCGCATCCTCCTATGTTTTCCTATGTTTACAACGCGGCCCCTGTCCTCGGCTGGGGAGAGGGTGAGGGTCGCCTCCAGCACCCTCCCACGCTAATAACGAGACCCCCTCTCCTCGATAGGCAGGTGCCCTTTGGGCGGCGGGTGCCGCTCGCAGGCGGCGGGGTGACGGCCGTCCTGACGCCACATGGCAGGCGCTCACCCCTCGCTCAGCAACTCCTCCAGGGCCGCCGCGCTGAGATCGCTGACGGCGACGCCATCCACCACGAGGAGCGGGGCGATGCCGCGAAAGCGCAGCATCTCCTCGACCGCCGCCGGGTCGCGCGTGATGTCCTTCTCGCTGAAGGGAACGCCCCAATCGGAAAGCAACGCCTTCACCCCCGCGCAGGGGTTTCAACCAGGGCGGGTATAGAGGACGACGGTGCGTGGCATCGGTGCTCCATAGCGGGTGTCTCGCGGGTGATCCGGCGGTGAGGTTCCGCCGCTCTCGTGGTCAGTATAGCGAAGTGGCGGCTCCATTGGGGGCGAGCGATCGCGAGGCGTCGGCCCCACCCGCATCTTTGTCCGGTCAATGGCGTTGTTCTATGGCACGCATACCGGGGTGGTGACGTACATAGACGTACGTCTATGTGCATACCTGTGGCGACGAGCAAGCGAATCGGGAGGTGCGTGATGGCGAGGCGGAACCGGAGCGAAGAGCGGCGGCGAAACGCGCGGCGTGCGAAAGATCCACAACCGCTCGCGGCGTCGCCGCCTGATCGATCGCGGTTGTCGCTGGGGACGACCGCGCGCATCACGTCTGATGGCGAACAGTTTCTGACCGAGCACCCTGAACTCTACCAACAGTCTCTTTCTCCCTACAATCCGGCGCGCTGGATCGGCACCGATGGTGCTACCACGCGCAGCTACCTCGCGCTGGCCGAGTCGAGCGGCTGGCCACGTCGTGGGATGATCGTGTTCCTGGCGATCATGCTGGTCGGCGCGGTCAGCGGGATAGCGCAGATGGTCGGCGCGATCGGCGCGCGGAGCGGGGTCGAGGGGCTGAACTTCTTCTATGGCCTCCTCCTCAGCGGCCCGCTGGTGCTCCTGTCATTTGCTATTGCGCGGCGTCTGCTGCGCCCGACAGTAGGCCGTTAGGGGTGCGACAGCGTCGTCATCCTGCCCGCCGGGCCGAAGATATGCTATAAGTCCATATTAAGACGGTCGCGCAGCGACCAGCGCGGGCGCGCGATCTGGCGCGTGGCGTCGGGCAGTGTGGATGGAGAGAGCGGATATGAGCAGCGGTCCTCGCCCCCTGGGTTTTACCGGTCGGGAATTGAAAAGCCTCTTCCGCGACGAGCGCGAGAAGCGGCGCGAGCGCAAGGGGCTGATGAGCCTCAACGTCGATCCCAACAACCTCGCGGACGAGTTCGCGGCGTTCGAGGAGACGGTCTTGCAGGTCATCCTCGACAATAATCGGCAGATCACCGAGCAACTGCTGAAGAATGGCGCGATCACCGCCGATCACCTCCCGAACGATTAGCTCGTCCGCCAGCCCCGCGCCGCCCGGCGCGGGGCTGGCACGTGCCCTGCGACAGTGCGGCGCGTCGAGGTGCCGGGACGATGCGCGCGGCGTGTTGGTCGTGGTCGGCCCGGTGCCGCTCTGTGATGGACAGGCTGCCCGACTTGGCAGGGGAGAATACGATGAGCGATACGCGCGGCCCGGACCCGGAAGCGATGAGCCCGGCGGAACGGCAACTGGCGGCGACGATCGATCGACGCTTGCAGGAAGAGGCCGACATCTACGCGGCGGTGCGCGTCGGCGCGGGCGTGGCCTACCTCGATGGGGTGGTCGAGTCGGCGGAGCAACGCGACGCGGCGAGCGATCTGACGGCGGCGATGGCCGGGATCGAGCGCGTGCAGAACGATCTCGATGTCGAGGAGATCGGCGCGCCGGGCCAGAACACCACGACCAACACCAGCACCTACGCCGATGCGGGCTCGCAACTGCTCGATAGCGATCTGGTGACTGATCCGCAGCCGCTGCGCGACGACTTGCAGCCCGACTTCAATGACGAGACCGCCGAGATCGGCGGCGACATGACCACCGACGCGATGATCGCCGTCGAGGAGGGGCTGCCCTACATGCCCCCGACCGATCCGGTCGTGCGCCCATCGAACGACGACCAGGAACTGTCGATCTCCGGCGGCTTCGGCGAGACGTCGGACGATGAGTACCCCGATCTCCAGGCGACGACCGCGCTCGGCGATGCCCCGCCCGGTGACGAGGATGTCCGCGAACAGGTGCTCGAAGCACTGCGGACCGACGCGGCCACGGCGGATCTTGTGATCCGGGTGACCGTGCGGAACGGTATCGTCCACCTGCGCGGCACCGTGCCGACCCTCGACGACGCGGAGTCGGCGGAGGAGGTCGCGGGGCGCGTGCCGACGGTCGTCGAAGTGCGCGAAGAGTTGGAGGTCGCGGCGCTCGGCTAGCGCGCCGCGAGATGGCGGGCAGATGACCGACAGCCCACCGCGACAGGAGCACGCGACGTATGGCCCCGGCGAGGGCGGCGAAGGGCTGTCCGCCGGGGCCGCGCCGCGTCCGCTGCGCGTGGGGCTCGCGCTCAGTTCAGGCGGGGCGCGTGGCTTCGCCCATGTGGGCGTGATCAAGGGGCTGCATGCGGCGGGCTACACCATCACGGCGGTCGCGGGGAGCAGCATCGGCGCGATCGTCGCCGCCAGGTACGCGCTACACGCCGACGCCGATGCGCTCGAACGCTGGGTGCTCGACTTCCGCGCGCGCGACTACGCCCGTGGGCGGATCCCGATCATGGACCCGGCGCGACTGACCGCCTTCCTGGATCGGACCTTCGGCGGCGCGTCGTTCGCGGATTGCGTCGTGCCGCTGCAGATCGTGGCGACCGATCTGCTCGCGCGGGTCGCCGTCACCCTCGATAATGGGTCGCTCGCCACCGCCGCGTTCGCCTCCTCGACCCTGCCCTTCTTCCATCGACCGGTCCTCTGGGGGGAGCGTTT
>JAABUK010012824.1_pt1 | contig 10598 bp, 8 predicted proteins | sample 5559141 | NCBI WGS metagenome assembly JAABUK01 (sample SAMN10711869, study PRJNA513367) | rock metagenome | isolation source: Antarctica rocks | place: Antarctica: Victoria Land, Pudding Butte nord | collected 2016-01-03
TCCACCTCCGTTTCGCCGTAGCGGCTGGGCACCGGCAGCTGCGCCGCGTTGGGCGAAATGCCCGAGCCATCGAGGCGGTTGGGAGTAGGCGTGGCCTGCGCCAGCGCGGCCAGCGGGGCAGCCAGGGCGAGGCAAAGGAGGAGGAGTTTAGTCACAAAAAAATAGTTGAAATCGTCTGTCATTGCGAGCCTGCATTCCGCGAATCAAGCGGCGTCAATCGCATCAGAACGAGTCGTTTGGGTATCGTGCCGGTGCGATTGACGCCGCTTGATTCGCGGAATGCAGGCTCGCAATGACAATAGAGTTTAATTGCAGCCGCAGCCGCCGCCTACTTTGCCACCGTTGGCGCCGCCCGCGCCCTCGCGGTAGCTCTCGAAGTTGACCTCGGAGGTTTCGACTTTGCGGGTGGCCAGCTTCATATCCTCGTCGTTGATATAGGCTTTTTGGTAGGCCGCCACCGACACGCAGCCCGGCAGCAAGGCGCTGCCCGCCAGCAGCAGGCCCAGCAAGGCCGGGCGGAATGGGAAAGACTTCATGGCTTGGGTTGAGGAGAACGTTTGGCTTGGGCCGCCGCGGCGGGGGTAGGGCCCGACTGCGCGGCGCTGTGGTAGGCGTTGAGCTGCATCCCGTGCGACACCAGCGTTTGGCCGTCGTCGGTAATCACGGTGGCATCCACGCCTTTGAGGCGGTTTATCAGGGCCAGGCCCGGCCCGGCGCCCAGCACGAACACGGCGTCGTCGAGGGCGTCGGCCAGCTCCACGTCGGGGCAAATGATGGTGACCGAGCGCAGGCCCGTGGCCGGGTAGCCGGTGTGCGGGTTGATGATGTGGCCGTAATACTTGCCGCCCACCGTGAAGTACTGCTCGTAGTTGCCGGCCGTGACCACGGCCATGTCGCTGACCGTCAGCCACGACGACACGGTATGCGGCCGGGCGGGGTCGCCGATGGCGATGCGCCAGCCCGCGCCATCGGGCTGCCTGCCCCAGCAGTACACGTCGCCCGAGCCGTTGATGAGGCCGCCCGCGATGCCCATCTTCTTCATGATTTCCTCGGCCCGCCGCACGCCGTAGCCTTGCAGAATGCCCGCCAGGTTAATGCGCATACCCTTCTCGGGCAGGTAAACCGAGTGCGTGGCCGGGTCAAGCTTCACCTTCTGCCAGCCAATGCGCCGGATGGAGCCGCGCACGGTAGCCGAGTCGGGCAGGCTGGCGTGCGCGGTTTTGTCGAACTGATAAATCTTATCGCCACTGGCGAAGGTGATATCAAACGCCCCGCCGCTGAGCCGCGAAATCCGGAGCGTGCGCTCGATAAGGTCGTACACCTCCTGGTCTACCACCACCGGCCGGATGCCCGCCAGGCGGTTGAGTTGAACCACTTGCGAAGTTGAATCCCAGTAGGAAAACAGGTGGTCGATGCGCTGGGTTTCGCGCAGGCCGGCGCGCAGGGCCCGCCAGGCCAGCGAGTCGTCACCCGACACGGCCGTGAAGGTGAAGTGCGAGCCCATCAGGTGGGCCTCGCGGGTGTAGGCGCGGGCCTTATGGGCCGCGGCCACCGTGGGCGCCTGCCCGTGGGCCAGCAGGCTGCCGCACACCAGCAGGCTGGCGGCCAGTCGCCCTACCCCCCTCCTACTCAGCAATGTCCGCAGACTGGGCATGGGCGTTATTTTTTAGCGAGCAGCTGCTCCAGGTAGGTATCGTAGGCAGTGGCGCCGCCGGGGCGGTAGCCGGTGCGGGCCAGGATTTTGCCCTCGGGCGAGAGCAATACCACGGCCGGAAACGCGCCTTCCTGGTTGAGCCTGGCGGCGGCATCTTCGTTGAGTTTGGTCTGGGCGGGGTCGGGGCGATTTTTCTTGTTGCGCGGGAAGTCGAAGCGCGCCAGCACGAATTTGTCCCTGGCGTACCGCGCAAACTCGGGCTGGTCAAATACTTCCTGCTTGAGCATCATGCAGGGCTTGCACCAGTCGGAGCCCGAAAACACGGCCAGCACCGGCTTCTGGCTGGCCCTGGCCTGCTCCAGAGCCACGGGTAGCGAGTTAGTCCAGGTGGGGGCGGTTTGGGCCAGGGCGGCGGTAGCGGCCAGCAACAGGCCCGCGAGCAATAAGTAGCGCATAAAGAAAATACGAAATAGGCAGCCAGCAGCCGGCCGATGGTGGAATACAACTACAGGATACCGAACCGCCGGGCTACCCCTACGCCCGCCCCCCAAAACCCGTGGAAGCCTACCTACAGCGCAGACCGCGAACGCCTGCCTCCGCGGCAGGGGGTAGGCGCTAAACGCCGCTGCCCGGCAGTTTAGCTGAGCTTACGCGGCTTTTAGCCTTAAGATTAGCTTAAAAATAAGGGGCTATGTTAATCGCCACCTTCGCCCTTGCGCAGCTCCGCGTCGAGGAAATAAGCGCCCCGGCGCACCAGCCTGGTGGTATCGGGCAGCTGGTCGAGCACGGTCACGGCCACGTCGCCGTGCTGGGGCTGGCCGGCGCGCACCTTCACCCGCCGAAATACCGCGCGGCCCGAGTCGGTGCCCACGCGCTGAAAGATGTAGCTCAGCTCGCCGGCCTGAATGAGGGCGGCTTCGGGCAGGGTGCGCACCCGCGCGCCAGCCGTCTGGATGCGGGCGGCCACGTACTGGCCGGGCAGCAGGTCGGTGCGCTCGGGGTCCAGGTGGGCGTGCACCCGCACGGTGCGGGCATCGTCGTCGAAGGCCTTGCCCACCAGGAACACGCGGGCCGTCAGCTCCTCGTCGCGGCCGGCGTTCTGCACCTTGAACAGGATTTTCTGGCCGGGATGCACCTGAGCCACGTCCTTCTCAAACACCTTCAGCTCCAGGTGCAGGTCGTCGCGGTTGAGCACTTCCACCAGCACGTCCTGGGGGTTCACGTACTGGCCAGGGTTGATGTTGACGGCCTTCACGTAGCCCGTGATGGGGGTAGTGAGCGGCACGCTACTCACAATCTGGCCCGTGGCGTCGAGGTGGGCCACCGAGAGGCCGAGCAGCCGCAGCTGGGCGGCGGTGGCGCGCAGGGTGGCCTGCTCGGTGGCGTAGTCGGCGCGGGCCAGTTGCAGCTTGCGCTTGGCACCCACGTCCTCCACGTCCAGGATGCGCTGGCGCTCCAGGTCCTCGGCCAGAAAGCGCACCTTGGCCTTGCTCTGCAAGTAATTCTGCTGCAAGGTCAGGTACTCGGGCGAGCGCAGGGTAGCGAGCGTAGCGCCGGCCCGCACGCGCTCGCCGGGCAGCACCTGCACGGTTTGCACGTAGCCACCCAGCACGGCCGTCACGGACACCCGGTTTTGGGGCGGCACCTCCACCGAGCCGTTGGCCTGCACTTCGGTGGTCATATTCTGCCGCCCGAAGGTGCCGAGGGCGATGCCGGCGGCCTTTTCCTGAGCGGGGCTCACCTTCACCTGGTCGGGGTTGGCGGGGGGGGTAGGCGCGGCGGCTTGGCCGCCCTTGCCGCCAGCTTCTTTTTTAGCCGCGTCATCGGGCTTGGAGCCGCAGGCGGTGAGGAGGGCCAGGGCGGCGGCCAGGGCGTAGAGGTTGAGGTTGAAAGGCATTATAGTTTGGAGCAAATCGAAGAAGAACACTTATTCAGGTGGGTGGCACCTCACGGGCACCTCACCCCCTAGCCCCCTCTCCAAAAGAGAGGGGGGACTAGTCTCTAGTTTTAGCTCTAATTGATTATTTTTTTAGAAGGCTAGAGCTAAGGCTAGTTCCCCCTCTCTTTTGGAGAGGGGGCTAGGGGGTGAGGTACCGACCGCACGAGTCGTTTACTTACCCCGCGGATTATCCGTGCCGGTAAGCGCCTGAATGCTCACTACCAGGTCATCGTAGCGCTGGGCCTGGTCGAGGTAGTTGGCTTGAATTTGCCAGGCCGGGTCGGTGTTCACCACGTAGGTCACGTAGTCAATGTCGCCGGCGCGGAAGCTTTTCTCGGCCGTGTCAAGGATGAGGCGGGCCTGGGGCAGGGCCGTTTGCTGGTAGTAGGCGAGCGAGGCCGCGGCCCGCCGCAGCTGGCGGCGCAGCGTACTGAGCTGGGTGCTAAGCTGGCTGGTAGCGTAGCTCAGCTGGCCCTGGGCCACCTGCTCGCCCAGGCGGGCCGCCGCCACCCGCGCCCGCCCGGCCTGGCCCAGCAATGGAAACGCCAAGCCCACCTGGCCAACGCGCAGCGTGCTGAACTCGGGCCGAATGGACTGCTGGAAATAGCCGGCGCGCAGGTCGGGCAGGCGGCGCAGCTGCTCTACCCGAGTTTGCAACTGGCTCACGGCTATCTGCTGGCGCAGCAGGCCCAGGGTCGGGTTACTCTCGGGCGAGAGGGCGGCCGTGTCGGCGGCCGTGAGCGGGGCAATGAATGCGTCGGTGGTGTCGATGGCGGCCGGCGTGGGGCGGCCCAGCAGCTGGCCCAGCTGCTCGCGCTGCACCTCCAGGTCGGAGAGGGTGGTGAGCAGGCGGTTTTCGAGCTCGCGGGCGCGGGCCCCGGCGGCCACCTGCTCCAGGCGGTTGGTTTCGCCCACTTTATAGCGGATGAGGGCGGCGTGGGCGGCGCGGCGGTAGAGGCTGTCCTGGCGGCGCAGCAGGGCCACCCGGCGGTAGGTCACGAGCAGCGCGTAGTAGCCCGAGCGGATGGACTGCACCAGACCGCGCCGGCTCACAGCGGCTTGCTGCCCGGCGGTAATGCTTTGGCCTTGAAGCAGTTTGCGCTGCGCGATGTACACCCCCGGAAAAGCGGCCTGCTGAATGACGTTAAACGTATGGTCGGTCAGGTTACTCGACACCTGGCCCAGCTGGAAGTCCACGATGGTACGCGGCGGCTCGATGCCGGTGCCCACCAGCGCCCGCTGCTGCTGGGTTTGCAGGCCGGCGTTTTGGAGCGACTGGTTCTGGAGGCCCGCCGCTTGCAGCGACTGGTTCAGGTTCAGCGACTGGCCGGCCGTGGAGCCAAGGGTATTCTGAGCCAGCGCTTGGTGCCCTACCCCCCCCAGCAGCGCCAGCAGCAGCACGGCCGTGGCCACGGCGGGCGCGGGCTTTTTGGCGGGGCCGGAGTTTTTATCCTGGTCCGGCTGGTCCGCGTTTTCAGCCGGCTTGGGCGCCTGATGCTGGCCGGGCTCCTCCCCTATCTCGGCGGCGTGCCTGGCGTCTTCTTTGGCCTTGGCGGCATCGCGGGGGTTGGGCTCACCGTCTTTGGTGAAGAGCAGGTAGAGCACCGGCAGCACCACCAGCGTGAGCAGGGTGGCCGAAATCAGCCCGCCAATGACGACCGTCGCCAGTGGCTTCTGCACTTCCGCGCCCGCTGAGGTGCTCAGGGCCATCGGCAAAAAGCCCAGCGAGGCCACGCTGGCCGTGAGAATAACGGGCCGGAAACGCTCCTCGGTGGCGCGCAGCACGCGGTCGCGCACCGAGGCCACGCCTTCGGCGGCCAGCTCGTTGAGGCTGGCCAGCAGCACGATGCCGTTGAGCACGGCCACGCCGAAGAGCGCGATAAACCCTACCCCCGCCGAAATGCTGAACGGCATCCCGCGCGCCCACAGCGCGATAATGCCGCCAATGGTGGCCAACGGCACGCCCGTGAAGATGAGCAGCGCCTGCTTCACCGACCGGAACGAGAGGTACAGCAGCAGGAAAATCATCAATAATGACACCGGCACGGCCACTTTCAGGCGCTTAATCGCGTGGTTCAGGTTCTCAAACTGGCCGCCGTAGGTGATGGTGTAGCCGGGCGGCAGCTGGAGGCCGGTGTTGAGTTTGCCCTGAATTTCCTGCACCAGGCTCTGCACGTCGCGGCCCCGCACGTTGATGCCGATGTTGATGCGGCGCCGGGCGTCGTCCCGGGAAATCTGGATGGGCGCGTTGCGGTAGGCCACCGTGGCTACCTCATCGAGCGGGATTTTCTGGCCGCCGGGCGTGTCCACGTACAGGTCTTTGAGGTTGGCGAGGCCCTCACGGTGGGTGCTGTCGAGGCGCATCACGAGGTCGTAGCGGCGCTCGCCCTCGTACACCTGCCCGGCCACCTCACCGGCGAAGGACGTGCGCAGAATGGTATTCAAGTCGCTCACCTTGAGGCCGTACTGAGCCAGCTTCTGGCGGTTGTAAGTCACGCGCATCTGCGGCAGGGCCGCGATTTGCTCCACCTTCAGGTCGCCTACCCCCGCCAGCGGGCGGATAAGGGCGGCGGCGGCGTTGGCCTTCTCGTAGAGCACCGCCAGGTCGTCGCCGTAAATCTTGATGCTCACGTCCGACTTCACGCCCGAAATCAGCTCGTTGAAGCGCATCTGGATGGGCTGCTGAAACTCCATGCTCACGCCCGGAATGCCGGCCAGGGCGGCCTGCATCTTGTTGGCCAGCTCCTCGCGGGTGCTGGCCGAGGTCCACTGGCTGTGGTCTTTGAGAATCACCATCTCGTCGCTGTCTTCCAAGGACATCGGGTCGGTCGGGATTTCGGAGGTGCCGCTCTTGCCCACAATCTGCTCAATTTCGGGAAACTTCGCCTTCAGAATCTTTTGCACGCGCAGGTTGGTGGCGATAGTCTGGCTCAGCGACGAGCCGGGCGAAAGGGTCACGTTCAGGGCAATGTCGCCCTCGTCGAGCTGCGGAATAAACTCGCCGCCCATCCGCGAAAAGATGAAGCCGGCCAGCACCAGCAGCGCCACCGCCGCGCCCACCACTACCCACCGCGCGCCGAGCGCCGCCCGGATGGCGGGGTCGTAGAGGCGGTGCAGAAACTTCATGATGCGGTTGGCGATGGTGCCTTCCTCCTTGATGTCTTTTTTCAGGGCCCAGGCCGTGGCGGCCGGCACGAACGTGAGGCACATCAGCATGGCCCCGATGATGGCGAAGCTCACCGTGAGGGCCATCGGCCGGAACATCTTGCCCTCGATGCCCGTCAGCGAGAGGATGGGGAAGTACACGATGAGGATGATGAGCTGCCCAAACAGGGCCGACGACATGAGGCGCGTGGCGGCGCTTTCGGTCATGTCGTCCATCGTTTCGTGGGCCGCCTGGTCGCGCTGATGCACGATGTGGAAGATGACGGCCTCCACGATAATCACGGCCCCGTCCACGATGAGGCCGAAGTCCAACGCCCCCAGGCTCATCAGGTTAGCCGACACGCCGAAGACGCTCATCAGCCCCAGGGCGAAGAGCATGCACAGCGGAATCATGAGGGCCACCACCGCGGCGGCGCGCCAGTTGCCGAGCAGCAGCAGCAGCACTACCAGCACGATAACGCCGCCCTCAATGAGGTTGTGCTCGACGGTGGCAATGGCCTTGTCGATGAGCTTGGTGCGGTCCAGAAACGGCGTGATGACCAGGCCCTTGGGTAGCGTTTTCTGGATTTGGGCCACCCGCGCTTTCACGTTCTTGATGGTTTGCTCCGAGCTGGCGCCCTTCAGCATCAGTACCACGGCGCCCACGGTTTCGCCCTGGCCGTTGCGGGTCATGGCGCCGTAGCGCACGGCGTGGCCCATGCGCGGGGTGGCCACGTCGCGCACCAGCAGCGGCACGCCGGTGGCCGCCTGCTTGATAACGGTGGCGCCCAGGTCTTCCAGCGAGCCGGCCCTACCCTCGCCCCGGATGAAGTAGGCGTTGGGCCCGCGCTCGATGTAGGCGCCGCCGGTGTTGGCGTTGTTGTCCTGCAAAGCCTGGTAGAGCTCGGCCATCGTCACGCCGTTGGCGGCCAGGCGGGCGGGGTCCACGGCCACCTCGTACTGGCGCAGGTAGCCGCCGAAGCTGCTCACGTCCACGATGCCCTCCACGCCGGCCAGGCGGCGCTTCACTATCCAGTCCTGCACGTCGCGCAGCCTGGCCAGCGAAAACTTCTTCTCGTAGCCCGGCAGCACCCGAATGGTGTACTGGTAAATCTCGCCCAGGCCCGTGGTGATGGGCGCCATGCTGGGCATGCCGGCCCCGGCGGCCAGGTCGGCCCCGGCGGCTTTGAGCTTTTCGGCCACCAGCTGCCGGGTCTGGTAGGTGGTCATATCGTCGGGGAAAACGACGGTAATCACCGACAGCCCAAAGCGCGAGATGGAGCGGATTTCCGTAACGCCGGGCACCGTACGCAGCTGCAATTCGAGCGGAATGGTGATGAGCTGCTCGACCTCCTGGGCCGCCAGCGCATCGCTCTGGGTAATGACCTGCACCTGGTTGTTGGTGACGTCGGGGATGGCGTCGAGCGGGATATTCACCGCCGAGTAGCCGCCCCAGGCTATCAGCGCCAGCAGCAGCAGAGCCACCAGCAGCTTGTTGCGGACGCTGGCCGCGATAATTTTTTCAAGCATAACACGAAAGAATGGGGCCCTGGGGCCGGAGCGGCGTAACTCGCCTACCCCCTTGCCGGCGCCGTAGCCCGAGCAAGGATAATTTCCTCAAAACCATACTAATAATTTGCGGCCAGCCAAACCCGTGGCTGGCCTGGCGGGTGGCGCTACCGGTGGTAGCGCCCGCGCGCACTACTTCCTGGGGCAGCGCCGCGCCTAGGCTCGGGGCGGCTGGAGCAGCGCCGACGCCAGCTCATCCTGGTACAGGGCGTGGGTGGCCGGCCGGTAGGCGCGGGCCAGCGGGGCGGCGGCTTGTGGCCCGCGCAGGGGGGTAGGCACCAGCAGCAAAAAGGCCACGTGGCTGCCGCACGCGTGGCGGCCGTGCAGCGGCAGGCCCTGGTGGTCGTGCTGGTGCCGGGGCGAGAACGTGCAGCCAAAGTGTTCCTTGGTACCCGAGCCGTAGTGCTCGGCCAGAAACTGGCCCAGCGACAGGCCCCCGCCCGCCGCCGAGTGGTGGAAGCGGTAGTGCTCCAGCAGCCGCGGCAGCTTACCCAGCTCCGACAGGTCGTTCTGCGGAATGAAGCTGCCGACCAGCATGAGGCAGGCCAGGAAAAAGGAAACCACCGCGTTCATAATCTCCCCCAAAACGGTGGGGACTAATGAAGGTTTTTCCAGGAATCGCTAATCACTTAAAATTAAGGGTAATTTAAGGGTACGCCTGCCCAATAAGCCCGCGCGGCGGACCTGGCGCAAAACATTTGCCTGACCGTCTTATTCTTGCGCTACTATGCGTCTACTTCCGCTGTTTCCGCTCAACCTGGTGGCTTTTCCGGGTGAGAAATTGAATTTACACGTCTTCGAGCCGCGCTACCGCGAGCTGGTGCGCGACTGCTTCACCGAGGGCCTGACGTTCGGCATTACGCCCTACCTCGACAACGCGGTGCAGGAGCTGGGCACCGAGATGCGCTTGCTGAGCGTGGAAAAGACGCACGCCGCCGGCGAGATGGACATTCGCACCCAGGCCGTGAGTATTTTCCGGGTGCAGAAGTTTTTTCGCCAGGCGCCGGGCAAGCTCTACGCGGCGGGCCAGGTCGAAGACGTGGCGCAGGATGAGGAGCCCGACCCCGCCCTGCGCCAGCTCATTGCCGGGCAGGTGCGCCAGCTCTACGAGGCGCTGGGCCTGCGCAAGCTGCTGCTGGAGCTGGACCCCCAGTTTCGGATTTTTGACGTGGCCCACCACATCGGCCTCAGCACCGAGCAGGAGTACCAGCTGCTGGGCACTACCGCCGAGCAGGAGCGCCAGGAGATGGTGCGCGAACACCTCGAACGCCTGCTGCCCGCCGTGCTCGAAGCCGAGCGCCTCAAGGAGCGGGTGCGCCAGAATGGACACTTTAAGCACTTGCAGCCACCGCAGTTCTGAGTGGTTGGCAGCGCTGGCGGGGGTAGGGCTCGCCCCCGCGGCCAGGCCGTAGCGCGAAGTTTCCACTTCGCGCTACGGCCTGGCCGCGGTCAAGAAGTTATCTATTTGCTAATTCAGACGGCAAACCAGTATGTGTTAAGGCGAATTACATACCTTGGCCGAAGCTCCGCTTAGCGGCGGCGTTTTCCTTTTATTAATCCATGAAAATCAGTAATTTATGCAAAACGTCTTCCCCACCCATTCGCTGCTTCACAGAATGCGCCCGGTGGCGGTAGCGCTCGGAATACTGACCGCGCCGGCCGCCTTTGCCTAAGCTCCCACCAGCATTTACGCGCTGGGCACTGCCGTGGCCGCCGTTGGTCCTATCCCGGCCGGCTCGCAAACCATCAGCCTGCTCGACCCGGCCAACCTGAGCCCCGCCACCGGGGACTTGCTGGTGGCTAATAGTACTAAAATCATAACGGGTATCACGGCCGGCCAGCGCGTAGTAGGTATCGACGTGCGCCCCAACACGGGGCAGTTGTACGCGCTGGGCTACAACAGCAGCCTAACGACGGCCAACGCCCAGCTTTACACCCTCGACTACAATTCGGCGGTGCTGACGGCCGTGGGCCCGGCCGTTACCCTGAACCTGGCTGATGACAACCGCGCCAATACCCGCGGCTACCTGCCCAACGTGGGCTTTGACTTTAACCCGCGCGTGGACCGCATCCGGGTGGTGGCGCCCAACCGCACCGACTACCGCCTCAACCCCAACACGGGGGCACTGGCCGCTACCGATGGCACGCTTACCTACGCGGCGGGCACTAGGGCGTGAGGACAAATAATAAATCATTTAAACCAATCCAGCGCCGCTCCAATATACCAGAATGCCAGGAAGGAAATAATAGTTTTTTCATAGCGGGTAGCCAGGCGGCGGTAGTGTTTGAGGC
>JAABUK010012825.1_pt1 | contig 10597 bp, 12 predicted proteins | sample 5559141 | NCBI WGS metagenome assembly JAABUK01 (sample SAMN10711869, study PRJNA513367) | rock metagenome | isolation source: Antarctica rocks | place: Antarctica: Victoria Land, Pudding Butte nord | collected 2016-01-03
AGAGCATGTGCAGCAGCTTGAAGCGCGTCAGAGCGGCAGTGGCAGGCTGCCTGTGAAGCACTTCTGCGAATTGGGTCTTCGCCAAGGGCAGATCGCCTGACCCTAAGTGACCCATACCAGGCCTGACTGCCCATAGGCTATGGGCCATAGCTGACTGTAGCACTTATAGCAATTGTCGCAGCAAATGTTGTCAATGCAGCGGTGTGAGTTGACCTCTCGTAGGTCCTCATGCAAGGCGCTGGGTATCTAGTTCCAAACAATCAGGAGGAACACCTGTCTGGAAACAGGCAGGTGAGTTCTCCACCAACTAATCAAACTCAATTGAAGACACTACACCACTCCACTGGACAATCCACCAAAACATGATCAATGCTACATGATTCGCATCACTAACATATGACATGCCATGCCGAACATGGACTGAGTGTCAGGACAGACAAACATACCCATGCATAATGCAACCACAATGATTTGCAGACAGACTGTCACTGGACCTGGTCAGCCGCGCTGCTGCAGTCTGTTGCACATGCTGCCATGCAAATAGCTCGGTCATACAGCCCAGTCACAGAGCCCAGTCATGAAGATTGTGCCAGCGTAGCATGTCACACTGAGCTACAGCGTTGTGGCATATCTTGGACAGACATCCCTCGCTTGGTCATCAAGCCATACATGCAGCGTCAAGCTGCGCAGCTTGCATGCAGGTGCTCAAAACACTTCTGCTGTGCATGGCAAGCATTGATGTTGGCACTGCTATCTGTTTTTTTCCAAGTCAGCAACTCTAATCAGAGCTGCAATCGAATGCGCAGCCCAACTCAACCCTGCACGATTTACTGAACACAAGACTTGTATGACCCAGGCATCTGGTTGGGCTTTGCGGGTTGGTGCATTCTTGAAGACATGCCTCTGAGACATAACTCATCAGGGAGACGAGGGTACCACACAAGTCAACACGCCTGTACCCATGAGCTTTCAATGTGTTAGTGTGTTATTTCACCAGGATATGACCACAGCAAACTGTGCCTACTGAATGACATTTAATTGATGCCTGCTGCATTACTGGACAATTTTCAATTCCGATTTTATAGCCATGCGTGGTGACTGACGGCGTACACTTGCATTGCAGTCATATACAGTACTGCACATGGGCAAAAATTGTAAGTATGGTCAGAGCCCTGTTGGACAAAAAGATAAGGTCCAGACTGTAGCCCAATGACAGGCCTGACTCTCCTGGCATGCTGCGACTGGAAACTTGAAATCAGAGCAGGTCATATTTTTGATTGACTCTACAGGAATTGTCCTCAATCCTTCAGTTTGAGCAGTATTGCGCTGTACACCAGACATGGGATGGTAATGATGCTCAAAGCTATTACGCCAGAGGGCTGGATCGGGGTGCTTATAGCCAAACTGCCAAACTTTACAGCTGCAGCTCCTGCAATAAAAGGAGACCAGCATGACTTTGCACAAACTGCGGCTCACAAACAACAGCAAGGCTCCAAGATTGAACTTGCCTATTGCAGACACAATGAGTAGCTTTAATAGATAGCCTCCCTCAGTCTGAGTAGCAACTTTCAACGCTGCTTGCAGTGACTGGCGAGTGAGCTTTGGCTGAGAGTCCAAAGCACCTACAGAAGTAGGAATACTTGGTGAGCAACGCAGCATGCGGTGTGTACTGCATGAGAAAAACTCGCTGCAGACCTTTTTGGCAACAGCACTTCAGCTGCTGATGACTATTGGATGTACGGTTGTGTTTTGACAAGCCTGCTCAGCATGAGGTCAAGGTCAGCTGCTATGTTGCTCTCCTGAGTGCCGTCGTGCAGCGCATGCTGCAGCCAAGTTGCAGCTCAGCTTGACCTGCGAGGGATGCAAGCGCGTGCGAGGCCGTCAGAGCCGGGCATTGTCTGATAAGGGCAGGCGCGTCGCACCGCCGAAAGCGTCTGGTAACGTGTGGAATGGTCCCAAGTCTCTGCTGAACACACTGCATGCTGGTAAGGCTGCGAGCTGATCACCAACGTGCTTGCGTGCAAAGCTTGAGTAGGCTAGCGGTGCCAAGCAATACTTGAGAATACCGAGCCACGGGTAGATTGCTCGCAGCGTGATCACTTCAGCGCCTCATCTGCCATCTTGCTACCGATATCGCCGTGCCGTTTACAAACTCAAAATCCTCAACAGCAGATGACATGTCCCAGATTACCAGAAACCTGTCGGAGCAGATGACCGTCGACTATGCATATATGCGCATGTATACGACTGCTAGTGTGCAGCAGCCACTTGACGCAGCATGTGTGTAGCTGTGCCTTGTGTCCCTGAGGTCTGACTTTTGATCCTCACAACCCATCTGCGACCTTCAAACGTGAGAGCTCGAATAGGTGGCAGACCTGTACATGCAGCTGATGCAGCCTCAAAGGCTGACACCTGGCAGCCTGCGTAAATGCACAATAGGATGCTCCTTACTGGACAAGCTGCTATGCGGAGGCATACCTTGCGGTAGTGTCACAGAATTTGTAGGTCAGCACAGCTAAGCACAGAACTCAGAGGAGATCGTCGCGCTAGTTCCATGCATGGTTGGCAGCCGTGTAGTGCTCATGTTGCATTTGTGTTCACAGGCGAAGCTTCTGCTGGCAAAACCCAGGCATGCCTACAGCTCCTTGTCACTTGCCAGTGGCCTTTAGATCATGGAGGCTTGCATGGGAAGGCCATGTAAGGTCATTTGCAAGTCTGTTGCTAAAAGCCTATGAAGAGTTCTGGCTGGTCACCTATGCTCCTCTGGTCTGGTCAGGTACATGTACACCGAAGGAGACCCCTCAATGAAAAGGCTAAATGCCTTCATGTCAGCCAGGTGTGACTGCTGCATGGTGATTGCACTACACTCAGCCACACCTGGTTACCTCCTTGTGATGACAGATCACAGCAATCACTAACAACTTCTTTTGCCTGCAGTCCTCACCAGGCCAGCCCAGCAAACATCTACTGGGAAAGAGACATTGTTGATGGGGAAGACTTGTACCGTCGGCTGCAAGACACCGAGGTCATCATGCGGCAGCCACAAGGCCTGCCTCTCCGTCTACTAATCATTGACTCTATAGCCCACTTGTTCCGTGACATTGGGGACCACACAGATGCATCAGCTTATGTGCGTCGCACTGGCATGCTATTCCGGCTCTCAGCCCTCCTCAGGCGCTTTGCAGATACTTACAAACTGGCTGTGGTGGTAACAAATCAGGTACACTATTCTTCCTTGACCCATGCCATATCTCCTGCAGACTTCATTCTGCTGCTGTCGACGCTGCTGCGGCACTGCATCACATGTCTTCTCAACTGCATCTGCAAGCAAACTATACCAACTGTGAATGTTGGTTTGCCTCTTGGTGCCTGTACTGAGTGTATGAAGGGATGTGCTCTGCACAGGTTTCAGATGCTATCACAGATGCTGACCTCAGTTCCAATCAAAGGGCTCCAGCCAGTAAGCACACAGGAGGCCTCAGGCTACTGTCCAGTGGCAGAGAACTTGTCCCAGCTCTTGGCTTAGCCTGGGCAAACTGTGTCAATGCCCGTTTATTCCTATCCAGGACAGAAGTCACCATTGCAAGTAGCTACTGGCAAAATTCTTGTGATGTCGCAAGGAGTGGCTCAGCACCGCCCAGCTTGCCTCTGAGATACATGCAGGTTGTGTTCAGCCCTTGTCTGCCACAAGACACTTGCTTGTATGTTGTCACACAGACAGGCTTGAAAGGCGTGGACAATGCCAGTGTTGGCTTTGCTGAAAGGCAAGGCTTGGACAGTAGACAACAACAGCATGTACAGAAGCCACTTTGCAGTGGTGCAACAGGTCTGGCCAGTGGTGCAAAAGGTCTGGATACACACAATAACATGCAAGCTCAAGCTGTGTCACACAACGGCTTGTGTGTGTCAAACAGGGCCCTTGGCTGCACAATCCCAAGTCAGAATGTTAGCAAGCAGACAGCATGTAAACTAGCCACAGGGGTGTTTGCACCGGGCTGATCTCTGTTAGTTTGCTAACAATGATTGCAAGGCTTTGTACAGCAGGGTTTATCTTGTGGCTTTAGCGTCTCTTTTGCCTTGGGTGGTGTATGATATGTATGTGATCTGATTTTGAGGCATGTCAGCATTGTGTGTGACTTTTTGCTGAGTGCAAACGAGTTCAGGTTCACGAACGATCTGCTGGCATTGCACATGTGTACAGTGTTTGCTGACCATTGCAAATAGTTGGGCTGTGTGAGCATTCAATCGTGTTACAAAGTGTCATGGCTTGCAAGCAGCTGCACTGCCAGCAGCATCTGGCTGTGTACATTCACTGAGACTCCTTGATCACTTGAGGACGGAACTCTGGCTGAATATAGTCTTGCAAGAGCTTGGCATACATTTCGTATCTGGCTGTCATCTGGAAGCCCCACTGGTCTCGTACCTTCAAGCACAATCATCATTGAGCTGGAGAAAATGTACCGTCAGCTTGCTACAGCCCCATGAAAAAAAAGTGACTTCATGACTGGCAGCATGAGCTCATCAGAATAGTGGCACAACCCATGCAGGCCAACAAGGAACAGCAACAGAGAGGTACCTGACGACATAGATTCAGATCCAGCTCAGCTACCATGAGCCCATCCTTGTATCGTGACAGTCCTGGAGTGCGACTGCCATCTGGAGCAGCAACATAGCTGCTGCCATAGAAGTGTCCAAATGCCTGCGCAGGATTTCATTCACAGCATCAGTGAGACATGCACCCACTTTCACCTATAGGCATCGGGCACTCACCAGCTTGCTTGTTGCATCAGGCAGTGACCTGAGACTCATGTGCGGTGCAGTTCGCAGACTGGATCTGTGAGTCAAATGCTTGATGCTAAAGTGTATGTCAAGTGCAATGCTACAGAATGTATGTTTTTGAGGGGAGAGTCATGCCTTGTGAGCTGCTTGGCCATCTCCAGATGTGAAGTCATTTGGGAAGACCTCTGTTCCCACACGGTTGATAGCTGCTGTGTAGTAGCTGTTTGCAATGGCTGCATTGCGAGCTTCCACACCCCATAGGGGCTCACTCAAAGACCCCACTGTGGCTGAGGGGTTGAACACAATCTCAGCACCATTCATGCCAAATGCTTGCCAGTTCATGGGGTGGTGCCGGCCATAGCAGATGTTGACTGCAATCTTGCCATAGACAGTGTCAAAGACAGGGTGGCCAGTGTTGCCTTCAAGGTAGTATGTGGACTCATTGAAGTCCCCAACTCTGGGTATGTGATTCTGCAGGTAACATGTCAGTTTTCTACTATTTTCTTGAAAACAAGGTAATTTTTCAAATTTTCTGATAACAAAGGGTACTCTTCCAAGTGTGGCAACAGTCACAAGGAGGACACGTGCAGACCTGAAAGAAAGTGCTTGTCCTAACAATGAACCAGGGCAGTCACGGCATGTGTGTGAGCAGAAGAGCCACTGAGGATTTGGGTACATGAGATGGTGAGTCTTGCAGAAGGCATGCAATGCAACCTCTGTATTATGCTTGGGTTCATGCAAGCATATCTGCATTCAACAGCATACCTTGCGATGTTTACCAATTACATTGCCCATATGGCCTATGACCACAGCAGTGTTCCATATTGTCTCCCCGTGAGGCTCATCGCGCTCAAGTATCGAGTTGATGATGACCATGTTATACTTTTGAGCATACTTCTGAAGCATCTTAGTGGATGGGCCAGTCTCTGCAGGCTCAGCAAACTCTAGCCATTCCCTTTCCCTGGTACAGAATGCAAATGGCATTGTCCATGCTTCCTGCAGGCATAGGACTTGCACACCGGCACTGCCAGCTGCATCCACCAGCTTCTGTACTGCCGTGTAGAGAGCCTGCATGGCAGGTGGCCATTGACAACATGCGAGGCTGCGTCAGCTTGGATGGAACATTGTAGCCATAGGCTTGCAATTTCAGTAAGTGGTATGTGGAACATGAACGTGTGGAAACAAAACAAAGTAATCTATGGAACGTGAAGCTACCTGTGTCTGTTCAGCATAAGGTGCTGTTGTTGGGGCCTTGATGCTGTTCTGAATCAGACCAATTTTGACGTGGCGCGGCTTCCTGTTCTGTTCCTGCCTGGCTCTAAATTTGTATCCTTGCACGTCAAAGTCAGCCGCAGCAGCAGCTGCAGTGACGTCCTGGTGCAAGGAGAGCTTCTGTACGGGAGCCCCACGGTTTGCGCCGTACAGTACCCGCTTGACCTCCACGAGCTTGTCCTCTGGGATGTAGTTCTGTTGTCAAAGGTCAAGGTCAAACCATTTGCCAGGTCGCAACTGTTCCGTACACGCACTGCACATACTCTTTTAGACAGCAAACTGCAAGTGCGCACGAACACTGACGACTTTTGATCCCGAGCGCAGGACCACAACAGCTGAGACGGGCCGACTGCCAAGCAGACTACGCGTACCTCTAACAACGCTTCAATGGTCTCAAACCCCGCTAGAGATCCTTCAGCTTGCAACTCTGACTTGGGATCGCCGTTCGCCGTACCCGGCATTGTCGTCGGGTACTCGTCCAGTCGTCGTTTACGTACAAGGCAGGTGGTCAACAAAGATCAGACAGCCAAGTTGAGAAGGGCAGAAGGGTGGGTATCAGTGAGGCTGCTTGAGCTGAACTGTGAGAGTGATTCGCAGATGAAACTACTTCTGACGCAACTTGCCGTCTTGACATCAAGCGTTTTGTAAAAGCCAGAAAGTCAAGCCAAAGTGACTAAGATGGGTGAGGCCATATTAGTCATGCAGAGTTCATATAGCATCCTTCTTCTTCATCGGCATATCTGGACTTATCTTTGCGTTGCAGAAGCCGCAAGCTGCACAAAAGAAGGCAGGCACCAACCATTACCCATTTGGCAAGGCTTCCGGCTGTGGAAAAGCACCTGTCCCCACTTTGCGGAGTACGGACCGAATTGCGAGGTACGCCAGTCACTGGTGCAACACCTGCTGCCTTTTGTGTGTCTGCGTGACCCACTTGCCGATGCTGCAATTCGTCATTAAGATGGTAGCATAAACACTTGAGGTCGTTACAGATCCCATGCAACTGCTAAAGCAAGCACCAAACGTTTTGTCTGCTTGCTTCGAACAGGTCAGTGACCTTTAAGAAGTGCTGCTATGCAAGCCCTCAACCTCCAGGCAGCCGCAGGCGCCTCTCACAGCTTCGGCTGCGGTCGCCGTCAGCTCAGCCATGTCAGGCTGCTTTCTCAGAACAGCGCTAAAAGGCAGCAGGCAGAGCTCAGATCAGCTAAGCCCTGCCCATGCCGTCTACAGCGGCTTGCCCCGCAAGCTACCAGCACAATGGAGGCTCCCACAAGCTCCAAAAGCACAACCAAGTCCACAGTCACAAAGCCTACTGTTGTCATCACAGGAGCCTCATCAGGGCTTGGCCTTGCGGCAGCCAGGGTGCTAGCCCAGAGTGGAGACTGGCATGTCGTCATGGCTTGCAGAGACTTTTCCAAGGCTGAATCAGCAGCCCGCAGCTCAGGCATGCCCAAGGGCAGCTACACAGTCATGCACTGTGACTTAGCCTCCATGACAAGCGTCCGCCAGTTTGTCGACAACTTCCGAGCCAGCGGTCTTCCACTGGATGCTGTTGTCTGCAATGCAGCAACCTACTTGCCGACAGCCAAGGAACCAACCTTCACAGCTGATGGGTTCGAGCTCAGCACAGCTGCCAACCACCTGGGTCACTTCCTGCTCAGCAACCTGTTGCTGGAGGACTTGAAGGACAAGAAGAAGAGCAAAGTCACAGGTGCAAGCCCCAGGATCATCATTGTGGGATCCATCACTGGCAACACCAATACAGTTGCCGGCAATGTCCCCCCCAAGGCCAACTTGGGTGACATGAGGGGCCTTGCCACAACCCTCAACGGCATGGAGTCTGCCATGATTGATGGCGGGAAGTTTGATGGTGCTAAAGCATACAAGGACAGCAAAGTGTGCAACATGCTGACAGTGCGTGAATTCCACCGCCGGTTCCATGACTCAACTGGGGTCACCTTTGCTTCCCTGTACCCCGGCTGCATTGCCGACACAGGGCTGTTCAGGAATCACGTCAAGCTGTTCAGGACTTTGTTCCCTCCTTTCCAGAAATACATCACAAAGGGGTACGTCTCACAAGAAGACGCTGGCAGAAGGCTTGCACAAGTCGTCACTGACCCCAAGCTTGACCAGTCTGGTGTGTACTGGAGCTGGAACAACCAGTCTTGAGTCCTTTGAGAATGAGGTGTCGGAGGAGGTCTCTGATGGTGTCAAGGGCCAGAAGCTTTGGGACCTGAGTGAAAAGCTCGTTGGTCTTGCACACTAGGTGTTTTGTTGACTTGCTTGGGTATTTACAGTTATACAGTGTAGCTTTGCAAATCATGGAACATAACCCTTTTTGAACTTTGCTGTTGGAAGTGAGTTGATTAGCTGCTGTTGTGCTACTGTGGTGTGTGAGACATTTTTATGTGTGTACTCAAGACCGTAGATGGTTCACATGTGCAAGTTTTGGATGCTAGTTTTTCGCTGTAGGAATGATTTGCACCAAATAAGTTATTTGCTGACATATAATCTGTCATAGGATGCAAATTGCAATGGGTGGGTCAATATAATAAATCAAACACAACGTGCGATGTGCATTCATTGATAGCTTGGATCTCAGATGTACGTTCCCAACGATACACTAATTTGCAGAGTGTGATAAAATGCGTGGTGTTGCATCAGGGACAACTCGTAACGCCAGCTCTTCCCTGCTGCTGACGGTGCAATCGCTGTCGGACCAGCCAATTGCAGACAGAATTGCTGTAATCCCATACGCCCACGACTGCTGAATTGTAAGCTGGGCTTGCTAAGGGACAAATTGAGGCGTGCTGTCGAAGTCACGGTTGATGCGTACGTGTGTGGTGTTGACACTGGTGATCTCTTGCCGTGGCGTTATGAAATGCATGTACATATGCCCACAACGCTGTCAAACATAACAGCGCAGCTGCTTCATAGCATACGCAACATGCACCTGTCCGGTTTCGCTTCACGACAAAACTAACGCATGCTCTCCTACAGGGCTTGTGCTTCACAACGCTGGGATGGCGGGCCTTCGGGGTTCAAACCAAGACCATGGAGTAAGCTCGCTTGCATATGCATCTGCGCATTTGCAACTTGCCGGAGGACCAGCTACGTGGCATGTGGGATGTACTGCATGACTTTTCTACTTGCATGCCTGCTTGCAGGGATGATAGCTGGTTGACCACAAGTCATGAAAAGGGGATCTGTGCTTTGTATGGCGTCTGTGGACACCGCAAAGATCATTCAGGGCTTGACTGTCCTGACAATCAGCCTGGATCTGCCCTTGATGGCCAAGCACTGCAAAAATTGCAAGATATCTGCCCTCAGCTTGCAACTGAACATGGACCAGACGGAAAATACTGCTGCACAGAGGAGCAGATTGATACACTTTCTCATCAGGTTGTGTGTCATCATATTCACAGCTTGGCTCATGGAAGCATGGTCAAATCAATAATTGGTCAACTTCTTTGTATCTCACAGGATTGTTTGATGTGATGCAGATCCAACAAGCCAGTACATTGCTGATTGGGTGCCCAGCATGTGATCACAACTTCAAGCACTTCTTCTGTACACTCACTTGTCATCCTGATCAGTCCACATTTGTCAATGTGACTGATGTCCAGCTGTCAGCTGACACAAATGAGACAGCTGTTGCACAGGTATGCACAAATCATTTGATCTTGTGCGGCTCCTTCAATATATCTGCTATATATCTACAGAACCCCCTGACATTCTGACGGAGATTTGCAGGCGTCATACTATGTTGCAGACGCTTTCGGGACTACATTCTACAATTCTTGTAAGGTACAGCCATCATCACAACATATGAGTCGCGACCCAACAAGTACAGCCTGCACTGTGTTCATGCCAAGGTCATGCTGACCACCTCATGACAAGACTTGCCCAACTGTCTCCAGGACGTGGTATATGGTCTGTTGAACATCAAGGCAATGCAACTTGTGGGTGGAGGTGCACAGAACTTCCAGCAATGGTTTTACTTCCTGGGGCTCATCAAGGACAAGCAGCCCACCCGCATTGGTGCACCCTTTCAGATGGACTTCCCTGGACAGCAGAACACACCAGCAGGCATGGCAGCCATGAATGAAAGCATACCAGCCTGCTGGGACTCTGCTTTCAAATGCTCCTGTGGTGACTGCCCAGATGCTCCTACCTGCATTCCGGTACGCCTTGCATTGCGCATGTGTATTACTTGAGTCGCATGTGTGCTGCGATAGCAAGTGATAGCTCTCAAAGACTGAACTGTTGGTGCCGTCTGCACTGTTGGTGCTGCTTGCATATCTGCATTCATTGTGATGCACATGCTGCTTTGCATGTTGGAAAAAAATATACCGACATCCTGTTTACCCTGCATTTATGTAAGCCCATAGCCATTAATGCACATGGCATCTTCTGCTGAGCTTTCAAGCAGCATGGGACCAATCATACACGTGTAAGCGCACTATATGTCCTGCACGCTATATTTACAACCACCCAAATGGTGATTCTGCAAAAGTCGCTGTGTTGCCACTCATGTCATGGCCCTTTG
>JAABUK010012826.1_pt1 | contig 10597 bp, 7 predicted proteins | sample 5559141 | NCBI WGS metagenome assembly JAABUK01 (sample SAMN10711869, study PRJNA513367) | rock metagenome | isolation source: Antarctica rocks | place: Antarctica: Victoria Land, Pudding Butte nord | collected 2016-01-03
ACTGCCAGATCAATAAATGAGCAAGCAAAGCATAACATAAACGTCCCATCACCACGAGTATCCCCTCCCATCCATCCATCCATCCATCCTTTCATACCAACTCAACCTCCCCAACGCGCCCACTCTCACCCCTCGACGAAGAAACACGTATCAGCAGTCCACAAGACTAGGAGGAGCAGCAGCAGCAGCAGCAGCTCCTCAAAAAGCAGCAACTATTCCCCTCCTCCTCCTCCTCCTCCTCCTCCTCCTCCTCCTCCTCCTCCTCTGCCCCCAAGCCAAGCCGCCCGTGATTTTTCTCCCCCATAATTATTCCCTCCATAAATACCTCTTCTGGCAGTACATCTTGGCAAGGCTTGGTAGAGGGAGGGGGAGAGAGATGATGAGACTCTTGCATATCTTGCGTTTTCGTTTCGTTATGAACATCCCATCCCATCCTATCCCATCCCATCCCATCTCATCTCGATTTCTCCTCAAAGAATGCAGGATACAATTCAAGGGACGGAACGAAGAAAAGGGGGGGGTTGGCTGCGGACTCTACTTCTTTGGGTGAGGAAATTGCAATAACTAACTTAGTTGTCGAGATACAGTTGTCATTAAGGGTAGTGAACTAGTCGAGTTTCGATCATGGTTGGGTATTCAAGGACCACAGGCAGGAATAAAGGGACAGGTGTGTTGTTGTTGTTGTGACGGAACTTAGAAGAGTGGCGTGGTGACTGCATATTCTACAGTGGCAGGTTGTACAGCTTCATGCTGACGACTCACTCACGTAGGAACCCAAATAAAGATGATCAAAGCCTATCCAATCAGGGAGTCTTTGCGTGATGGGGAATGAGCAGTCTATTCTTTATTGTGAGAAAGGTAAAGGTACAGGAGAACCTCGTTGCGCCATGCAGCGATCACACACTTGATCTGCACTATGATATCCGTCTCGATTTCTGCACCTGGTTCGAAGCTGTTCTGAACATCAGGCAAGATGTATGGCAGCTTGGGCTAGGTGAGAAGCAAAGACAAGTCACGAGCTATTTGATAGCTCGGACTTGCGATCCAATCCTAAGAAATTCCCTCCCTTCTTTGTGCGTCCTCAGTCATACAAACTGTCCTCTGCGCCAGCATCTCCAAATCCATTGCCATTGGCAGCAGCTGCATTGGTCTGCTCTTCTGTTGGGAAGCGGAAGAAATTGCTACCGCCTGTGTTCTTCATGCTCTGAGCGAAAGCTTCGTATCTTCGAACTTCGACGTCGCTGACAGATCTTCGTGCGAGTTGCATAGCTTCTTCGAAATGTCTCTTGGTGAGCTCGGGAACAGGATCTTCAGCATCAACATCTTCCTCCATCTTGACATCTTCGCCAGCTGCTTCGCGTTCTTTGGTCTTCTGCATATCGATGGCGATGGATTCCTTGATGGCAAGCTTGACTGCTCGCTGGGTGATAAAGCCAAGATCTGCGCCAGAGAAACCGTGTGTCTTGCTTGCAATGTAGTTGATGTCGACGTCGTCGGCCACCGGCGTCTTGCGCAATTGTGCTCTCAAGATACCAACGCGAGATGCTTCATCTGGCAATGGAACGTAGACGAGGGTGTCCAGACGACCGGGTCGGCAGAGAGCATTGTCAAGTTGTTCGGGTCGATTGGTTGCGCCAATGACAAAGACGTTCTTTTTGGAGGTCATGCCATCCATTTCTGGAAGATGTTAGTGGTGCTGGACAAAGCGATAGATGGTGGTCGAGCTTACCAGTCAAAAGCTGATTGACAACCCGGTCTGAGGCACCACCAGCATCACCAACTGACCCACCACGCGACTTGGCAATGGAGTCCAGTTCGTCGAGGAAAACAACACAGGGGGCAGCGGCACGAGCCTTGTCGAAAATATCTCGGATGTTGCTTTCCGATTCGCCGAACCACATACTCAGAAGCTCAGGACCCTTGACGGAGATGAAGTTTGCGGCACACTCATTGGCAACAGCCTTGGCAAGAAGTGTCTTACCAGTACCTGGTGGACCGTAGAACAGGACACCACGAGAGGGAGACAGGCCGAACTTGAGGAACTTCTCGGGGTGGTCGACCGGATATTGAACACTTTCGATGAGCTCGCGTTTGACGTTCTCGAGACCTCCAATATCGTCCCAACGAACGTTTGGCACCTCGACAACGGCGACCTCGCGCAAAGCAGATGGATTGGATACACCAAGAGCGAATCGGAAGTTTTCCATAGTGACACCCAACGAATCCAGGACTTCAGCGTCGATTGTGTCCTCGTCAAGATCGATGAGATCCATTTTCTCACGGATTTGTTGCATCGCCGCTTCAGAGCAGAGAGATGCAACATCAGATCCGACGTACCCATGAGTCTCGGCCGCAATGGATTCCAAATCGACGTCTTCGCCGAGCTTCATGTTCTTGGTATGGATCTGGAGGATTTCGAGACGTCCAGTCGGGTCGGGAATGCCAATATCGACTTCGCGGTCAAATCGGCCAAAACGGCGAAGAGCAGGGTCGATCGAGTTCGGTCGGTTGGTTGCTGCCATAACGACAACATTGGAACGAGCCTTCATACCATCCATCAGGGTAAGAAGCTGAGAGACTACACGTCGCTCAACTTCGCCATTAGTCTTCTCGCGCTTTGGAGCGATCGAGTCAATCTCGTCAATGAAGATGATGGCGGGGGAGTTCTTCTCAGCCTCTTCGAAAGCTTTTCGCAAATTTGACTCGGATTCACCGGCCATTTTTGACATGATTTCCGGACCGTTGATGAGGAAGAAGAATGCTCCAGTTTCATTCGCTACGGCTCGAGCCATCAGAGTCTTACCAGTACCTGGGGGCCCGAACATGAGGATACCTCTTGGAGGCTTGATACCGATCGACTTGAACAGTTGCGGATGTCGGAGAGGAAGCTCGACTAATTCTCGGATTTGAGCCATTTGCTTTCGGCAGCCACCAATATCGTCGTAGCCGACCTCATTCAAGTTGCCCTCCTCATCTTCTCGCTGGATAGGCTCGCCCTCGCAGTGGATGACGGTGTCTTGAGCAACAATGCCGTATTCAGGTTGATCCACCTCTACAATTTTGAACTCTACCTGTCTCATACTAGCTCGCACTGTGAAAAGATCGCCTTGTCGAACAGGTCGGTATGCTTCACGGAAGTAAGGGGCAAGGAACACGTCGAAAAGTGACCCGGTAAGGCCTTCAACGGTATCGGCAATAGGTAGGACAGCAATGCGTTTGGCCTGGATAGTTTAGCCAAAGCCTCCAAAAGTAATCTCGACGCACTTACGTATTTGATCTCAGGGCAGGGATGGACAGTGACGACGTCGCCGTGCTTGACGCGAAGGTTGTGCCGGACCACTCGATTCATGCGCGCGCTTCCATCATCAAGGTCGTCATCAGCCAGAACGATTAAGACTGTGTCCTTCCGCTTCTTGCCTTTGACTAAGACTGTGTCTCCTCGAAACAGCTGCAACGTGTCCATGGTATTATTTGACAGAGCGATGATGGAGTTGTCATCGTTGGTAGCATCGGTCACACTGTTTTCGCATAGTCAGTGATGACTCAGGAGGAGAAAAAGACGCAGGCTTACATCAGCGAGTTTGGCTTCTTCTTTTTCTTCAAGATAGCTGTAGATGTATCAAGCTCCTGAGTCCGGAGGTCAGCACCTAGGTTGGAGGGCTCTGCATCTGGACCTCTTACTTCCTTCCTTTCCGCTCCAGAGGCGTCACTGTTGGCCGTGTCAGACATGACGCTCAGAACATTCACCAGCGATGGGTTAAAGTACTTACTTGAGGTTATGCTTGGGCTTGCTTTTGGCATGATCTGGCTCTGCCGACATCTCGAAAGCTCTTCACGCAGGGGTGGCTTCGACGGAGGCAGAAGGCGATGGGGTCAGGATATGTTTGTGGTTGAGAAGGGTAGAACTACGAGGTAGGGCTTTTGAAAAGTGGTGGTGCCCGAGTCGACCAGACGCGAAGAAGGACCCAGTCAAGTACTGAAGGTCGCAAGAGACGCAGATGTAGATGAAGACAAGATGTTGAGTGTTCGCAGTTACTTGTCAGGTAGCTTGGAAATACTCACGAAAGGCAACAGACCAACTACGCAACAAGTCCAGCTGGCTCTAGATGCTCACTGGTGGCTTGGCGTAGACCTCCATCCACTTCGCCGCACAGAACTCGGTGGAAGCTGTTCGACCAGGCGACAGCAGGCAAAGGCAAATCCACTTCAATCATCATCTTCAGATATTTACAGCCCTGGGATGTGAAGGGCAATACGGCAGTACGGCCAACCGCTGGCTTGTTTCTTCGAAATGGTCGTCGCTACTCGTCATCAATGTACATCGATCGCGTTGTTGGCGGCCGAGTCATTTGGTCTGCTGTGCTAAAGCGCATTGATCTTTGTCGGTGCCCACGGGCCCCCAGGCAGGGCATCTTACATGTGCCTTGCTAGAAAGCGCTTCAGATGGTTGAGTCTCACGCTTGGATACACGTACAGAGTGGATATAAATATGCCGGTAGTGCTAGCTACAACTCTGAGAATAAAGCCGCCCGGACGCCTCGCCTATGCAATGATTCCACTACTTAAAAGCAATTCCGATCCTTACGAATGCCTGCAATTTCCTACCATGGTGAAGGTGCCTCGCCATCGAAGAGCCCGTCCTGGGGTAACAGTCCATCTCAGCGGGTTCCCTGACCTGCTTTGGGAACCACTCTATAGCTTAGATCGTTGGAGGTAAAACTTATCCTGTATTCACCCAAGGAGCAGTGATGACTGCAACTGTGGTGTCTCCCGGGTCGACTGTTTTCACTGAAGGCGGTTCAAGATGTCGCCATTGCCAGTTTTGAGGACCGGAGCTTGAAGCTAATCGCAAAAAGGTTTTTCTTGGTGGCATCCTCTTTCTGTATCGGCGCACTTAAGCCTGTGCAGATGATGAGTCCGTTGCTGGTATCTGCATCTCTAGCTCCACTTTGGCAGGGGTGACATCTGCTCCCGCATTCGAGCCGAGATCTTCATCGTGTCTGTAGTGGTAGTCGTGGTGTCTTCCGGCGGCTTTGATTCACGTGGTTGCCGTATTTCCAGGGAGCTCAGAGAGAAAGCCATCGGGTACCCCACGAGCAACGACACTAGCAGCGCCAACATAGCATCCAAGCATGCCACTCCAAATAAGTCTGTTTTCCTTCAATTCTTTCAGCTTCTGGTACGCATACGAGTTTGCATACGCAACACCAGTGGTCGGGTCACGGTACCGCGCAGGCAGGGAAGTGATTGGACACAGCTCTTGATTGGCTTTGGACAGTTTGGGAGCTTTGCGAGTATTGTAAAACACCGCAAATTCGCCTCGGCCACTGAGAGGTATGGTTTCAAAGTTTGCAAGCATGACTAGATTGCGTGTAGAGTGCGTGGGTGCCGGTGGTATAGGCTGAGGCTGAGATTGAGCGGGAAACCGCTGAGATGGGTCGACATAGACTTGTGGGGTGCCAGGACCGTCACTGGGAACAGTGCTAGGAACATTTGAGCCCGCTGCGCTCGGCAAGGATGCATATTCCTGTATCCCTTGTAAGAAGAAGCTATCAGGACCTTGCGGAGCAGCAAAAACGATACTGGGACTTGCTTGAGTAGGATCCGCCGGTTGATTCGATTGTGTAGCTTGGTCGAATGTCACTGGTTGTTGAGGTACTGAAGGCTCAGATGACGCTGGAGTGCCCGTCTGACCCCGTGGAGTATCTGTGCTGGACTGTACATCCTCTTTGACAGACTCTGGGGCGTCAGGATTCTGCTTTGGTTTCCTTCCCCTCTTCTTGGGCTCAGCAAGCATCTCTTGATTTGTCTCTTTCGACCCAACTTTAGTCAATTTTGTTCCTGACCAGGTCGCCATCCCACTCCAGCATGATACCACAGGTCCCTTGAGTTTTCGAGTCTTGAGAGCAGCAAGCTTGGCAGCCTGCTCGTCTGCTCTTTTACGCTCCGTTTCTTCCCAGCGATTGAGGCTCTTGCTGTTCTTCTTTTCCGTCTTAGCGGCTTCCGCCAATCGGTCTGCCTGTGTCATCTGCTTCGGCTTGTGCTTCTCCCGTTCACGATCTGCTTTCCTTATCTGGGCTAGAGTTTTCGCTCGCTTCACAGCCGCATCCTTCAGTCGGGCATGGGTAACCTCTTTGTTCTCGACAGTCTGTTTCCGCGCAGATGCACGTGTTGGGCCATCGTTGAGGTCTGGGAGCCACGAGACACGCTCAGACTTCTTCTTTGGACGAGGCGGAGTGGCCACCGATGTAGTGGCGGCATCGATTTTGACCTTTTTTCGGAGGCCGGAAACGGTGGTAAAAGCATCCTGAGCTTTGCGTTTCTTGGCTCTCCGCGCTTTGTCTTCTCGTTGAAGGTCTTTTTCACCCTCGAGATCATCGTCACCTTTTGTATTTGGCCCTTGATCTTCATCGTCTGAGGAGGAATCCAGTTGGGCGTCGGACGCATCTTCGCCGCTTCCCTCGAATTCCACATCTTCTTCCTCGTCTTCTTGAGCAAAGAGCAGGGCGACTTCGTCATCGTCCTCACGCTCGATCAGGTTTGCCATGCGATTGCCTGCAGTGGCTCGTCGGTCTCGACCTGCTATGAGGGTTTCCACCGGTTCGGAGCCATCGCTGTCGTCGTTCGAATCTGAGTCTGGGCCAGAGCCGGAGCCACGGCCAGAACCAGAAGCAGAGGCATCGTCTTCCTCTGCCGGCGTCGCCTCATTCGTTCCATCGTCAGCCATCGTAGGAACGCAGTTTTGGCGCCGCTCGTCCGCCGCGGTTACTGATCAAGCCCGCGATGAGCAGCCATCTGCAGGCGGAGAAAATGTCGGGGTGTCGATGCAGACCAGGAATGCTGTTCGAGAGGGTGGTGTGGCGGTTGGGCAATCATAGCGACCAGCTGGGCAGCCAAGCCGTCTAGTCCGCTTCCCGATGCATCAATTAGGGCCCACCTGAAACACTGTGGGGGGCTTCTCTGCAGACACAGGCCTCAAATGGTCGCCGCCCGTGCTGCAGACCGCAGACGTTGCCTTGTTTCGACCTCTTTGGACCCCCTATCACTGCATACCCTCGTCCATTGCCCCTGGAGAGTCTCCCCCTATCCTTGCGGACCACTCACTACCGCCACTGAACGAGTACTCCCTACCAGCCATTTTCTCGCACACTGACAACGTCATGGATTAACATGCTGCCTGGGAACATGCCGTTCCTCCATACATGCGGTACTCCGCAGACTTACTGGTAGTGACATAGTATGGCCCAGGACCAGGTGAAGGAAGACACTGTCACGAGGTGGCTTCGCCTGCTACTCAACGTTTGCTCGAGGTGCCTGCCGCTTCCCTATCGTTAAAGAAGGACCTTCTCAGCTGGAAGGTGGACGCTGAGGAGGGTTGAACGGTGCACTGCATGGACAAGCGCCGTAGAGAAGGGGGAAGCCATACTCTGTGACCGTTGACAGGGGCGTTTTCTTCCGTGGTTGGCTGCTCGCTACGTTGGCTTCATTCAACAGGAAGGCTGTAAAGGGAGGCGATGCTCCGAAACAGCACCCCCCAGGCTGAGGGACGGGAACACGGGTGGTGTTGTCTACACTGCAAAGTATACCGTAACTCTTGTAGATCCTGTTGCTTGACTGACCATTGTTAACTGTCATGTACTTGTGAAGACCTGTGGCTTAAGTTTGGTCGCGGTCGAATCGGCCGTGGGAAACGCGCTAGAACTGCCAGTCTCTGGGATCGCAACCCGGAACACACTCCTGAGTCGCCAGTCGCAAACTTACTTCCGCTGCTCCTCCATCCTTACGCTTCTTCTGTACAGCTTTTCGATTCACGGATCTTTTGATCGGCTGCCACTGACGCCGTCAGCGCAGTATTTGACCATTCCCGCTGCTGTGCCGGCGCTCACACTCCTTAAATCTTCACCTTCAAAAGACTTCCCCGAATCAGCCGGCACCGTGCCCCTCGGATTGACCATTCTATCCTGCTAATTTCGAATGATTTGCTTCTCCTATCACCTCGACTGTTAACCATCACCCAGAGAACCCCGTTCTCAAATCGCACTCACCACTCAGTGCAAGCCTCAAAACCTGTCCTCTGCTCCTCTCTCAAGTTACAGGCAGACAAACGCTTCTGCATCGAGAATTTGGCTTGGACGGAAAGGATATTGAGCTGCGGTAGATCAAGGTTGCGAGTTTACGGCTGAGGGACATCTCGACCGGACTGCAGTCTGACGAAGGCATTCACTGCGACCAGCACGCTGGGCATCAAAAGGACTGCAAACCATGGCTTCTGGGTCGAGGCCGGAAAGTCGCCTCAACTCGGGTTATCTGCCTCAATCACAGCCTTCACTCACACGCTCTGCATCGTCTACCTCGAATCCTTCTCCCGTTGACCCCAACATCGGGAACGTATCCAAACCATCTTTTGGTGCAGCGAACACTATGAATACGAATAATTCAGGGCTGGGCAGTGCACGGCTTGGGGCAGGTTCCCCGCTCCATGACACTAATACACGACTCTTTCCTAAACGTACGAGGGAGCTTCAGGCCCAAGAAGGTCTCTTGCCAGGAAGCTGGGGTCCTCCTACGGCGAGCGGCAACTCAACTCCTCTTCGCGAAAACATCCCAGAATCCCCGACTCAAGACGGCTTCCCAGACCTAGCCCCGCCCACTGAACCCGGCCTCAACAGCCCTGCCAGAAGAGCCAGAGCAGGGACAGTGCCCTCAAGGTTCTCTCCAGTCGGCACTCTGAATGGCATGAATGTTCAACAGTCCTTGCTTTCGAAGACATCGCGGCCCACCCCATCAACCAGCCCTTTCAAGCCTCCTGCCACATCTGCGGCCGATGCACCCTCAAAGCTGCTTGCAGCAAGCTCGACTAATGCCGCACTTCTATCACGATTACGAGCGGGCTCCATGCCGCAACGGTCGAATTTCCTAGGGTCCTCAAATCCTTTTGGAAATTCGCTGTTTTCCACTAATTGGGGACCCAGTCGAGAGAGAACATCGACTCTCGCCAGCATCAAGGCATTGGAGGATCCTTCCTCTTCAGCTCAGTCGACGTTCTCAAGAGAAGGCCTTACAGATTCTGATGTCAAAACTTTGGATTACCTTGGTCTGGTAGAGACCCCGCAACAATCTCGAGCCACTCTTGCCAGACCGATGACGAATGACGCCATGGCACAACAGCAGACACTTGCTCTACCTCAGCTGCTAGATTACAATATGCTCACCAGGAACGCGAACCGGTTTCGTTCGTACTCTGTCAATGCAACTGCCAAGTACGAAGACGAAGACGGTTACGGTGCATCATACTCTGGTCTTCCCAGTGGCACACTTACACCGTCTGCCGCTGCTCTGGACGCCCAGCTTGCTGCTACCCAAGCTCAAATTCATCAACACAACCTCGCTGTGCAAGCTTTCGCCAATCATGCTTCAGCCAATCGCCCTCGAGCCCGTACAGCAGGAATTCTGGACACGCCACCACAGCGGGCTTCTCTCCGCAACTATCTCGCGACTCCTTCGAGACTGGACAACAGTGTCAGCGCAGCCGACCTGGCCTTGGAAGAGGGTAATGAATACGAGAAGTTGGCAGAGTCCGTAAGGCTGTTGCAGATGAATGGCATCAACACTGACTCTCTGCAAAGCAAGTTCGACGATGATGGCACGGTAGCATCACGGTCACTCTGGATTGGTAGCATTCCCAACTCTACCACCGTCAGTTCTCTGGATGCTATTTTCAGCATATACGGGCCGATCGAATCCACACGAGTTTTGACGCACAAGAACTGTGGATTCGTCAACTTTCACAACGTCACAAATGCCATCCAAGCTAAGCAACTTGTCAACGGCAAAGAGATCTTCCCAGGCGCCGGCCCTGTCAGGATTGGGTACGCGAAAGCTCCAAGCTCAACGGGCACACCAGGCAACGGCACAGTGCAACAGTCACCCACAGCCGACCCTCACTCAGATAACTTGTCCGCGAATTTGCCGCGTGGTGAGCGTGAGGGATCTAGCACCAATGAAATAAACGCGAAAACCTCCGCAGCCGCCTTGCAAGTTCCAAAGCTAGCCGATCTTAAGGCAGAGATGCTGAACATCGTGCTCGAACTTGGAGCCGTTGACGGGGCCCCTGCGAAGATTTCCGATAACGTAGACAGTGCTATCTCCTATGAGCATTACGAAAAAGAGATCCCGCTGACGTCAGAACCAAGTCATGTCCGGATGTTTGATGCACCCAGACTGCGCGATATTCGCAAGAGAGTTGACAATCAAGTATGCAGTCATGCAGAAGTCGAAGAAACAGCCTCTCAAATGCTTCCCGAGATCGCAGAGCTTGCGTCAGATTATCTAGGGAACACCGTGGTGCAGAAGATGTTTGAATACTGCTCCGAAGAATTGAAAGAGCAGATGCTTGCGCAACTCGCACCTCATCTCGCAGAGATTGGGGTACATAAGAACGGCACCTGGGCTGCGCAGAAGATCATCGATGTCTGCAGGACGGCACCACAGATGACCATGATTGTCGATCATCTGCGGCCTTACACTGTTCCGTTGTTTCTTGACCAATACGGCAACTATGTCTTGCAATGCTGTCTCCGCTTTGGGTCTCCTTTAA
>JAABUK010012827.1_pt1 | contig 10596 bp, 8 predicted proteins | sample 5559141 | NCBI WGS metagenome assembly JAABUK01 (sample SAMN10711869, study PRJNA513367) | rock metagenome | isolation source: Antarctica rocks | place: Antarctica: Victoria Land, Pudding Butte nord | collected 2016-01-03
TAAGGAGGATATGTGTATGGCTGAAAACAGATTGGCTGATGGTGACAATTACATGATGAATATATCAGTGCACATTCAACATGATATTTGGCTTGTGTCGTCTGTGACCGCTTTGGTGGTAACTGCTTGTATGGGGTTTTTGGTGTCAAGCCGTTTTCGTAGGCACAGGATGCAATGACGGTTGACGCTTCTCCGACCCATTGCAGCTTAGTCACGTCCGTAGCCGCGGGGCGGCTCGATGCCGGCGAGGTCCGTGAAGTCGAGATCGGCGATGGTTTCGAGCGCCTCGGCGACAGGGCTGTCGCGCAGGCTGCCAGGCAATGCCGTGAGCCAGTCGGCATACTCGGCCTGTAATGCCAGCAGCTCGCTGACGGCGTCGCGCCAACGCTGGGGACGGCTGCGTCGATCGGTAGGGTGGCGCAATCGGGTCTTGGTGGGCGAAGACTGCGTCAAGCGGCGGGTGCGATAGCGAGCCTGGCGCTCTGCATTGCTTAAGGCGTGCTCACCGTCTGGTTTGCGGCCTCTCGGCATGGCCTGATCTCCGTTATCGCGGTAGGAGCGCCCATTGCTGAGCGCCCCCCGCACAGATCCGTACGTGCGGATTGCCCGCATACGGCTCCTACCTCGGGTGTTTGACGGCGAAGCGTTCTGCTGCTTGCCGTACGCGTGCCAGCGCCTGGGTCACGCTTTCCCGGTTCTGTGCCCGGCGCGTGTTGTGCTGACCCGCGTTCCCTTTGGTCCCAACCCTTCGCTCCACCGGCTCCGCCACCGGTCGCCCGGCTTTGTTCGCAGGCTTCATCGCTACTACGGTCGGGTCTGACTTCTCATGCCCGTTCATCGGCGGCTACGGCTCCTCGCCTTCCCGTCGCGGACCGGCGCAGCCATCGACTGCCCGGCCAGGCCTGAGATCTCCCAGGTTCCGACGCGTTCCTTTTGTGCGTGATAGGGTCTTAGACCACGGCAGAGCGCCGGCGCCTCGCATAGCGGTGCCGGACATGTTGCCTTCGACGTTACGTACCGTCTCGGCCTCTGCGTCTTATGCCTTTCGCGGCTCAATAGCCTACCCCACACAATCGCTGTGTACGCTTCGCCGCGGTCGTCACCTTCCGCGCCGCAACACTCGCTACCAGGCGGGCGCTACCCCTTACCTGCACCGGTCTTCCACCGGCTGGACCGCGCCAGCTTCGCCTGGCGCACACATAACGCATTGCAGTAGGTTCAGCCGTCAGAAGACCCGAGGGGAGCCCGCCTGTGCGCGCGAACCTCGCGCCGCAACCTTGTATTCGGTTGACCCCGATTTGAGGTCTGGACCATGAAGCAGTCATTCGCTTCAGCGGCGAGGCTCCGAGGCGGCGGGCCCATTCTCACCACGGCGTGCAAGCCATGCAGTTACGCGGGTTGCCGCCACCTCGGATCGTTATCGGTGGCCCATTATGTCATCATAGCGGGCACCGAATTCTGTCTGGTGATGCTCATTGTTGTGGGTCCCTCAGGCGGGTTGGCGCAGCACGACCCCCTGCGGGACTTCGCCAAAGGCCACCATGCGCCATAGCGCGATGAGCAGCTTGCGGGCCAGGGCGACGATCATTTTCGTCTTCCGTGCGCCCCGGACGCCCTCGGTGCGGCTTTGGAACCACTGCGCCAGAGCGCTGTCCTTCTGGAACCGTAGGAAGCGCCAGGCGAGTTGGATCAGCCCTCGGCGCACCCGGGCATTGCCGGACTTGGCGAGCCCTTTCTCCCGGCGCTTGGAGCCGCTTTCGTCGGGCGAGCCGGTGAGACCGGCGTAGCGAGCGACCGCCCGGCGGTCGCGCAGGTTGCGCGAGAGCAGCTCCTGCACCAACATATCCGCCGTCTCGATGCCGACCCCGATGACGCTGGCCAGCAGCCGCACCATCGCGCCTGGCCCGCTCGGCGGCGCCTGTTCCAAACGTTGCAGGCGCGCCTGCTCGATCGCCGCGATCTGTTCGCGCAGGACGCCGAGCCGCGCCAAGTCGCGCCGCATCTCGTTAAGCATGTTTGGCGGGATCGGCGTTTCCTCGGGCGTACGCAGCGCATCCAGCCGCTGCGGCGCCTTGCGCAGTTCCGGCTTGAAGCCGCGGATGCCAAGCCGGGTCAGGGCCGCTTTCATGCGATTGACGACGCGGGTGCGTTCGCCAACCAGACTTTCCCGCTCCCGGCTTGGCCGCTTGGCGTCCTCCTCCTCGATCGTTGGCACCGCGACCATGCCGCAATGGCCGGGCTCCCCACGGAGCCAACCCAGGAACACACGCATCAGCATGGCCGTGTCGAGCCGGTCCGTCTTCGCCCGCTTGTGCTCGCGCGAGATCGCCACACTGCTCGCATGGATGACGTGCACCTCGACGCCGTGCTTGACCAGCCACCGGGCCAGCCAAAAGCCGTCACGCCCGGCTTCGAAAGCGACGGCGATGGGGTGACAACGCGGCCGCTCCGGCTTGCCTCGTCACGCCAGCGATGCAGCAGGCACAGCAGGGCCGTCTCGTCCGGCATAATCTTCTTGAGCGGCTGCCGCTCGATCCCCGGAACAGTCCCGGCAATCAGCCAGCTCGATTGGCTCAGCTCGATCACCGCAACAAGGGTGGCCTCCTGCTCAAAGGGGACGAGGGACCTGCTCAGGTCGTTGGGCTGGGACATGACACACTCCATCGGTGTTGATGACGGCGGCGATGATGCCTTCCCTTCACCGCCTGCCCCATAGTTTCTCAGGTGTCTGTCAGGTTATGACGGTGCCGGGCGTGGGTTTGGGGGCGTCGGCGATGGCCTGGAGGGCTGGTGCGCCGTTGAGGCGTCCAGTCGCGATGACGGAGATGGCTGCGGCGTAGCGTCTGGTTCCCCGCCGCGAGCGGAAGCAGCCCGTGACCTTGCGGAAGACGACGGAAGGCCTGAGGGCGCGCTCGCAGCCGTTGTTTGTGGGCGGCACATCCCGTCGCGTGACGAACACGAAGAGATCGGACCTGCAGCGCTTGATGGCGCAAACGAGCTTGCGCCCAGGCGCTGTCGGAGGCGGCGTCGCCAGAAGCCGGCCGAGACGCCGGTCGAGATCGGCCCGATACTGGGCCAGGGTGCTGTCCTTGAGATCGTCCCGGCGTCGGCCGATGGCGAGTGCACGCTTGAGCAGATACTTGAAGCCCGGCCCGAAGGCCGCATCGCCAGCCTCGATGGCGTAGTGGACTTCGCGCAGCAAGTGAGCGCGGCAGAGCTGCTGGCGCAGGATGCCATGGTTGTTCTGGCCGGCATAACGGTCCGCCACCCAGACGTCCGGCCTGGCCCCGGCCAGGAAGTAGCGCGTCGCCGTCGACCGGCAGATGGACCCAGCGGCGGCATCGCGCTGACCCAATAATGCAACGGAAATGTCGGTGTAGCTTAACACCCGTCCGGAGCCAGGCGGTGTACGCCTCCTCGTCGCTGCGCCGCAGCAGCGCAGAACGAGGAGGATACCGATGCCCACCGTCCAAAGCACAAGCATCTTCGCAACCGCGCCGGATGGCGCCAAGTCTCCGGACTCCATCACCTCGGGAAACAACTCGATCTGGGTCGAGTACGGCGACAGCGCCAAGAGCGACGGCTCAGCCGGCAGCAGCACGGTCGTGCAGTATGACCTGCTCGGCAACCCGCAGAACACCTACACATTGCCCGGCCTTGCTGACGGCCTGAAGGTCGATCCCGCCACCGGCGATGTCTGGGCGCTGCAGAACCAGGACGGCAACTCCACCGTCACCCTGATCGACCCGGCGACCAAGCAGGTCAGCGCGCCGCTGAGCTACGCTCCACCCTACACCTACGGCGCAGACTCCACCCGCGGCTACGACGATGTCGCCTTCGTCGGCCAGAAGGTGTTCCTGAGCTACACCAACCCTGCCAACGCCGGCGACCCAGTGGTCCAGCAGCTCACCAACGGCACAGCGCCGTTCGGCTCGCTGCAGACCCTCGACGTGCTGCGTCTCGGCGACACCGGCACCAACCTGGTCACGGGCGAGACCAACCAGCCGCTTCCGGTGACGGACCCGGACTCGCTGAAGTCGATGCCCGACGGCTCGCTGATCCTCACCGGCGAGGCGGACAAGGCGTTCACCATCATAGTCAACCCTGGCACCACGCAGCAGAGCGCGAGCTTCATCACCCTGCCGGCTGGTTCCAGCTCGCCCGACGACGTGATCATGCCGACCGCGGCCTCGGGCACGTTCTACGTGTCCAACCAGAACGACAACAACATCCTGGCGGTCAAGGTCGACGGGCTGAACACCAGTGACCTGTATGCTTCGGTCGGCAGCGCGGTGGACCAAATCGACCCGACGACCGCCACGGTGACGCCGATCGTCACCGGGCTGAACGGCGCGCACGGGCTGCTGTTCATGCCCGCTGCTTCGGGCACCCCTGACTTGGCGGCCCTGTTCCAGACCCTGTCGCAGGATCTCGCTCAGGCGTTCGCCAATCTCGGCTTGTCCACGAGCCAGGCCGGGACGCCTGGCGCCGCGGGGACGGCCCCCGATGCGTTCACGCCATCGGCCGCGTCCGTCATCAGCTTGATTAACGCCGACACCTCCGGCACGCTTGCCGGGCTGCTGCCCGTCGCGAAAGGCTGAAATGCGGCGCTGACCCGCTCCATGGCCCGGTGGTCGCAGCCTCTCAGGGCTGCGGCCGCCGCGCTCCACGCCGGGGCGCTTTGACGGGTGCGACCGTGGTTGAGGCCGCCTGCGTACGGGGCGCTTGCGGCGCGGACGTGTCCGTTGCCGACAGATGCGGGCCGATGTCGTCCAGCGTGAAAGACGGCACGAAGGCGGGGTCCTGGTAGATCGCGGCCAGCGCCTGCTCGCTGAACGCCTCTGGAACTGGCAATGTGATACCGGAGGCAGCGAGGGCCGCCTCCCACGTCGCGGCGAGCGTGTTCGCGCCCGCACCCATCAGCGTCGCCGTGCGGTCGCCGAACGTATCCCACAGCCCTTGGACGACGGGCTTGGACGTGCCGCCACCCAGTTCGATGTAGCGGTCGCACAGCTCGCCGGGCGGGATCGTGCATGCGGAGACATCCATCAGCGTTACCACCGCGAACGCCGCGTCCTGGCCGCTGGCGATCGGCGGGACCATGCCGCCCGCCCCGCCCTTCGCCGCCGGGCCGATGGCCGCCAGCAGCGGGGCCGAAAAGCGGTCCACCATCTTGTCTTCGAAGGTGGAGTGCACGCCGCGGCCGGGCCAGCCCTTCGCGCCCGGCGTCGCCCGGTCCCGGTATCCGTCCGACAGCATGGACCCGTGCAGCGGCTGGCAGGCATCGCCGATGTAGTGGGACACGATGCCCATGGCGCAGACCGCGCGTGCGATGTCACCGACCCGCAGCGCCGCCACGATCGCGTCGAAGACCTGCCAGACACGCAGCGGCAGCAGCCCGCGGGAGCGTGCGTCGGTCTCGTTGATGCCGTCGTAGAACGCTTGCCAGGCCGCGACGGCGACTTGGGACTTGTCGGCCAGGCAGATGTCGCGCAGCGTCCGCCCGTCCGCGCCGGGGCGGTCGATGTCGGCGTAATGGTTCGGGTGTTCCGGCCCGGTGTTCGTCGTCACGTCACGCCCGCCCGGCACGCGTCCCGGCACCTTCTTCCACACGAGATCCGGCACGTCGGCCAGCTCGACAAAATCGCCCTGGGCCAGCTTGGCACGGATCTGGTCGGCGCTGAGCTGGTCCAGCACGAAGCTGATGCGCTCCCGGTTCGCCGACAGCAGGGCGGACAGCGCCTTGCCCTCGACGGCTGCGATGGCGGCGGTGGCGATGCTGTAGTGGCCGACCTGGCCCCAGAACGGCGTGGCGCCATCGTTGTGCTCCAGCACCAAGTCCACGTCCAGCAGGTCGCACGCCTTGGCCAGGTTGGTCGCCAGCGCAAAGTTGAGCCGCTGTCCGCCAGCCCCGGCCAGCGCCTGGCCGCCCCACTCCACCGCCACGGGCCGCAGCACCGGCGATGTCTCGCGTGGCGGCACGACCGGCAGATGCCACACCGTGCCGCTGTCGCCCGGCCCGGTCTGCGTCTCGCCAGGCTCCGGCGCGATCAGCATGTCGGCCACGTAGTCGTGCCCGCCCAGCGACTTGTGCCGGTAGAAGAGTGCCTTGATGCGCCCTCGGAGCGCCCCGGAATGCGATCCGAACGCCACCACGGGATGTTCGATCAGCTGCAGGCCGAAGTTCATCTCGTTCAGGTCGGCGACGGGGCCGACCGGGGCGTCCAGCCCATAGACCTGGCTGGTCCAGTCGTTGATGTCGTCGATCTCGACGAGGCCGATGTCCAGCGTGGCGTAGGACCGCTGGCCCGGGAACTCCGGATAAACCTGCTTGAACGGCAACCGCGCGAGCTGCAGGTCCGAGGCACGGCCGACGACGCCCGTCCCGCCCCGCGTCAGCACCGAGACCGGCGTGCCCGGCCGGCCGCAGACATGGCGGTTGGTCAGGGCGTAGACTGTGTGCCCGTCGGTGACCAGGCACCCGACGCTGGCCTGCCGACGCTCGCCCTGCGCTTCCACCAACAAAGGAAAGCCGCCGCCGATCATGCTGTCGGGCCAGCGGATGTTGGCCGGTGCCGACGCCTGCGCCTCGGCCGGGCTGACCTGCACGACGCAGACCGGCACCACCCGGCCGTCAGGCATGAACAGCGTCTTTGGAACCATGTCCTGCGGCGCGAACGTGCCATCAGCACCACCGAACCCGCTCGCCTCCACCCAGTCCCGCACCATGACCAGCACGCAGGGCCAGGAGGTATCGCGCACGCTGGAGTTGCCGAACGTGCGCGGCTGCCGCCGGACTTTGGACCCGGCCTTGCCAGTGTCGGCATCGGCGTCGCGGATCAGGTAGGCGCCGACCGCGGTGCCGACGACGTTCGCCTTGTTCATCAGGTGCCAGTGATACGTGTCCCGCGCCTCCAGCAAGTCCTTGAGCGACAGGCTGCGAAAGTTCACAGGTTGGGCAAGAGGGTCCATGGAAGCTGTCCTGGTCAGGGAGTTGGACGCGAGCACGCGAAGCCTACCTCGATCCTGTCCCGTCCTGCTCGGCAATGACCCGGCAGCTGCCCGTCCACGACCGGGGCCGCTTGACATGGCTCCCGTGGATCCGGATGCCCAAGGGCATGTCAAGCTGCGCACCCGCCGGGAGCCGCCCCGCCGCCTGGTCGAACCCGAGCCAAGCCTAAGCCGGCAACGTGTAGCGGCGCTCGATGGCGTCGCGCACCTGCCGGCGTGCCTCGCTTGCCGACGACGTGCTCTGTTCGAGCCCGCGCAGTTCCGCGGTCAGGTCGTGGTCCTTGATGCTGGTTTCGACCCATCGGGAGAAGTCCCCGCGCGCGAGATGCCAGTCCCAGGTCGCGTCGTCCACGCCGTCCGCCATCTCCAGGAACATGACGAGGTTCGTGGCGCGCAGCCGCAGCTTGCCCTCGGGTCCGCGGAAGAAGAAGGCCTTGTCGTCGCCCAGCTTGCCCTCGGCATACTTGCGCACGTGTCGGCGGCGCTCCGTCATGCCCGGCATCACCTTGAAGCGGCGCGACTCCGGATCGGACACCGCCAATGTCAGCACTTCCCCGCGTTCGACCCCCTCCGCCCCCTCCGGATCTGCCATGCCGTGCGCCCGGGCAAAGACGGCCAGTGCCGCCCGTGCCTCCGCCCCCACCGCCAGCACGCGGTCCACGCAGTCGAGCGTGCGCGGCGACAGCGCCTCCGGCCGGACGGTGACGAACAGGATGCCCTTGAGCCCGCCGGGCAGGGCGGTCGCGCCCGGGTCCCACGTGGCGGGAAGCATGTGATGCGCCTCGTCCACGACGACGAAGTGCGGCCGCCCCGTACGCTCACGCAAGGCGAGCAGCTCGGGCAACAGCCCGGCGAGGTAGCCAGGCCGGTCCTCCAGCTTCACGCCGAGCAGGTTGACCGCCACCGAGGTGGCGGTCTTGCGCAGGATCTCCAGCACCTCTTCCGGCCGCGGCGGGGCGGTTGCGCTGCCGATGGCGATCGCATCGCCCAGACCCTCGTAGTCGCCCTCGGGGTCCATAACCACGAACTGGAAGTCGCGCTCGGCGAGGCGCTCCAGCAGCCCCGTGGTCAGCGTGCTTTTGCCCCCGCCCGAGGTGCCGGTCAGCAGCAGGCTTTGCCGCACCGGCACGAGATCAAGACCAAGCCCGCCCTCGCCGTCCAGCGCCGCGGCGAGCGGGATCGTCTGCCTCGGGTTCGCGTCGTCCACGTCGGCGAGATCGTTGTCCAGCCAACGGTCGACGAGCTCGGCGACACCCTCGCCGCGCTCACCCTGCGTGACCAGGGCAGCGGCCTCCTTGAGCCGCGGCAGGGCATTGGCGACGGCGACCGGCATGCCGCACAGGTTCAGGAATGCGAAGTCGTTCTCGGCATCGCCCACCGCGACCACGTTGCGGGGCGAAATCTCCAGCGCATCCAAGGCCGCGCGCAGGCCGCTTTCCTTGTTGACGCCGGCGGGCAGCACCATCACGGCGCCCTTGTTGAAGATGATCTGCAGCTCAAGCCCCATCTCGCGATGGTGGCCAGCACCTGGGCCTCGTTCGGCTCCCAGCTCGCGACGATGACCCGGCCCACCGAAAGCGGCGACACCCCGGCCTCGCGCAGCCGCTGCACAAACTCCGGGGGCGGCGGCGGCGCCAGCGTGCGCTCCTCCTTTGTGGCGGGCCGGTAGAGCACGGCGCCGTTCTCGGCCACGATGATGTCAAACAGGTCCGCGCGCGGCAGGACGCGGAGCAGGTCGTCCAACTCGCGCCCCGTCACCAGCACCAGGCGCCGGCTTGCGCCGCGCAGACGCTCAAGCGCGGCCAGCGTCGCCTCGTCCACCTCGCCGTGATGGGCGATGGTTCCGTCGTAATCCGTGGCAAGCGCGACGTAATGCATGCTGCCCCTTAGCAGTCACAGCCTCCTGCCGCCCGCGACAGTTCTGTGGCAATGGGCGGCACGGCGGTCAGACGCTGAAAAGGCAGAGCAGTGACCGGTGGCCCTGACAAGCTTCCGACCTAATGAAAGTGGCGGGGCACCTGCCCCTCCTCTTCCCTTGTGACACCGGATGCCCTGAATGTTGACAGGAACGCGATCAGGCTCTGGCGGCTTTTGTGATCCGCTCTGCCGCTCGGTATAGGTTCGCCACCGGAATGCCGACCCACCGTGGATGAAACCTGTGGCATTGTTTGGTGGTCGTCGGCGGAGAGGTCCGCTTTTTCTATGGTGCGAGCGAGCCCGCGTATGAGTTGGACCCGGGGCATCCGAAGCACCCCCGATTGCGCCATGGGCCGCAAGGTCCGGGAGCGCGCTGTTTAGACTCTGATCCAGGGGTGCCCTGCGTCGGCGGCGCAACAGATGGAGGGAGCCATGGACATTCTCTACCCGCGCTGTGCGGGGCTTGACGTGCACAAGGATACGGTGGTCGCCGGCGTCCGTTTGGCCGGTGACGGGCCTGTCAGGACCGAGGTCCGCACGTTCAATACGACCACGCCTGGGCTGCTGGCGTTGTCCGCCTGGCTGGCCGAGCACGGCTGCACCCACGTGGCCATGGAGGCGACCGGCGTCTACTGGAAGCTCGTCTGGCACATCCTGTCGGACGGCGACTTCACGCTGATCCTCGCCAACGCCGGGCGCGTCAAGAACGTGCCCGGCCGCAAGACCGACGTCGCCGATGCGCTGTGGCTCGCCGACCTGCTGGCGCACGGCCTGATCCGCGCGAGCTTCGTGCCGGAGGCGCCGACGCAGGAGCTGCGGGCGCTGCTGCGCACCCGCAAGCAACTGGTGCGCGAGCAGGCCAGCCACGTGCAGCGGCTGCAGAAGACGCTCGAAGATGCCAACCTCAAGCTCAGCTCGGTGCTGACCCAGATCATGGGCAAGAGTGGCCGCGCCATCCTGGAAGCGCTGGTCGACGGCGAGGCTGATCCAGACAAGCTGCTCACCCTGGTGCAGCGCGGCGTCAAGGCACCCCCGGAGAAGCTGCGCGCCGCCCTGCAAGGACGCGTCACCATGCGGCATCGCTTTCTGCTGCGCTTGCACCTGCGGCAGTTCGACGCGTTGGGCGCCGCCATCGCCGAGATCGACGCGGAGGTGGACCGCGACCTCGACCCTTTCCGCCAGGCGGTCCGCCTGCTGAGCACCATCCCAGGCGTCAGTGACCTGACCGCCCAGGTCATCGTCTCCGAGATCGGCATCGACATGAGCCGGTTCCCCACCGCCGGGCATCTGATCTCCTGGGCGAAGTTGGCCAAGGTTCCACTGGCAATGCCAGTGGAATGCCAGCGGAGGGCGGATTATGCCCCCGCAATGACGAGAGCGCGGGCAAACGACGCTCCACCCGGCTGCGCAAGGGCGCGCCCTGGCTTAAGACCACCTTGGTGCAGTGCGCCTGGGCCGGTGCTCGCAAAAAGGCCAGCTATCTGCAGGCCCAGTTCCAGCGCCTGCGCCACCGACGTGGCCCCAAAAAGGCCATCTGTGCCGCAGGGACTTCGCACCAAAAATCCTGTCGTGCTGAGATGCTTGCCAGGCGTAAGGCAGCGCTGGATCCGGCGTAGCTGGGCAACGTTTGTTCGCGAATGTCAGAGGCGTGCGTCATGGTTCCTTCTG
>JAABUK010012828.1_pt1 | contig 10595 bp, 19 predicted proteins | sample 5559141 | NCBI WGS metagenome assembly JAABUK01 (sample SAMN10711869, study PRJNA513367) | rock metagenome | isolation source: Antarctica rocks | place: Antarctica: Victoria Land, Pudding Butte nord | collected 2016-01-03
ATCTTTTAGGTTTTCACATTTCTAATGTTAACAGAGATGTGAGCGCCCAGGGGTTGGGCAAACGTGCTTATGTTGTGGGGATGGCATCAGCGAACTGGCTGCTCTTGTTGAGATGGGCATCCGGCCATACAGAACTGGAAGGGCTCTGGATGGGCATGTGAAATTCAGCGACACCAGACAATTGACATGCAATTCAGCGTAAGCTGTGATGACTCTTGAATGCAGGGCTTGGGCAACACTGTGATGTACGTGGGAGATGGCATCAATGATTTGGTGGCCTTGGCTGCAGCAAGCGTGGGCATGGCTGTTGGCAGTGGCAGTGCTTCTGCAGCTGCAGCCATCTCTGACCAACATGCCTCCGTGGAAGGTATGTTCAACGCACCTGGGCAGCCCGGTAAAATACTTGACTTCTCATAAAATTGACGCTGAAAGGTGTAGTCTTTTCTTTTCTATGTTCACTGCTGCCATGTTTTGCAGCATCATTGTTGGCCGCTTACTGGTAGTTGAGTGTAGTAACCCAACAGCAGCAGGACCAGACTCCTTGCAGCCAACCAACACTGAACTCTATGGATTTCTGTGAACACTGTCAAGCAGTAAAATTCTGTGTCTGGTGACTGACACGTTTGAAGCTGAATGTATGCTGCACGACTACAATTGTGCTGTCTACAGCTTGATTGCAGATGACAATGTCAAAAATGAAATGCAGCAATTGTGCATACTGCAGCTGTCAATGCTTTGCTGCATAGCTGTCAATGCTTGGCTGGGTAGCTATCAATGCTTTGCGGCGTAGCTGTCAACGCCTTGCTGCTGCTGTATGCATGCTCTGTGGACTCATGACAGTAACAGACTCTGCAATGCATCATATCACATGTAAGTGTCAATTGTCAATTCGTGCGCAGGCGTTGTAAGTGTGTTGCTGGAAGCCAGATCTGCTCAAGTCATCAAGCTGTCAGCTATCAAGGTACACAGCTGACTGCTTGTCCTGTGTCATGTCCTGCTGAACTCTGCACCTCACACCAACAGCCACCAGCCGGCCCATGTTTTCTTGCACAGCTGATTGCTTGATTTTTGTCATGTTCTGCTGAGCTTTGCATGTCACACCAACAGCTGGCAGCCGGCCTATGTTTTCTTGTACAGCTGATTGCTTGTTCTGTGTCATATCCTGGTGAGCTCTGCACCTCACAGCAACAGCCGGCAGCCGGGCCCATGTTGTCTTGCATGCTAGAGCCACCAGAACCATGCGCTTTCTGTTGACTGGACAAACCACATGCAAACTTTATCTTGCATGACCAAGTCACGCCATGTAATATTTGCGTCGTCAATGTCAGCACCTGCAACGACAATTTTGGAAATGTACAACCATGAGGCTTGGTATGCCAGGAAGTCAGGGTACACATAGCCACTTGTGGCACAACTCCTTGCTGTACCTCCTTCATTACAGCATCACTTCAGCAATTTCTTTGGTTCTCTATTGTCGAACGCCTTGAACATTTAGTGCTTAGCGTATGTTGTTTGTCCCAGTCATTGTCTGTTGACTCCCCTGATGAGTCCTAAAGACAAGAAATGTAAATTGACTGATAGACACTGACAATAATGTGCTGCAGTTCATGGTGGCATATGAGCTGCTGGTGTCAATGGCAGTCAACGTCATGCTCATAATTGATGGCTCTGAGTTCTCAGTTGTGCAGGTCAGTCCCCAGCGATGCCTTCTTGCAAGTTTTGTGTTGATGTCGTCTTGATGGATTCGCAGCGTTTGGCCGGCATGTTGGTATGTCAAGCATACTTGAACTGCAACAGGGCAGTCCCAGCATGCATGTCGTGGCTTTTGCTGTCACATGCTGATGTTGTGCACTGAGCGTGATGCTCTTGTGTGTGATGATGACAGCTCTTGCCTGTGGTAGGAACACACCCTGAAAAGTGCACACTGGCTCGCATTGCTGGACAACACAACTGCCAGCAACAGAAACTGCTTCAGAAGGAGCCTACCTGCTTGCAAAGAAGGCTGCAGCTGTTGCCAGTAGTGTTGCGTGTCTCTGCACATGATTTCAGGCAGTAAGGTGCAGCTAGGCCAGCCAGTGCCTCTCTTGGTTCAAGCTACTCTCTGAGGCTGAAATGCCATTGCTCTCTCCAAGCTAACCCCTGTAGCTCATGCCTGATGGTGCACAGTCTCTGTTCCTCCCTGTGTGCCAGATAGCATATTGCTGAGCCTCCTGGGCAGCCTGATATAATACTGAGCTTCTCAGTAATTTGACGCCCAAAGATGTAGCCTTTTCCTTTCTTTTCTATTGCTGAGACTGCTATGCTACATGCAGAGATCCATGATAGACTTTGTGGCAATCAGTCTAGGCATCGTGCTGAGCTTGAGGCATGCCGCAACAGAGCTCACTGTGCAACGCCCACCACAGCTGCTGTGTACAACGAGGAACTTTGCTATGCTGCTCATCAGTCTCTTCGCCCCCAGCATGGCCTACTTGGGCCTGAACAAGTACTTGCAGCGGCAGACATTCTGGCAAGACCACCGTGTCAACACCAGCGTAGGTGTCTTGCCACTGCCGTGACATGTTCATCGAGCTTCAGCACAGCAGTCATGCATTCTGTGCATGGCAGGGCTGTCGGCCACATTTGCTTGATCAGATGTGGTGTTGAGTGCTACCAGTGATGATACAAGAGGCATGTTGGGTGTGTTTGCATAGACATGTATGCATTCATCGACATGGACACATGCGCATTGACAGACCCATGTTTATGGATGCAGCATACATCTGCTAAGCCATTGAGTTGCAGGTGTTGTAAAGAGCCATGTTTGCAGCACAACAGCATGACATTGTGTGTTGTGCAGAGTCCAACCCTAACGCTGGTCTGGCTCATAGCCATAAACAACACTGTCTTGCCAGTGGTCACCTTTGTGGTTGATGTATATGGCTTCTGCAAATGGGTCAGCATACCAGAGGTAGTATTGCTAGCAGTGTTCGAAGGGTTTTGCATCGTGTCTTCCACCTTGGGCGCAGATTGGTTTGATGTGTTGAATGTGTTCCACTTCTATCCCCTGCCATTTCAATGGGAGTGGAGGATGTACATGTATGGAATTGGCTTCATCAGCAGCTATTTGCTCATATTCCAATGTGTGCAAATGGCATGGAACAGATATGGCTGAAGCAAACTGTTGCTTCAGTCAAAAAGTAGTGGTGCTGCCAGGGTTGTTGTATGTGTGGAACCGTGTCTCCTATATTGTGATGCATGTCTTTATTTTGAGCCTTGTTTATCACATATGTTTGTTACATGAGCTCACACAAGACATGCGTCACACTTGGTGTGATGCTTACATGTGGAAGGTGTCGGCGGGCTGCAGAAGTGTGCAAAGCGCTGACGCTGCTCTTGTCGCTGTTGTTGCTGCTGTTGCTTTTTTCTTCTTGCACTTGAGCCTACCCTGGAGCTAGTGACGATTCATGGCAGCTAGCACCGGTTCAGATCAATTAATTCCAGTACTTGAGGCAGTGGCCGTGGGACCTTTGCTAGAATTTTATTTCCGTCTGCAACAGTAACTGTTGCTTGCCAGCAGCGCTGTGTGTAGAGCTGTCCCACCGTGTTACATTTTCCACGGGTCACAAACTAAAGGCCAAATAAGCTTGGAGCATTTCGCCTCCTGACATGCTAGCATTTCGCCTTTGACTTCAGCTCACGCAGCTCTTCGGGCCGGCTGTATAGAAATGAAATGCAAGCTACGGTATAGCCTGGCAGAATGTCATCCATGACGGGATGACCTGATAATATAAATCACGTGGCCATGCACGTGCTTCGCCAGTTCAGGCTCTGCAAAACTCAGACTCTGCTGCGTCACCCTACCGGTACATCTGGCCGCTTTCAAGACATACTCCATTGACAATCAGCAGGCTGAGCAGTTCGCTTAGATCGCGCATTGAGCCCCTGTTTGCAGACAAAGTACAGGCATTTTGGAAGGTTGGTGTCCTGTCTATGTTGCAAAGCCGTGCAGCTGATCAAGCGACGAAGGGTATGCGCAAGAAGTCTCTGATTTTCTAGCCCGCAATTCATGGTCACACGCTTACCTACTAGCAACCAGCGAAGACTCAAACACAGCTGGCAGCCTCAGTGGTGGTGGTGTTCTTTGCCAATTCTTGGCATAACTCTCTGCTTGTCAGTGTTTGCTTTGACAAGGGTAAGTACACACGCAGTGTTGGCTACCCTAGGTGCCATTACCCTAGGTGCCATCAGTACACAGGTGTATTGACTGGTATGCTTAGCTTGCAGGCGTTTGCTAGCAGCGCCTCAAACGGGGCTGTGACTTTCAGAGACAAAACTGCTCAGCCAACAACAAGTCAGTCCCGCTCCGTTTGAAGCTGCTCATCAGCAATGACTTTCTTTTGCTTTCTTCAACATGAGCAATAAGTGCAGATCATAATAGTGAAGGCCTAGCTGGTCCTCTTGACTTGGAGCAATGCAAGCACTTACCACAGCTTCGCATGTGCTCTCATCAAATGAGAGGAGCCACCACCACTTGGGGGATCCTGGCAGCTTTGCGGTGCGTTGCACAGACATCCACACAGAAAGACAGCTTAAATCCACTGTGTTTGACAAGCTGGTTCTGACCCATCTCAGCTGTTGTTCCAGCAGCACAACTCACGAGCTTCTGTCTATGCTGAAACATACTGCAACATGCACAGAGCAGCACACCGTGTATCTGCATGCAGGGAGCTCTTTCAGATGGGGATTTGCTGCTTTGACATTGACATTGTGACGACCTCGGATCAGCAACTGCTCATCACACATCCTTCAGCTCTGCAGGTGAGTTACAGCAGACAGATGGTGTAAACCTCTTTGCACAGCTCCGCCGTCAGCCTTACTTCAGTTTGTGTCTTGCTTCAGTTTGTGTCTTGCTTCAGTTCATGTCTTGCTTCAGTTTGTGTCTTGCTTCAGTTCGTGTCTTTCTTGCCATCTGGGCACAGCAAGCAAGAACGCACTTTTCACTTGACTGTACACGATGTAGCAATGTGTGCTTACCTGAGCCCCCCTCCTGACTATCAGCAGTGCAGCAGTAAAGATTTGTCGCTCTTGCTTCACTGCTTAGTTTGGCCATAGCTGTCCGACCCCTCACATCATGCAGGACATCCTTGATCAGAGTGTGGTCGATCAGACAGGGGACAGATCTGAATCAGAAATCCACTTTCATACCTTGAAGGATGTGCGGCAGCTGGGCGCCAACTCGTCATCATTTCCTTCTGCAGCAGAGGTACTTTTGCCCCACTGCGAATGACACCTGTCACACTGGATTATGTTGCATTCAACTCTTGGAGCTGCACATTGCTCCCGGGTGCCCCGCAAAAAAAATGCACATGCAAACCAGCAGTTTGATCATCACTGAACAGTATGGTAGAACCACCAGCTGCAGAGATGATGCAGCATACTGCTGCCATGGCGTAGCCTGCCCAACTGCTGATTAGTGCTGTGCAGTATTTGGAGGAGTATGCTCGGCTGATCCGAGAGGCAGCTCAAGCCTCTGATGCGTGGAGTAACTGGGATCCTCACAGGTGTGTCTACATACCTCCTTGCCCTCACTGTCACTCACAAATTGGTGTCTCAAGAGACCCTGCTTGTGATGGTTGGGTTTCGTCACACTTTCCTTGTCAAAACACTTGAAGGCATCAGCACCAAAGCAAAATGGCTCATCTGAGAGTTTTGTGCTGAAAGGTTGTCGGTCTATACATGTGCATTGCTGTCAGCTTTTCCTTACGCTGCACTGTATCCTACCAAGGCAAGGCGCAAAGTTGTTGTTGCAAGACACACAAAGCCTGTGTTGACTGAGCCAGGGCAAGACCTGAGGAGTGGTCAATTCTGACTGTTTCCCAAGGTTTTCCAGAGGAAAACTGACAAAAAGTACGAGGGAAAATGCAATTTAATACGATATTCCTCTTGTATCAATTTTTGTACCAGAACTCTCTGACTGTACATGCTGCAGGATGCCTTTTGTGTTTCTAGAGCTCAAAGGAGCTGCATTCAACACAGATGCTATAGACTGGCTCTGGGCAGAAGTGCTGGAGCTTGGCATAGTCAATCATGCGGCTCTGTACATCACAGATGACACACAGCCTGGCATGCTGGCGCAGCAAACACACTGGCAAGGCTTGCTGATACGTGCCTTCCGTGTAAGTGATCACTGCTGCCCGGCTGTGGGATGGTTACGCAACTGGAGCATAGACTCTTGATCTGGCAGCTTGCAAACTGCAGTGCTATCTGTCTGCTGCTCTCTTGTGCTGTTGTCTGCATTTGTACCATTTGAGTGCATTTGCACCATGCAAGCAACGTGGCATTGCATTTGTCATCTTGACACTACCGAGCATTTTTGGCATTGATACAAATCAAGTTTCCCAAATTGGTAATAAAATTCGCCTTCTGCAGGACACAATGAATGATGACGAGCAGGGTGGTATCACCAGCCAGAACCTGCAGGCTTCTACCCTGATGAGCTCCTCAATCAAACTGCCTCAGTCATTTTACAGTCGATTGCAGCAAGTTGGCAAGCCCGTGTTCTCTTGGGTTGTAGATAGCCCCCTGCAGCTGCGCAGTGCTCTCAGCAAGAATGTTGATGGCATCATCAGCAATGACCCTCTGTTTCTAAAGCTTGTTCTCAAGAGCTGGTGGAAGCGCTGCAGGAGTGCGCAATGACATTGGCTGTTGGCTTGCAGCACATATACAAGTGCTGCACCCAAGTGATGTCTGGCAATGCGTGACAATGTATCTTCATGCAGTTGGTGCTATGTGTGTGCAAATCCAGGTGTGCTTGGTGGTCCTGGCACCATTAGCGTGATATAGCTGCGACATTTGAATTACTTATGCAAACATTAGATTAGAAGCGCATGGTTGCTTTACAGTATAGTCACAGACATAGGTCAGGACATCCCTACATAGTTGTGCATCATCTCAGTGTGTTTATAGATGGGTGACGATCTTTGATATTGTTTGTGACCGCACAATGCATTTCAGCAACATCTTCTTTTGGCAATCTACAAGTGACTCTGGTCTTTGAGTCGAAGAGTTAGTGTGTTTGCTGCGAGAGCATCAGCAGTCCAAATCAGCAAGCATCAACGACATGCTTGAGCTGTTCAAATTCAGCACATGCAACTTGTTACAGACCAGATTACACAGTGCTGCAAGCTTGCAGGCACTGACTAGCAATAGCCCTGTCCGCAAAAGCAACCGGATTACAAAGACAGCAGGAAACAGAGCTGACTGTGTTAGGACTTGACCTTCTTGCAATGTGCAACATGCCACTGAAATCAGCAGCTGCGAAGGTTGCTGCAAAATCTGCAGTACAGTACAAAATAACACCAGCAACGCAACCTAACAGAACTCATCATCAGCCCATGTGGGCAATAGATAATATTGCACCCTAACAAGTCCTGCAAACAGCGCCTTCTTTGCACAAGTTTGTTTGTGCAGCTTCACAACCAATTAGACCAAAATACACATGCACACCAGCAACAACAATCTTGTGCAGCAGGAATGAATGTCACCTCCTGAGCTGGACATACAATAACCTTGACACAACTTTGCCAGGCATGGGAAAATGGCAGTGCGGGTTTGATTCAACTCAGCCATTCTTAGCCAGATTTATTTGCTGCGGAAGGCAATTACCATGTAGCACAACAAGAGCAGCTAATGTAGCAGCTGCCAGCAATTGCCTGCAAGTTGGATTTGATTTGAGAATTGGAAGGATCAAGTGTTGCCCAAACATGTTCCAGCCGCTGGCTGAAAGCGCACCAAGAATAGCACCAATGACTACTTGGGGTATGCTGTGGTAGCCTAGTATGACCCTAAGGGGTATCTGCATGCAACACATAGTGTTGTCTGCTTGAGATCATACTGCACTAGGCTGCAAGATAGCATGATGCTGATGTGTAGAGACGTACCAAAAATGCTGCAACAAGCAGACCGGTGAATGCAAGGGCAGGTTGAGCTGGCTTCCACGCAATGGCCAGATACACTGCCAGATAGGCCAGGGAGCTTGCATGGCTTGATGGCATGCCAGGGTCCTGCTTTCTAGCATAAGCAGGCCTTTGCATGTTTATGGCTCTCTTCAAGGCCTGCACATGCATTCATGCTTTCCTAGTGATGTGTATTTGGGAAATAGTCTTGCCAGTTGAGGGCTGTGATATGGGCTGCGCAGGAAAGTCTTGAATACCTTGCAGACATATACTGCAACCACAGACCCCAGCAGACACCAGCTGACATAGATGTCATGATACCATACAAGGACTCCTCCTGCTGCCAAGGTCACAACGTACTTGGTACTGTCATTGATCAAATTCAAAAAGTCCAGCAGGTTGCCGGAGCCAAGTTGAGTCTCTTGACGCTTTGAGACCATGCAGCGCCATTTGAATGTCAACTTGGAAGGATTTGACCGCAAGGTGCTGACATGGGAGCTAGTTTTGCGTTTGATAAAGCTTTGCAGGCCTGTCTTTTGAAAGGAAGAACGGGCTACCCCCAAGATAACGCGTCGATGCACAGAATGTGAAATGGCAGCTGAACAGCTTTGTGTGCTGTACCTTCTAGCCGTACCTGACATTCACGTGGCTGCGCACCAGCTGGTCACTGTGCTTTCGCACATACAAGCATTGTTCGCCCCAAGGGTTTCTTGCAAAACCCTTGCTGCCCTGGACTAGTCAACGTTGGTGCAATGGTATGTTTCGCCAATAAATCCTGTAAAGATTTGTTTCAAGCAGTTCCTGCGGCTAGCATCAGTCGAAAGAGTTGCTGCCGACGACTTCTGCATCCATCCGAGCTTGTTGCGAGCAGACCACGTTTGCATGCATGCTTTATTTTCAGGAGCTGTAGGCTGACCTCAGCGGCATGAGCAGCAGACTTCTGCACAGCATTGGCAAAAGTTGTTTGCGCCATCAGTCAGTAGGCCTACTTGGTGGTCGGTTGTGTTCTGCAGCCTTTGAGCCACTAGCAAAACAGCTCAGCAATATAGCCAGGTGTTTTGCAACTTACAACCCCACATCCCTTGCTCAGAGCAGCCTGCATGACCAGTACAATCAGTCAGTTGCCTGCTCGGGCCGACCCCACGCCGGCTTGTCATGGCATGCAAGACAGCTCACAAGTGTCAAGGTCAGCAGCTTCTTTTTCCGTTCGTATACACATGCTGGGAAGTAGCTTTCATCAGCAATATAGATGCATCTGTTTGGTGCTCTTTCAAATGTCAAGGCTCTTTGTGACTGCAGGGTTTCACCTCATTTACAAGTAGATCCCAGGCTGCAGACGAGCAATCTGCAGGCATCAATCCCCTAATGCAGACCCCAGCTCCAGCTACAAGAGGCTCAGTGTTTGTTCCGCCACTAGCCACCGCCTTGCAGCAAGATAAGACAGCACAGGCTGTCCTGCGCAAAACAAAGATTAGCCCAAAGAAGCTGAATGAATTCGCAAGGTTGATCAGGAGAATGCACATTGATGATGCCTTGGTACAATGCCAAGTAGCACCTAACAAAGCTGCAAAACTTTGCTATAAGGTATGGCGCCCTTGCCTAATTCACAGCATCATCAGTGTCTTTCTGTGTAGATCTCAGGTGCACACCTCACCTCTGGCACTGCCACAATGAACCAAAAAGGCTGTGAGTTGAGTTGCCTGAAATTGTCAGGATGGACATTGAACGACGCGCAAACTCTCATCCTTTTGTGTTTTGCTCGACATTCAAGCATGCCCAGATCTGATGTGTACTCTGGCCTGTGTGCAGTTGCTGTTGTCAGCCAAAGACAACGCGGAGAAGGATAAAGGTTTGGACCCTGAAAAGCTACGCATTGATAGAGCATTTGTCGGCAAGGGACAGCACTCCAAGCGCATGAACACACATGCTAGAGGCCGGTCTGGTGTACGGCATGTGTATCATTCACACTTGACGATAATCTTGGCGGAAGGAAAGCTGAAGAGAGTAACCCGCTTCCGGCCTCCCAATGCCCAATGGAACAAGCACAAACGAAGTGTACCCGCAAGTGTTGCATAACCTGTCACATTATACTTCATGTGTTGACAGTCCACTGAATACTGGAGGCAGCCATAGTTGGCTTGCTGCACAGAGTGTAAGAAAACAGCACATGTGCCCATATGACTTTCCATGAAACAATTTGTCGACAAGCAGCCTTGCACAGGAGCTGTGAGTACAAATGCTGTTTGCATTCAGGTTCCAGCTGCCACCAAAATTGGATGGTTGCTTTACGGCAGGTGGCAGTAGTCTTTGGCAGTCGTGTTTCAACTTTGTTCTGAACTAGCCAAGCTCTTGATACATGTGCCTGATGGCTGATGTTGCTGTTCTACAAGCATGCTCTTCAGAAATCCAGCTCCAGTTTGTGATCACGTCTGCCCTCATTCAGATGGAGCGTTGTCAATGTCAGCGTCAAACACAACAATTCATACTACACTAAGTAAGCCGGTGACAAACAGCAGCATGCAAATGAGCAATGAGGTCTTTTGCCAAGCGCTGCCAGACAGGCACATTGTGCCATTTCAGCACCAAGCCATTAAGTGACCATGAAGGCCATTGAACTGACCTGGATCTGTGCATTTTAGGAAAGACACCCTAACAGCA
>JAABUK010012829.1_pt1 | contig 10595 bp, 12 predicted proteins | sample 5559141 | NCBI WGS metagenome assembly JAABUK01 (sample SAMN10711869, study PRJNA513367) | rock metagenome | isolation source: Antarctica rocks | place: Antarctica: Victoria Land, Pudding Butte nord | collected 2016-01-03
TCTCGGCGATGCCCAGGGCCTTGCAGATCTCGGGGACGGCGACCCCCTTGGCCAGCTCGGCGTCGGCCTCACGGGGCTTGCGGATGATCTGCTCGGGCGAGTGGCGGATGCGCCTCATGGAAAGTCCACCTGCCCTCACGGGCGAGGATGACTCTCATATCGGCTGGACCAGACCAGGGGGAGCAGGTCAACGTAGAAGAGGTGGGCCGTCTCGTCCAGGTAGACCGGGTACGGCTTCTTGCAGGCAAGGGCCGTCAGCCCGCCCCTGACGTACCCGGTCAGCGGCTCGACCTCCTTGAGCGGCACGGTGTCGATCTTCTTGTCCCCGGTCGCCCTCGCCAGGGCCTTGAGGTCGAGTTCGCAGTTGCCGGGCACGACCGCCAGGCAGACGCCGTGCTTGTCGCCCCTGGCCACGAGCGTCTTGAACACCTGCTCCGGCGGCAGCCCGACCTTGCGGGCGACCGTCTCGGCGGCCAGGTCGTCGGGCTCGACTTCGTACGCCCGCAACTCGAACGTGACGCCCAGGCGCTCCAGCAGCCGAACGGCGTTGGTCTTGCTCGCCATCGGTCGGGTCGCTACCTCGGGTACGGGTCGGCGGCTTCCTCCCCATCGTCACGCCGCAGGTCACCAGGGAGGCGGTCGATTTATGCCCGAAAGCGGTGCTCCCTGCGGGTGTCGCCCCCCCGCTCAGATCAACTCCCGGATCGGCTCGCCCTCGGGCAGAATCGGGATCGGCCGACCCGAGAGGTCCCGGAACTCGGCCCGGTGGTCGATCCCCAGGTGGCGGTAGATCGTCGCCAGCAGGTCCTTCGGCGTCATCGGGCGTTCGACCGGGTACTCCCCACGCCGGTTCGTCGCCCCGATCACCTGGCCCATCCGCAGCCCGCCACCGCTGACCAGGGCCGACTGGGCGGCGGGCCAGTGGTCCCGACCGATCAGGCCCCCGGCCTGCGTCAGCCGGGGAGTCCGCCCGAACTCGCCGGCCGCCACGATCAGAACCTTGCGGTCCAGGCCCCGTGCGTACACGTCCTCGATCAGCGCCGAGAGCGCCTGGTCCATGTACGGGGCACGGTGCCGCATCGCCTCGCCCAGGTCCCAGCGGGTCTGCACGTTGATGTGGTCGTCCCAACTGAAGTAGCGCTCCGATAGCGAGGGGGCCAGGGCGTCGATGGTGATCACCGAGGACCCCGCCTCGGCCAGCCGGCGGGCCAGCAGGCAACTCTGGCCCCAGAGGTGGCGGCCGTAGCGGTCCCGCAGACGGGGGTCCTCACGGGACAGGTCGAAGGCCGAGGCGACCCTGGGGCTGGTGAGCATCTGGAAGGCCGCCTCACGGAACGGGTCGCCGCCCCCGCCGCCGTGACCCTCCAGGCCCCTGCGGAGGCCGTCGAACTGCTCCAGCATGCCCCGCCGGTGCTCCAGGCGGTGGCCGTCGATGCCGCCGGCGATCGTCAGGGTCGGCGGGCGGAAGGCCGGGGCCGACGGGTCGCCGGTGGCGAACGCCGAGTGGGCCACCCCCAGGTAGGTCGGCCGTGTCATGAACGGCTGCTTGGGGATGCCGACGTAGCGGGGCATGCCGTCGGGCCGGACTCCCCGGACCCGGCTGGTGATCATGCCGAAGTCGGGGTGCTCGGAGAGCGCCGTCGAGGTGGGGTCGGGCCGGGCGGGGGTCTTGCCGGTGAGCACCTCGATCGAGCCGTCGTTGTGCGCCGACATCTCGTGGTGGAGCGACCGGACCAGGGCGATCTTGTCGGCGAGCTTGGCCTGCAGTGGGAATAGTTCGCAGAGGTCCATGCCCGGCACGGCGCTCGGGATCGGGCGGAACGGGCCACGGATCTCGGACGGTGCGTCGGGCTTGGGGTCGTAGGTCTCGAACTGGCTGGGGCCGCCCCACATCCAGAACAGGATCACCGAGGTGTCGGGGTCGGGCCGGGCGGCTGCTGCCCGAGCGGCGAGCAGGTCGGCCAGGCCCAGGCCGCCGAGGGCGAGGGTACCGAGCCGGAAGAACTCCCGGCGGCGGAGCGGTCCGGTGCAGGACGGGTCGGGCATGGCGTGGCTCCCGCAAGGCGTGTTCGATATTTGATGGATCTTACCGCCGCACGGTCGATCGCAGCAATCCGTGTGGCGGGGGACGGAACGAGGCGGACCGGATTCTGGTGAGGTGGGCCGATCGTTCCACGCCCCCCGAATCGCCTCGATCCGCAGGACGAAACCGGGTGGCCGGGTCCTCGGCTTCGGCCTCGTCTGGAGCGACTCGACCGGCTACGCCCTGGGCGTCGGGCTGGGTATGCTGATCGAGCCGGCCAGCCCGCACGACCGATCCGTACTGGGGAGATGTTGCCGATGCCCACCCTGCTGGCCGTTGCGGCGATCCTGACGCTGGCCCCTCCCGCCGCCGACCAGGCGGAGGCCGCAGGCCCGTTCGCCCGGCGGGGCTACTACATTACCGTCATGAGGATGCCGACCTACGACCTGGCCGACTGGCGGCGGATGGTGGACGGCATTCACGACGACGGCGGCAACACCCTGCTGCTCTGGGTCGGCGGGGCCTTCCGCTCGGCGAAGTACCCGATCACCTGGAGGTACAACGCCGACCACGAGAACGTCCGCAACGACTTCGTGCGTGACCTGATCGATCACGCCCACACGAAGAAGATCAAGGTACTGCTGGGCTTCACGCCGTTCGGCTACGACGGCGTGAACCAGTACGCCCTCGAACACCCGGAACTGAAAGCGGTCGGCAAGGACGGCAAGCCGGTCGCCCCCTTCGGCATCGGCTGCTGGGGCTACAACCTCTGCCCGTCGAGGCCCGAGTCCCAGAAATTCATGCTGGAATACGTCCGGGAGATGGCCTTCGACTTCTACCCGAACGCCGACGGGCTGCTGATCGAGTCCTCCGACTACGCCATCTGCCACTGCCCCGATTGCGGGCCACGATTCTTCGAGAAGGAGTTCGGCTTCGTGCGTCGGATCTCCGAGGAGGTGTGGGCGAGGAAACCCGACGCCACGGTGGTCGTCTACCCTCACTATTTCTCGGGGGCCGAGGTGCCCGGCTTCGGGGTCAAGGCGGCGCAGTTGCCGTTCGACCCCCGCTGGACGCTGTTCTTCACCCCCCACAGTGCCCCCCTCGACCCATCCCTCATCAAGAGGGCGAAGAGCAGCCTGTGGTGGGACGACTCGCCCGCCCTGCGCCGTCCCCAGGCCGTTCGAGCCGGCGCCCGGCGGGCCAGGGATGCGGGCGTCACCGGGTACGTCCCCTCGCTGGAGGCGTACACGTTTGTCTCCACCGAGGCCGAGGAAGGACAGGCATGGCTCAGGGGCCGTCGGCAGGTGCCCCTGGGGATGGGGTGGCTCAAGGCGGGCGACCCGCCCTACGACGAGTTGCCGGTGCGGGTCAACCGGACCGCCTACCGAGAGTTCAGCCGCAACCCCGACCTGCCATTCCAGCGGTACAAGGAGGTCCTGGGCCGGGAGGTCTTCGGGGTGGCCTCGACCCCGCAGGCCGTCGATGACCTGCTCGAACTCCAGGCGATCTTCGCCGCCGAACGGACGTGGTGCCAGCCGTCGCCGCCGGTGAGCCCCGAGCGGGTCCGGGCGATGAAGACGCAGGGCTCGCTGACGACGCAGAAAAGGGCCGAGTACCGGGCCGCTCTCGACCGACTTCGGGAGATCGAGGCCCGGCACCGTGGGCCGAAATCGGAGGGAGAGAAGGAACTGGGCCGGGTCGCCCGGTGGGTCCTCGATCGGTGGCAGGGGGAAGGCACGCTGCTCCGGGAGCCGGGCCGCTGATCCCGGTCGCCACCACACGGCCATCAGACACGGAGTCCGAAGGATGCCCCTGACCGATCACCCCCGTGGCGACTACCGATTCCTGCCGGGCATCGCCCCGTACTCCTGCGGCGTGGTCTCGGCCCCCGGCTTCGAGATCGTCCACGTCACGCTCCACCAGCCTGCCCCTTACCGCCGGGGCTTCGAGATCATCGAGCGGCACCTGTCCTCGGAAGGGCGAGCCAAGGCGGCACTCTGCGGGGTCGAACTCCGGTCCCCGTGCCCGTTCAGCTTCGAAGGCTTCGCCGGGTTCAACGCCGGGTACGCCCGCATCCTGGAGGGATGGGGCCTGTTCGTCGAGGGCGTGAACCCGGTCGCCCGCACCAACGTCGCCCCCGAGGTCGATCCGCCCGGCGAGCCGGTCCTGTACGGGTTCTCGTATTCGAGGCCCTGCGACCCGTCGCTGCCGCCGACCTTCGTCGTCGCCGGGGCGGGGGAATTGCCCGAGGGCGTCCTGGAGGCTGAAGGGATCGTCCGTGCCGGGGACACCTCACCGGAAGGCATCGTCGCCAAGGCGGCGTTCGTCATGGACCTGATGGAGCAACGGCTGCGTGGGCTCGGCGGCGACTGGCCCGCCGTCACCGCCATCGACATCTACACGGTCCACCCCGTCGGGCGGTTGCTCCCCGAGGCCATCCTGGCACGGGTCGGGGCGGCGGGCACGCACGGCATCCGCTGGTTCTTCAGCCGCCCGCCGATCGTCGGCATCGAGTATGAGATGGACCTGCGGGGCGTCGGGACCGAGTTGCGGATCGGCTGACCGGAACAGCCCGGTCATAGCCCTTACTCAAAGTCCTTCCCTCGTTCCGGATTGCCGACGGCCCTCACCATCGCCGCCGCCGACTCCCTCCCGAATCGTTTCTGAACCCTACGCATGTAGGGGTAGCCAAGTCGGGTCAGGAAGACGTGCGGGCGGGAGAAGGCCAGGATGTCGTACCAGACCTCCCCGCTCGCCCGGTCCCATTCGACGAGGAACCGCTCCTCGCCCGACCCGGCGTGATCGGGGAGCGTCCCGTAGGCGAACCCGTACCGGCTGACCGAGCCCGGGTCGTCCACGACGTAGACGACCCGGCAGGCGCTCAGCCACCACACGCCGACCCGCCGGGCGACGACCGCCACGACCTCGCCGGGCTGGATCGGGGTCTCGGGCGGCCACGCCTCCACCCAACCCAGGCGAAACTGCTCCCATCGCCCCAGGGCGGCCTTGGCCCTGGTGAAGACCTCCTCGCCCTCGCCCAGCTTGATCCGGGTGTGATCCACCTGATAGCCGTTGGGAGGCAAACTCGCCGTCGCCCCGACCTCCGGATACGTGAAGTCGAACTTCGCCTGCGCCACCAGGAAGTCCCGGACCGCCATGTCGGAGGGCCTGCGGAGCGACCTCATCGGCGTCCCCTGGGTCGGTCGTCGCCTATCATTTCCTCCACCCACACGGTCATACTATGCGCTTCCCGAGTCGTTTCCACACTGCAACGGGCCTGGGGGCCGAAGGGCCATGACGATCCCGGAGGGCGAGGGCGGCCCGATCACCCTGCTGACCGGCGGCAGCGGCTACGTCGGCGGTCGGCTCATCCCCCTGCTCGAACATCGCCGGGCGACCCTCCGTTGCCTGGCCCGAGACCCGGAGAAGATGCGGTCCCTGGCCCGCCCCACGACCGAGATCGTGCGTGGGGACGTTCTCGACCGACCCTCGCTCGACGTGGCTTTGCAGGGCGTCCACACCGCCTACTACCTCGTCCACCTGATGTCCGGGGCCGGATCGAAGGACTTCGAGAAGGAGGATCGTCAGGCGGCAAGGAACTTCGCCGGGGCCGCAAGGCAGGCGGGCGTCCGACGCCTCGTCTACCTCGGGGGCCTCGGCGACGACGCCGACCCGAGCCTCTCGCCGCACCTCCGCAGCCGCCACGAGGTCGGCAACATCCTCCGGGGCTCCGGCGTCGAGACCGTCGAGTTCCGGGCGTCGATGGTCGTCGGGGCGGGCAGCCTGTCGTTCCAGTTGATGAAGTCGCTGACCGACCGTCTGCCCGTGATGCTCTGCCCCCGATGGCTGACGACGCCCACTCAGCCGATCGCCGTTGACGACGTGCTGGCGTACCTCCTGGCGGCGGCGGACCTGCCCCCCGGCGGGAGCCGCACCTTCGAGGTCGGCGGCACGGATGTCGTGAGCTACGGCGACCTGATCCGGGAGTACGCCCGCCAGATGGGGCTGCGGCGGTGGCTGATCTCGGTGCCGGTACTGACCCCCTGGCTGTCGGGCCTCTGGCTGGCCCTGGTCACGCCCGCCAGCTTCGAGGTCGGTCGGCACCTGATCGAGGGCCTGAAGAACCCGACGGTCGTCAGGGATCGGGCGGCGCTGGACGTATTCCCGATCCGCCCGATGGGTGTGAAGGAGGCGATCCGACGGTCACTGGGGGTCGTGACCCTCCCGGCCTGATCACTTCCCCTCGTGGTTCTCAAGGTGCACTTGCTTGAGCCGGAGGTATTCGGGGTGCCGGCGGGCGGCGACGTACCGCTCGTGGAAGAGCGCCGCAGCCGCCGACTTCTCGGTGTCCTCGACCCTCGGCAACCCGGCCCCGGTCTCCTTGTCGTATTTCCGTCCGCCCCCCGAAAGGGCGAGGATCGAAGGGAGGCCGAGCAAAACCGCCGAGACCCTGATCATGCCCGACGAGACGCCAGCGGGACGACGGCACGAACGCCCGGACACGGGACCGGCGGGGGAACCGCTCCGGGAACTGACCCTCGGTCGGTTCACGCCGTCGCCCGATCCCCCGAAAGCCCGCCCGGAACCAGTCCCGCCGCTGGATGACGACGATGGCGATCCGGGGTCACTCGCAGCCCGCTGCCGGGCGAAGGCGGATGCGGCCCGCTGGGCGGCGGAACGCCAGCGCCGCATCCACGAGAGGAGCGGGTCACCGGACGAAGATGCCCCGAACGACCCGGCGATGGCGGCGTGGGCCGAGGCGCTCACGGACGCCTTTCACTGGGCCAGCACCGACGACCCCTCCGATACCCCCGACATCTCGCCGCTGGACCATGTGGGCGGGTGTTTCGAGACGGTCGCCGAAGGGCTCCTCCTCGTCCGGGACGCTCGGCACCGGAAGGGTGGGCTGGAGCGGGCCATGCCGCTGCTCGCCGAGGCCCAGTCGGCGTTGCGACAGTCGCTCAAGCGGCTCAAGGCACACGACGACCCGGACCAGCTTGCGGTCTACGAGACGGTGCGTGATGCCGCCGCCAGGCACCGCCTCTTTCTCAAGCGGTTCATGCGGGCCGACGACCCGGCCGACCCGGCGGCATGGTCGGGCCTGCTCACCCGGATCGAGACCCAGGCCGGGAGTCGCCCGCAGTCGCAGCGGCAGGCGATGCGACTCGGCCGCCTCCGGTCGCTCTGCACGCCGACCGAGGGTGAGCGGACCGACGAGTCGTGGCGGTCGATCATCACGGTCGTGGAGGAGTTGATCGGCGAGGGTACGCCTCCCAGCAGCCGGGAGGTCTGGGAACTGCTCCTGCCGCTCCTCGACGACCTCCCCGAGACGGGGGAGATGCCGCCGGGCTCCCGGCTCGTGCTGCGGGAGATCGACCGCTACCTGGCGACCCGACACACGCCTGCGGCCCCGGCGACATCCCAGGAGCCAACCGCCCCGGTCCGGGAGGCCGCCCGGCTGCTCTCGGGGCGCAGCGTCGTGCTGATCGGCGGCCTCCGACACCCCGAGGCCCAGCGGTCGTTGAGGTCGGCCCTGGGGCTGAAGGAACTGGTGTGGATCGAGACCAAGGAGCACCAGTCAATCACGGCGTTCGAGACGACCGTCTCCCGCCCGGACGTGGCGGTGGTCCTGCTGGCGATCCGCTGGTCGAGCCATGCCTTCGGGGACGTGAAGCGTTACTGCGACCGGCACGGCAAGCCACTGGTCCGCCTGCCGGGAGGATACGGCCCCAATCAGGTCGCCGCCCAGATCCTCTCGCAGTGCAGCGGGCAACTCGGGGACCGATGAACTCTTTTCTCCTTTGCCGCACCGACGGTCGGGCGGCATCGCAATGGGACCGAATCTCCCGCTCATCCTCCGGGCCGTCCTCGACGAATACGCCCTGCCGTGGGACGGCGATCATGGCATCTCAGACCGGGCCAGGGTGCTCGAAAACGGCCTCCGCCTGGCCGACGAGACGGGTGCCGACATTCAGGTCGTGCAACCCTTCGCCGTGCTCCACGACTCCCTGGGCGAATTGAGCATCCGACTTCCACTTCCTCAAGCCAGAACCGGGGCCGTAGGTGTCTCGTATAGGTAAGAAGAGCAGGAGCTTTTGGCTCCCCTTCACCCCCACGATCAACTTGAACGACACGTCACGGCGTGACTGTTCTTGTCGCTAGAACCACGATCCTACCCGTCCTACCAGCTTCTCGTCGGACGGGTGCACGGCATTGTGCTGGTTCGGATCGTGGCTGACCTGACAGGATGGGGAGACTGATTCCGGTCAGGATCAGCCAGGTACCATCGCTCGCCCCCAGGTTTTCATGCCACAAGTCGGCGGTCACGTGGCCGACTCGCCACACGTTCATGATCCCATAAACGAGGTCTTGGTGCTAGTCGCTTGCGATTTCGGGCCGAAACCGGGTCGGCGAGGGGCCCTGTTCCTCCTCCTCGATCAGGTGGTGGACCAGTCCGCCTTCAACCTCGGCCCAACGGAACCGATTTTCGGTCATGGTCCGTCTCCCCGGACCAGTTCATTCTCTACCGCAGCCGACGCAGTTCCTTGTCCACGGCCTCCGGGTCGAACGCCTCCGGGTCGAACTCGCCCCGCCACTCGATGAACTCATCGTGCCGCTCGTGCCGGGGGTCCTTGATGGCCTCGGCGAACTCCATGTAGCCCCACGGCCCGCCGCAGTCCTCGGGAGGGCAGGCCCTTTTGCCGGCGATGCACAACGGGTACTTCTGCCCGTCCTCCGGCGGCACGACCTTCTCGACAAGGACCTCGTGCCGCCAGTCGTCGCCGAAGTCGTAGGTGTAGCTCAGTTTTGCCTTCCCCTCCGGGGCCACCCCGCTCAGCTTCACCTTGCCGGCGTCCCCCATGTCCAGGTCGTCCATGCCCCTCGGGTCGGTGTAATGTCGGCCCCCGACCTCGAAGTCGTACAGGTGATAGTTCTCCCAGCCCATGACGACCTGGATCACCTCGTGCAACTCCTCCAGTGAGCAGTCGGGGACGAGCAACCGCCGCCAGACCGGCGGCTTGATGTCCTTGAGGGTGATCTTCAGTTGGTAGACCTTCCCCGTGGCCCTCGTCGCCTTCGGCTTCGCCGTGGTCTTCCCTGCCTTCGGGGCGACCCGCCGGGGCTTCCCGGCCTGCTTCGTTCCGGCGACGGCCTGGTCCAGCAGGTCGGTGACCTTGCCGGTTACCTTCAGCATCTTCACGGCGTCCCGGCCCTCGGCGTCGAGCAGGGCCTCGGACAGGGCCAGGCAGATGCGGGCCAGTTCGTCCACCGTGAGGCGGATCGACGTGGTGGCGGCCGAGAGGATGTCGAGCCGCCCTTTCAGCTTCACGTCCAATTCGGGCAGCCCGATCAGCATGGCCCGCTCGGCGTGGCCGAGCCTGATGCTGACCTCCTGGGTTCGGCTCGCCGGCTGCGCCAGGAACCCGGCGGCGTAGGTCGCCAGCCTCCCGGCGGCGTCGGTCATCCCCGGCGGTTTTACGTCGTCGGACGTGCGGGACTTTTTCCGGGCCATGGGGTCTCTCCTGGATAGGCTTCGGGATCGTCGAGGCCCGCAAGGACCGCAGGGGACGAGCAAATCGAGGGCGGAACTACCCTCGGCCCCGGGAAACCTGGCCCGCCCGGATCGCCTCCCTGGCCCAGGATAACAGGACGTTGGGGTCGGCGTGCACCTCGGGCGGAACCTCGTAGTAGGACTTCAAGGTCTGCCGCTCGTTCGGGCGAAACGGCCTCATGCCCCTGGCCAGGTAGTCGCCCTTGGAGCCCTCGTCCACCTTGAGGTAGAGCCGACCCCGGAAGGCGATGCCGAAGATCGTGTCTCCCCAGTAGATCCCGTGCCCGCCGAACAGGGGCCGGGCGGTCACCTCGCCCAGACCGCTCAGCCGATCGAGGATCTCGTCCGGGTCGAGAGCCGCCGTCACGGATGCCTCCCACTCACCTGATCGCCACCCCACGATACATCGTCCCGTGCGTCCGGGGCACCGGCTCCTTCTCGAACCGCTCGACAACGATTTCGCCGAAGGGCTGGCCCCGACGAGGGCCGGAACGTCGAGGTCCAGCCGGCAGCCGTCGCCCAGGAGCCGCTGGAGGGGGTTGAGCCGCCGTTGCCGCCGGTCCTTCGGGTCGTCGCCAACCCCGTGATTCTCCCCATACCAAGTACAACAGTCGCATGACCCAGCCGACCTGGCCCTCCTCTGGGGAGACCGAGCCTCTCCTGGAAGTTCATGCGCCTATGAAGCAGGATGGCCTGATGCTGGTCAAGGCACAAGTCCTCAACGCCTCAACCGCTCCTCGAAGACATCGGGTAGTGTCTGAGGATGGCTAACGAGGTTTCGCGGGGTAAGTGATCCCTCCCTTGGTACTCCACACATGGTCACTCAGGCCCGCAGCCATCGCCGGTGTCCGAGCCTTCCATGGCCCCTCGGGCTCCCCACGCACTCGCGGTGGCCGCACCGTCCGGCAAAAATTGCAGCTGTGGCCGATGAAGGAGGACGCCGCTCGGTGCATCGCCAGGTCGTTCGGGGACCCGTAGGTCCTGCGTCGCCCCCTCGAGTTCTGGTGCCGATCCGTCCCG
>JAABUK010012830.1_pt1 | contig 10594 bp, 10 predicted proteins | sample 5559141 | NCBI WGS metagenome assembly JAABUK01 (sample SAMN10711869, study PRJNA513367) | rock metagenome | isolation source: Antarctica rocks | place: Antarctica: Victoria Land, Pudding Butte nord | collected 2016-01-03
GAAGGGTGCTCGGCGGGCGCTCGACGGGCGCTCGGGGCCGCTCGGGCACCCCGAGCCTACCTTAGGCGCCCGAGGCAGCTTACCTAGTGGCCCCGAGCCGCTGGAGCCGGTTTTCGATTTGCCGACGAATAAACGTAAATCTTATATAAAATTAATATTAAGCCTAGGGATTTAAGCCTATAAAACGACTATATATAAAACTCTTTAGAGAGTAGGCTTCCGACGGTATATTACTTACCCTAAATTATTTATTTCGTAGATAAATAAGAAGAAAAGATTTAAATAGGCGCGCGAATATCTATATTAAATAATAAAAAACTAAATAAAAGTAATTTTTTCGAATAAAAGTTTATTCGAGAGTAGGTAATATAACTATATATTTATAATAAAAAAAGCGAACGAGCGCTACTACCTAAAATATATATAATACTATAAATATTCTAGCCGTTAGTCGTTTATAGTTTAAGGTAGGATAATAGGCGAATAAGTTTCCGAATTTTATTTATTTCCTAATAATATTAAGGCTACTACTTTAGGCCTAAATTAAAGTAATTCGAGAAAATTAATTATTAATACCGACTATATTAAATAGATCCTTAAATTATTTATACTACTTTAATACTAGGAGTTAGAAAGGATAAAACTATACTTAATATTTATATAAAACGGGGCCGGGATTTATAAATTTAAATAAATACTAAAATAATTAAAAGAGTATAGGATCGAGATATTAATATAGTTATTAAATAACCCTAATTTAAACTCGGATAAATATATATAGAAAGGGATAAAATAAAAAATCCGGGTATATAATAAAATAATTTTAACCTCGAAAGATATATAGCCGGCGGCGAAGTATAAATAACTTTAATTAATAAAATAATAGGTTTATATAAAATAAATATATTCTATACTTAAATAGTACCGGGATATAATTAAAAACCGTGGTTTTTCGACTAAATAATAATTTAATAGCGTTAAGATTTTGGTTTAGAATAGCGTTTATATATAGCTTTAATTTCTACTACTTTATACATTATTAGAATAAGAATTACGTACGCGGTTTAATTAATAAGCCTGGATGCGTATACTTTAAAATTTAGCGTCTCGCTTAATCCGTCACTTAATTCTGCGCCTACGAGTACACAAATTTAATCTAGGCGAAGACGAAATGTACAGTAAGAGGTCCACAGATGGTTATGTTCGGCTCGGTAGCATCGGGATAAGCAGGCTAAATATGTTTAGCTAGTCTTGAGGCTTATTTCTGCACTCTTTCAACCGCTCCTAATCAACGACAGCCAACTTTCAATCACATTGTGGAATGCAGAGTTTCGTACCGCCTCTATCTGACCTTCATAGTGGATGTATGCTTCTAACGATAGGGGTTTGCGTGTGAAATTCAGATGGATCATACGCCCACATCATGCCTGATATATCCGTCCGGTTGATTGTGGAAGAGATTCCATTTTAACCCTGCGAATCTTGTCAGCTTGCGGCTCAACGAGGTATGTGTATAAGGCCGTGCTAAAAATCCGTACACGTATCACACAAATGTCTTTGCTGCAATTTCGATCACATTTTTACTACCTGCATTGCATATCTTGGCCCTTGATCGATGTGTCTTACGTGGGTTATATTTCGCACTCGCCTGTCATTTTGATCCAAAAATCACGCTATGAATTGGAGCAGACTACATGGGTGCCAGAGCGGGCTTGTAAGAGATGGGGTACTGGCGATGGAGACCTACCACTGGTGAGACCGAAGACCCTCAATAGCCCTAGTGCGCTTCCACGCAATATCTGCAGTTCTTTCTGGTCGTTTCGCAGACGCCGATGGACTTGCGGTCTGCTAACGGTCTATGTATGGCACGTGGAATGTATCAGGTATCCTACAGCCTTACCGCAGCCTATAAAGCTCCCAGCATGGCGTGACATATCGGGTACCCTGCTGCAGCTTGCCATTCTTACAAAAGATTATGACTTCTCGCCTGCCGTTGCTCCACTATGCTCTTCTCATCCTGGAGCTTGTCAAAGAGAGCGTAAAAGGCCTGAAGATTTGACCCAAAACTTCGAATTCCGAGTTGCACTCTAAGCTTTGCTCTTCATGCACCAAAATGACAGTGATTTTAGAATATCGGAGACAGCTGCTGGTTCCACAGCTAGCTATGCAGGCCGAAAGACATGAGCCGCTGTTCACATCGGAAAATGCCAAGAACTCTGTGCCGTTGCGTGGAAAGATAATGAATGCGTGCCTTCCCCTCACATACAGACAGCAAAACCTAAATACCAAGGCTTGCGTCGCTGGTTTTTATACTATTGGAGATCTTTAAAGTATAGAATTGTTGCAAATCATTCAGAAGCTCGATGTTGGTACAATATTGGTGACCTTGTTCGGCGGCGCCTGTCGTGCTCCGTTCTTCGAAGGAATAAACATACGGTCCGAGCTGCCTAATTTATCTACAGCACAAGCGGAATACCTTCAAGCCTAGCAAAAGGTGCACGCAGCCATAGCAAGCAACCCCAAGATCCTGATGTTCCGGTCCCCCGATTACGGTAGCGTGAGCGACGTCAACCCATGGTGGCCTGGTGCCAACTACGTGGACATCGAGGGCATGGATCACTATCCCCAGTGGGAACAATTCTTGCCAGTGCCTACGACGCTTTCTACAACGGCTTCGCAGCTCAATACAACAAGCACTTCTGTATCGATGAGACTGGCTCCAGGTCCGATGCTGTTTCCTCAAAGGAAGCGCGTAGCGCAGCTTGCTAACACTGATATGTCTGCAACGAGTCTGCGACTTAGTTTAAGTTCTACAAGGGGACTGATGACTTCCGTATCATCCAGGGGCAGTGGGCGGCTATTATCAGGGAGACGCTGTCGAACTTTGCCTGAACGAGGTTGACTTTTCATTGAAGTATGGTCTTGGCCAGGGTATATTCTGGACTCAATATCCACCCTGTCGCATTCAAATCTAGTGCTGCAGGCAGCAGTCGTACAGACGTCTTTGCATACAATTGTTTCTCCTCTCTTCCTTCATTTCCTTCGTCTCTGAGCGGCCTAAGATATGTAGAGCAGCACAAAATCAACTCGCATGCATTCCCCTATTCATTAATACGCCCCTTGCAATTCAATGCGGTATCATCCTTCTGCGCCATCAATGCCGAATGCGTATTCAATCGTGATCGACATGTCATGCCTTTCCATGGAAAGGGAGTGTCCCAGTCCACCCTACTCTCATACAGTCTGAGTCCTTGTCGACTGGTTTAGTCTTTGCTATAAGGCTTTTCAACTCCTTTAGGTCCTCCTTGCCCATGTCATCGTCATTCCATGCTTCCGACCCTAGCTCTGATGCCGGTTTACTCTCGGAAACATCGATTGGAGTGGTGGAATCCATTGCTTCTGCGCTGACAATTCTCGCCTTGTTGACTCGACGATTCTTGGCTTTGCGTGCTTCTATGCGGATCTCACGTCTCTTCTGAGTGCCCAGATATCGCGATTCGCCAACGCTACCAAGCGGGCTTTCATTACACCCAAGCTTCGTGATCAACCTCAACGATGCCAGTAAGCGCGTGTCGTCTAGATCAATATTGGGGTCCCGCTTCAGATTATTGAGATGTTCTAGCATCGGGTCTTTGCGTTCTTGGCTTCTGCCAAAGTGCGACAGTGCAACCTCGACTGGATTAGGTGCCGCTGTGTTAATGTTTTGGTCGATGGGATTGATAGTGGAACGCCCGTCATTGTTGCTGAAATAGTTGGTAATCAAGTTGGCGCTGGGAATGATGATTGGGTGTTCGTCACCCGCTTTCTCTTGGAGCCTTAACGACTCAATGACACGAAGCCTCGAGATTTCTCCTGGTTCTGGGAAATTACCCTTCCCGAGGGCAATCCTCCGCTTGGCTGCTTTGTCTGCTCGGAGTGTCAATTTTTCGATTCGACCTCTCAGTGAGGTTGTGGATGCTCCTTTGCTCTTGGGCTTGCTGTTCAAGCTCATGCCTTCTATTGCTCGCTCCAAGTTCAAATCTCTGATCTTCGCACTTTTGATAGCCCTAATCTTGCGAATCTTGTGGGTATTGCTGTCCTTACGGGTCTGGCGTTCTGCATTGCGCAAAGTCTGGAGCGGCTCGGGATTCTTCGTGGCCCATCGCGTGCTTCGACGAACGTACGAGCTTGTGGTTATGTCCTCGTACCTATCCACTACACGCCATGAAGCAGCAATGCTATGGACTCGATCGTGAACCATGGCTTGGATCTCTTCTCTGGTACGAACGAGCCCAGCGCCTTCGAATATCTGAGTCCAATGGTCATCGCAGTCGATGAATTTATGCCGGATGTGAGACGTCACAGTTAAGTCGATTCCGAGATCTTCATTCACATCGGTTGTACTCCGGATTCGGCCGCTATCGTTCTCGAATTCATGGTCCAGGATCTCATCTGCATCAGTGCGAGGTACCCCAGGAAAATGTTGAAAAAGCAGTCGACGATCTCGCTCCAAGTCGCGGCTTTCTTTCGTAACTACCTCTTCCTTTCGCGTTTCAGCTGATTGCGGCCACATCTTTGGGGGACAGCCTGGACGATGTTCTTTGGACAGTGCAGGCCGACTTTCTGTGGCGCTTGCTGAGCGCCCGAGACCTAAAATCTTCTTAAGAAATCACTTTGGAAAGTAGAAAGTATCACATGATCGAACTCGCAGTACTCTATGGGCACACCGCCAGGATTTCAAGTGTACTGTTTTGAGACTTCCGCCCTGCTGCAGTAAGGATACAAGTCATCTATCACTCTTCACCTAGCAAAATGATCGATAAGTGAATAGGGCAGACTTTTCTAATCGTAAATCGATAGTAGCCGAGGCCCGAATTTTAGGGAGAGCGGACCAATGCCAGCTGACCCAACAGACTTGCATTGATGTTTTTCCGTGGTCTGCCAACAAAGAGCAGTGTGATTTTTCATAGACCGTATCAAGCCTGTCTATGGAGGGTTAATGGATACAGTTCAGGGCCCTCCCAAGACACCCATCTCCTATAAATGGGAGCAAGCTCGCTTGTCATACCAGGGATAAGACGCCTCGCCAGGCTAATGGACCCCGCTCGAGTCTGTCGGCAACAAAGACACGGAGTCCAACATCGGTCCCTTTCTTTTCAACGGCGACATCATCATTAGCCAGGAGAGCAGTGACTCCAGCTGCAGTGTCAAACATAGCAAGAATGGTGGTTTCGTACTACGGGCTGTTATGGTCAGCGAAAAGTCAGAGGAGGACGATATCCTGATCACCGCTCAAGCCAGGGACGGGTAGTGCGGCTCTAGTGGAAAAGAGGCTGAAACGGCAAGATGATTCCCGCTTGTCAAGCAATATGGCAACTTCAAGAGCCTCAAGCTCAACTCTGATCCAGAGGAGCGGTGGAACTGCGAGACAGGCTCTACTGGTATCGAGGTGAAGACGAGGCCTGCAATACTCGAATCCTTGCAAGAAAAAGCGGAAGCGATCAGAACCGAGCAGGCCCGGGACCATGAAGCGCGCCGCAGGGAGCTACTCAGGGAGCAAAAAGAAGAGCGGAGGCACTATACATTGTTTCCAAAACCTAGCGGGCAGAGATGGAGGAGAGGTTAGCCCATCAGCGGGCCACTGCAGAACCAAGGCCACGGAAATGGCTCTGTTCGAGCGCGAAATTGGCTGTTCGAATTTGGTAGAAGCAAATACGATCTTCCATCTTTCGACAAAGTTTGCTCGTGATACTACTTTTGGGGTTTCTTTCAGCTTTTCTGAATGTAATGATGGACCACATTGTTTGTAGACCCAGCGCCACGTGTAAGTATTGAGTCGAGTCAAAAGCACGTGTCTGTGCTGTAGAACTGTGTGCAACGTTGCTCGATCTTAAGGTCAGAAGAGCCATGATCAAGTCGAATAATCGTCTCTAACACCTCAAGCGCTTTCTTGCACGAGTTTGGGGATGCAGATCCTGGAGTCCGCGGAACGTGGCGGTTGTTTGACCGTTTTTATCGGTTTTCTTGGCGAGTCCTTTCACGCTTCCTACCCGGCGGAGATCTGCCTCACTAGCCACCTCGTTTTGGAATAACAATCTAGCCTACAGTCGAATGGTAGTGTACATAGCCCTGAGGTACCCAGTACTAGCAATACCAATTCTCCCCTTACCTCTAGACGTGCCATAGGTGTCGTTCCTGTTTTCTCCTACGCTACCTTACGCAATCCAAATTACGCCCATGATGTCGGGGGATCCCAAGATCTCCGACGCCAAGGTCCTCTTTACCAAGCCATTGGTACTCTCTCCACCAAGGTTTCTTCCTCCTAGCGATTGCTAACAACACAGATGATCGAAGATGCTCGCTGGACCAACCTCATCCTAACAACCTACCAAGACCCTCTAGGCAAAGAACGAACGTGGGAACATGCGGAGCGCTCCGTGAGCCCCTCTCCACGGTAGTTCCAGCTCTCTGCCAACTGAAATATTTGTTCCAGACCCGCCCCAAGGACTCCCCTATAGATGGTGTTGGCATCGTAGCCATCCTACAAAAACCATCTGGTCCTGAGCTTTTGCTACAAAAACAGTTTCGTCCTCCGATAAACAAGGTGGTTATTGAGGTGCCTGCGGGCTTGGTAGATGCGAACGAGTCAGCGGCGCAGAGTGCGGTGAGGGAGCTCAGGGAAGAGACAGGATACGTGGGCGTTGCGGCGGAGATAAGTCCTGTGATGTTCAATGGTACGTGGTAACAGGTTTAGGGATGGCCGGTGAACACGTAGAGATACGATTGCAGGGTACTAAGATATTTACAGATCCGGGCTTCTGCAATACCAACCTCAATATGGTGCACGTCAACGTTGACATGTCACTGCCAGAGAATCAGGACTTGAAGCCTCAGTTGGAAGAAAATGAGTTCATCGAGGTCTTTTCGACGCCGCTGAAAGACCTGTATGCCGAATGCACGAAGCTAGAGAGCGAGGGATATGCTATTGATGCGAGGGTAGGCACGCTGGCCGAGGGGATAGAGGTTGCTAGGAGGTGGAAGCTGTGACGAGAGAGATGCGAGCTACGAGACTATGAATAATCACGAGGAATGCAATATACCTGCTTGACTGGGTTCAAGCCAACCGACTGCAATGTCACAAGTGAGCTAACTTGGACAATTTCTGGAGGCTAGATATTTTTCTCTAGCACACGTTGCAATCGATACAATCCTTATTCAAGTCCCTTCTTGGTAGGCTCCCCATGATCTAATGCTCCGGACACATAGTCTGAACAGTTGCCTCGATATAACCTCCTCTTCTGGCCAATATGCCCGGAATAACGACCTGCTCACGCTTACCGGGTGTCGAAACGAATAGCATGGGAGAGTACAACTGTACACCATCGAGCCGCGCTCAGAAGGTTGAAGCATTTACATGGATTCTAGTTTCCTCTATGGTTGTTGCGATCGTTTTGCGGACCTGGCCCTTGGAAAACCTTTTCCGCAAGGGCATATCGCTTGATGATACGTTTATAGTCATTGCAAGTTTGAGTCTCATTGGCTACTGTGCTACTTCGGGGATTGAGGCTGTATTGAGGTCTTAGCTCTGGCGTCAAGCATCACAATCCAAATTGCCGTTGACCAGCAAAACTCGACCAAGTCCTGACGAAGCGGATTCTTTCGAGTATAGTAAAGTACAACCAGTCACCTACAAAGCTTGTTCGAGTTGACTGGATATCCACTCCGGCCAATTATGCCAGCGAAATCCTGAGCACTGCAATTTCAGGTCTCACCAAAACAGCACTGCTCTTCTTCATCGCTCGTTCGACATCGGTTACATGAGGCTTGCATATTGCTTAGTTACCGCCATCGTGACACTCTGGGTAATAGGATCAACTTCTTCGCTTGCGCTACATTGTGACTGGCCACGTCCATGGGGTTTTACGGAAGATAGGTGCGGTGATCACGTATTTTTCAGCTTTGTGCTCACGTTAATCATAGTTCTGACTCGTGGAAAGGTTCTGCAATACAATTTCATTGGCGGCTTAAGCATCATCACCGATGTCTTGATATATCTCATCTCGGTCTCGATTGTGCGGAAGCTGTTTATTGCCAGGAGAGCGAAGAACAAGGCTTTTGCTGTTTTCGCCCCGACTTTGCTGTAAGCTCCTTTCGGTCCGTCCTCTAGTGCATCTCTGCCTCGCTGCTATCGTGCAGGTTAGGGTCCTCCACTCGTATCTGCACAGCGGTTACCAAACCTATAAGTTCAATCCCAGCAGTACGCTCAAGTCTTATCTAATTCTGACTGGCTCTAGGAGATAAGGTTGGGGCTGGCATTGCGGATCAATGGGGTCCCTATAGATGCTTTGCTGTGCTAGTTGAAGGCCGCGGGATAGTGATGAGCTTTAGTATCATTACTGCTTGTATCCGGGGCTTCAAGTCCATTCTTCTAGCAGCATAGAACGGCCTGTCGGATCCCTCCACGCGGCCAACGAGCGACACTTGGGCTTTGCCGTCGTACTTGATATAGGACTCAGACTGGTCCGACACGCTGTGGGGGCAAACAGTCACAGCCGCTAAGGGCACCAGTAGCTACCTTCGCCCATAGCAAAACATGCGTAGCATAGAACAAGTACTTCTCAAAGCATCATTTTTGTCAAACCCTTCACAGCCAGGGCCACTCCCAATCATTTCAGTGACGCTCAAGGTATGAGTACAAGACATCCAGCTAGACTCAGCCAAATCCGTCTCACATTTGGGCACTGGAAGATCTCATTTGGCAATGTTAGAAGAAGTTCAGAATGGTGCATTTCCAATTTCAGATCTTGTCCGACCTCCATTTAGAGACGCCAAAGGCACGACCGTCATCTGTGGAGTATCGCATCCAACGACAATGTCCGCGCCTGGCACTTTTGCGGGATATCGGAAATGTTTTAGACCCTCGTCTAGTTGGCTTCCTGGACAGGCAATTGCAGCAATTCGAAGTCGTGTTCTATCTTTCGGGAAACCACGAACCCATGACACAAAATTTTCAAGGCCGAAGCAACCCTACACGCTTATAAGTCGGAAATTGGAAAGCGACGGCGCTCACCCAACTCGAAAGCAGGCAAATGCGTATTCCTGGACCGGACGAGGTACGATTGCTCAGCAAAGTTGACAGTGCTCGGATTTACACTATTCTCCTTCATCAAATCAGAGCAGCGACACTCGGTAGCAAGATTTGTGCCGGATTTCTCCAACATCAGCGACTGGACCGTTGATTTCCATAATGCCGTTCTCCAGAGCGACTTGCAATGGCTGAACTTTCAAATTTCTGAATGTACGCGGGACGAGCCATACCAAAGAATACGAGCAAGACCACAACACCGTTATACCAGCGCTATTGGGAAACGAACCTAATATGGTAAAGTATTGGAACCCAGCAAACGATACCGCTCAATCGTTCTTGACGTACTACCGTCCGACAGCACTGGAGGCGGCGAATGACCCGCGTCATGTGCAAGATCACACTCAAGTTCAGTCTGCGTTCGTGACGGATCTATCCGACCAGATTTGTTGGACGACTCCACAGGTGAAGCTCTGGGCGTTCGGACACACACATTTCAATTGCGATTTCGAAGATTCGCAGACGGGGAAACAGGTCGTAGCGAATCAGAAAGGATATCGAAAGGCGGAGGTGCTGATTTTTGACGGGACAAAAGTGGTGACGGTAGAGGTTGGTTCGCAGCCAAGGTACAGGGAATTGAACAACGTAACAAGCAGACATGGCAGCGATGGCAAGCGAAAGCATTGTACTGTATCTTGATTTGATTCTGGCTTCAGGTCTGCAACAGACCAAATCAGTGCTCTTCCGCTTTAGACCTAGTGACAAGATGTTGGGCCGATATTAGAACATTGATTAGACAATAACACATAGGGGAGGATGAAGCTACCCATCTCTTGATCCAATTTGTAACACCAGCTTTGAGCTAATTCATTAGCCGTACATTACCTGAGGGACGACCGAACCTGCATGGTCGCACCAGTGATGGAAGGATGTGACTCGATCGAAAAACTTCCGGAAATATTTAGCGTATTCATGAACCTGTGGAATCCTTGGCATTTATTTTTTTTGCGCTCCCTCATATATGTAAAAATGACTCTACGAACAACGCTTCTGATATATCGATTAGATATGAGTCTATTGCACTACTTAAGGCGATTCTAATATCGTGAGATTTAGTCTAATCGACTTGGTAGTATAGGATATATTAGGGATTAAAGTTTTGGCCAAAATCTCAGAAATTAGGCGTAGAGATTAGGCTTTTTACGCTAATTCCATAGCTCTAATCCCTTTTTCAAGCCCTACCTACCCCACTAAGTCTACTACTAATATTTATAGCCTTATAATACAAGAACTATCTATCTAGATTATTCTATTCCTGCGGCGTTAGAATCGCCTTAAGTAGAGCTATATATTCATGTACGGTTGATAGATTAGAAGTATTATTCGTGGAATTAGATTTACATGTAGAAGGGTTCACCCCCTAACTGCTCGCACCCCCTAACCGCTCATCCGTAGGGCTGATGCCTGGAAACCACCTAGAGACCCCCTAGTCCTGATCACTTCCGCGACAAGAATGGTCCCGGCAACTTC
>JAABUK010012831.1_pt1 | contig 10593 bp, 14 predicted proteins | sample 5559141 | NCBI WGS metagenome assembly JAABUK01 (sample SAMN10711869, study PRJNA513367) | rock metagenome | isolation source: Antarctica rocks | place: Antarctica: Victoria Land, Pudding Butte nord | collected 2016-01-03
AGGCGCGCATTTCGCCGTCCTCAAAATTGAAAATGTCGATCGTCTTGGTATTTCGCCAGGCTAGGGCGGAATAGTTCCGCCTTTCCGCCGTTCCGCCCCAGAAGAAATAATTACGCCGTCCGCACTGTTATTCAGAATAATGTGGCGAAGAGGGAAACTCCCAGGGGCCAGCGCGTGAGGAAAGAAAATTACACATTACGCAAGCGCGCATTGTGGCTTGCGCTGCAGGGTACGCTACTTATTCGCACATTGCTGGCTTGGCTAGCTGCTTTCGTTGCGCGCGCGTTGCAGGGGCTGATCTGTCTATTGATCATCTGAGCCCTCTGCTCGCCATTGGCGACGCTTGTTGAGTCTAGCATCCTGCACTGGCATGAAACCTTTGCCGCCATGCCCAGCAGCTGTCAACCAAAGTCTTGTCGATGACAGCTGGAACAGACACAATGTACGCTATAAGGGAGCAACAGTCTGGGCAGCGCAACACGCCGCTAGTATAGCTGACCAGATGAGCGACCAACCGCAAGGTTTGCAGCGATGCGCTGCGTGTGCTGCCGAAAGTTCCTCTGAAAGCAAGCCCGTGTGCTCAAGGTGTAAGAGAGTAAGTATAGACACTACAACACTGCGATTTACAAGTGAGCTAGCATGAAAGCCGCCTTTGTTGCAGATATATTTTTGTGGTAGAGATTGTCAAAGAGCTGCCTTCTCAGTGCACAAGCACTGCTGTCAGACCCCTGAGGTGTGCAAGCTGCTGACTCATGTCCAGGTAACCAGGTGTGCCTGTGGTGCATGGTCGGGTTTGAGCATAGTCACCATGCTTACCATCACGGTGAAGATTCTACCCAAATTCACAGATTCTCTTCAAATTGGGGCAGACGACATGCAGCATTACTAACAGCAGTGCTGTGGCAACAACGCAAAGTAGCGATGTTGGTCAACCTGCATGTTTATTATCTCCATGCTTTTCAGCATTGCTGTTCATGGCACCTTTGACAGCGGTGTCACAGAGGATGGCAACTTGCCTATGCCCATGCAGTCTCTAGCCCTTGATGACTTAGCCTTGGAAGCACCCGGGCTGACAGCCATGTCAGCTGACAAAAGTGAGGACACAACAAGCAAGTACTGTGCTGCATATGCTGCTCTCTTCCTGGCCAAACGGCAGCGGCATGAGGGGTCAAGCTTACAGGTGACATACTGCCACGTCACTTTGACATTTCTTATTTGATATGTAATGCCAGAGCCTGGGCACTGTTTGACAGCAGCTGTTAAGGTTTATAAAAAAGCAGTTCTGTACAAAGCAGCTTTTGGTCTCTTCAAGCACGCATATGCTTACATGTGTGTATGATGTGACAGCCTCTTCATGTTACAGAGTCTTCGTGTGCAGTAACAGTGATATGTTGCTAATGACAATGCAAGAAGGCTGAAAGGCCCTTACAGATGTGCTACAGCAAAACACGTTCCTGCTATGCTAATCTCATTTGACAGCATATGCTAAGGTGTTCTGCATGGCGCAACTGCAGACCTGGGATTACCTGCAGATGACTTTGAAATTGGCTAAGCAACTCAAAGATTGGGCTGTGCAGAGCTTTGCCTTGCAAGGTAACTATACTGCCTTTTCCAACCATTTCTGACTGGTGTGATGCTTGAAAGCAATTGAGCCACGAGCCCCATGTTCATCAATTGCAATTGCATCTGAACATGTGTGACAACAGTGTGACAGCTGCTGCAAGCAGAGACTAGGTTTTCATGTTGATCTCACACTGCTTGCCGGTCCAAACCGGCCACCTACTTGCCGGTCCAAAGTGCGGCTGCATGATGAACATCTTCACCATGACTGCCGACTTGGTATCAGCATGTTGTAGCATGATGCGCGTATTGCCACTGCTAATGCTGGACTCAATAACAGCTAATATGGTGGCTTGAACATGGCAGAACTCATTCATCATGCACTGCAGTCTGATCGTTATGGTTCTGGATCAAGAAGGGACCCTTATTTGTCACAGATCTGGTGATATGCTGTCAGGAGATGGGAGGGGCGGGGACTTCCAGCAGGAATGTGCAGTGCTGGGATGAGGCTCTGGGACTGGCCAGGAAGCACCACGACATGCTTCTTGAAGCCATGACCACCAAGTGCATGGGCAATGTGGCTAAACAGTTTGGGTGCGCTGCTCAGCCCTCAAACATGGCCCATGTGCCTGGGCGCGTGCTTGGCTTGTGCTTGGGCTTGTTTGTATGACTGGTCACCGGTCGCAATTGCACCAAGTACTGTACTGTCATAGCGATGCATGACTTCTGCATCCTGACATGCCAAAATGACTCGCGCTTGCTGACTGCGTATGTTGACTGCCTGTGATAATTTCCTGCTGGAAGATGTCAATTGGCTCCACCACAGGCATGCTTGTGTTCCTATCCTGACAGCTATCATACCAACAGCTTTGTACAGGAGCAATCAGGCATGTTCTGTTGCAGTATTGCCAACCGCTGGTACGATCTTGGATGGATTCTTGTGTGCTTTGCTGGAGACCTGTGATTGCAGCCCTGCATGGAAGAATTCAGTAGGCTTCTATGTTTGGCTGAATTCACTGCTTGCCGAACACGGGTTTGCTGCTGTATTGGACAATACTCTGCTCTGAAAGCAAACAAGCATCTGTTTCCTGCAGCAGTGCTCTGAACAGACATCCTCTCTTATGCTTTCTGCAGGGAGTTCTCTGCACTGGAGGAGAGCCGGCAACTCTGGATAGCAATGATCAAGGCTTGTCGGGTGAGGGGCCCAGCAGGAGAGCCAGGCCTGTACATGTGTGCCAGAAACCTTGCTGTCACCCTCAGATGCATTGCTGACGGCAAAATCCGGCAGCAAAAACACAGGGAAGCTGAGGCCTTGTACAGGGAGGCTCTGCTGGTCAGCTCATTTGCCTGCTTCTGCATCTGTCTGTTTGCCATTTGTTTGTTTGCATAAATTGGATACCAACAAAGAGGGAAACAAATTTAGGCATTTTCGAGAAGTGATTCAGGCCTCTGCATTCTTTGGTGCTTTGCTGGAAGTGTCTTGTGTTAACATGCACAGTGTTCAGGGGACTGTGAGACACCTGTGCTAGAATGTGATTTGCTGCAAAACCTGTCTGTGAGCTCCTTGCATCATAGCTGTATAGCCATTGTGGAGCCTGCTGTATGGGGCTTGCATAGCAGCAAGCGCGCATACCTGCAGCATATAGTCCCTGCCTGCAGCATGTAGTCCAATGTCCACAGAGAAACAACAAGCCATTAATGAGTTGGTGATGTGGTGCAGTATGTTGACGAACTTGGGCATGAGATGGATACTACAGATTCTTCTGAACTGATGGAGGACACACTGGGATTGCTGCGCGCCCTGGCAAACATGTGCCAAATGCATCCTGCTGTAACGCAGCTTGGTGGAGAAGAGTGGCACGACAAAGCTGCAGTCTATAGGCAGCATGTCATTGCAGTGATGAAGCGCATGGGGCACTCTGTGCCAGCCAAATGTGCTGTTTGTCACAAGGCCTTGAATGCTGACAAGGCAACACACTCGATGAGCCCTATGTCAGCTTCAATAGTGCAAGAGTGTGGGCATATTGTGCATATGATGTGTCTGCTGAGTTGGCAAGGCAAGCCAGGACAGCAGTGTCCCACCTGTGCTATGCGCAGCAAGAGGGAAAATGGAGATTTAATGTAATTTTTGTTTCACGCCAAGTTGCGCTTGCAGAGTAGGAGACGCTGTATTGAGCCATTCTGCAGCCTTCAAGACCATGTCAATGCCGTAAGTCTGTATTGGTGATAGTTGCTATATTGAGTGAAAACATTGTACCAGACGCCACACAGGCGCATGTTTGCTTGCAAGTCCAGCATAGGCTGTTATTGTAACTTAGGGAATCGACCCACAAGTTTGCTACACTTGCCAGTGTCTTGCAGCTAAAGCCACCCTGCCTGCTAGCACATAATGCTTCAAGGTGACGCAAGGCACAGAGTCACGTGTATCTACAAGTGTTGACAGCACTCAAGCCGCTGAGCACCGCAGCCAAGCTCTTGCATAGGTGGGGACAAAGCTGCACACTGTTTACTCTGGTATCGACTTCAACCATCTACGCTATCATGTAATATACTCTTGCCTGACTGAAACAAGGCTCACCCTTCATGGTGGTTGCCTGTTAATGCCACTGGATCACATTGCATGAAATGCCTAACATCACACTGCCTAAGTCTTGTACGCGAGTCCACTCTGAATGGCTCCGAAGGGCCAGGTGCCATCTGCTAAGTTCTGCCACCAACATTGACCAAGACCACCCATTTTCCTATGCCTGTCTCACAGCTGCCGGGCGGGGTCTTTGCTTTCGGCGTGCACTCTGAATGGCTCTGAAGGGCCAGGTGCCATCTGCTAAGTTCTGCCACCAACATTGACCAAGACCACCCATTTTCCTATGCCTGTCTCACAGCTGCCGGGCGGGGTCTTTGCTTTCGGCGTGCTTTCACTGTAACAGGGACTGGCGCCTTCACGATATACCTTTCGCGCCACAGCCGGTCTCGACGGGGGTGAAAATGGTTCACTTGCTGTGCTGCCTCGCTAGGCGAGCCACAAAATTCTGAGCTGCGAGACCAAACCGGAGCGCGGAACTGATCTTGTTTTGGCATCGTCATTACTGCGTGCAGACCTGAGGTTGAGGTCATTGACACTCTATGCTGTGCCCTTGCCCCAGGACACTCTTGTCCTGGCTTGCCTTGCCAGTTCATCAGACACATGATGTGCAGGAAATGCCCACATTCCTGCACTATCAAAGCTGACCAAGGGGTCATTCTGTCTGTTGCCCTGTCAGCATTGAGAGATTTGTGACAAAGACCACATTTAGACGGTACAGAGCGCCCCAAGCGCTTCAGCACTGCAATGACATGCTGTCTGTAGACTGCAGCTTTGTCATGCCACTCTTGGCCACCATGCTCCCCCGAAGCAGGATGCACTTGGCACATGTTTGCCAGGCTGCGTAGCAATGCCAGCTTGTCCTCCAGCACCTCCAGCACCTCTGGGCCACGCCAAACTTCATCAAGATAACCCCCAACTTCATCAAGATACTGCATGAGAACATGAACTGCACAAGATCATGAACTGCATGAGAACATGAACTGCATGAGAACAACAACTGTATGAGAACATCGACTGCACGAAAACATCAACTGCATGAGAACATCAGCTCATCGTCAGCTTGTTGTTCTGTGTGCACGCTGCTGCAGGCAGGGACAATACGCTGCAGGCATGCGCACTTGTTACTATGCAAGCACCATGCGGCAGGTCCTGGCAAACATAACGATGCAAGGAGCCCACACACTGGTTTTCTCGGAAATCATGATCTACTACATGTGCCACTCAGTCTCTCCTGAATACTGTGCATGCTGACAGGAGGTGGATGCTCCCAGCAGAGCACCACCAAATCTAACAAGTGTTTAGCTGCTGCAAACGCCTCAATTGTTGCCCCCTCTTATAGTGTTTCCCCCCCCTTAAATAAGGGAAAATGAGAGGGAAAATGAAAGATGGAAAGGTGAAGAATAAAACAAAAGAATGGGGAAAAAATGGCAAAAGGTACAGAAGCAGCAGCAGGCAAACAAGATTACCAGCAGAGCCTCTCTGCACAAAATTTCAGCTTCCCCACACTTTGACTGCTGGACTTTGCCCTCAGCTATGCTGCTGAGAGTGATGGCAAGGCTCCTCGCACACATGTACAGACCAGGCTCCCCTGCTGGGCCCCTCACTCGACAAGCCTTCGTCATTGCTATCCAGAGCTGCCGGCTCTCCTCCAGTGCAGAGAACTCCCTGCAGAAAGTATGAGAGAGCATGTCTGATCTAAGAGCACTGCTGCAAGAAACACATGCTTGCTTGCTTCCAGAGCAGAGTGTTGGCAATAGTAGGCTAGTATGTGGCTAGCAATCAGTTCAGCCAAATATAGAGGCATACCGAACTCTTCCCTACAAGGCTGCAGTAACAGCTATCTGGCATGAGGCACAACAATCCATTCAAAACTGCACCGACGATAGGCAGTAATGCGACAGAACAGGCCTGCTTGCTCCTATACAAAGCTGTTGACAAGACCAGCGGCAAGCTGCCACCATGTGAACAGCAACATGCCTGTGGTGAAGCTAATCAGCATCTTCCAGCAGACAGCAGCCACATGCAGTCACCATATGCAATCCAAAGGCACAAGCCATGCATTGTTGTGGCAGCACAGCCCTTGGTGAAACCGCAACAGGAGACTAATCACAAGCCAAGCCCAAGCACATGGGCCATGTTTGAGGGCTCAGCAGTGCACCCAAACTGTTTAGCCACACCCCCCATGCACTTGGTAGTCATAGCTTCAAGCATGATGTCATGGTGCTTCCTGGCCAGTCCCAGAGCCTCATCCCAGCACTGCACATTCCTGCTGGAGGTCCCCGCCCCTCCCATCTCCCGACAGCTCGTCACCAAAACTGTGCAGAAGAAGAATAATATTAATAATGACAATAATAATAATAACAATAATAATAATAGTAACAATAATGATATGATGAGCTTGGTACGTGCGGGAGGTGTGCAGAAGAAGCTGAAGATTACAAGCTGACAAACACAGAGATCATGTCATGTTCAGAGCCAAAACGATCAGACTGTGATGTACGGCAAGCCACTTGTTCCGTATTCAGGCCACCATATCAGCTGCTATTCAGCCCCAGCAGTGGCAGTGGCAGTACATGCATCAGGCTACAGCATGCATGTACAAAGTGTACGATCGTGGTGAAGATGTTCATCATGCAGCCGCATTGTTGACCGCAACATAGGCAGTGTCATCTGCAGGTGATCCCAAGCCTGCAGTTGGGGCATGCAGATTATGTTGGCATGAGTTGTCAATACAAGGTAGTCACAGGTGAATTAGGTTTCAACATGGGCATGAACTGTCAAGTGAAGCTCTCATCATGGAACTCGATTTTGCTGCAGCACACCTGTAGAATTGAGCCTTGCATTGTCATGAGCAACATGTCAGTGTGACTGCACACGTTGCAGAGGCTGTTTCAGCATCTACACCTTTGTATGCATGTGTGTATATGTGTGTTTGAAGACTTAAGCATGGGCCTGAACTGTCAATTGGAGCTGTCGTAATGGAAGTATGTTTTGCTGAAGCACACCTCTAAAATCAAGCCCTCTGCCAGCTTCCGTTCAGCCAAGAACAGAGAAGCGTATGCAGCACGGTACTTGCTTGTTGTGTCCTCAGGTTTGTTTGCTGACCCGGCTTCCGTCAAACGTGCTGCCAAAGCTAATTTCTCAGAGGGTAGAGACTGCACAGGCAGATCAAGGGTCAAGCTGTCATCTTCTGCATCAGTGTGTCTAGAGGTGCTATGATCAGCAGTGCTGGAATGCATGACGACCCTAGACCAACAATCGTTGTCATAGCATGGATGCTTTCCATGGTTGGCACAGCAGTGTTCTCAGTCCTGCTGCATTTAGTCTGCCCATATGTGAAGAGGTTTTGTGAACTTGCGCAGTAGCTCCACCATAATGGTAAGCACATTGACTATGCTGAAACCCAATGATGCAAAAATTGGCACTCCAGGTCACCTGGACACTGTTCGTCAGCTGGTACGTCTCAGGGGTTCGACAGAAGTGCTTGTGCACTGGGAAGGCAGCTCTTTGACAATCTCTATCACAGAAGTAGATCTGAAACACAGGCTGGGCGGCAGCTGTTATGGCACGGCACTGCATGTGATGTATAAACAGGGCATCTGGTCCCCTAAGGCACTATGTTATATGTGCATGCAAGGCATAATGACTATAAGCAAGCGCATGTGTATTGATCCATCATGCTGGGTGCATGACAACAAGGCCCTTGCTGTTAACATATTTTCCAATTCTCAAAGCGTAGCGTCTGTTGGTTCCTGCATATCACACATTACCTGCATGCAGTCTGTCCCTTATCATATCATGCCAAATGTGCTCTTCAGCTTCTGCAAAAGGACAGCATGCAGGTCATCCCTGGGCAGCCTGATGTAATACTTGGCGTTGCACAAAATTGATGCCGAAAGGCGTACTTTTTTTTGAATTTTTTAATTTCTTTCATGCAGGTCATCTTAGCCATGCCGGACCGGCAAGAATCCTTCGATTTCCTTGAGACAGCATCTAAGCATGGTTTCGTTTGGCGGTGCTTGCGCCAAGTGCAGAAGCCAGATCTCCTCACACCTGTATCAATCTATCAGCTGGTACTGGGATCCAGCCCATCCCAAGATGTCCTCAAGCTCCAAACAAGTCCTTGTCCATCATCAGTGTCAGTCTCTGAGACTGATGGACCGGTCTCTGCAGCTGCTGCATTGGCTTCTGAGGCAAATCACCATGATGCTGGCTTCATAGTAGCTTCACACCCATCCCCATTGTCGAACGCTGGGGCTGATGAAGGGGCTTCTGGGATTTTTACATCCATTATTGCAGCATGCAGTCCTGGGACAAGATCTTCCCCAGGCCAGCTTCCAGTCCAGTCTGGCACTGGCTCATCCCTAGCATCTGGTGCTAGCCCTGGGACTGTCCGGTCCCCACAGTCCATGCTTGGGGATGGTAACCCTGCAGCATTTCCACCCTCAGGACAGAAGTCACCCAATGTTTTGCTAGTATTGGACTTTGACTGGAGCATGATAGAGGAGAACAGTGACACCTTTGTTGTGCGCGAGCTGGGTGGCTGGGAGTCTTTCCAGAGGTGACATCATGTCATCCCTGCATCTTGTCATGTCAAAAGGCTATCGTGTCAATTGCATGAGTGCAACAAACTCAGTCATTCTTCCGAAAAGTACAGATGCGGTCTTGGCTGATGTATGTATCAGTCAACAGTGTGTGGTTGATAGTGTCTGCTACACAACACATCTACCAAGTGGAGAGGACAGCATGTTGTATGCTCAAGATCAACATCTGAGTTGCATTGCAACTGAACTTTGCTTTGTCTACATGCTTCGCTACAGACTGCATGCATTCTGTGCTTGAGCCAGAGGCCCACTCAATTTGCTGCAACATAGGAAATGCTGTGCCGCTCTGCACTTTGTGAGCCAGGAGGTAGTGCTACATGTGAGCCACAACCCTGCCTCCATCAAGCTTGACACTCACTTCCTCCCTCACAAAGTGCAGAGGCTCGCACCCATTCCCTACATTGCAAACAATCTGAATGATCCCAGGCTCAAGCACAGGAAGGATGCCAATGGCCAGTTTGGCAACAAGGACATTTTTCCCAATCTATTTCTTGACAACAGGTTTTGTCCTTGAACAATTATCTTTTTCTGCATAAAAACCTGTGGCTGTGCTGGCTGTGATCAGACTGAAGGCACAAGGGCTGCCGTGGACTGAGCTGATGGATGCAGCAATGGTGGCAGTGCACAGCCAGCAAGGCAGAACAGCTGCAGACATCAGGGCTGCTTGTGTCAGGGCTCCAATGGACCACAGAATGCATGAGGTATGCCCTGTTATGCACATACATACGGTGTTTTGCGCAGCGTCATCGGCAGCCTAGCAGCGCAATCTCAAGTTTGTGTGTTGGTGCAACAGTGTGGTCCTGACAACCCTGTCAGTGTCGGGTGCATGTCGCATGACTTGTGGTGCATGACTTGACAGCTTGTTGCTTATGTAATTCATACCACACAGTAAATGACACAACATATGACAGGCATGCTCAACATACATAATGTAGAGAGAACAAACAGCATGCTGCAATGTGACACGTATTGACATGCAGTTGTAACATTTTGATGTTACATGGTGTTATAAAGTGAAACCTGTCATGCTCCTGGAATATCAGGCTTGTATTGCTCTGCATGATGCCTGCAGGTTCTGCAAGAAGCATCTGGTAGCAGCAATGTACACATGGCCATTGTCAGTGATGCCAACACAGTCTTCATTGACTACATACTGCAAGCTCAAGGCTTACAGGTGCAGCATGACACTCAAGTCATATCTGTTCTCTGAGGTGTTGCAGCCAGCAGACTCAGTGATAGCCCAAGCATGTTTGCATTGTCTTGCTGCCTTACACCGAGACCCTCACTGGCATTGATGCAGAGCGCAACCCATCATGTCCTCATTCTAAATACACCACTCTAGTTGCATGCCGAATGTATCTGATCTGCACTATCTCGATTTGGTGCATGAGTTTGTTGGTCATGTAACGCAAATATTTTGTTATGCACCAACCAGCAGGCAGGGCCGTTGCTAATACAGCCACATCATACTCTCCGTTGATATCATTGCTGCTTGTGCTGATGCAAGTGCAATCACGCTCCTGTAGGATTGCTTCAAGGACATCATCACCAATCCAGCCAAGTTTGAACATGGGGCCTTGAGGATCAGCCCCTACCATGAACAGCCACATGGGTGCACAGCTTGCCCTCCCAATCTATGCAAAGGCTTGGTGAGTATTGTCATCATGATGCTTTTGCTAGGCAGCTTTTGACTTGGTCCTCTTTCAGGTCCACACAGCGGGACTATAGTCTGGTGTTGCCTGCACAAACATTCATGCAGTGTCAGTCGCATCAGGGTCTGCCTGCTGCCATCCTGGTTTCTTGCAGCAGTCCCCCACCAGTGGAATTTGGCAGTCTACATCAGGC
>JAABUK010012832.1_pt1 | contig 10592 bp, 13 predicted proteins | sample 5559141 | NCBI WGS metagenome assembly JAABUK01 (sample SAMN10711869, study PRJNA513367) | rock metagenome | isolation source: Antarctica rocks | place: Antarctica: Victoria Land, Pudding Butte nord | collected 2016-01-03
CAATGCACGAGACAAGTTGTGAAACCACAGACTTATTTTTCACACGTGCAACACCGCAACTATTATCAAGTCGCTTGTACAAAGCTGTCTTGGTTCACTGACCTATCGCAGGCGTTACATGCAGGTGTGCCCATACTCGCGATATTACCGTAACGCTCGTATGCCTTGGCACCGGCCAGAGGCCTATTGCATCATGTATGCAGAAGACCCAAGATGACCTGATGATCTTCGAACAAAATCAGGCAGCGAGAGGATTCTATGATGGGTGTTTATGCACACCGAATTCCAGGAATCTATCACAGATGTGTGCCAGGAAGAGACAACAAGCAATCGCGAGGTAGGTAAAACCAAAGGTGGGTCTTGCTTTTGCCTTCGTGAATGATCAAGGATGCAAGTAGCACGCGGCAGGTTGTTATGACCATGGAACGTTCTATGGTTGTGATAACACACACGAATGGATTGGAATGAAACGGAGCGTGTGTACATCTATGTAGGATAAGCATGCACGCCATGCATCCATATGGACAGGAGCAATTGCTACATGAGTATGCCCGTATGACAGCGATTGACATGCTTGGAAAAAAGTATGAGATGCATATATGTGACACTGCTGGCTGTTGGTACACAAACAGTGACAACATAGCCTTGGTCTCAGAATGTGTAGCTTTCTGTAGTGACCATTGTTAAGGCTGCATCAGACTGCTCAATCAACGGTATCTTTGACTGTTGTAAGTGACCTAGCGCTAGCAGCATGTCTACCTGCCCGTTGCACGTGCCTTTGCTCATTCAGCAATGTACGAAAGAGCTTGTACGAAACAATTGATTAAAATGCACTTGCGGCGAGCGTACTACGGCCCGCGAGTGAGGTTGAGGATTCTGAAGTAGTGAATGTGCAGCAGGAGTGTCAAGACTCTCGGAAGATGTTGTTGATCTTGTGACCGCTGCGCGCAACACCCCAGCCAGCCTCATCTTCCGGCAGCAGTTTTTATAGCCAAAGAACTCTCGCTCGAATTGCTTGTTCCAACCTTGTTCCGCTTGTCAGAACATACTAGACCTTTAGATCTTGACAGGCTTTTATTGGAAATGAGCGGGCGACAGAGGACCTTCAAGGAGGAGCACCCACTTGGTGAGTTTTTGATGATTTGCTTCGTTGTCAGAGCATGTCAGAGCAAACAAAATTGGGCTGGGCAGACAGATATCAACGACGAATTGTGTACAGAAAAGCGCCAGGCGGAAGCCCAAAGAATTCGTGATAAATATCCTGACAGAATTCCGGTGAGTGCCATCTCAGTCTGAGCAAGGTTTCAAGGCGCAGCAGGACCGTCACCTAGTCTCTGGCACGCAGGTTATTGTGGAAAAGGCTGAGCGAAGTGAGATCCCTGACATCGACAAGAAAAAGTGAGACCGGTTCTTGCTACTTATCCCTGTGTGCTCATTCATACCCACTGCAAGCAGCCAAGTGATGTTCATTCTGCAGGTATCTGGTTCCAGGAGACTTGACAGTAGGACAATTTGTGTATGTTATCCGCAAAAGGATCAAAGTCAGCCCTGAGAAAGCCATTTTCATGTTTGTCAAGAACGTGCTGCCTCCCACAGGTAAGCACATTCACAGTTGTCACATCTTTGGCAACACTCTGTAGTGTTGGCATCGCAGAGTATTCCAGACCTAACGAGATTGTGTTGTGCGCAGCTGCACTGATGTCAGAGGTGTATGAAGACCACAAAGACGAGGATGGCTTCTTGTACATCACCTACAGTGGGGAGAACACTTTTGGGTAGAAAGCACTGGAAGTTTTAGTTGAGCCTTGGCCTGAAGGCCTAGATTGTCACAATGCGCTGTAGCAATAGCAGGGAGCAGTTGTGCATCCTTTGTACAGTAGTACAGCAGGGTTGCCCAGTCGTTAGTCATATTTGGACCCCTATGTGTAGCCTTTTGTTGGGCGGCTGACGGAGCTTGCTGCTAGTCACATATTCCTTGCATTGGGTCTCCCTGATACTACATACATTGTACTTCACGGTAAAGTCTTCATGTATCCAATTCAGACTTCAGCAAAACTTGTTTTTCATGCAATGCTGCAGTATGTAAATTATTGCGTCTGTATGTTGACTGCAGACTCCGTGCTGTAATACAATTCAAGCGCGCAATGTAGTGATACTCCCGCTATCACGCAGTAGGCCCTTGACATGTCCTTCTGTCAGCTTGATGCTACTTTTGAGTAATGTATACAAACCTTTAAGGCAATCTATCAATGAAACCTTCAAGGCAATTCTGAGGGCACAGCCAGCGCTGTACTAGATAAGAGGTAGCGCGCAATTTATCACGCTTCACTGCTACAGCAAACACGCCGCAGCAAGTGCGCATGCGGAGCTGCATCACACAACTGAGCACCTGGATACATAAAACTCTCGATCCATGCCTCAAACACCTGATTTAGAATCTGTGAACTTTGAAGCTTTGTACCAAGCTGCGACAGGTTGATTTCGATCGCCAATTCCTTCCGGTGCCAGCGCGCTGCTCGACACTAGCTACAAATTCTGTCAAATTGTGTGAGGTCGCCCCTTTCACTGAGTTTTGCAGCGTACTGTAGCTGCCACACGAGGACTTCCGGGACCAAGAGCATCTGAGTGTGCTTGAGAGTCCCTCCACCAGTGCAGTTGGCTGCTGCTGGATCTAGCCTGGCGCAATGGTGAGCTTAAGTTCATGTGTCTGCCTGAGGTTGCATCGTTAGGACCACGCAAGACCTCTGTTCTGCCCAGCGCAGTCCGATGTAGAGTCCACTTTGCAGCGCATTAGCTCCCACAAGGTGAGTCTACGCAAACATGATGCAAAGGGCAGGCAAAGGTTTTGGGAAAGAGAACAGCATCTGGAACGTGCATGCAGGGTGTACTGGGATGCATAGTTGTTAACAAGGATGGTGTGATACTTAAAACCACCTGTGAGGTATTTGTCTTGCACAAAGGCACTAGCTAAAAGCCATTCCAATGAGGACCATAACTGTGAAATACAAGTGCAGCCAGAAATCGCTGAGCTTCACTCACACTTGATACCACAGCTGGCAGGTTTGGCCAGAAATATGGTGCGTGACCTTGATCCTCAGGTGAGACATCGATACAATGACATTGATGCAGCTCAAGTCTGACTTTTAGCGAGGTGCTGCCGCTGCCATCAGCAGCCTGATCATGTGTGGTTAATACTGACACTTGGCTGTGGCTGCAGAATGATTTGGAGTTTCTGCGCATCCGCTCCATGAAGCAGGAGATTATGGTTGCCCCACGTAAGCAATGATGCCATTTAGCAGTCCATTTGCAGGTTAAAAAGTCTGTGTATTTATTTCACTTCACCATGCAGATGCAGAATTTGTGTTGATCGTCATCCAAGAGCTCAAGTCAGAGGCATGACCATTTATTTCATATTCACCAATCAGTTCGACACGGCAGAAATTGTCAAGGCTGCAGCAGTGACAGCATTGGTTCCCAACACTGGACTTGTGCTTCTAGCCAGAATGTCAAAATAGCACTGAAGTCCTCACATGATGCCAGGGCTGGAAACCACAGTCTAGATTGGGCCACAGGTGGCTAAAGCCTCTACCACAACTCAATGCAAAGGCATGAAGCATTTGTGCACCGCTCAACAATCCACTTTCATGTCAATCTTCTAGCTCTTGTTTTGAATCCAGAGTCTCTGTGGTGAAGTTGTGATTTGTGTAAATACATGTGTCTGCTGCAATGGTCATTGCCTTCTTGGCAACCTCTACTGCAGTGAGCTCTGGTATGTCTATCAATGCTCTTGAAGCTGCCAATGCATATGAGCCTCCCGAACCAATAGCTGCAGCATAACAGCACCCGTCAAGAACTCATCAAGCCCTCTCAGGTGTGGCTGCTGCAGGAGCAATGTAAGCAATGCTGTTGACATACCAATGATGCCATCATGAGGCTCTAGCACATCACCATTGCCTGTGATGGTAAGGCTTTGCTTGTCATCTGCCACAACCATCACAGCCTGAAGAAATCAGTATGGTCAGATTTAATACAATTGAATGGCATTGCTGTCTTCTGCACAGTTCAGAAATAAAACTTACATCCAGCTTTCGCAAGTACTTGTCTGTCCGCCAAAGTTTTGCAAGTTCAACTGCAGCACGTGTCAGCTGCCCTACAAGATTGCGAAAATTTGTCAGAGTGTGATGCATGTCAAGGTCTGCCATGTCGCAGCAAAAGAACAGCATCCCAAAAAGGTCAAGAAACTGGTTGACCTGGATGTTGTTCCAGCTGCATTTCCAGCCTCTCAAATAAGGTGAAAGCATCCGCAGTAGCACCTGCAGCACATGAGTGTTTACATGTTATGTAAATTTCACAAGGATACCTGGGTGGCATCCAAAACTTATCAACGAATTGTGTAGCACACCTGCAAACCCTCCAATGACAGAATCATTCAATTTTCGGACTTTCTTGACATTAGGTTTCACAATCTCATTGCCCCGAGTGACTTGTCCATCAGCCATGATGACCACCTATGTGGAGAATATCGAATCGCAGCAGGGATACATCTTTTCAATTATGAGATACTGCATTTGCATCACCTTGTCAAGTTTGCGGACACACAATACAGTGGTTCCTCTTTGTTCTGTGGTGAAATTTCTGAGACTCAACAAGCTGGTGATGTTTTGGTAAGAAGTGCCAACAGTGCCTGCAGATTGCTGAGCAGATGCTGCAAGAGCTGAGCTCCAGTCGACTGCACATACAAAAGATAGCATCAATGTTTGCCAGCTTGCGAAGTTGCTAACTCCGGCAGCTTTTGACTGACCCTTCGAGCACCCCCTCAACGCCTTAGAGCCGTTCCGCAAAGATGACAACATGCCCCCGTTTAAAGTTTGCTCAGCACCGACTGTTCGTGACTCGTAAACAATGCAAAGTCTGCGCTGTTTTGCTATCGTGTAGCCAACTTCCAGCAAAGAAACAGATGCGATGAAAATGCTGGCTTGCTCATTGCACTGCAAGGGCATGCTTGGCCCGACCCTGTCCACAGCGTTGACTTCGAAGTCGGAGAGTCAAACTGCATGTCTAACACAGCAATGCCTGGAAGAACATATTTGCGTTTTCGCTGAGCAGCGCACTGTGAGGTACATTGCCACAAGCAATCCACTGGTCGACAGCTGTCGTGCTCCGGTCAGTCACCGGACTGCCTTGTGCACGCATGCACCATCGAGACTTATTATTGAAAGCGTTGAAGTATCCCAAACCCATCAAGAATCTTATTGAAGACGATGTGAACTTTGCATCACTTATAGTGTGGCTCGAGAACACAAAGGTAGAGCGTCACATGATGCTCGTTATTGAGTGACAGCATGCATAAGGTCACAGCATGCACAGCCTCATCCCGGCTTCAGAGATGGGGCCTTTGTGCAGGTGCGTCAATACAGCATCGAAGATCGCAAAGCTTTATCTGACATCAGTAACCCCTCCTGGGATGGGATTTTCCGGAAGGTCAGATACCATCGAGTCTTTGCTTGGTGTCATGAACCAGTCAGCCCTGAAGTGTTGTCAATTTCCAGTGTAGTATGTGGAAGATGTGCAATGTCCCATAGCTCTTGAGGCTAGCTCAAAAGCTGCAGTTCTGGACTGGTTGCTGAGCTACGCCATCAGCTTGGAGTATCAGGACCAAGGTGAGTTCATTGAGCACTTAACTGCAAGCAAACACTGCTGATTTGATCTTCACAATTGCAGCTGACAATTTCAACACAGCTGCAACATCACAGAACAGACAGAAGCCTGCTCTCTCAAAACCCCAGCAAGAACAGCATGTCTACACAGACAGTAAGGCCACCGTGCTCTTTTGCTACTTACCATTTTGCTTGTGAGCTTTCTGAGGTGTAGCTGTGTTTCCTCACAGTTGATGACCCACAAACTTCAGAAGCCATTGAGCACCTGCTCAAGCAGCTGCAGCTGGTGGATACAGATGCACCAATGGAGTCATTGCAGGCAAGTATGCACAACAGTTTGCAAGTGCTGCATGAAGACTTGTATTTGTTGTCATGGTGCTCAAGTATTCTGCAATCCTTCAATCTTGCATTGCAGCCTTGAGTGCTCTGGGGCCACTGCAATCAGATGTGCTGTCCTAAATATGTTTTGACACTTGCAGGCAGCCAGAAACATGGTATCTGACCAGTTGCTACCCGCCCTGGAGGACTCACAGCTCAGCAAAGCAGCTAGAGAAGCTGCAACACAGCTGTCCCACCTAGATGTTGACAAATTTCCTCTTGGCTTCACTACAGGAGGTGCGTGTGATATGCATATTGCTGCAGATCACTCATACATGGTTGCTGGCCTCTGTGATGCTCGCTTAGGTGCCTGAGTGACATCAGTTGGCTTTGCTTGATTCTAGGCAAGACATATACCTTTCTGGCATGTCGCAGATAAGAAAACAGATGTAGCGGCCACAATCCTGCGCATGTTCTACATCAAAGACCTTCGAGGTCTTCAGACAATCATTGATGAGACCCTTGTCAATGTCCAGGTGAGATGCAGCAGCTATGCCACATGGTGCAATGTTGAAGTCTACTTTCACTCTCAAGCTGTCAATCATACATGTCATGTATTCGCTGCAGAACTATACAGCAAACCCAAAGACAGATGCTGCTCTAGGTCGCATTGGTCGATGACCTTGAAGGACCCCTTTCTCTGTCCCTTTGTTCTTGGCAATCAGCAAAAAAACTCGTACTGGTGTGGGCCCTCAGACCGAACAAAAGTCTCCCCTATTGTCTTGGCAATGAAACAAAGCAATGAACACATTGATATGCCTGCCTTCAACACTGATATATTGCTAAACAGCAGCTACAACTAACCATGGTAGGCAGCTTAACGTATGTGGTGCAACCCAAGGAGGTCACGTGTGGTAGCCTTGACTTGCGTGAGCATGTCATGCTCTTGAGTGCTGAAAGTCACCAAGTGCACTGTCGAGGTACCACAACAAATGCTCCATACAAGTTGATTTTTGTTGCCCTCCTGCCAATGGTTTGAACAGACAAAAAAGAGGGAAGAGAAGGGATGGTCAAGGTAATCAACTCATCAGCTGTGAGCTACATTCACTCATCATCATCATCACTGCCAAAAACCTCAGCCATATTGACATCACCACTACCAGACACAGGTTCTGGCTGCCCAGCATCAGGGTCCCCATCTGCTGCAATATCCTCTGCCTCTTCATCAGAGTCAAAGACAGCAGCTTTTCTGCTCTTCCGGGCTGGAGCTGCCTCGGTGTCATCATCAATGTTGTCAAGAGCATCTGCTGGAGCACTACTGGATGGCGCTGTGTCATCAGCTTCTGCAGCAGCAAATGGGCAACATTAGATACAACACAACATGAGTGTTGCCATGACACAAGCATTTTATAGCACGCAAGGATCATCAACTAACATAACACACAGGTCACACTGCATACAAAGTTTACCCATCAATGTCCAGCACGTTTGTCTGTCTGACTGCTGATTGGTGATCACACCACATGTTACACAACACACAGCAAAGATGAAGATGGGCACTGAATCCAGCACAGGCTTGTCTCAACATGATCCACATTGATCTGACTGACCTAGCTCTCTTTGTCTCTTCTTAAGCCGGGGCGTGCTTTTAGTACCCCTCTCCCTACTTTTGCTCCTCGACCTTGATTGTTTCTGCTTCATCTTGCCGCCTTTCACGGCTCCAGCTGCTGCCAGCTCGGCGTCCTCTCCACGGGATTGCTGTGAACCCGCTGGGGGTGCATCTGCCTGATTGTCATCAGTGTCATAGCCAGATGCCTCACCAGCCCCTGCTTCTTCCTCATCACTTTCTAGGCCAGTGGCAGCCAGCTTGCGGCGAGCATCCTCATCATACTCAGGCTCGGGTTCATCATCTGAATGGGTGCCAAATTTCAGCAACACAAAACTTACTGGTGCAAGGGTAAGCTAAACCCTGCAGACCTGCTCAATTTACAGCAGCTACAACCTGCTCAAGCTATAGCAGCTACAAAGGCCAGCAACAAAAGGCTACATTGCACAATCAATGAACTGAATCAGTATTGCGCCAAAGGTACAGCTGACAACGTATACAGCAATGCTGTGGCAAAGCCTAGCAGCAGCAGCGCTGTCAGTAGTGAGACAACGTTGCTGTTATTGGGGGTTGAGAGTTCCAGCAAACAGGCAAATGCAGGCACAGATTTTAGAAGGCTGACCTGATTTGCCCTGCTCGTACTCGCCATCATCCTGTTCATTGTTCAGGAAAGCCTCATCCTCAGCCTGGTCCTTCTGCTTCTTTTTCCTTCGCTTGTCCACCTTTGTGGCGTCCCCCTGCTGTGCAGCCTGCAAGCCAGTAACTTCATGTTCAGGGCTGTCACTCTTGTAAGCAAAAGTCTGCTATGTTTTCAGGAGGGCAGCGGTTGTCTGTTGTTTTCCTGGCAATCTTTTCACTTGTGAGCCCAACAGGGTGTCAAATGCCAGCACTTCTAAAGCTCAAAAGGGCTACAAGCTCATCATCCTGCAGGCTGTTACCAGAGCTATCATGTTTACGGCCGCAGCTGCGAAAACATCTGCACAGCTAGCGTGTACTATGCAGGGCCAGGAAAGGTTATGAATGACCTGCACAGCCTGCAAACAAACTGCTGCTGTCAGGCATGCAAACTGAGCTGCTGCCAGTGAATGACTCTTTGAGGTCGTGGCCAGAGGGTAGCCACAAACAACAACGATCAACAGTGTACTGCTTGTGCAAGCAAAAGCTGCATGGTTTTGGTACCTCCTTGAGCTGCTGGTCCTCCTTCCAGGCAGCTTGAAGGCGATCCAAGCGCTCCTTGTTGGCTCTGAGCAGGGCCTCTTTGGCTTCCCGCTTCATGCGCTCCTCCTCTGCTTTGCGCACTGATTCAGCCTGCACCAAAGCAAAGCACCCACTGTCAGCACTGCAGGGCTCACGTGCCAACAATGGTGACGCACAAATGAGCCTGCCGTACTTGACAGCAGACACAGGGTGGGGTGTAGTGTCTGCATTTCTGGGGGCAAAATAAAAGGAGCATGCAGCATGTGGAACAACATGTGCATATGTCCGAAGCCAATCATACTGGACCTGTTCCATCAGATGACAGGCGCGTGTGAGTCACTATCGAAACGAATTCCTCAGACTCTGAAAAGACACGAGACAAGGATAAGGGTGGCCTAGGTGCATGGGCGTTCTGGTCCAGCAGCAGCAGCTATACAATCAGAGCAGGCAATGTACAGTAGGGAGGCAAGGAGACAGAGGCAGACCTCCTTTTTGGCTCGCTGAGCCTCAAGGGCTTTCATCTGGCCTTGCCGCTTGATCTCCAGCACCTGGGCCTCACGCTGTGCACTCTCCAGCTTTTTCTGAACAGTCCACAGAAGTCTGTGAGTGCATAAAGCATGGTCAAAGCTGACTTGGTTTCCATATCAAGCCTTGTACAAGCAATTGCAACAATGACTGCTCTATTGTGGTGCTGCAAGCATTCCTTGTTCATGTGCTACAGCAATGCTTAGCCACTTCAGCCCTTGGTGTATGGTGCCGAATGATTGTCAGGCCATGGAGAAACTGCTTGAGTTGATCTTTTGGGCAGCGTAGAAGCATCAGATGAGAAGCTGAACACAGGTGTGACGAACGTTTGCCAACCACTGTCAGACAATAGCATTCCAAGACGTCCGTCAAGTGTGAGTGTTGCATACCTCTGCTTGGGCAAAGGCTTTCTCGCAGTACTGTTTGTGAGTCTGCAGCTTCTTGATGTCGATGGGGTTGTGGCGGCGGTCCAGGTGCAGGAGGCGAGCGAACAGGGTGTAGGCAGCCTTCAGCTCCTGCAGCGCCCGCTCATACTCTGGCAGCTTGTTGGGATCCCCAGCCGGCCTCTCAGCCTTGAACGTGTTCTCTGAGTCTTTCTGAAAACCCAGTCAGCAAGGATCAGCCGGAAGAGGGTCTTTGGGTGTGACGATTGGTTGGAAACCCTGTGTCACCACGTCTAGAAAGGCTGCACAAAGGGCAGTAGATGTGACTAGTTGTAAACGCGCAAGCCAATTGATGAGCTGCACAGTAGCCTGTGTGCCCGCTGCGTGGCCATTGGCTTGCATGGCACAGACAGTGGCATGTCCATGCCACAGTCTAACAGGTCACGCGCTGACTGCAGAACAAGCTCAATCAAGCCTGCAACAAATTATGCCTGACGTGCAAGCACCTGTCAAAAGACTGCCAAAAGCAACAGGAGTGGTGTGACACCACATGCAAAGCAGTCGCACCTGCATGGTGACAGCAGAGTTGAAGCGCAGCAGGGTCTGTGTCGGCTGCAGGTGGATGGCCTTCAGCAGAACCCGCTTGGCTTGGCTGTTCTTGTTGTCATCATATAGAGCTCTGGCCAGGTACAGCATGATGGTGGAGTTGTTCTTGTAGTGCTTCTGCAGGGTGGTGGTGTACAGCTGGATGGCTGCAGGGATCTGGCGCTGGGCTAGGTACAGGTTGGCCAGGTTTATGGCCACATCCGGCAGGTGCAGCCAGTCAACACACCCACTGGCAGCTTCCTGCACCTGAGGGGCAGCAACGGGCATGCTGTTATGACTCAGCTCTTTTCAACCCTCAGC
>JAABUK010012833.1_pt1 | contig 10592 bp, 14 predicted proteins | sample 5559141 | NCBI WGS metagenome assembly JAABUK01 (sample SAMN10711869, study PRJNA513367) | rock metagenome | isolation source: Antarctica rocks | place: Antarctica: Victoria Land, Pudding Butte nord | collected 2016-01-03
AGGACAACGATGGCTTGAGGTGAGTATCAGAGTTTACTGTTGCCGGGCTTCAGCTAAGATGAGTCTAGTGAAAGGATGATCTTTCCACTGTGGAAGAGCTTGCATTCACTCAACCTAATGTTGCCAAAGGAAGACCGCAAAGCTCTGCTCCTGCGGTTATTCGACGACGATACGCCGCTTGTCAACCTGTCGCAACGACATGCCAACAATGGTACCACGACGGTTGAGGTCAAGATGGAGTCTAGCATTCCGCAAGAAGGAATGGGACAGAGGCACAACAGCAGCTCGGATGAAGAAGGGGGTGGTGGCGTGCCCATTGACGGCATACCCATCCATGATCCTGCAAGGAACCCGGCAGAGGACGTCGCAGCCGAACCAAGTATTTCATAAGGCTGAGATGAGATTCCCAACCTCTCCATAGAAATAAGATGTCGAGGATGGATTCTTGCTGGCCAATGTTGATGCATAAATGGAGACGGCTGGAGCTCCCAGCTGCGGCTCCTTCGCTGCCAAGTCGCCCGTGCCAGCCTCACTGCTTTCCTGGCCCCACTGCCCCGTTGTACAATCACATCACCACCTCCTCTGCGACAACCTCCTTTCCGCCCTTTCCATCAATCTAATCACCCTCTCCTTTCTCTGTCCACCTCTTCATTCCACGCAGCACTTGCTGTCATAGCTTCCTTCTCGTCGCTCGTTTCAGAACTTCAACGGCTCGATTCTTGGGAAACTCCGCTGGGCATTTCAGACAGGCGCCGCCCTCGTACCCACGATAGTCACAACAGCATCGCTTAAGACCAAGACGGCGTGGTCATATCATGGCGCCGATACTTCTACGACGTGCTCCATCAAGTGAACAGATCCGCCAGGTCTCCCGTTCAATATCCACAACCCTCCCATCACTACCAACAACGATACAAGAACGTGACATACCGGAAGATGTCTACGCAGCCATACATCAGAATACGCCTTTCATACCTCGAGCGATACAACACATTTCGAACTTATTACCTCGCGCCTCTACACCATTTCCTGCTTCTCTCTCTCTCCCGAAACGACAAACTCAAATACTCGCCATACCTACCACCTACGCGGGCCTGAACGACGGGCCCGCACCTGCCACAGTTGCCGGTATAGTCATTGGAGCGGTGGGCGGATTCCTCCTCGTCCTCTGGCTCCTCTATACGTGCTTCAATATGGGCGTCTTCCCTGGAGGCCGTCGCGGGGAAGTGGTCGAGGAAGAGATCATCCGACATCGTTCGAGAAGTCCGAGGAGAAGTCGGAGTCGGAGCGAGACGATCGAGATCGCAAAGTCTCGAAGTCCGCCGCGACAGCACCGGGAGAGAATCGTGGTTGAAGAAACCCGACGGGTGAGCAGGCCGCCTGAACCGGAACCGGAAGAAAGTATTGACGATATTGTCGAAGTGATTGAGGAACATAGTCCCAGTCCGCCTCCACAGTCAAGGAGGGCGAGCAGACGAACAAGCGGATTCAGGACCGTTGATCCTGCTGAATTTGGTGGTGGAGGAAGACCAATGCGGAAGGTCCGGTGAGCGGAGTTTGGCATTGGCTACCTTTGTTCAAGGAGGCGCAATGATTTGGCCAGAAGAAATGGCATTTGGATAAAGCACGGCGTTGCAGCGTACTTGAGGCCTGCAGCTCTGTGTCAGGATCTGTGGGCATTGCCCAGATGGAGCGGCATTTTTGGTGTGGATTTATCGAGGGCCGGGAGGAAGCCTATCCTGCAAATTTGGCAGATATATATCTCCGACATATTGTCATCTGAAGCTGGGATGTGTGATAGATCGTTTCACCGTTTTGCAAACAGTTCCGGGTGTCCTTTGTCTCGACTATGTCCCCCCTGCTGAAAACCAGCCAACTTTTGATTTGACTGTGTGAGAAGAGAGCGCCAAGCCCAAGATGCCCCGTTGGGACGGCGCAGACGCTTGATCCTCCAACTCGAGGTTTTGAACTATTAATGAACACGGCGATTCGTATCCCGAACAATCCTGCTTCCTGGTAGGGAGAATGCCAGCAGAGCATCTTGAGCAAGTCCTGGTCGACGACCCAAAGCTCGCCGAGGGCCTCATTGCTTTCGGAGACTTCCTCAAAACAAGCTACTTCTACCCATCCGGCTCACACGAGAAATGCGAAGACCCACGAGCTCCAAACGCATGGGCAATCGTGAGCAAGAAATTCGAACCGTACACCAAGGTCAGTCAATCTCAAACACCACGTCCTCCATGTTCTCCCTGGCCAGAGCGTGTGTCAAGCTGATAGGCAGCATCAACGAAGGACTACAAATACTTCTCGGTGATCCGTGTCACTGAGGCTTCGTCCGCCTACTTTGAGCTGGCGGATGGAGACAGAGCGGCCATTATTCCGATTAGCATCGCTTCGGGCAGTCCGCAAGTCTCGTGGAAGCCGCTCATACCGGGATATGTTACGTATGTGAATCGCGATTTTCAGGTTTCGGCGGCACTGGACTTCGTGCTTGTTACGACTTGATGCGAGAAGGTGTGAAGTTTACGCTGTATTAGCAAGGACTCATGAGATATTGGACGTTAGCTACCTTTTGTAGCATGTTGCTTCAAGGTCCGCCTCGAACTCGGCGTCGCTTAGGGCATTATCCAGGAAATTGAATCTATGGATGACATATCCAAACAAATGGACCAATCCAACCGACTGAAAGTTCGTTCGGAAAGCAGAAGCATACAGTCGACTCGGCGATGGGGATGACAGTGCCAGACCTTGGTAGCGTTGAAGGATGTCAGTCAGCGACAAAGACCACCAGAGGAGGGGACAAGCAAGGCCTTCGGACGCGGTAGCAACAGTCGATTCCAGCATCTGTACAATTATTACGCTTGGTTATGAGCAGTCATGAATATCAATAATAGATAATAGTATGATCGCGGCCCAGGAACATTTCGCACGTGGTTCTGGGCCAGAGATTGACTTCGCGCCTCCTTCGATTGAATCGTATATCTCTCTTGGGATACAGAGTTCGAACGGGCTCCCCTAACACTTGACCGGTCTTGTAACATATGTCTTTCAAACAGGTTTTGGAATGGTGAGTAGATCCCTGGTCAGACAGTTATCTAATAGGGTATCCAGCTATGGACCCTGCATAATCATGGTCCGATAGAGCAATCGCCGAGTCACCATCCACCTGTCCAGAAGATAAAGCAGCCGTTACACAGGACTTCAGAATACTGCTGCCTCGTCCATTGAGCCAATATACACATCCAGACTTTGACCATGGGCGCTGGACAATCGAGGACCCCAGGCAGCATGGTCACGCCGAAGCTGGCTGCTGCGCATTCCAAGAACCTCGATATCGACGACCGGGCGAGCCAGCAGAGGCTGGAGAAAGACTATTACTTTGTAGGAGATGAGAAGTGTGAGTTTGATGATAGTGACAATAAAGGGACTGAGTCAAGTGCCATCGTATTCATGCTGATGGGTCGTGTGGCGTGGTAGCTCCTGGCCACACCCGTGGACCACAGACAATCTCAATCTCTACTGCAGAGGAATGGGAGAAGGAAGTTTTGGCAAATCCCAAGGTAGCCACCATACTTCGTTATCGATTGCATGTACTGACTGTCGATTTCTGTAGAACCGCCTAGCACTCACTGCTGTTAGCAGAAACCAGCTCAACGATGTCGTCTACCAAGCCAGTGCCCTCCAAACCGATAAGCAAATGTTCAATATCAAGATCCCCTTCGAAGGTGCTCCAGTCACAAATCAACGTTCATCCGGACGATGCTGGATCTTCGCGGCCACCAACGTCTTTCGAGTAGCCATAATGAAGAAACACAACCTGTCGAGCTTTGAGCTTAGTCAAGCATACCTATTCTTCTGGGACAAGCTGGAAAAGGCCAATTGGTTTCTCGAACAGATTGTCGACACTGCAGGCGAGCATCTTGACGGAAGACTAGTGCAAGCGCTGCTTAGAGACCCGGTTGGTGATGGTGGACAGTGGGATATGCTTGCTAATTTGGTCTTTAAATATGGACTTGTTAGTCATCCTTTACAAAAGATATGATTCCCACGCTGACCCTATCCTACAGGTTCCACAAGCAACCTACCCAGATGCCCTGGCCGCTCAAAGCTCCTACAACATGGACGCTGTCATAACCGCCAAGCTCCGCGAAGACGCCCTCGTGCTCCGCTCTATGTGTACAAAGGACTCCTACAGACCCTCCCTCCCAGTCGTCAAAGCCAGGATGCTTCAGGAAATCCACCGCATCCTCACTATTATGCTCGGCCCACCTCCTCACCCGAACGGTACCTTCACCTGGGAGTACCTCGACGCCAACTCCAACTACCACACCCTTTCCAAAACCCCACTCGAATTCGCCAAAGAACTCTCCTCCCCAGTCCTAACCCGCGCCCTCCACGGCGCAGACGTCAACGCCCTCTTCTCTCTCGTCCACGATCCCCGCCATGAACCCCTTACCCTCCTCACTGTCTCCCGCCTCGGAAACGTCATCGGTGGCCGCCCCACCACCTACGTCAACGTCAGCATGCAAACCCTCAAGACTGCCGCAATCAAGCTGCTGAAAGCAGGCCTCCCTGTCTTCTTCGGCTGCGATGTCGGCAAATCCTCCAATACTTCACAGGGGATCATGGATGATAAAATGTTCGACTACGGCCTAGCCTTCGACATCAGTCTCAACATGAACAAAAAGCAACGCATCATAACTGGTGCAAGTGCCGTCACCCATGCAATGGTCTTGACGGGAGTGCAGACAGACGAGCGAGACGGAGAGAAAAAGAGCGTCAGGTGGCGTGTACAGAATAGTTGGGGTAGAGATGCCGGGACGGAGGGGTACTGGGTCATGAGTGATGGATGGATGGACGAGTATGTCTATCAGATTGTCGTCGATCCCGGGTTTGTGGACAAGGAGATCAGGGATGTATTGGACTCGGAGCCGGTGGTTCTGCCTTTGTGGGATCCTCTGGGCGCGTTGGCTTGACCTAGATGACTTATGATGAGGCTGATGTATGATGCTATCCCTTGTGCTACTGAATGGGTGCCCTTCCTTATTGGGAGTAGTGGCTTGGCCAAAATCCCCAATAAGGAAGGGCACCCATTCAGTGACACGAGGGAGCTATTAGCAGTTCTGGCCGCGGTGGATCAGTTGTATATGCAAGAGGAAGAGCATTAGGGCTTTGGAAGAGCCATACACGACCAAGGCAGAAATGTTGTATGTTTCGCCGACCGCCATCTGTTGAACCGAAAGGACCGCGGCTAGATTGGCCACATCAACATAACAATTCTAACGATCTGACCACATCTTTCCCCTGTTGTTCGTCCCCTAAAGCTGCCTGCCAGGAGTGATATCACCCGTCCAGTCTACTGCCATATCGTTCAGTTTCTTAGAGATTTCCAGCGATGCTGCCGTCCTTTGAACGGCACACCCTGCCCTGAGCCGAGACATTGCCAATACGATTCGCCTTAGACCCCACTACTGGATCTCGAGTGAGAGCTTCAAAGAGAAACCATGATTGTTTTCTGAGCCCGCGAGAGCGGCCTTCAGATAGAGGTTGGCATGCACGGGTACCCCGACACCATGCAGTTCACCGGCCACCTTCTGGCCTGCACGATGAGTACGTAGATGTCGTCGAGGTGATCCCCGGCGATGACTATCACGAAAACTCCAGGGGAGCGGAGCGTCACGAGAGAAGCCGCACAATTCAAAGCGATGGCGACTTTTTGGAGACGCGACAAAGGCCAGAGCCTTACTTATGAGATCCAGATGAGGTGCCCCAAATACGTTCCTACGATTCCAGCTCGAGTGAAGACATACACCCTCATCAACGACGAGCGAGACGGCGCTGTTGTCTTTCGAAGCCAAAAGTCTATGATAGATCTGGCCGTTACATTGATAGTGGTACTGATTCGGATACGAACGATGATGTCTATGATTTCCAACTCTCATGCCACCCCAGAAGTTCTTTGAATCAGGACAGCACACTTAGCTCAGCCACCGAGTCTTTAGAGAAGGAAGCCAGCGGGTTGGAGTCGCAAACACCGGCCAGCAGCTCTAACAAGGCGAAAGTACTCGATGTCCTTCGTTCTCAGTACACCGAGGATGGGTCAATTGGCAGGCCCCAAGCAGCACAAATTACGGCCATTTCCGATGTGAATCAGAATTCTCGGGACCGTCTCTTACCAGTCTTTCGATGGATGTAAGTGGATCTGTTCCCTCTAGGTTTCAAATGGGCGACTAAGGATTCCCAAGCCACTTCGAAGACGCCACCATGAATCTTGACGAATTCTAGGTATTTTGGTATAGGCCTTGCTGAATGGCGTGTCTAACGACACCTTTTAGAGAGCAGTCGTCCATATTACGGGGTTGACGGAAATTGAGAGGAAAGTGTGTCCAGGCTTCTGGCACGCGCACGAAGAAAGTATGATAAACCAATGCAAATCTCGCACGGCACAAAGGCGAGGTTCATGGTCCCTCATTCACTTCAAGAGGCACTGTCCCAAGAAGTCCGAGGAAAACCCTCAATGGCCGAGACTGCAAAATTACTGTGCCTGCAATACTTTTGTCTAACTAGACAAATACTCAGGATTTCCGGCCCGTTCGCAACCCTCCTCGCACCCGATGCGAACATTGTTACTACCACGTTTCTCCGTCACACAGGAAGAACGAGATATGAAACAGGCTGTTTGCCACCTGCCCGATAGTCCAGGAGGGCACTGCTTCCATATCGCACAAGTCTGGTGTCTTGTACTCGATGACTGTATGTCTCAATAATCAAGACTCTTCTAGGAACACATATCTGACTTGTTCGGCTCTCTTGGTTACATGTGCAAGGATGCCCATGTCCAGCCTACAGAAAGAGTTGATTGCCGTTGTTTCTGTGCCCGTCGCCAGAAACCCTGGCCCTCGACCATCGACTATGCTTGTCTCTTGTGGAAGGTCACTGCTCTGGGCATTTCAGCTTGACGAATGTGCATCGCGGTTTGTGAGTTGCTAAGATCGTTGACAATCTCTGACCGAAGGATTACTATCACTAGGCTTTCGTACCCCACTTCTATGAATGTTGGCCCCGAAGATTTCAAGTCCTCTACAGCGGAAGAGTCATCAAACCAGATGATTGCCAAAGATTCTTGCACTGGCTTCAGAGTCCAACGTTCGTCTCCACCTGCACTCCAGGTGCGGACACTCTTATTCGACTTCGAGAAGTCTGTGCTGATGCAGAAATCAGGTGAGGTGTCAACCTATCGCGCTCGACGAATACTGTTGAACCTTGGAACGATGAGCTTCTGCCTGCAAACAGCGCACCCAAGCAGCCACTGGAGAAGATAAATGCACTGGACTCATCTTTCGCAGCCAACGCTCCGACTCGGGATGAGAGAGTCAGCGGTGCCCCAAGCTCACATCCTAACATGGACAATAAAAAGAAGCAGGTTACGCCTGAAGAATCACGGTGGTACCAGAGCCTTTCCAACACAAATTTCGGAATTACTGAGCGACGGCTTTCATCTCTTCACTTACTGGAATGCGTACAGGCCTACGATTGGTTCGATTCAAAATGAAAAACCAACCACGCAAACCTCGGACTCTGTGATCTGGTTCCAGCACGAGTGGCTCTGCATACATCGATGAGTAATCATTGAATTGCGACCTTGAAGAAACGGACCGATTCCTTAATAATGGAATCAGTCATGGCGAGCTCCAGGTCTACCAAGAATGTCCTCAGCGAACAAGAGCAGAAATAGTCGACATGCTTGCAAAGGAGAGAGCAGAGGTGATTGGCTCAGGCAAAACTCGTAAGACTCACCACAAGAAGGTTAATATTTTCAATGCGGCAGGATTAATCTTCCACTTATTCTTACCTTTTCACTCCAATGGCCCAACTGGAGGGAAGTACTAGGGAGCCATCTATCGTTTGCTGGTCACAAGTAGTAATCACAAGGGCATCTATCATACTTCCCGAAGAGGTCCAAGGATTCGCCGAGCGAGTGGAGCAGCAGAGCGGATGATACGTACATTGTGCAGCTATGGCCCAGAGGTATTGGAGCTTGCCAGGACGACGTCCTGACTTGGCTTGAATCGACGGCTCGGCGGATTCGATCTTTTGTAGAGCTTCTTTTAGAAGCAAAGCTATCGGATCTTTTGAGGCTCAAATTTCTCGCGGAAATTCCCACAAGTCTGGTTACAACTTCTCATCTATATGATGTTTTGCTCGGTGGAGGATTTGGTAAGCTTTGATTCGCGTGCAGCACCGTGCAATGAGCTTCTGGATGGAGGAATACGCAAGATTGTTCAGGGTCTTAGCCAAAGGAGTCTCTTGGAGTACTTGGTGCCAGCGCCCACGGAGATGGCTCTGATACTAAACTTTCAGTTCTTGCAGGATGTCACGAGGGCCTCCCCAGACATCAGTGAGAGCTATTGGCAATATCTGAAGGGCGTTCTGAGTGTTCACAATGATGGAAACGATTTACCGTTGTTGATAACCTTGGCAGGAATTTGAAATTGAAGCCAATCCATTGGATCGAGGACATCAAGATAAGATCACGCCTTTGAAGCAAGAGATGTCCGTGATTTGGGAAATACTAGAGCAGCACCGAGGCATCCTCGATTCCTTTCAATTGCTTTGCCGAGGTGACCGCTCTTCGGTACGAAGGGAGCATCCCGAACGGGAAGCCAAACGCAAGGAGGAGCTTTGTCGTTCCACAAGACGTGCTGTGGGACATACGCAAAGTGGCCGCGTCCATCAACATCTCAGACGCGACGTTAGTCGTGCCGATGCAGGATACCAGCTCAAGCATGATCACGCAGGGTACGATCCACTGGACGCTGGCGACTTCCCAGATGACCCGACGTCTCAGCTGTCTCCGACAGATCCCAATGGAGTTCGGGGACTTCTGATCCCAGATAGCCTCGCTCTAGTGGAAAAGCGGATTAGAGATGTCAAAGAAGTGACCGATCGGGCTTCCCATCTTGAGATTTGGGTGAGTAAGAAACCTTCATTTTTGTCCTTGCTGCCTTGAATAATGGTCATTAATGCCGAAGAAAGACCGCTAAGAAGACGCCGTCTACGCGTTTACTATTGTGAAGGTCGTCTTCCTGCCCCTCAGCACCGTCGCCGGTATTTTAGGCATGAACACCAGCGACACGCGCAAGATGCAGACCAGTCAATGGGTCTTCTGGGCAGTGGCAACACCTCTTACCGCAATCATCATCACGCTATTTCTGTTTTACACTGGCAAGTTGCGGAACTTTTCGACCGGATTGAGCACGCTGCGCTCTAGGAGAAGAGGAGGCAGAAGGTTAGCTGTAGGCTCAAGTTATTATTGCCCATCGATGGGACTTACGCCGGGGATATGTGGCCTTGTACGACCGCGCCGGCCCCCACAGGGTCCAATGATGATGAACAATTCTCCTGGCTATTTGGAGCCTGAAAGGTCCTATTCTGCCGCTTATGGTGGTTGGTCATCTGTATAACGAACGGGGACGTTCACATTGTATAGCCTGTCCTGCTTCAGTCTATGGCATCCAAGGTCCCGAGTGGCCCGTGGGGGAAGGGCCCACGGAAACTTCCTTGACTGTCGCACCGCAGCATAGCACACCCAGCCGCTCGCCACGACGCACGTCTTTCACGATCAACCACCATCTCCAATGTTGCACATTGGATATCTTCCGCGTGGGAGATAGGTCTAACAATTCCTACGAAACCTCGATGTCACGGCGTCTTACCCCGGGGGCTCCCTCACACCGAGCTCAGCTGTGGCCCACGCTTTTATATTCGGGCAACACAACAACAGCATGGCCTTTCCACAAACGCTCACAGCATCCCCAACTCAGAATGGTGGACAATGCAATAGAGGACGGAGATGGTTGTAGAGTTCGGCAGCTTGTTCAAATTTCCCAACCCGACAACCGAGCTGCAACAATTCGCTCCCCGGGTTTACCATTCGCATGTTCTTTACACTCATTGGCGTTCGATTGGGTTATGAAGATCCTACACAGTTGAAGAAAATCTGAAGGATGTAGACAGGGGAGATGCCGAGTGCGGAGGAGAAAGAGCAATTGGAACAGAAGAGTAAAGGGAAGTGGAGTAGCAGGAACAGCCTTTTACAACAGCCTGACACAACAAGGCTTGAAAGGAGAGTTGAGAGAGTTTGAGACGCACCATTGAAGGAAATTTGCAAATAAAGTGGTCTTCAGCATCATATAGTAGCCTTCGTCGTCGTAAAAGAACTTGTTGGGGAGGAAATGACCAGTGTCGCTATTGGGTATAAGGGATGGCGACACGATTGAGATCCTGGATTTCATTCCAAATTGTTAGTTTAAACTAATCAATGACATGTTCATCCAACCTGTTTCGGGTCCCTTGAAAAACGAGCTCCCAAGATGGGCGTCAAGCCTGGATAGACTATGGCTTTATCCGCTATTTAGCAGCAGACCCGATGCCATGAGCGGTGAGAATCAACCTTCCACAAAACCTACGTACCCATCCATCATCCCCGCCAACTTCCCCCCCCATACCCTCCCCTCTTTAATTTCAATCCTACTCAGCGCTTCATCGAACTCTTTCGTATCCTCCTCAAGCATCTGAACCTGTTTCAGATC
>JAABUK010012834.1_pt1 | contig 10591 bp, 12 predicted proteins | sample 5559141 | NCBI WGS metagenome assembly JAABUK01 (sample SAMN10711869, study PRJNA513367) | rock metagenome | isolation source: Antarctica rocks | place: Antarctica: Victoria Land, Pudding Butte nord | collected 2016-01-03
CAAGATCTCTTGGGAAAATGCTGAACCTAACATTAAAAGCCAACAAAGACTGAGCACGAGAATCCCTTGCGCATTCAAACAGAGCCAAAGGAATTCCTAAGCTTCGTCAAAGCTTTGACTCTCGCTGCATTTCGAGAACAGCTTGCTTTATAAGAAGTGCTCTCAACGGTTTGCCAATGGCGTTCCTCGGGATGGCCTCAAGGAATTTGACTCCACCTGTAAGTCTCTTATAGGATGCTAGGCGATCGGCAATCAGTTGCTGCACATCTTCTGGCGTTAATCTGGCTGTTGTATCTTTCTGAGGTACTATGTAAGCCCTCGGAAGCTCGCTGCCGCTTTTCTCGTCGCTGACTCCAACCACTACAGCTTCAGCTATCCCAGGATGCTCGAGAAGTATGGATTCAAGCTCCGCTGGAGCGACCTGAAAGGCCCGCACTTTGATGAGTTCCTGTGTGAACCGCTCCGATTAGAAATCCTCGCTCTATGGAATATTAAATTGGTCGCACGTACCTTTTTCCTACCAACGATGTACCATTTCTTAGTGTTTTCATCACAGACGCACATGTCACCGGTGTGCAAGAAGCCGTCCGAATCAAAAGAGTCTCTTGTCGCCTTAGGATTGTTGTAGTAACCTCTTGTTATGCTTGGGCCTCGTAAGCAGAACTCTCCTGGTGTGCCATACGTCGCTACAACGTTTTCGCTATCATCGACCAGTCTAATAGTCCCGACATAATCTCAGTAAAATCGTCCTGAAACGTATGATAAGGCATACATACCTTGCAGAAAGGTTGGGCAACAGCTTCCCTACGCTATTAGTATGATCATCCTCGGGCCACAACAATGCGCAGCTATAGCCAGTCATCTCAGTCATCCCAAATATTTGTGTCACTGGTGTGCCCGGTGGCAAATAGCCTCTGAAGGCTTCTTGTGTGCTTAGGGCCACGGGCGAACCGGACGTTAAGACGTTTCTAATACTTTGAAAAGTTTTGGCGTTTGCAAGCGGCGATCTAACAACCACCTGGAGCGCGGCCGCCACAATCAAGATGTCTGTTATGTTATACTGCTCGACACTGCGAAGATACAATTCAAGCTCAAACCGCCTCAAATGGTACGTTTTGAAACCCTCTTTCAGCATCGCGAGATGACTGAACGGCAGCGATCCGACATGGAATTGGGGGGTGAACAGTAATTGTGACACCTGTCTCAGCAGTGAGTACTTCTCTATTCGCTCAAGGTTGACATGTAAAGGACAGCTACCTACTTCGTAAGGCCTTTTATTTCGCCCTAGGAACATAGTATGCTGGGCCACAAGGTTTTGATGAGAGATCATGACGGCTTTTGGTAGTCCTGTCGTTCCACTGCTGAATAACAGGGCGGCAGTGGTATTTTTGGCAGTATTTTCGTCGTTGAAACGAATCCAGTCGGCCTCTCCATGTATCAAGAGTTCTCGCCAGGAAGAATAGCCGCTTATGGATGCCTTGAGGTGTTCATCGAAAAGCCAGACACTAGGTTTCGTGATGCCACATGCTTGTGCAGCTTTCTGGACATTCTTAGCAGTTGTGGGCTCGGTGACGAAGAACTTTGCGTTTGAGATTTTGAAGTGATGTTCCAATTCGGCCACCGTGTATGATGGATTTGCGCCGGTAAACACGCCTCCAGCGGCGATGATACCCAGGAAAAGGACTGTAAAGTATACCTAGCAGTACGTATTAAGAACATAGATGCACCGTAGACAGCTAAAATGAAGCTTGGCACCAACATCATTAAACATTTGTAAACAAACGCAACCGCCCTTCTGCAATCCCGCAAGCCGTAGACCATGTGACAGCTCTCGAACTAAGATACGTATATCTTCCGCTGAGAGAGCTCTGCTAGGGTCATTGGCATCGAAACAAATCTACGTTACGAGGCGGGTCAGACCCGTAAAAATTAAAAGACCCAACGAAAAGGGTTTGATAAAAAACCTACAGCCTTGCTCTGGTCGACTTTGGGGTCCGAGAATATCCACGACACCACGTCAGCAGAAGGGATCGGTATGGTCTCTGAAGTGAAAATCATCTTTGACAATAGATCGGGAGAGATGGGGATGGGTTGTCGAGGTATGGACTACCTTACCCAAGTATGGCAATGTGGATAGGCCTGATACTTTGGAAGGATTCAATGACAGCGAACAAGCTACCTTAGTTACATTTATTTTGTTACAGCCCCCAGCCAGCCGCCTCGTTTCAAAGGTATGGTACGCGAGTCCTTCCAATGTTACCCAAGTAACAAACCAAACATGGTACTCGCGACTTGCGACCTCACAGACGACTCTAAATCAATGTTCTTGATACTCATCTATTATCTAATCTTAGTATCTAAATACATCCATCCACATATCTAGAGCTTGTGCATCACCATGAATTGTGATCTAGCAATTTAAGCCTTTATATTCAACGTCAGACCAGTTTTGATTATACGTGCACTCAACATGCACAGCCGATGCCGGCGCTCTTCAAGGATCCGACGTGGCAGATGATGCGGGTGAACAAGGATGATCAAGACAGATGCAACAGAGGGACTGATGACGCAGAAGGCAGGGTTCCTCATGCCAGACCCGGAGAGCGTATTCGTCCATTATGAGATCGAGGATGATGGTTGCCTTTTCTATATTCAGAGCACCAAAGGACGGACGAAGCCGTTTTGTGATGCGTTACAACGAGCGGCGGAAAAGGTGCGGGCGCTTCTTGATACAGATGAGATGTGAACATGGGCATTTGTATTCTGTAGATAGAGAAGTGGATGTGTCTCATGTGGTTAGTAAGGTCTGCGAACAGCATGTAGTTGTTTCGGCTATTGTGCATGTTACCTGATACACTCGGAGTACAAATCTCGCTCTTGATTTCAGGCACCCCTAATCTCACGATTACGCTTTTTACTCATGGAAGAGACTTTACTTGCCTTGATACGATAACCGTCGGACAGTCTGGGACCACAATCACAAAGGCTTTGCATCCAAGGGGCTTACCGCCTCCCACCCCTCGCGTACCATGCTTCCTTTGTCGATGGGTTTCTACCCAGCTTCACCTACCATGTCTAAATGCTCCATACAACCACACCTCCAGAGAGTCGCCTATACTCTGCCAACCTTCGCCATCCCCAAACGCCAGAATACATCCATGGCCTTCTTACCCACACGGCTATTGAGCCAAAGCGGTACCCCTTGACTGCGCTCTCATCAGCTCATCAGGACTTCGCTGTGAAATCTATATATATATCGTTGTATGCAAAAGTCTGGTTCAGTTTTCGGGTTTTAGCGAATTTGGCGGGGAAAACACACAAATCAGCCCCGAATTTGGTGCAAATAGAGCAAATACCTAGATATCATCCCCACACCCTCAAAACATCCCCAAGCTTCATTTTTGAAGCTATACAAATCTCAGCCTCACACGAGGGCAATCCTGAATCCTACCTACCATGCCTCAAGCTCTTACCCAGAATCTTAGAGACGAGATTCAATTTCACCTAGCTCATGGCGATAGCACAACGTTCATACACAAAGTCACTCATGTTATCAGACAGCAGATCAATCGTATGCGTAAAAAACATCTTCATTTCAGTGATGTGATGTCTGCGCTTGATACGATTGATAGATCGAAGATTCTGAGTGAGTATCATGCTCAGAAGCTTCTTGACTTTCTCAGTCAACGACTCATCATTTATCAGAATGACATGATCTGATTTCTGTACAACAAGTTTAACATTATCATCAGTCAAAGCACAATCAGCAAAGTGCTCAAACAAGCTAAATACAGCAGAAAGATTGCTCAAAGAGTCGCTGCTGAGCGTGATGAGAAACTTTGCAGCAAATGAGAATGATGATTTATGAGCTGAACTTCTGATCAGCTAGTCTTTCTCGATGAAAGCGTTGCTTGTGAGCAAACAGATAAATTCAACTTTCTTCTCTACTTTCTAATCATGCTAATACTTGCTCATTAATTGATTGAAAGTATGACTGAGTTTTAATTGACTTATTTCTGCACGTCACTCAAAATTTAAAATGATCAAAGAGATGAAGCATTTTATCAGCATTTTTCATTGATAAATACATTGCATGAAAGATACATCATAACTTCATAACAAAAAAGATTTTTTTGAACTTCATGTGATTACAGATGCTTTCTATATGCAATTTTGAAAAGATAGAATCATATTTAATAATGATCATTGTTGAAAAGTGCAATGACAGACTTGTTTCTAGCAGCTTATTGTGATAGCTCTGAATTCAATCTGAATTCAGTCAAACTTGTTTCTAGCAGCTCTCTCTAGACTAGCGTCAGAAGTAAAGTCGTGCATTGCAACTTTGTCATGCATGACAGTATATAAATAGAGCAGTCTGTGACTTCTCTTCACAATCTAGATAAATTTCATCATATGTGATACTGTTCATTCTACTCTTTCAATAGATTATGAGCTTGATTAGCAAGAAGCTTTCAACATAATTAGATTAAAACACTTTAAGCATTTGAAACTTGACAACTTGATACAAAATCTATTCAAATGAGCAATCAGCAATCACTTACTATACGTCTCACAAGAAGACAAATAAGTACATTGACTTAGAGAAGTTCAGTGAAATTCAACAGCTTACTACGCATCTTACAAGAAGATAAATAAGCACTCACATCAAGTCAACAGTTTACTACGAGTTCTCAAGAAAGCGAAAAAATAGACACACTTGATTGCATTAAAGAATGCATAAACTTTCATCATCATTGACGAGATTAAATTCTTTTCACTTCACTCATCAATCTATTTAATATCTTTATTTTTTTTCTTTGATTTTAACAACAAGCTGAGTTTACATTGCACGTCATGAACTTCAACAACTTCTTCATTAAACGATGATCTGTTCTCATTCTCACTTGCAAGAACTGCGATCAATGATTTTCTCTTATGAAGAGATGACTCATTAAGAAAAACTTATGATTCATTATTGAAAACAAGTCTGACTCAAACACATTCAACAGCATCATCAGCATCATCAGCGAAATTCAATCTCTTGACTTTGAAAGTCAAAAAATCGACATGAAAGCTCATTACTGACTGATCATCTACATCATCATTGATGATCAAGAACATACTGCAGACAAGATGTCAGCAAAAGAGGTTTGAAATGCTCTGAGCTATAAATACAAAGAGAAGTTACAAATCACTGAGAGACAATATCTGATGAACTTCATTGATTACAGAATGTTGACGAATATCTTCATTGAAAAAACATGAACACATCTCGTCAAGTTGACTTGAAAGATCGTCACAACACAGAAAGACATGAGCAATCTATTCAAGTCAAAACATCGCTTTCAAGTCTTACTTCAATCACTGTCAGATGAATACACAGTCATCTGAGACATCATTGATGCGCAAAATAAGTCAGATGTCAAGAAGAAACTTCAAAAGCTACAAGAGAAGAAAGCACAATTGAAGACAACAGAGACTGTGTTATGAGTCAAGCGAAGAAATGAACGCAAGCGCACTGATCATGAGCAGAACAAACGCAAAATCAGTCATCGTCGCAAAAGTCTTTCAAGCTTCAACAGCGATTAATTGCGTCATCATCAGTCACAATGATCTTTAAAATGTTTTCTCTGTGAAGATGAACATCGTCTAGTCGATTGCTTTCATCTGTCTGCAGCTCAAAAGCTTGTGAAGAAATGCAAAGACAAAGACAAAACAAAGCACAAAAGTGCTGATGATCTTCAAACTTTCATTGAGCTTCTGAAAAACAAGCACAAGAAACACAGAGTCTACAACATGAAAAGCGATGACTCTGAAATCTTTGACAACAATGAGAAAGATGAGAATGAGAAGAGCGAGAATATTGCAGCTCTGTCAAAAAACATTATCAGTAAGATTTTTGAATTCAACTGAGTTGCAGATTCTGATGTCTTCTCACACATGATTGATCAACTTCAACTTTTTAATGATTCTTTAGTTTGCATTAAAAGATGCATCATCAAAGTTGAAGAAGAAAAATTGTATGTCAATCATTGTGACACAGCAGTCATGTGAAATCATTACGAAAACTCAGTTAAGCTGTCTTTTGTTTTTCATGTTTTTAAACTCAAGATGAATCTTCTTTCTGAAAGAAGAATGTGTAAGAAAGATCTACAAGAAAGTTTTGATGATAAAGATCTGTACATGCACGACAAGTGAAAAAAGCAGATGATTGAGATTCTAGAATGCAAAGATGTCTACATAGTAGAAAGAATTGCAAACAATCTTGATGAATTTGCATTACTATCAGCTATGCAGCATAACGTCTCATCAGCATTTTCAGCAATGCACAGTTCAATGAATCTCGACGATTCAATGAATCTAGATCACTTCGCATCTCACACTGATGTGATTCATCATGAGAACGAGGTCGAAGTTGATCACGATCAACTTAGTTTTGCAAATGACAAAAGCTTCAAGTTGTACAAGCTGTGACATCATCGTTTCACTCATCTTGAATCAGCAAAGCTTCGTCAACTTCATAAGATCATCACTCTGAAAAAACCTATTTTCATCAACAACAGTTATGAGAATGTGTGTGAAATATGTGCACTCATCAAGTTCATTAACAAACGAGAACACAATGTCAGCAATCAAAAGACAAGTATCTTGACTTTCATTTTCATAAACATCTGTGAATCACTATCATCATTTCTTGATAGCGAGTCATACTTTCTAAAGATAGTTGACAATCACTTCAGAAAGACTTAATGCATTTCTTTGAAGCAACGATTTGATGCATCAGATGCTCTGTGAAAATGAAAACTCAGCATAAAGCTTCACAGCGATGTCAAACTTCTTTCAATATGCAGTGACAATGTCATGAAACTTAAAGTCATCTTGAATGACTGATGCTCATCAGTTGACATTGTTTCTCAATACATTGTTTCACATATGTTGATTCAAAATGAAGTAGTCAAAAGAGTTATACACATCACAGAAAACTCAATGCAAGTCATGATCAAGAATGCTGAACTTCTCATTGAGTTCTGAGCAGAAGTTGTGAAGACAGATGTCTATTTGCAAAATTGAATCATCATAAGATTCTTGATCGACGAAGTCTTCATGATTTTAAAAAAGACATTCATTGAAATCAAGTTCTTAATTGATCATGTACAAGTATGAGAATGCAAATGTTATTCATACGTTGATCTCAAGTCGTTGTTAATCGAAGATAAATGAGACAAATTCATGAACAAAGACAGATTCAACATCTTCATGAAGTATGTGAAAAATATCGACAAGCAATATTGTTTCTGAGTCTCAGATCTCAATCGAATCATCAAGAATCACGCTGTCAAGTTCGTTGAAGATGAAAAGAGTGAAAACATGAACTTGTAACTTTGCAAGCAGACATTCAACATTCTTTCAGAGTGAAGATCTGTAAAAAGATCATCAAAGAATAATGTTTCAACTAATATTTCAAAATCTGATGCTTTCATGATTGATGTTTCATCTGAATCAATTGATGCACTGAAGACTATCATGATCAACTTGAATGCACTCAATTCTAAGATTACGTCACATACATTAAATGAACATGAAGTTCATGTAAATGTTCAAATCACTCAAAAAGTCTTTGCATCAAGCATGTTTAAGTCAGCAGCTCAAACATTTCTGCATGTAGTCATTTCAAAGAGAAAAAGAGACAGCGAAGATCAACAACTGAAAGAACGCGCATTCAAGATCTTGCAAGCTATGATGATTTGATTCATCACAGAGAAAGTTGATGATGATGAGAGTGATTCTGATGCAAGCATGTCATAAGCATTATTCAACATTGATGAATCTGACTCTTCTAAAGCAATAAGAATCTTCACATTAAACACTTACAAAGATGCAGTGCAGAACTCAGTTTGAAAGAAACTTTGAAAAGAAGTGATCAATGCAGAACTTGTGACGCTAATCATTAATGAAATCTGATAAGAAGAAGTGTTGCTCAAAAAGATCAACATCGTGACAAGCAAATAAATCTTCAAGTCAAAGATGCACGTTAATGATTTTCTTGACAAATTGAAGACAAGATTGATAGTCAGAGATTTCTTTTAAATTCATGAAGTTGACTATGAAAATACTTTCACGTCAATCATCAAGTTTGACACTCTGCGAGTCTTTCTAGTCATTGCAACAATGAAGAATCTCAAACTTCATCAAGTCGATGTAAACAATGCGTTTACTGAATCATTTCTCAAAGAAATCATTTACATGTTTTCTTCATCAAAAGTGAAAGTTAAACTTAACTGTGCTTTGAAAGTTCTTCAAAGTCTTTATGATTTCAAGCAAGCTGCACAAGATTGACATGATCATTGTGTAATAGTGCTGTCTGAACTCGACTTCGCTCAATGCATTGCAGACTCATGTCTTTTGATTCATGAATCAAAAGAAATCATGTTGCTACTATACATTAACAACATAGTCATTATCTTCAAATCATTGAGCAACATTAAATGATTTAAGCATGAGTTTCAATGTGTTTTCAAAGTCAAGAATCTGAGAAAAATGAAGAAGATTCTTAACATTCAAATTACTTGCAACAGAAAGACATGAATCTTATGAATGAATTAAACTCACTATCTTCATGATGTTCTTGAAAGACTCAACATGAGACAAGACAAGCACAAGACAACAGATCTTTCAATGAATGAATATGATGCTTTTCGCTCAGCTGAACTTGAAGACGTGAGAATCAATCAGCATGAATATCAACAAGTCATTGAAAGTCTCATGTATGTTGCAATTTACACTCATCTCAACATTGCTTTTGCTCTCAATCGACTAAGTCAATATCTCAGTGATTCTGCAGAACATCATGAACATGCTTTGAAGAAGTTGATGTAATACGTTTGTTTCATCATTGATCTAAACATCACGTACGAAGTCAGTGAGAGCATGAAGTTAGTAGAATACTCTGACTCAGATTACATCTCAGACAGACTAGATTGCAAGTTGATTCTCGTTTACATTTACATGCTTGATGAAGAATCAGTCTTCTGAATGAGTTGAAAGCAAAAGTTCGTTGTCACATTGATCATCAAGACAGAGTACATGACTTTATCAATTTGCGTCAAGAAAAATCTATGAATCAATCAAGTGCTCAAGAACATGAATCTGACAAAGTATCTGAGCATCAATCACAGTCACGTTGATATTCTTGAGAAGATTACTCATCAATCTGTCTCACTCACACAGCTCAAGAAAGATAATTAAGCATCTCTTATGCTGATTAAGAATGCTCATATTCACGAAAGATCGAAGCACATTGACGTTGCTTATCATCACATTCGAAATCTGCACAAGAAGAATCAAATTTCAGTGAACTTCGTTTCTAGTCAAAATATGATAGCAGATGAATTGATCAAGTCATTATCTTGACAGAACTTCAAGAGATTCATTGAACAACTGAAACTGAAAAGCAGTGAAAGTTGAGAAACTCATAAGCATTGAGTGAAAGTGTTGAAAAGTGCAATGACAGACTTGTTTCTAGCAACTTATTGTGATAGCTCTGAATTCAGTCTGAATTCAGTCAAACTTGTTTCTAGCAGCTTTCTTTAGACTAGCGTCAGAAATAAAGTCGCGCATCGTGACTTTGTCATGCGTGACAATATATAGATAAAGCAGTCTGTAGCTTCTCTTCACAATCTAAATAGATTTCATCAGATGTGATACTGTTCGCTTTATTCTTTCAATATATTCAATATATTCACTGAAGCATTAACTCAGCTGTTTTTTCTGCTGTGATTTTCTCATCATCAGTGAAGCAAGAAATATAATGTCGTTTCTTTGTTAATTTACATATCACTGTTAGTATGATGTTTTTGCCTTTTGAAAGAGATAAGTCGATGATGAAATTCATGACTATGTTCTTTCATTACTGTTCAAGTATGAATAAAGAATGTAGTAGTTCATTGAATTTATCTTGAAAAGTCTTTGATCGCTGACAAATGTAGCAGTTTCAAATATATCAATCTATTGTCTTTTGCATAGAAGATCAATAGTAGTATCTTCTTATGATCTTCATCATTCTGAGAATTTCAAAATGATCAATAAAAGATTGATCGTGAACTTTTTAAATTAACTTCATTTGAAGATGCTCATTAAAGAAAATTCATAGAAGATCACTTTGATATAGTATTTCGTTCTGAACTCAACAATTTCTTAATTTAGTATCTTCGTATTGAGCTTCATCTTTTAATACGACTTCACGAAGTAGAATACAATTCTCATTGATTCTGTTAGCTTCTAGAATCAATCGATAAATTGATTCATCGTTCTTTTTCTTTTTTAGATCAGCAATTTTCATTCGATTCAACGTGAGAATTGTAGTTCGCTGATAGCAACATCATTTATTCTCGAAGCTTCTAGAAGCTGAATTGACTTGATGAGTCAATGCATCAACTTTGATGTTTTATTTACCTGAGTGATACATGATTTTGAAGTTGAAGTCAACGAGCTTTTGTACTCAGCGCATTTGACGTCTACTTAACTCTTTATCTTTCATTAATGACGTTAAAGCTTGATGATCAGTGAACATCTTGATGAGTAGCTCAGTCAA
>JAABUK010012836.1_pt1 | contig 10591 bp, 14 predicted proteins | sample 5559141 | NCBI WGS metagenome assembly JAABUK01 (sample SAMN10711869, study PRJNA513367) | rock metagenome | isolation source: Antarctica rocks | place: Antarctica: Victoria Land, Pudding Butte nord | collected 2016-01-03
AATCGAAGGCGACCACGCCCAGCAAAACGCCGGACGTGAAACCCAAAATCAAGTGCAGGCGGTCGCGCATTCGCACCGCGACAAGGCCGCCCGCAAAGGTCGCCAGAAAAGTCAGAAAAGTGAGAAAAAGCGGAGTGGAAGAGATCATCGAGTACTGGATTTGTCGCAAAAACCATCAGGCGCGACTTTTCATCAACTTCCAAACTTTACAGCCACAATACCCGATTACGTTAAGAATTGAAAGCGCGAAAAATATCACAAAAGCCGAAACAACGGCAATATGCAAAGAATCCGCACGCGTTAAATCATGCCAATCTCCAGCTGCTTCCAACCGGCGGTACTTTGCATCCAGCGCGCGATATATGAGAACCGGCGGCACAACCAGAAAAATCGCATTGACGGCGAGCCAAATCGCAGACCATTTGAACCGCATAATGCACCATCCCAGAACCCCGAACGTGAGCGAGGGGCTAATGTAGTAGTTAGGTTAGCCCCTTACTCACGTTCGGGGTTCTGGCTGGCTTGCGTTGATCTCACAAACTATCGCATTTCTCTTGTTTAACGCTTCAACTTTAACGCTCCAACACATCGCGCACCGGCTTGAAAGTACGGCGATGAATCGGGCAAACGCCGTGTTCGTTCAGAGCGCGCAAATGTTGCGGCGAGCCATAACCTTTGTGTCGCGCAAAACCGTAAGCCGGAAATTGCGCATCGAAATCAATCATCAGGCGGTCGCGCCACACTTTGGCCAGGACGGACGCAGCGGCAATTGACAGCGATTTGGCGTCGCCTTTGACAATCGCTTCATACGGCCACGCGGCTTCGCCATACGGCAAACCATCAATTAAGACGTAATCAATGTAAGCTGGCGCCAATCGAGTACTCGATTGGGTGGAAGCACGTTCGCACAAGTTGTCGACAGCGATTTGCATGGCACACCAAGAGGCTTGACGAATGTTAATTTCGTCAATCGTTGCTGCATCGACAACGCCGATTCCCCAGCGCGCATTTTGTGTGATTTCCTCAAACAACATTTCGCGCAAAGATTGGGACATCTGCTTGGAATCATCCAGAGAAGAAAAATGAGGCGAAGAGAAATCGGGTGAAAGCACAACGGCAGCCGCGACGACTGGCCCGGCCAAGGGTCCGCGTCCGGCCTCATCGACACCGGCGATGCGCGTCAATCCCTGCGCCCATAACTCGCTTTCGCGCGCAAAATCGGGGCGCAACCGCGGCGTTTGCGATTGCGGCCTTTGTGGACGCGGCGCGATCATCAGCGAATGGCCACAGAAGTGTTTTGTGTTGCGCTAACAGGGACAGCGTTGGGATTGGAAGGCGACGGAGTAGGAGCAGAAGTGGAAGCGGCGCTCATGCGGTCGAGCGTTCCGATGCGGCGAGGCGGCCAGAAAACGCACATCGCTTTGCCGACGACATTGGCGCGCGGCACAAAACCCCAAACGTGTCCATCGGACGAATTGTTGCGATTGTCGCCCAACATCAAAAACATTCCGGACGGAACCGCTTCCGGTTTCGCTCGCGTAATTTCGTCCTGCTGTTCAGGCGGCACAACGACAAGCGGCGGCACTTCGGAACCGTCCGCCGCAGGCTGATAATGCCATTGGCCATAATATCCAGGGCTCAGAATGTTCGGTGCTGTATATTCGCGCGAATACATGTTGCCGCCAACGATTTTCATGTCGTAAGAATACGAGAGCTGCTGACCTTCGGGCGTGACCAGCGGACTCCACTTCACATATGGCTCACTCATTTTGGCGCCGTTGCGAAAATAGGTGCGCGTTTTGTTCGCATAAACGATGTCGCCGGGAACGCCAATGCAACGCTTGATGTAGTCATCGTCCGTTTTTTCCGTGCCCTGAATGGCTTGTCGCGGTGGCTGAAAAACGACGACTTCGCCGCGTTGCGGGGCGCGCAGGCGATAAATCCAGCGCGCCGCCAGCAGGCGATCCTGGATCGGCGTCCACTGCAGCGTGTTCTCCATCGAGCCGCTGGGAATGTAAAACGGCTGCAAGACAAACGGTTGCACAATGAAGAAGACCAGGCCGATTGTAATCAGCAACGAGTCCAACGTTTCAGCCCAGCCCGAACCGGTTTCCGCATCTTCGCTCGCAGATCGAGTACTCGATTTGCTGCGTTGCGCGCGTTGACGCTGCGGCGCTTCCACAAAATAAAGCGCCAATCGCAGCGCCAGCAAAACAGCGAAAATGGCGATTTTCCAGGGCCACGAAGAAAGAATTTCCATGAGAAGTTATTGCGCGGGAAAGTTACTGCACGACGAGATCTGAAGGCGTCGCGGAAGGGGCCGGACGCGGATGTTCGCTCATGTTATCCAGCGTGCCGACGCGGTTCGGCGGCCAGAAAACGCACATCGCTTTGCCGACAAAACTGCGGCGCGGCACCAAACCCCAGGCATGACCATCCACCGAATTATTGCGGTGATCGCCCAAGACAAGATAGAAGCCTTCGGGAATCGGCTCGGATTGCGCCGCTTCAAGGGCGCCTTGATTGTCGGCGGGCGGATAAGGAACGTCTGAGGAATCGCGCCCGACGGCGCCTTCTTCCTGCCAGAAGCCGGGCGCATTGAAATTCAGGTACTCGCGCGAATAAACCTTGCCGCCCACAATCTTCATGTCGTAGCCATAAAGCCGCAAATCAGGGCTCCACTTGACGTAAGGTTCCTGCAGCTCGACAACGATATTCGTGCCGCGCGCCTTGCGGAAATAACGGCGATTTTGCACCGAAATCATGTCGCCCGGTTCGCCAATGCAGCGCTTGATGTAATCATCGCCACTGGCCGCGCGCGCTTTAGGCGGTGGCTGAAACACAACGACATCGCCAAATTGCGGCCCGCGCAAGTAATAAACCCACTTGGCCACCAGCAAACGATCACCTGCGGGGCGATAGCGCAGCGTATTTTCCATCGAGCCGCTGGGAATATAGAACGCTTGCAGCAAAAACGGCTGAATGACGAAGAACACCAACGCGAAAGCAATTGCCGTCGCGTCGAAGATCTCCAGCAAACCGCGCGCATAATCGGCGTTGTTCGTGGACGAACTTTCGGCTGATGACACGCCTGCCGCCACATCTTTGGCGGGAGCCGTCAGCGTCCGCACAAATTCGCGCGTCAGGACAATCGCACTGATAACGGCGATTTTCCACAGCCACGAATCCATGCTGAACATAAAAAAAGGTCTTTGGTTTTGGGTCTTTGGTCTTGGAAAAGAGTTCATCAGCCACAATCGAGTACTCGAAACGCTGAAGCGACTTCTCCAAGACCAAAGACCCAAAACCAAAGACCAAATCCAATTACGCTTTTTCTTTGATGCGCAGGGCTTTGCTGCCGATACGTCCGCGCAGGTAATACAACTTGGCGCGACGGACTTTGCCGTGACGGCGCACTTCGATTTTATCCAGGCGCGGCGAGTTCAGCAAAAAGGTGCGCTCGATGCCGATGCCCTGCGTGACGCGGCGCACAGTAAATGTTTCGCCGACGCCGAACCCCGCACGCGCCGTGCATGTGCCTTCAAATGCCTGAATGCGCTCGCGCGTGCCTTCGACAACGCGGACGTTGACGCGCAACGTGTCGCCGGGCCCAAAAGTGGGCAAATCGCTTTTCAAATGTCTGGCTTCAACAGCCTCAATCAAATTCTGGTTCATCATTTCCTCCTGCGCTTTGGTCGCGCTTTGTTTCTTCAATTTCTTCGCGCTTCAATTGCGCAAGAGTTTCCAAATCGGTTTTCGACCAATTCGAGTACTCGATTTTCTCAACTAAATCGCGGCGGCGCGCGAACGTTCGTCGCAAACCTTGGCGCCGCCGCCACTTCTCGATTTCCGCGTGATGCCCTCTTAAAAGCACATCCGGCACTTTCAGACTTCGCCATTCCTGCGGTCGCGTATAATGCGGCGCTTCCAGCAAACCGTCTTGAAATGAATCGCTTTGCGCCGATTGTTCGTTTCCCAGCACGCCGGGAATTAATCGTGCCACCGCGTCCAAAACAATCAGCGATGCGACTTCGCCGCCGGTCAAAACGTAATCGCCGACGCTGATTTCATCCGTCACCAGCATGGCAATCGCACGCTCGTCAATGCCTTCGTAATGTCCGCACAATATTGCGATGCGCGAATGTTCACTCAATTCGCGCGCGATTTCCTGCGAAAACGGGCGGCCTTGCGGCGACATCAAAATGACCGGACAAGGCGGCTGTCCGGCCTGCGACACAGCGTCCCATTTTAACACATCTTCCACCGCGCGCGCTATGGGTTCGGCTTTCATCACCATGCCCGCACCGCCGCCATACGGAACATCGTCGCAAACGTGATGCTTATCGTTCGTCCAAGCGCGAATGTCATGCACGCCAACTTCGAGTACTCGATTCTTCTGCGCGCGCCCCAAAATGCTGCTTTCCAGCGGGCTGACAAAGAAGTCGGGAAACAGCGTGAAAATGTCGAAGCGCATGAAAAACCAGTCGGAAGTGGCCCGAAACAGGCGGCGGTTAGCCGCGCATTTTCTGCAACGTTGTCCAGATCGCGTAAGCGCCAGCGAGAATCGCAAAAACGCCAAAGGCCAACTTCAACGGCGTGTCATCTATTTTGTTGGCGTATTTGCCGCCGACAAAACCGCCCAGCAGCAACATCGAGCCAATGACAACAGCAGCGCGAACATCGACGTTACCGGCTTTCCAATATTGATAAACCGCGCCGATTCCTAATGGCGGCAGCAAACATACCAGGCTCGTTCCCGTCGCTTTATGCTGAGAAAACCCCAGAATGTAAACCAGCGCCGGAACAATCACAAGTCCGCCGCCGATGCCGAAAAATCCCGCCGCAATTCCCGCAATCAGTCCGGTCAGCAACAGAAGTAAAAACGATGTGTCCATAATTTCAACTGCAGGGGCAGGGAGAGAAAATCGTAGGGGCGTCAGTTTGCTGCGCTCGCTTGCTACAGATTGCGCACCATGCTGCCGCCCCTACGATTTCATCACGGCTTGGCGGTTAGTCTTCATTGGTGCGCAAACCCGGGACATCGCGCACAACGAGTACTCGATTGTCCCAGTCGCGCCGCACTACAAACTCATCATGCGAAGGAATCATCGCGCTTGCCGTGACGTAAACATCATGCGCGGGCGTTTCCAAAATCTCTTCGACTTCACCCCAGTCATCGCCGTTTTCCGTGATGACTTTCATTCCCAAAACGTCGGTCACATAGAATTCGCCTGCGGGCAAAGGCGGTCGCATCGAACGATGAATCAGCAGTTCGGCGCCTTTGAGACTTTGCGCTTCCGCAGCTGCGTTCAGGCCGACATCAAGGATAAAAGTGTGGCCGATGGCACGCGAAGTTCGCACCGTCAGCAAACGCCGTTTCCCGTTTTGCTCGACGCAAAAACGCGCGCCCGCAGCGAATCGCCCGGGCGCGTCGGAAAACGGCTTCACTTTGAGGTTCGCGCGATCCCAGTCGCCAATCACGTTCCCTACCAGAACATCCCACGTCGCCAAATCTTCACTTGAATCGTTGCTCATTTCAAATCGAGTACTCAATACTTCAAACTTCTACAGCGAACCCGAGGCGCCATGCGAGGGAGACTGACGAAAGGATGAAATCGGAAACTTGAAATGTGAAGAAGATGCAACAGCCGCATGAAGCGGATTTCATCTTTCAGGTTTCATCCTTCATCCTTTCGTCAGTCTCCCTCGCTGACGCTTCGGGTTCGCTTTTAGACTTCCACTTTGTAATTCAGCGCGATTTCATCGCCGGTTTGCCCTCGAAATCCCCAGTCGCATTTGGACGTTTCCGTAATTGTGATTTCCAAATCGTTAGCAGACAAATCCAGTTCGCTTTGCGCTCTCTCGAACAACAAATGAATCAAGCGCTTTTTGGTCTCGGCAGTGCGGTCTTCCATCATGCTGATTTCGATGATGGTATAGCGTAAAGTTTTGTCAGCAGGAAAAAGAAAGTCGCTTTCATCGAGCGCGAAGAAACGATGAAACCGTTTGTCAGCTGGAAACGGCAACACTTCGACGACGCACGAATGAATCACATTCGACAACTGCGATTTCATCACATCAAGCGATTCGCGCACACCGTATATTTTAATTTGTGCCATTGGGACAGAATTAAACCAACCGCTGAAAGGCAGTTGGTTTAGGTTCGAGTATTCGATAACGGTTTCAGCCGCGAATCTCAATAATCACATCATCGCGTACAATGATTTCCAAAGCCGACAACTTTTCCGCCAGATTATCGCCGATTCGCAACTCGACTTCGGTTTCAATTTGACCGCGCGCAACCAGGCTGTCCAATTCCAAAGCTTCGATTTGCGCGCGTTGTTCGGCCAGTTCGCGCTGCAATTCTTCGTGCTTTTCTTTGGCTTCGTCCATTTCCTTGCGGGATTCGACCAGACGATGTACATTGGTGCGCTGCAGTTCAGCGATTGCGCGACGCTGCTGAAACTCTAACTGCTGACCTTGCAAATGCAGATCATCCAGAGACGCATCCACTTCAGCCAGCAGTTGTGCTCGTAAATCTTCGGTTAGCAACGCAACGACATTCGCCAAACGTTTAGCGACAATCGTCTGCAAACCATTTGGCGGTAACTCGTTCGTCAACGCGTGGCTCCGCCGGATTCAGTACTCGATCCGCCGCTGGCTTCGCCGTTATCAGCGACTTCCATCGGCTCATCGTCAGTGATAATTTCGACTTGGATGCGCGCGCCGGTTTTCGTGGCTGCGGCTTTCACAACGTGGCGCAACGCATTGGCGACACGACCTTCGCGCCCGATGACGCGACCAACATCATCGGGATGAACACGAATGCCATAAATCGAACCCTGGTCATCCAAGAACTCTTCGACTTCGACTTCTTCCGGGTGGCTGACGACACCCTGCACCAGAAAACCGACAAGCTCGATCAGGCGCGCGTCTTCCTCGCTGGGCGCATCGTATTCGTCCATCGCCTGCGCCATGAAATCGGCGTCTTCAGGATTCGCAGCGGCATTCGAGTACTCGTTCGAGTTCTCGTTGGCCGGAGATCCATTCAGTTCGGCGGCGCTCATGCCTTGATGCCTTTTTTCTTGAGCAAGCTGGCGACAGTCTCGCTGGGCTGTGCGCCTTTGCTGAGCCAGTGACGCGCTTTTTCCTCGTCAATTTCGACGACAGCGGGCTGACGCGTCGGTAAATAATGGCCGATGGTGTCGATAAAAGCGCCATCGCGCGGGCTGTTCTGATCGGCGACGACAACGCGATACGCCGGATTGTTCTTGGCGCCGGTGCGGCGCAAACGAATGCGAACCATAAATCTCCTACAACAGTTGTTTGTGGATGGTTGTAGTGAATCGAGTACTCGATCCGCCAAACACGAACCACTAATTTACCAGGTTGTTGATTGTCATTAAACGGAAGCAAAACCGCGTGTCATTCCGAGCGAAGCCGAGGAATCTTAGAAACCTGAAACTATCAAAGATTCCTCGGCTTCGCTCGGAACGACACATTTCTTTTGCACGCTAAACCAAAATCAACCTGGTTTATTTTTCTACTTTCCAAAGCGGATGCCGCGCCCAATTTTCGGATGCGGCGCGGGCATTTTCGGCATCGGGCCGCGCGGCATTTGTCCGCCTGGCGCTGCGCCCATCTTGCCGCCCATGCCGCGAGGCATCGGCACTTTGCCGCTTGCCATCGCGCTCATCTGGCGCATCATCTTCTTCATGTCGCGGAACTGACTGAGCAGGCGATTAATCTCGGGCGGCGTCGTTCCACTTCCTGCGGCAATGCGGCGTTTCCGCGAACCGTTTATTATATCAGGATCGCGGCGTTCTTTAACAGTCATCGAGCGAATCATCGCTTCGACGCGCGCCATCTGTTTTTCGTCCACGCCGACGTTGGCCTCTTTCAAAGCGCCCGCGCCCGGCAGCATCGCCAAAATGCTGTCCATGCTGCCCAACTTTTTGATCTGCTGCATCTGATCCAAGAAGTCTTCCAAATCGAAATTGCCTTCTGTCAGCTTGGCTTCCATCGCCGCCGCTTGCTTTTCATCGAACTGCTGCTCGGCTTTTTCGATCAACGTCAACACGTCGCCCATGCCAAGGATGCGTCCGGCCATGCGGTCGGGATGAAACTCTTCCAGCGCGTCCAGCTTTTCGCCGGTGCCGACGAACTTGACCGGCACGCCGGTAATCGCGCGAACGCTCAAGATGGCGCCGCCGCGCGCATCGCCGTCCAATTTCGTCAGCACGACGCCGGTCAACTGCACCGTTTCATTGAACGCTTTGGCGGCGTTCACAGCGTCCTGTCCGGTCATCGCGTCCAGCGCCAGAAGCGTTTCCTGCGGCTGCACGGACTGTTGAATCTGCCGCGCTTCTTCCATCATCTTTTCATCGACGTGAAGGCGACCGGCGGTGTCGATGATGACGACATCGAAGCCGTTCTTTTTGGCAAACGCGACACCTTCGCGCGCCACCACCGGCGGCGAAGTTTTGCCCATCTCGAAGACTTCGACGCCGACTTGCTTGCCGACCGTTTGCAATTGCGCAATCGCACCCGGACGATAAATGTCGGTGGCGACGAGCAGCGTTTTTTTGCCCTGACGCTTGAACCAGCCGCCAAGTTTGCCGCACGTCGTCGTCTTGCCGGTTCCCTGCAAACCGGCCAGCATGATGATTGTTGGCGGCGCGCTCGAGTACTCGATTCGTCGCGTGGTGCGTCCCAGAAGTTCGCTCAGTTCGTCGCGCACAATTGCGATGACTTGCTGTTCGGGATGCAGGCTTTCCAGCACATCGACGCCGACGGCTTTTTCGCGCACGCGAGCCACAAAGTCTTTGACGATCTTGAAGTTGACATCGGCTTCGAGCAAAGCCAATCGCACTTCGCGCATCGCGGCATCGACATCGGCTTCGCTGACGCGACCTTTGCCACGCAGCTTGGCAAAGGTTTTTCCTAATTTATCCGAAAGATTTTGAAGCATGAGAATTGACTGAAGATTTCACTAATGGCACTTCATTTTACTCGTTTTCCAGCGCTCGCAGCAAAAGCCCGATGATTGTCATGCCGCCGTTTTTCACCACCAAATCCATCGGCGTTCGAGACGGCGAACCGCCATGAACTTTCGCACCATTTTGCAAAAGCAGTTCAACAATATCGGCGCGTTGTCGCGAAACGGCAGCACTCAACGGGGAATTGCTATTTACAGAAAGATTAACGTCTGCGCCTTCGGCAATTAAATATCTGAGCAGTTCTAAATTGCCCAGCAAAACGGCTTCGATCACGCTCGGACGAGCGCCGCATCTTATTAAATATTCCGCAATTTCAGGATTATCAAATGCGCATGCTCGATAGAGAGCGGTTTCGCCACTTTTACTTTGAGCATTGACATCAGCGCCTCGCTCAATAAGGATTTTTGCTACTTCGATTGCATTTCCTGTGGCTGCCCTCATGAGCAACGTGAAGCCATTTTCGTCGGCGTCATTCGGGTTCATACCCAAAGCCAAAAGGCGATGCAAGAAATCCGCTCGTTTATGGCGAACCATAACACCTAAAAGTAACGTGGGATTCGCACCAGCCGCTAAAAGAGCTTTGGCAACGTCTTCATGTCCATTCAGCAAGGCGACGTATAGGAGCGATTCGCCAGGATTAACTACAGCACCGCCCTTGAGTAAGCATTCTACAACTTCAGAATGTCCGCTCTTCGCTGCACGAAACAAAGCCGACTCGCCGGAAATGTTTCTTGCGTTGACATTAGCGCCATTTTCCAGCAAAAGCTGCACAACGTGGAGATGACTGTTGCCTGCCGCGCGGATCAGACTTGTCGTTTTAGCGCTGCTTTTAATATCAACGCCGACGCCATTTTGCAGCGACCGGCGAATGGTTTCTATGTCGCCGTCGCGCGCCGCATTGAGAAAGGCTTTAGATTCGGGCGATCTGGCCATTTCGAGTACTGGATGGACGCAAAAGAGGGAAGACTATTTCGCCAACATGCGCGCGTAAACGTCTTCGATTTGGCGGGCGGCGCGGGCGGCAGTGAAATGTTGACGCACGCGACGGAAACCGGCCTGCCCGATTTGCTGCGCGCACCGAGGATCGTTCAACAACGTCTCGATTTTTTGCGCCAAAGCATCCGCGTCGCCCATTGGAAAAAGCAGGCCGGATTCGCCGTCCACAATGATTTCCGGTACGCCTCCACCACAACTGGCAATCACAGGTTTGCCCGCCGCCATGCCTTCGACAATCACCATACCAAACGGCTCGCTACTGATCGAGGCATGAACTACAACGTCCAGCTGCTTCAAAACTTCAGGGATATTTTGCACGAAACCGGCAAATTTGACGTGATTGCCGATGCCCAACCGCTCGACTTGCGCGTGCAATTGGCGCAGGTAATCGTCTTCGCCGAAAAGCGGCGCGCCGATAATGACGAACTTTGCGTCGTGCCCGGCGGCGAGAACTTTGGCGGCGGCGTCCAGAAAAACGTGCTGCCCTTTCCACTGCCCGATGCGCCCGACCATGCCGATGCGCACCGCGCCATTTCGAGTACTCGATGTCTCGTCCGGCGGCTCGAAAAGCGCCATTTCTTCTTCGCCCAAGCCGT
>JAABUK010012837.1_pt1 | contig 10590 bp, 9 predicted proteins | sample 5559141 | NCBI WGS metagenome assembly JAABUK01 (sample SAMN10711869, study PRJNA513367) | rock metagenome | isolation source: Antarctica rocks | place: Antarctica: Victoria Land, Pudding Butte nord | collected 2016-01-03
CGCAGAATCTCCTCTTCGCTGTGTCCCTTCTTGCCCATAGACCGGCTCTCCTCTCGTCCTTCCAGAGAACCATCACAAGCAAAATCTCTCAACCTCAAAGCGGATTAGTTTTTGGGTTTTGGGTCAGCTACGCGGGAGGATGAAAGATGAAGAAGAGCCGTTATACCGAAGAGCAGACATTGGGATGTTGAAGCAGAGCGAAGCTGGGTGAAGACGGCGAATTTATACCGTGAGCACGGGATCAGCGCGGCGACGTTCTGTGGATGGAAGCAGAAGTACGGCGGCATGGACGTGAGCGAGGCACAGCGGCTGAAGGCGATGGAGAACGAGAACCGCCGTCTGACGTTGCTGGTGGCGGAGCTGAGTCTTCGTGGCGAAGCGCTGAAGGCAGCGATCCGAAAAACGGGTGGAGCTTGCTGGTTTGAGAATCTGTCTAAAGACTAGACTGATTTGCTGAGGAGTCGATGCACGTTGGCGATGTGGATCATGGTTTCTGAGATTTGGGGTTGATCTCGAAGTCTTTGCTCGGATACATCTCTCAAATCTAAAAAGATAAGACCCCCATGCGAGTCACTTCCGTGGTTTCTCCCTCAGTTTGTAAATAGATTCTTAGAACGTGAAGCGTCCAGCGACCTGTAATTGCCTTGGGGCTCCAGCTGACGTGATTTGGCCATAGAGCGCATTTCCGATCGTGCTTCCGGGACCATTGAACTGCACATGATTGAGGACATTGAAGCCTTCCAGCCGTAGATTGAGATTGGTTTCCCTCCATCGCCGGATAGGAAAGTTGCGTTGCAGGCTAATGTTGAGTAGGTTGCGCCCCGGCGCCCGAAGTGAGTTGCGACCCGTGTTTCCGAAGGTGAAGGACGGCGTGTTGATATAGCAGTTCGTGTTAAACCATTGAGCCTTCGTGCCCGCACCGCCAACATTGCCGTTGCAGGTTTGCGTTGGCCGCGTCAGCGTGCCCGCATTGGCTGCGTCGAAGTTCATCCCTACGGTAAAGGGCAGGCCTGTTTGAAACTGGTAAACCGGCGAGATTGCCCAACCACCCACAATCGCCGAAACGACGGGAGCATCGGCAAAGTACCGTCGTCCCCGGCCAAAGGGTAACTCTCCGATGCCCGAAAGAACATAGCGAAAGCGGACGTCGTTGTCGGCCGAAGCATAATTTGCCGCGCGGTTGTAGTTGTCCTGCAGTGTGTCTCCAACGCCGCAGGTGTCGCAAAGGTCGAGTGCAGGATTTTGCAGGTCGAAGGCGTGGCCGTAGGTGAGTGAATTCAGAAAGGAACCCCGCTCGCATACCGCTTTTCGATCTTCGCCGACAGCCCCTCAAATTGGCTGGAGTTCCAGTTGCCGACCGTCTTCACCGGAGCAATGGTGTACGCGGCGAGCGGACGGCGCGAGTTGACCGTAGTTGCGTTCAGTACAATAGGCTGGTTGCCCTGGCCTAGGCCAAGCAGCTGCGAGCCGTGGTTCCCGACGTAATCCACTTCGAACAGAACCGTGCCCGGCAGCTGTTTCTGAATGCTGAGGTTCCACTGCTGCACGTAGGGAGTTCGGAAGCCAGTGGGCCAGCTGACCAGACCGGCGGTTGCCGCAGGCACCAGAGTAAAGGAAGCCGGCGAGATCGGGGTAGGGCGCGCAATGGTGGCGGTGGGGGAGAGAACGAGCCCGTGGCTGGGTGGAGCTGGTCGCTGCTGATCGTGACAGAACCGTAGCCGAAGAATGGTGGATTGCTGGTCAGGCGATTGGTGACGCCGGTGCCCTCATCCTGCGCATAGAAGATGCCGTACGAGGCGCGGAACGTCATCTCCTTCACATTCGGCACACGGTAGGCGAGGCCCAGCCGGGGCGCGAGATCCTTCTTGTAGCCGTTAATGAGCGCACGGGGGAATGCTGGATTTCCGGAGAAGACCAGCTTGCCGTAAAAGGGGCTACCCGCATCCAGGATGAAGTTACCCAGCCGGTTCTGCGTCTCGATGAACGGCGTGGTGTACTCATACCGCAGCCCAAGATTGAGCGTCAGGTTGTCGGTCACGGTCCACTGGTCGGTGCCGTAGCCGCCCAGATACCAACCGCGTTCTTCATTCTGGGCAACTGTTCCGGTCGTCAGTGAGTTGGCATCGCCCAGCAACAAATCCGCAAGCGCGCTGCCGGAGCTCCCGCGGGCGAGAGGGTTTTGGGTAAACACACCGGTGAAGCCAAAACCGCTGCGGCCATTCACCGTGGCGAAGGTCCGGGGGTGGATCTGGAGAAACTCGCCTCCGAACTTGAGTTCGTGCTTGCCGCGCGACCAGGAAACATTATCCGAGTAGTCGAAGACGCCGGAAGTTTTGACGAGCGGGCTGTTCCCACAGCATGGTGCCGTGCCGCCCAGACTCGCGATGCTAGAGACACTGAAGTTGGGATAACCCGTGTTCACCGCCGGGTCCAGGCTGCCCGGGATGATCTCTTGCCGGGGAAGAGCTCCACCGGAGTTGACGCCGATCGTGGTCCAGGCGAAGCGGAACTCATTAATAAGGGTGGGCGTGAGTATATGTGTATAGCCGGAGCCGATGCCCTTCGAGATGACAGTGAGCCGGCCTGGGTTGGCCGCCGGAGAAGGTAGTGCGGCTTCATTGCTGGTGCCGTCAATCTCATGCGCGTAGCGCGCAAACAGGCTGTCTCGCTTCGAGATCTGGACGTCTCCCCTCGCAATGCCGTTCTTCACATCGATGCGCTCGGGAGCGTTCCGTTTGTAGACGTTGACTCCAAACGCAGAGGCATTCGGCAATGGATAAAGGGAGGCAAGTTGCTGGCCGATGGCATTGAGTTGTGCCGTGGGAATGATGTTGCCCCGGTACGCTGTTCGACGGGCTGTTGTGCCTGACACTACGGTCGTGTTCGGATCGTAAATCGGAATCAGCGCGCCCGTGGCATTGACTGTGCGTGAGAAGTTCCCCACTCGCTCCAGCGCGGTCGGAACGATGGCGGTGCTAGGCACCTCATCTCGCTGATGAACACCTTCATACGCCGCAAAGAAGAAGGCCCGGTCATGTTTTATGGGTCCACCCAGAGAACCACCATATTGGTTGCGCACCAGCAAGGGTCTGCTTGCGGCGAAGTAGTTCTGAGCATCCAGCCGGCTGCTGCGCACAAAATCGTATGCGGAACCGTGAAGGCGGTTGCTGCCGCTCTTTGTAATGGCATTTACGACACCGCCGGCAGCGGCTCCATACTCTGCAGAAAAATTGCTGGTCTGCACGGAAAATTCTCGCAACGCATCGAGGGGTGGCCTCACCATGTCCCGGCGAAAATTGTCCAGGCCCCGCAAGTAGTTCACATTGCGTGCACCGTCCAGTAGGAAGGCATTTTGCAGACCCGTGTTCCCGTAGGCGGAAAAGGAGTTATCGCGGCCCGAGGAGGTGGGAATCACACCGGGTACGTAGTTGGCCGCTTCCAGGTAACTGCGACCGTTTAGCGGGATGTCAGTGACCGCTTTCGCACTCACGATCTGGGCGATCGTCTCAGACTTTTCCTCGATCAGCGGAGTCTCTCCCGTGACCGTAATCGACTCCGACGATTCTCCAGGTTCAAGCGCAATATCCAGACTCACAACACTGCCTACGGACACTGTGACTGCCTCCCAATCCAAAGACTTGAAGCCAGGCGACGAGATCTTCACGTTGTAACGACCTGGCTGCAGCAGGGGAACTTCCGCGAGCCCGCGATCGTTGCTGTTGAGTGTCCGGACAGCCTCGCCTGTATCCGTTCCAGTCACGGAGATCTCGGCATTCACGACTACGGCTCCGCCGCCGTCCTTCACGAGGATGCTCAGGTTGCCGGTGGAGTTCTGCCCATGTAGGAGCGATGGCGTCAGCAGGGTTGCTGTTACAGCCAAAGCGGATGTCAGAGCCAATCTTTTTAGATAACGCATGTTCATCAGTAGATCGCGGCGGGTAGCCGCGCCTCCAAAAGGGTGGTGCGATGTCAATTGATTGTTGGGTTAGCCGCTCATAGTCGAGCTTCGTCGCGGCTTATGTCGGTATGAGAACGGCTCAGAAGTTGTTCGCCTTGGGCACAATTTTCGGGTGATCGATGTCCATGGGATCGTCAAGTTCCTTCTGCTTCTGCTTCAGCTTCTGCAGCAGGTCGGCCTTCACACCCGCGTACGCCGGGTCGTCGACCAAGTCGTTCATCTCCCACGGATCCTTTTCTAGATCGAAGACCTGGTAACGCTGAATCTGCGCATAGAAGATGAGCTTGTGCCGTCGTGTGCGGATCGAACGCTGCAGCACGTTGAGCCAGCCGAACATAGCGTCGTTGACCGGGGCGGGGTTGTTCTGGTGCAACATGGGTTTCAAACTGGGAAACTCCACATGCCTCGGCACCGGTATGCCGGCCAGGTCGCAAGTCGTGGCGTACATGGAGTGCTGGTAGACCATATGATCCACCCGCTTGCCGGGTTTGATCCCGGGACCGGAGATCAGCAGCGGCATGCGCATGGAGCACTCATATTGGTTCTGCTTGCCCATGAGCCCGTGTTCGCCCACAGCCAGGCCGTGATCCGCCGTGAAGATGACGTAGGTGTTCTGGGCCGCTCCTGTCTCCTGCAGCGCACCCAGCATGCGGCCGATCTGCGCGTCCATGTGCGTGATGATGGCGTAATACTCCCGACGGTGGGTTTGCACGGCTTCATGGGTGCGAGGAAACGGTGCGAGCATCTCATCGCGAGTTTTGTAATCCCCCTGATCGAAGGGGTGCTCCGGAAGATAGTTCGGCGGGATCGCAACGCCGTCCATCGGGTACAGGTCCAGATAGCGCTGCGGAGCCTGGCGAGGGTCATGGGGCGCGTTGAACGCCACATACATGAAGAATGGCTTGCCGCGTTGTGAAGCCGTGTGCAGGTACTGAACGGCCGCATCGGCATAAAGTTCGCTGGAGTGCTGGATGGCGTCGTTTTGCCGATCTTGCTCTGGGCGGTTCAGCCATAGGCCGGTCTTCAGCCAATGCCCAAACAGCGCCTTATCGGCCGGCTGCCAGTCGTTTCCGGGACTCGGCCGATTGTACTCATTGGGTGTTGAGTCCAGAAAGCCTGGACCGACGGGCCCTTGCTCCGAAAAAGATCGCTGCAGGCTCACGGCATCCAGATGCCACTTGCCGGTGATGAACGTGTCGTAACCGTTTTCCCGCATGGTTTGGCCCCACATGGGTTTGTCTCCGGCTTGGTCGGCTTTAATCAGGCGTTGTGCGCGGAAGGAGGTCAGGCCGCTATTCAGCATCGTGCGGCTCGCCACACAGACCGCGCCCGTCCACGAACCCTGGTGAAAGCAGTGAGTAAATGTACAGCCTGAGCGCACCAACCTGTCCAGATTCGGGGTGTGAACCTCGGGATTGTTGACCGAATTAATTGCACGAAAGGTGAGATCGTCCGCAACAACTACCAGAAAGTTAGGTCGGCCTGAAGCCTTAGCCTGTGCCTGAAACTCCCTCGCCGGTAAAGTGTGCGCGGAGGCCAGAGCAGCAGTGGAGACTCCGAGGAATTTACGTCTGTCCATGCACATTCCTTCTGTTCGGCTGCCAAGCTCCCGTACCCGGGTCAGCAGGGGAGCGTACGGAAAGTACGTTCCTTCAACGAACAGGCAAACTATAAGGAGACGCCAGTGCTCTTGTAACGAGAGATGAGGTGTGGCACGGGTGTAGCACGGTGAGGTAAGGGCTTGAGTCGTTGCAAGTACAGCGAAGTTTTGCCGCACGAAAAGCGGCAGAGCTTCGGTGGGGAATGCTTCTCTGCCCGTGACCCATGCTGGCCGGAATTCCCAAAGAACATGTAGGCTATCCGGTAAGCATGCAAGCGTGATCTCCCGGTTGTCAAAATCAATGGTAGAAGTCAGTTCTAAGTCGGACGGTATGACGGCAGTCAACCAGGAGGCATGCCGTGAAGAGATAAAACGCGTTCTGTCGAGCGGGACGTTCGCCAAGGCCCCTCGGCTTTGCTCGCTGCTGGACTATATATGCCAGCATTCCATCCGAGGGCACCTGGAGGATCTGACGGAGCAGCAGATCGGAATCCACGTCTTCCATCGGTTACCCGGGTACAACTCCGCGGAAGACACCATCGTTCGTGGCACCGCACGCTATCTTCGGCAGCGGTTGGATCTCTTTTACCAGGATGAGGGGCAGAGAGATGCCGTGCGCATTACCGTTCCCAAAGGCAGCTACGTCGCACATTTCGAGATGATCGAGGCCAATCCATCTCCAGAACTGGAAAATCTGGTGACGGCTCCAACATCGGCTCTACCCCCGTCCCCGAATGCCGGCGCAGATATGTGGTCTCAAAAGATCACGCCCGGTTCAGGACTGCGGCACTCCGGTTGGCCCCGGTCCGCATTGATGGTCACCGTTGTTCTGCTGCTGTTGACGGTCGCTTCTCTGTTGATAGCCTTGCGCAGCAGGGTTACCAAAAACGTAGCTAAGAACAGTGGACCCGAAATACTGTGGCGCATGCTTTTTACGCCCGGCCGCAAGACCCTCATCGTTCCGGGCGACGCCAGTCTGGACGTTTTTACCTCCTTCGACCAGCGCCGCATCACTCTGCCGGAATACACCGAACAGTATTACCAAAGCCAGGCAAGCCCACGCAGCAGCCCTACTAATGGCGATGTGCCGCTTCCCAAACGGTCTGTCACGCCCATGGCTGACTTGCGCCTGGTCTCGGAACTGATGCGGGTACCCCAGCACATCGGTCTGCCGGACGCCGAAGAGTGGACGGAAATCCGATATGCGCGTGATATGGCCGCAGGCGACCTGCGCAATAGTAATCTCATTTTGATTGGTTCGGAGACCTTCAATCCGTGGGTGATGCTTTATCAACCGTCGCTAGACTTCAACGTCCACTGGGATTTCACCCACAACACCTATACGATGAGCAACAAAGCTCCGCGGGGCAGTGAGCCGGCGGTATATACCTACGACCCCAAATCCGGATCACTTGGTGCTCTTTCTGCGATTGCCTTTGTTGAAAACACACAAGGCCAGGGAAATGTGCTTCTGGTTCAGGGCACAAGCATGGGCACGACCTACGGTGCGCTGAACTTTCTGCTCAATGAACATCTCTGGAAGCCGGTGGTGCAAGCCGCGACCGACAGCAGTGGGCATTTGCGCAACTTTGAAGTCGTGCTGCAAAATGATTTCATCCGGGGCGGAGTGAGCAACACGCGCATCCTGACCATACATGTACACGATCGCAGCTGATGACTTGTCTCGATCACAATGCATGCGTGCAGCTGCGGCTCGACAGTGACGTTGTGAATCGGGCCTTTCTGGTACGCTCCGACGGGCCTTCTACATCGTTTAAGCGCACGCTTTGGGAGAGAGGATGAACGACTCGAAGGCAGATTGCTGCACGCCGGCACGTAAGTCTACAGACCGTGCCACGCCAGGCATGCAGATAACGCCATTGGCGTCGTTCTCTGGCGAGGACATGGTTGCACTGCCGGGTGGCCGCTTTCTGATGGGTACGGATTACCCTTACGGCTTCCCGAACGATGGGGAGGGTCCCGTGAGGCCGGTAGTGCTCTCACCTTTTCGCATGGACAGCACACCTGTGACCAACGCGCAGTTTGCCGCGTTTACGAACACCACCGGCTACCGCACCCAAGCTGAAGCGTTCGGCTGGTCCTTCGTCTTCTGGTCGCATGTGCCCGAGGATAGCTTCCGGGATCTGGTAAAGGATACGCTGCCCGGGGCACCTTGGTGGTGCAAGGTCCATGGCGCAGCTTGGAGCACACCGGAAGGCCCTGGCTCCAACGTCCTTACACGGACCGATCATCCTGTCGTGCACGTAAGCCACAACGACGTGGCCGCCTACCTTACGTGGTCCGGAAAAGCACTGCCCACTGAGGCGGAATGGGAGTATGCTGCACGCGGCGGGCTGGAACAGGCACTCTACCCTTGGGGCAACGAGCTGCAGCCTAACGGACGGCACCTCTGCAACATCTGGCAAGGCGAATTTCCCGTCAGCGATACAGGCGAGGACGGCTTCGCCGGAACATGCCCGGTCAAGGCCTTCCCACCCAACGGCTACGGCCTTTATAGCGCGACGGGCAACATTTGGGAGTGGACCGCCGACTGGTTTGGACGGGCGCACAGCGCGAAAGAGACGACTAACCCAACCGGACCGAAAGGAGGTTCGGGGCGCGTCTTGAAGGGCGGCAGCTTTCTATGTCACGCGTCGTACTGTAATCGATATCGCGTTGCTGCCAGGACTGAGAACACACCCGACAGCTCCACCAGCAACATCGGATTTCGAGGTGTTCGAAGAACCTGAGCGAACCCTAGCATGTCTGATTTCCGTTCGTTACGGTGGCCCAATCTGGCTAGTCGGTCACGCTTGAGGCGGACCAGGGTGCTCGGAGGAAAACAAGGTCGCTTACCGGTCAGCCGAGCTTCACCAGATTCTGAATAGCAATCCTCCAGGCTTCACGCCCAGAATATGTAGGGGAGTACCGCCCAGATCGAGCCTCCCAAGTTCGACTGGAGCAAAGCCACGCTCAGTTGTCATCGATGGCAAGCAGTGTGGACGTGGTAGAACCTCCAGAGGCAAATGGTGCATAATAAACATATGGTGATCTAGATCGGCGAATGTCGCATTAGCATCAAACGCCGCCGGAAAGTATCCTTAAAGTTCAATGGCACAGGCGTCCAATCCCGCTCATGAAGCAACGGATCCTCGCATCCTGCGTAGCCGTCGCATGCTCATGGATTCCCTCGCCAAACTACTCAAACTGAAAGATTTTGACGATATCTCCATCCAGGAAATAACCGACGAAGCGACACTGAATCGGAACACCTTCTATCTTCACTATCCCGACAAGAGCGCACTGCTGCAGGCTATGACGGAAGCCCGCTTCCGCGATCTGATTACGCGGCGCGGCATCTCGTTTACTGATTGCACTGGAGCACTGCGCGCCGTTGCGCTCGGGGTCTGCGACTATCTAGTGGAGGTCACAAACTGTTCCCTCAAGGGAGCTTTGATTCCGATGGAGAGCTCCATCATCCCAGTAATCGAGAGCATGTTTATGGAAGGTGTTGCCCATCACAAAGTTTTGCCTGGCATCGATCCAACACTGATCGCAACTACGGGGGCTTGGGCCGTTTTTGGAGCCGCGCGCCGCTGGCACCAAACCTCCAACCGCATTCCCGCTGAGAAAATGGCTGCACAGATTGAAGCTTTAGTGAAGCCGATCTTTCTTGACAGCTTTGGATAGCTAGGGGTGGGACAGGCACCAGCGTAGAGAGCAAACGAATCGGGCACCATTCTAGGGTTGCATGCGCCTGTGCCGCTGTATCGACATCTACAAGGAAGGGAATTGTCAGGCAGGCGTGTCTGACGATGCCGCAAAGGCCAATCCCTATGGCGACTGATCTGACCACACTTGATCCGAGTGCTGGATACGTCACAATTATCAATATGAGGTCGCTCCCGAACGGACAGAGTCGCTGCCGGAGCTGCTGGTGCTGGCTCCAGAGGGGATTGTACGATATGTGCCGGGTTCATCTCGGCCAACTTCCATATGATGAAGTTCAACGGACGCAGGTAGTGAACTACGCGTAGTTGCGGAACCTCGAGGCGATTGCAGCGGCAGGCGCAGACCCTAGGTTGCGGCGTGTATCCGTTAGGCGGCGCAGCTGGTAGACAGCTCTCCGCCGGTTGTTTACGAGTTCTGGCGGTCGGTGACTGTTCCTGCCGCTTGAGCCCGGGATTGTTCGGATCGGTCCAGCGCGACACCGAGACGGTACCGTGTTGGCGGAAGGGTCGAGCTGCGCGGAGGATCGTTGATCTGCTAGCGTCGCTCAGAAACTTACCTGATTGTTATCTAAAAGGAGAAGGATGTTAGGCCATACAGCATTTCTAGAGTTCGACCCCACTAAGCCGGGACCCAGTGATACGAGCCTCACATATAGCTCGGCGTTTGCAGATACTTTGGAGCGCTCCTATAAGGAACGGCTTGGGACGAATTTGGTACCGGCTTCAGATAATATCGTCCCGGCGGCACATTCGTTATATCAAGACGCTCCGTTCTGTTTGCTCGTTCATAACACCGCTCGCGATCCCCGTTTTATCTACTGCAATATGGCCGCGCAAGCGTGCTTTGAGTATTCCTGGGATGAGATGACGAGGCTTCCATCTCGTCTTTCCGCTGATTCCGTAAAGCAAGCCGAACGTCAGGAGTTGCTTGATGCGGTGCATCGTTATGGTTATGCAACCGGCTATCGGGGATTGCGCATAGCGAAGTCAGGCCGGCGCTTTTGGATCGATAACGTAACCATGTGGCAACTGTTCGATGATATCGGCACGGTGTGCGGCCAAGCAGCCATTTACAGCGACTGGCGGAATGCATGATGGATCGGCTTCGTACGAAATGTTTCTAGCTGTGTAGAGACGTTGGTGTGTGCGTTGAAGCAACACAGAGCCGGATGCGGAGTAAGCGTGTGAAGTTCCCCTCTGGCGGGCGTTCGGTGGTTGCGCTAAGTGTCCGCTTATTTTAGGTGGACGCTTATCAAGCGTCAGTCGTTATTCCGGTTGCGAGAGTGGATGGCACGTTCCAG
>JAABUK010012838.1_pt1 | contig 10590 bp, 9 predicted proteins | sample 5559141 | NCBI WGS metagenome assembly JAABUK01 (sample SAMN10711869, study PRJNA513367) | rock metagenome | isolation source: Antarctica rocks | place: Antarctica: Victoria Land, Pudding Butte nord | collected 2016-01-03
CGGCGGCCGACCTGGCCTACTTCAAGGCCAACCGGCTCGATGCCTCGGAGCTGACTTACAAGCGGCCGAAGGTGGTCCCGCCCTGGGAGCGTCCGCCGACGGCCACCTGGGATTTGGTCGATAGCATTTTCCAGAACCGCCTGCTCACCCGGCCGCAGCCGCATACCTCGGCCGCGCTCCACTGGCTGAGCCCGCCCGACATCGCCTCCAATCAGCCGTTCTTGCCCGACCCGGCCCGCTGCCTGATGGCCGTCCGCGAGGCCAGGACGGCGCTCTCGCTCAAGCCGGACGACTCGACGGCCTTCCAGGTCCTGATCGTCGCCTACCAGCGGCTGCTCGCCCAGGAGTCGGCCCTGATCCTCGGCATCGCGCCGATCCCGGAGAACCTCAACAAGATCGCCCAGGCCCCCTCCCAGATGCGGAGCCTGGGGAACCGGACCCACCAGCTCATGACCGCCCTCAACTTCCGGCTGGAGACCCTGCCGCCGTCGAAGTCGTCGGAGGACCAGGCGGTCAAGGCGAACCTGAATTACACCCTGGCCCAGCTTTATCTGAACAACAACGCACTGGACCTCGCCCGCGAGCGGCTCAACCGGATGGCCGAGGAGGCCCAGTCCAGTGGGATGAACGACGAGTTCCTCAAGAACCTCACCCGCCAATTGACCGAGCTGAACCAGAGGGTCGAGCAGGTCCGCACCCAGATGCAAGACCTCTCGATCACCCGCAAGGCCGGGCCGCTGGAGAAGGCCGCCTTCGCCCGGGCCAACGGCGCGCCGGGCCTGGCGATCCTCGAGCTGGAGGAGGCCAACGAGGTCGGCGGCAACACCCCGGGCGTCCGGCCGACCCTGGTCGACCTCTATTGCGAGGTCGGCCTGCCCGAGAAGGCCCTCGACCTCATCAGCAACCTCGACGTCGACGATCCGACCCTCTCCACCGGCATTGGCACGGCCACCCATCGGCAAGGGCTGGTCTATTATCTCCTGGGCAACTACACCAACGCCGCCGCACTCTGGCAGGATCGATCGATCGCCCAGCTCCGGGCCGAGCGCTCCCTGCAGGCCCCGATGGCCACTCAGCTCCTGCTCGGGGGCGAGCCGATGCGCGCCGTCCGGTCGCTCCTGGAGCTCCCCGACAAGGTCGACCGCCAGGCCGACTGGGAATTCCAGCTCGCCATGGCCGGGCTCGAAGGCGGCTTGCCCGTCGACCTCGTGGCCGACCACTTCCAGACCGCCCTGAAGCTGGAGCCGAGCCTGACCGTCCGCCCCGTGATCGCCTACTATCTGGAAAAGCTCGGCAAGCCCGTCCCCCCGCCGAAGGGCCCCGAAGCCTCCGCCGCCCCGACCACCACGCCGACCCCCGCCATCGAGAAGCCCGAGTTGCCCGAGAACCCCTTCAACGGCGACCCGAAGACGCCCTGAGGTTCGGATCGGCCCGGGTTGATCCGAAGATCGGGGGGGCTGGCGACGACCCGGCCGGGCGGCTACGCTGGAAGGGTCGTCCAACCCCGCGACCCTTCGCGAGCGGCTTATGACCCGACCGACCCTCCTGGCGGCCCTGCTGGCCGGCTTGGCGACCCTCCCCGCCCTCGGCGGCGAGGGGGGCCCGCCGGACTTCGATCGGGCGGTCGCGCCGATCCTGGCCAGACGCTGCCTCGACTGCCACTCCGGGCCGGCCCCGAAGGGGAAGCTCGACCTCTCCGGGCGAGACCAGGCGATGGCCGGGGGCGAGACCGGCCCGGCGTTCGTCGCGGGGAAGCCGGGCGAGAGCCTGCTCTGGGAGCAGGTCGATTCCGATGCGATGCCGCCGAAGTTGCCCCTCGACCTCGCCGAGAAGGCCACCCTCCGCGCCTGGATCGCCGCCGGGGCCGCCTGGGGGACCGACCCGATCGACCCCTACCAGGCGACCACCCCGCGCCGGGCCGGGCGCGACTGGTGGTCGCTCCAGCCGGTCCGTCGCCCCGAACCGCCCGAGGTCGCCCGCAAGGACTGGCCGAGGACGCCGGTCGACTCCTTCGTCCTGGCGAAGCTGGAAGCCTCGGGGCTCGCCCCGAGCCCGGAGGCCGACCGCCGGACCCTGATCCGCCGCCTCCGGTTCGACCTGACCGGCCTGCCGCCGACGGCGGGGGAGCTCGACGCCTTCGTCGCCGACCCATCGCCGGATGCGTATGAGATGCTGGTCGACCGCCTGCTCGCCTCGCCCGACTTCGGGGTCCGCTGGGCCCGCTGGTGGCTCGACCTCGCCCGGTTCGGCGAGTCCAACGGCTTCGAGCACGACGAGGCCCGGCCCAACGCCTGGCGCTATCGCGACTGGGTCGTCGAGGCCCTCAACGCGGACCTCCCCTACGACGAGTTCGCCCGCCTCCAGATCGCTGGCGACGCCCTCAAGCCCGACGACCCCGACGCGATCCGGGCGACCGGCTTCCTCGTCGCCGGGGCCTACGACTCGGTCGGCCAGACCCAGCAGAGCCGGGCGATGCGGGCCGTCGTCCGGGCCGACGAGCTGGAGGACGTCATCGGCACGGTCGCCCAGTCGTTCCTCGGCCTGACCGTCCACTGCGCCCGCTGCCACGATCACAAGTTCGACCCGATCCGCCAGGCCGAGTATTACCGGTTCGCCTCCGCCCTCGACGGCGTCCGCCCCGGCGACCGCGACCTGCCCGGCCTCGCGAAAGCGAAGGCTTATGTCGTCAAGCCCCGGGGCGAGGTCGAGGTGATGCGGATCCACCTCCGAGGCAACCCCGGCCAGCCCGGCGACCCCGTCTCGGCCGGCGCGATCGCCGCCGTCGCCGCCCCGTCGGCCGACTTCGGCCTGTCGCCCGACGCGCCCGAGGCCGAGCGCCGGATCAAGCTCGCTGGCTGGATCGTGTCGGATCAGAATCCGCTGTTCGGTCGGGTGATCGTCAACCGGCTCTGGCAGGCGCACTTCGGCCCGGGGCTGGTCGAGACGCCGAGCGATCTCGGCTTCAGCGGCGGCTTGCCGTCGCACCCGGAATTGCTCGACTGGCTCGCCTCGGAGGCCGCCGCGAAGGGGTGGAGCCTCAAGGCGATCCATCGGCTGATCGTGACCTCGGCGGCCTATCGCCAGGCGTCGCGGCCCGACCCGGCCGGCCTGGCGAAGGACGCGGGCGACCGGCAGCTCTGGCGGAAGGCGCCGGGTCGGCTGGAGGCCGAGATGGTCCGCGACGCGATGCTGGCCGTCTCCGGCGAGCTCGACCCGGCCCTCGGCGGCCCGAGCTTCCACGACCGGGCGATCAGCAAGCGGGCCGGGACCGCGATCTTGGTCAACGTCGAGGCCGACCCGGCCGGGCCGGGGCTGGATCGGAGGACCCTCTACCGGGCCTGGGTCCGGGGCGGGCGGAGCACGCTGCTCGACGCCTTCGACTGCCCCGACCCATCCACGACCGCCCCCCGGAGGGCCAGCACGACCACCCCGCTCCAGGCCCTCGCCCTGCTCAATAACGCGATGGTCTTGCACCTCTCCGATGCCATGGCGGCCCGCCTCGCCCGCGAAGCCGGGCCCGACACCGGGGCGCGGGTCGACCTCGCCTACCGCCTGGCCTTCGGCCGGCCTCCGGGCCTCGACGAGCGGGCCAGGGCCGTCCGCCTCGTCGAGGGGTTCGGCGCGGCGACCCTGGCGCGGGCCCTCTTCAACAGCAACGAGTTCATCCATGTCGATTGACCGCCGCGGGTTCTTCTCCTGGGTCGGGGGCGGCCTGGCCGGCGTCGCGGCGGCCTCGCTGATGCTCCGCGACGGGACCTTGCAAGCCTCGGTCCCGGGCGAGTCCGACCCGCCTTGCCCGCACTTCGCCCCGAAGGCGAAGCGAGTCATCCATATTTGCTTGTGCGGGGCGATGAGCTCGGTCGACTCCTTCGACCACAAGCCCGAGCTGTTCGCCAGGCACGGCCAGTCGCTCGACCGGCCCGCCAGCCGCGACGACGTCTTCTTCGGCCAGGTCGGCCGGCTCCGCGCCCCGGACTGGGCGTTCCGACCGCGAGGCGAGTCCGGCCTCCAGGTCTCCGAGCTGTTCCCGCACCTCGGCGAGATGGCCGACGAGATGACCGTCATCCGATCGATGGTGGCCGATACGTCGAACCACACCCCGGCCACCTTCCAGCAGAACAGCGGGTTCCGGCTCAACGGGTTCCCGGCGATGGGGTCGTGGCTGAGCTACGGCCTGGGGAGCGAGTCGGACGACCTCCCGGCCTTCGTGGTGATCCCCGACGCCCGCGAGTTCCCCGCCGGCGGGGCGATCAACTGGTCCAACGGGTTCCTCCCGGCTCGGCACCAAGGCGTCGTGGTCCGGCCGACCGGGACGCCGATCGACGACCTCTTCCCGGCCAGGACCCAGGCCCCGGGGGCCGACCACGCGGCCCTGGATTTCCTCCTGCAAGGCGACCGCGACCACCTCGCCGCCCGGGGGGGCGAGGACGCCCTCGCCGCGAGGATCCGGGGGTATGAGCTGGCCGCTAGGATGCAAGGCTCGGTCCCGCTCGTCGCCGGCCTGCAAGGCGAGACGCCCGAGACCCTCGGCCTCTACGGCGTCGACCGGCCCGAGACCGCCGACTTCGGCCGGGCCTGCCTGGTCGCCCGGAGGCTGATGGAACGCGGGGTCCGGTTCGTCCAGCTCCTCTCCGGCGGGACGTTCTCGTCGCCCCGGCGGAACTGGGACGGACATGAAAACATGAAAGAAAACCACGGACAAGAAGCCCTGCGGATCGACCGGCCGGTCGCCGGCCTGCTCCGCGACCTCCGCCGCCGCGGGATGCTCGACGATACCCTGGTCCTGTTCACCACCGAGTTCGGCCGGACGCCCTTCTCGCAGTCGGGGGCCGAGATCGTCGGGCCGGGCAGGGACCACAACCCGTTCGGCTTCAGCGTCTGGATGGCCGGCGCTGGCCTGAAGCACGGCCTCGCCCACGGCTCGACCGACGAGATCGGCTGGAAGACCGCCGAGTCGCCCGTCACCTGGCCCGACTTCCACGCGACGGTGCTCCACCTCCTGGGAATCGATCACCAAAGATTAACATATTATCACAATGGAATCAAACGCCGGCTGACCAACGTCCACGGCGAGGTGGTCCGGCCAATCCTCGCCTGAGCGGCGGTTTGCCCGCGGGAAGCATGGCGACATCGCCCCGGCTGACCTGCGCAAGCGGAGACGCCCCCGAGCCGACCTGGGTCGGCGCCGGGGCGTCTTGCTCAAGGCTCGAATTACTTGCCGAGCAGCTTGGCGACGGCGAAGACGCCGACCGCGCCGACGATCCCGCCGCCGCAGAGCATGTAGGCCAATGAGTACTGGATGGCGCCGACGAGGATGGGCATCTGTTCGATCGCTTGCATGGGAGGTTCTCCGTCAAGAAGGTTTGGATTCCTGTCCGGTTTCCACGCGAGGTCCGATGTCGGAGCGTGGTTCGAATGGCCGCCTCCGATGCGTGGCGGGTCTTCGATTCCTGAGACCCACCAGTGCAAGGGCCATGCCAAGGCAATCGAAGGAAGGGCCGAATCGCGGACCCTTGTCGGGCCGGCCTTCGGCCGCCGATCCGCACTGTTTGGCAACCGTCGGTCGCCTTGGTTTGGTCATTATGTTTGGTCTTTATTGTAAGGGTTACAGGGGTAGGACGGTCCGATCTGGGGTGGTGTCGAGTCGAACCAATCATCATAAAGGACGTTTTTGTATGAGGTTTGCGAGGCGACTGAGGTCTTCTGTTCGTCACCTCGATCGGTTCGGCCCGAGAATTGCTTTTAGCGAGGTCGCCTGCCTGATCCGGTCGAAGTCGCCGGACCTTCTCCTTGCCGGACACAACTCGCCCTCCGAAGTCGCCAGGATGGCGGCTCCCCCGAAGCCCGAGCAGGAGGTTCGCGCATGGTCGCCATCAAGTTCGCCGCATTGGCCTCGACGATCGCGCTGATGATCGCGGCCCCGGCCCCGGCCCCTGGCGACGCGATCCTGACCCTCGGCACCTTCTCCAGCGGCCCCTCCACTCTTTCGGCACCCGCCTGGGTCCCCCCAACCTACCAGGTCCCCCTGAATCCGCCGGTCTCCTACACGTCCGCTCCCGCCCCGGTCTCTGCCCCGGCCCCCGCCCGGACCTCCTATGACGCCTACATCAACCTGGGCAACGGGCCCTACGCCAACGCGGAGAGCCTGACATCGGGCAACGCCTTGCCCTGGTACGACAGTTCCAAGGTCGCCGGCCTCTTCGGCGGCTCGCCGACGGCCGGCCAGGTTCAGGCGTTCGACGCGATGGTCCTCCAGCGGGTGAATCAGACCTTCCAACTCGGCGGGGTCCACGTGGCCCTGACCGACGACCCGAACAACGCCAATTCGGCCGCCCACTCGCTCAGCGTGGTCTCGAACGCGGTCAACCCCTCGATGCCGGGCGCGATCGGGATGACCAACGTCGGCGGCAACGGCTTCCACTTCATCAACAACGCGGCGAGCTACGCCAACTCGGTGGATCAGCTCGAATGGATCGTCGCCCACAACGTCGCCCACGAGTTGATGCTGGCCTTCGGGGTCCCCGAGGTCCACGACCAGACCGGCAAGTCCATCGACTCGACCGTCGGCTCGATGACGATGTTCCTCAACCCGTCGTCCACCTTCAGCCCGGCTGCGGTCCAGGACCTCCTCTCCCGCAACTTCCAGCAGGCCGGAGGCGGCCTCGGCCTCGCCTACCAGGCCCAGCTGATCGACTCCGCCCCGGTCCCCGAGCCCGCCACGCTCGCCGCCTGGGCCTTCGGCGCGGTCGGGCTGGCCGTCTTCCGCAGGGCCCGGTCGGGCAAAGCGTCGGCCTGACAATCGAACAGAAGATTGAACCGCCAAGACGCCAAGTTCGCCAAGGATAGAGAAGAGAGGGGGATTCCTTTCGAGGGGTTCTCCTCTTCTCGATTTCCCCTTGGCGAACTTGGCGTCTTGGCGGTTCCATCCACTTCGGCTTCACGTCGGCCCGGGGTCGAATGGCCGGATTGAGGGGGCGTCGGGGCGATCCGTGGCGGTCGATTCCGCGATGATCCGGGTCGATTCGGTCTCCGAGACCACCTCCGGGTCGGTTTCTGGCTCGACGGGTTCGGCCTCCTCAGTCCCTTCGGGTCCCGCGCCAAACGAAGCCAAGGGCTCGGATTCGACCTCGACTTCGTCGTCCGGTTCGGCCCTGATTTCGGCCTCGGTCTCGGCCTCGACCCGGCGGAGTTCGTCCAGCGAGCGGAAGAGCCCGCGCTCGGCGGCGGCCTCGTAGCGGCGAGCGAGGACGGCCTCGGGCGAGGGGTCGAACTGGGACCGGCGGGCGGCCTCGGCCCGGTCGAGGGCGAAGGCGTCGGCGTCGAGGGTTGCGCGGTGGGCGCGGAGGGACTCGACCTCGGCGTCGATCCACTCGGCCAGGCGCTCGCGGGCCCAGGAGGCGCGGGCGAGGGGCTCGGCGGGCGCCCCTTCGCGGTCTCCGAGCAGGCGGCCGTCGCCCCAGATCGCGTGCGAAAGCTCGTTGACCCGCGAGACCGGCACGTCGTCGGACCGGCGACCGGCCAGGTGGTGGGCCCGCTCGGAGTGCGCGGCGGTCCAGCGCTTCGAGTGCGCGATGGTCAAATCGGACTTCAGCGCGAGCCAGGCGGCGATCGTGGCGTCGACCCCCTCGGGCGTCCTGCGGAGCCTCCGCGAGGCGGCGGCCGGGTCGTCGGCCAGGCTTTCGAACAGGGCGGCGACCTCCAGGTGCCTGCGCTCGTCGTGGTCGACGGCGGCGTGGCGGGCCTTGGCGGCGAGCGCGGCGGCCTCCTGGTCGACGCAGCGGTCGAGCCGGACCGAGAGGGCGGCGATCCGGCGGACCAGGATCCGGCCCATCGGCCCACTCGGCCGGAGTTCGGCGTCTAGCTCGGCGGCGAGCCGTTCGACCTCGCCGGCGTCCTCGGCGACGAGGGCGACGCCGCCGCCGGTCATTCCGTGTTTCAGGGCGTTGCCGCGCGAGCGGGCCTTGCCTTCGGGGGTCTTCGGGCCGGTCGACCGGGCGGAGTTGGCGCGGTTGGCCAGGAGTCGGGCGGGGCTGCACGGCATCGGCGGGCGTCCTCGACGGGTTCCGAGACGGGGGCGGAAGGGGCCCGGCCGACGGTCGGGCCCGATGCTCCCCTCGTCCTTTACATTCACTAAGCCGGGGGCTCCGCTAACACAGTTTCCGGCGAAGTCGGGGAGGGGGCGGGGTCGACGGTGCCGGTTTTGCTTGTGTAGGCTGGCCATCCGACCCGGTGCCAAGGCGGCGCCGGGCGTCCGCCCTTCGTCGCCTCTCGGAGACCGTCCGATGACATGGAAGACCTGGATGCGGACCTCGGTCGCGGCCTGCCTGATCGCCCTGACGTGCCTCTCCGGCTGCGGCGACCCGCCGATCACCGGGCCGGGCGGCGGGGCCAGCTCCGGCGCCGCCGGGAGCACCGACGCCCCGGGCGTCGGCCCGTCCTCGGGCACCGCCTCGCCCAACGGCGGCATGGGCTCCTGATCTGATCCCCGCGAGGAGGCCTTGCCCATTCGAACGACCCCACGGAGCGGAGATCATGAATGAGATGAAGGTGGCGCGGGGCCTGGGCTGGTTCAGCATCGGGCTCGGCTTGACCGAGGTGTTCGCCGGGCGCGAGCTCGGGCGGGCCCTGGGGATGGAGGACAAGCCGTGGCTGCTCCGGGCCTTCGGGGTCCGCGAGATCGCCGCCGGGGCGATGATCCTGGCCCAGGACAATCCCAAGCTCGGGGTCTGGTCGCGCGTGATCGGCGACGGCATGGACCTCGCCGCGCTCGGCTCGGGCTTCACCGAGGACAACCCGCAAAAGGCCAACCTCGGCGCGGCGATCGCCGTCGTCGCCGGGATCACGATGCTCGATTACTGGTGCGCCAAGCGACTCGGCAGCGCCCGGCCGCACGGCTCGGAGCGGCTCCACCGGCTCTACGCCAAGCCCGACCCGGTCGCCTCGTCCTGAACCGAGCGGGCGGGATCGCAGAGTCGAGAGTTGCGATCCTGGGATCTGGGCCGACCTCGATCGGCCCCCACGACAAAACCACGCGGAACCGGAACGGACACGAGAACAGGAGAGACACCATGCGGGCCATCTGCTGGCACGGCAAGAGCGACGTGCGCGTCGACACCGTGCCCGACCCGAGGCTGGAAGATCCGCGCGACGTGATCATCAAGGTCACGTCCACCTGCATCTGCGGGTCGGACCTGCACATTTACGACGGCTATCAGCCGACGATGCAGGCCGGCGACATCGTCGGCCACGAGCCGATGGGCGAGGTCGTCGAGGTCGGCAAGGACGTCAAGAAGCTGAAGAAGGGCGACCGGGTGGTCGTCCCCTTCACGATCTCTTGCGGGACCTGCTGGTTCTGCGAGCATCAACTGTTCTCGCTCTGCGACACGTCGAACCCCAACGCCGAGGTCGCCCGGCAGATGATGGGGCAGTCGCCGGCCGGCCTGCTCGGGTTCTCGCACATGCTCGGCGGGTTCCCCGGCGGGCAGGCCGAGTACCTCCGCGTCCCCTTCGCCGACGTCGGGCCGATCGTCGTCCCCGACGGCCTGCCTGACGAGAAGGTGGTCTTCCTCTCCGACATCTTCCCGACCGGCTACATGGCCGCCGAGAACGCCGGGATCGAGCCAGGCGACACGGTGGCAGTCTGGGGCTGCGGCCCGGTCGGCCAGTTCGCGATCCGAAGCGCCTGGCTGCTCGGCGCCGGGCGGGTCGTGGCGATCGACTGCGTCCCCGAGCGGCTCAAGATGGCCGAGGACGGCAAGGCCGAGACGATCGACTTCTCCAAGCACAAGGTCTACGACCAGCTCATGGAGATGACCAAGGGCCGGGGGCCCGACCGCTGCATCGACGCCGTGGGCGCCGAGGCGCACTCGTGGGGGAGCCTCGACGCGGTCATGGACAAGGCCAAGGCCGCCGTGGGCCTGACGACCGACCGGGCGCACGTCCTCCGCGAGGCCATCATGTGCTGCCGGAAGGGCGGCACCGTCTCAATCCCCGGCGTCTACGTCGGCTTCCTCGACAAGATCCCGATGGGCGCGGCGATGAACAAGGGGCTGACCTTCAAGATGGGCCAGACCCACGTCCCGAAGTACCTCCCCAAGCTGATGGAAATGATCCGCTCCGGCGCGATCGACCCGTCCTTCGTCATCACCCACACCCTCCCCCTGGAAGAGGGCCCGGCGGCCTACAAGACCTTCCGCGACAAGAAGGACGACTGCATCAAGGTCCTCTTGAAGCCCTGAGGTCGCCCGATGGGTCCGGCGGGACGAGCCCCGCCCTGCGGGAGATCCGGGGGCTGGGCTCGGCCCCGCGTTTGCCGCTGGGAGGTCGCCCCACCCGTTCGCCCCGAGGTCAAGGACGCTTCGCCCGATGAACCTGATCTTCCACCTGAGGGTCGCCGGCGGCCTGCTCGCCCTGATCGCGATCTCGGCCCTGTTCACGCCCCGGATCCTTGCCTACCGCGAGAACCTGGCGAAGGTCGCGTCGACGGTCCGGGAGGGTTTGGTCAACGATTGATGTAGCGGCAAGCTGCCATCTGGGCTAGATTTGCGGCCAATTCACCGAATTTGTCCGGTAAAATGGACCTTCCGGTCA
>JAABUK010012839.1_pt1 | contig 10589 bp, 4 predicted proteins | sample 5559141 | NCBI WGS metagenome assembly JAABUK01 (sample SAMN10711869, study PRJNA513367) | rock metagenome | isolation source: Antarctica rocks | place: Antarctica: Victoria Land, Pudding Butte nord | collected 2016-01-03
TTAATGATAATGCATATCGATTTTTTATCGTGATATTATTTAATTAACGATAATCAATATATAGACGCATTTCGTTATTAAGCTTTGAAATAAATAGAACTAGATATTCTGCAAATAAAGTAGAGAATTGAATAAATTCTTTCTTTTAATTTTTGTTAAAATACTCGCGTAAGATTTTAAGTTCTTTCTTTAAAAGAGAATAAATAGATTTATAAGTAAGTTTCTTATTAAGTTTTAAAGATATCTTATAATTTTAAGTTTAATACTTAAATAGCGCAGATACGCTTTTATCTTTAATAAACAAATATTTAAATTCATTATATTTAAATAAGTATTCAGAGAAACTCTCAATTATCTCTACTAAATATCTATTATTAAGTTTTACTTATACTATTTTTATAAATAATATCACAACTATGATTAATTTACAGACGCAGTTGAAAAAGTTGATAGTTCGTTATTTTCAATTAACTACTGAGTTATAAGCTTTTAGTCATAAAATACTTAGAATAATATTATATTTAATTTTCATGATATTTAATATCATCTGTTTTGTATATTACTAAATATCAAGTTTTAGTGAGCAAGTTTCTACTTTTATCTATTCTTGATTTTGTTTAATAAGACTTTCATCTATCAATATTAGTTAATAGAGTTTATTCTTTTCTTGCGTAAATAGGCGAAATCAGATTATATATATTAGAAAGACGTAATTTTTAATAACTCCGGAATTAATTATAATTTTAGTCTGACATTATTCTGTTCGAGTCTATATAATTAGATATCGCGCATAGCTTATGTTAATTACTACTATTTTCTAAGACTTAAAAGCAAATTCTTTATTATATCTCGAACTTAAAGAGTCTTCTTATTTTTTATTTCTTTTAATTTAAAGTTTCTAAAATAAGTATATTCTTTTTTTATAAAGTAATATTTTAATTTATTGTATAGAAAGTATATATATAACTTATAAGAGATGATTGAGACTGTGATGTAATGATAACATCACAGCATGATTACACATTCTATTTTTCTGTGCGAGATAACAGGTTTTTCATAGAATGTGCGTGAGTTTGAATCTCATCTCAATCTTCACTCTACTTAAAAATCTTAGCTATTAAAGTTAGATATTAATTATACGGGAATCTACATATTATTCTTAAGAAAGTAAATCTTATATATAATTAGAGCTAAAGCTTTATACATTAAATTAAATAGAGTGAATCTGAAAGAATAGAAAGATAAGAAGGCAGACCGATCATATTTTATAAAAGGAGCATGCGATAGAATTTTATAATATTGGCGTGTATAATCTAATTTAATTGATTAACTAAGGAAAAATCCTTCTTAAGAAATGTTTATATAGATTTCGATAATCGAGCTGTATTAAATAATAAACAAGAAATTACTATTACTATTAAACTAAATTATAAGAAGTAATAAAGAAGTTCTATAATTTAAAATGTAAGAATAAGATTTATAAGATCGAAGATAAAGTTCTATTATTATTAAAGAATATTTATATAAGAAAAGTAAGTAAGAAGCTTATTAATAAGTTTCTCAAATTATTTAAAATTAAAAAGTTAATAGATAAGAATGCTTATTAATTAATTCTTTCTAAAAGTTATAAGAGAATTTATTATATATTTCACGTCTCTTTATTAGAGTTATATTATGAGTGAAAGAGTGTTAAGATATCTAAATCTATAAAAATATAAAGCGAGAATAAGTGAGAAGTTAAAGAGATTTTTAAAGCATATGTTTTATATAGAGAACGCATGTTTTTAATATAATAATAAGGATTTATAAGAAATTATAATACTTAGAAACTTAAGAAGAACTTATTAAATGCTTAAGAAAAGATTTTAACTTTTTAATAAGAGTAAAGTTACAGAAAAAGTATAGAGTAAGCAGTTATTTAAATATCTAATTAGCAGACGATTTAAATAAAAAGAATGAGAAATGTTATTATAAAGAATAAATATATTTAATTAGTAAAACATATAAGAAAAGTATAATAAAGATATGAGGCTTTAAATAAGTGTTAACTTATCTATTATAATCTATTCCCACTTTCTTAAGAAAGATTGTTGAGAATAAGATTAATCTCTTTTATTAATTTATTAATCTTAACTTTAAAATACTTATTAATTCTATTTAATTTCTCATCAGTTTTCTCAGATATAATAAGCGTCTCGGGCATATTAAGCGCAATCAATTTCTTATTCAGCTCTAAAAGAGTCATTTTCTTGAAATAATTTTAAATATGCTCAGATTACTTAGATAATATAATTTCAATTTATTAAAAATATTAGTACTATACTTTTCGCTTAAGAATAGTATACTTATCATTTATATAATAATTTCAACTTACATCTAAATCGTCTAAATAAGTAAGATAAGATTATTCTTAATTTTTAAAAGATTAAGATCGCTAATAATATTAATATTATCGTTAGAAATATAAGCACGCTTAATAAAAGATTTATTAAATAAAGAACTGAATATATAAAGAGATATATTTAAAAGACGTGTATTAATCAAATTATACTTTAGCTTAAAATCTTTAAAAGTCTTTTTCTTATAATTAATATAGTTATTATATATTTTCTTTTAAAGTAAATTAATAATAATATATATATTAAAAGAAGATTATTTAAATTAATATAAATATTTTATATAGAAAAGATATAATTAAGCATAAGATTATTAGAAAAACATATTAAAAGATATGAATGATTCTTATCTTTATAATACTCGCATTTAATATATCTAATACATATCTTATAAATAAACGCGTTTTCAGATTTATAATAAAGATGTCTTATATAATATTAATATTATAATTAAGCTTAATCAGTAATTAAGAAGATTAAATTAAGTGTCTTAATTATTATAAAGTATAATATTAGTAGAATTATAGTATAAATATAATAGAATATTAACTTATAAGTCTTAATTGCTTTACATTTTAAAGCTTTAAGTAATAAGAAGATTAATAATAAATAAGAGATTAAAAGAATTATTTACGCATAATAATAATAATAATAATAATAATAATGATAATAATACTGCTGTTATTATTACTATTATTATTATTACTATTATTATTACTACTATTATTAAGACTAAAATAAAGTTGATTAAAGAAGAAGAGAAGTTGAAATTAAAGAGAAAAGAAGTAATTTTATATATTATTAAAAGAAGAAAGTGTTTATTATAAATTAACTTTATTATCTATTCATTATTAATAACGATAATATAACAAATTCTTTATTCCGAAAAATCAATTATCTTAATAAAAATTCATAACTTATCGGGCAATATAATATATTCCGCGCATGTTAATATTAGATTAATTGTATATTAGTTCTCGAATTAAGATGTGAGAGCTTATATAAATGGAATTCATTATTATAAATAGAAAGATCTATCTATTTAATAAGACTCACATACAAATATTAAGATTCTATAAAACAAAATAATAAATAATATAATAAAAGTTCTATTATAAATAAAATAGCTCAATAATTATAAAGTAATATTTACGTTACTTGAAAATCAAATAAGCGAGATATTAAATAGTTAAGAGATTAATTTAATAATAGAAATCAAGTAGATAAAATACTTAATAATTGAAAGATTAACTTAATTATAGAAATTGAATAAGTAAGATATTAAATAATTAAGAAGTCAATTTAATTATAAATATTAAAAAAGTGAGATGTTGAATAATTAAGAAATTATTTCGATATAGAATATTACTCTCTTTTTCTATAAAAGTAATGAGATATTATAAGAGATCTTAATATCACGCTAAATAACTCTGATAATCATGCTTTACACATGCGAATATATTATTAAGTAGCTATAAGCTTATAAAGACAGTTAGAATTTTAAGAATAAGATCTTTAAAAGAGAAGATAATATTAGAAAGTATTAAAACTTAATCTTAACACGCAGATATAAGCTGATTATAAAAGTAAATCTTTATAGATCAGCGATCTATTCTTATAATATAAGAGGGCCGCTATTATATATTTATTATATACACTCTTAATATATCTTTCGTATATTACTCGCATGCTTATAAACTTCTATATCTCAGATTCTTATATACACATGAAAAACATCTACTGCTTATCTGATTCTGAACAATTCTTTTGATAAAAAGAGATTAATTTTATTCTCGATAATCTTTCTTAAGAAAGTAAGAATAAATTATAATAAATAAATTAATATTTATTTGAAGTCTTATATCTTTATTATGCTTTTCTTATGTGTTTTATTAATCAGACATATTTATTCTTTATAATAACACTTCTCGCTCTTTTTATTTAAATTGTTTACTGATTAGATATTTAAATAACTGCTTATTCTATACTCTTTCTATAACTTTACTCTTATTAAAAAATCAAAATCTTTTCTTAAATATTTAATAAGTTCTTCTCGAATTCTTAAGTATTATAATTTCTTGTAAATTCTTTTTATTATATTAGAAATATGTGTTTCTTATATAAAATATATACTTTAAAAATCTCTTTAACTTCTTACTCATTCTCACTTTATATCTTCACAAACTCAGATATCTTAATATTCTTTCGCTTATAATATAACTTTAATAGAGAGACGTAAAATATATAATAAATCCTTTTATAACTTTTAAAAAGAATTAATTGATAAACATTCTTATTTATTAGTTTTTTGATTTTAAATGATTTAAGAAACTTATTAATAAGCTTCTTACTTACTTTTCTTATGCGAATATTCTTTAATAATAATAGAACTTTATCTCCGATCTTATAAATCTTATTCTTGCGTTTTAAATTATAAAACTTCTTTATCACTTCTTATAATTTAGTTCAGAGATCTTTATTCTCTTTAATAATCTCTTTAATCTACTTCGCTCTCTTTCTTACTAATTAACTCTTCTTTTCTCGCGTAAATATCTTATTTATAAGTTTTATATGAAAAGCAGATAGGAAACATAGTATTATCTTAAATAACGGTTTTTTTATAATTAAATATACACTTCTATTATACGCGAATTTAGTACTTAATAGTAAATCTATTTAATCATTCTAATAATAATTAATATAATATTAAAGATAATATTTTAACATCTGATTTTCACGCTTAATTTAATTATTTGTTTGTGAGTGAAATACTATAAAGAGATATCTCTTTATAAATAAGTAATAACAGAGAGTTTTCTAATATTTTATTATAAATATTAATTCTCTATCATTAATAATAGATCTAAAAAATCTAAATTTCAAGAATATCTTTTTAATAAGTCTTTTCTCAAACTTAGAAGCATTAATTTCTTTTATACACGTTATATAATATATTATTTTCGAATATTAATTCATTATTATAAGAATAATATTATATACTTTATTTCTGCGAATAATAGATGATAAGTTTATAATAAAGTTTATCGCAATATCTTATCAGACTTTCTTAGACTGTAATAATAACGCAAGTATGTTATAAGACTTATACTGTAATATCTTCATTCTTTAATAAATATCACATGTTAAGACGTAATCTCTAATAATTTGCGATATTTTAGATTATTAATAACTTTATAATATAATCTCTTGAATTCTCTTTTAATTAAAATAATTCTCTTATTATAAATTATTATAATTCGCACACAGAATCTCTATTCTAATTACATAATTATTAGAAATATAGATCGCGTTATTATATTACACGAGATTAGTATAATCTTCGCACTATCTACTCTTAAATTAACTCTTCTTAATAAGATTATTTAAAGATCTCTTTCAGCTCTTCTCTATATAAAAGACATCTCTTTATTATAGTGTCAGAAGATAATTAATAAGAGCGTTCGAAATCTTCTTATAAGATAATATAATAAAGACTGAACTTATAATCTTTATTTTCGAGAAGTTTTCTTCTTCTTTTAAAGAATCTCCGATTCTTCGCACATGATTAATATATATCTCGCGTGTATTATATTAATCATCTATAATAGATTTAGACAGAATACTTTATTAACTTCTCTCAAAATATATAATAATCTCTATCATGATTTCTATAAGTAATTCTAAATTTAGAGATTCTTCTTCTCAGCTTAAATTAATAATTAAGATCTTAAATTTAACTCTTTCTAGAATAAGTGTTTTAAGAGAATTCTCTTTCTTTCTCTTATTATTTACTGCGTAATTCAATTTATATAATAGTAAATTAGCGGAATTCTTCTTATCTTTATAATAATAGATCTTAAAATTATAAGTAACGAGCATCTTAACTTATTAAGCTTAACATTTATTTAATATCTTTGTTATTATAAATAATTATAAGTTAAAGTGATTATATAGAACTCACACGTTAAAAGCAGACGATTTTAAGTAGTAACATTACTTCTTAAATAAAATAATAATTATTAGTATCTCTTAATTCTCTATAATATAATTTCTCTCAGCTAATATCAGCTTTCTTAAATAAAATATCACTGACATTTAGATATAATATACTGTCTTTATACTATTATTACTAAATTAAGAGAGAATTTCCGTTAGATCTCTTTTTAATATATTTGTTTTAATTTAAATTAACTTCTTTAAATTAAAATACTATAGTAAAGAAGCAGTTTAAAAGCACTCTTTTAATATGCGAAACGCAGTATCTATCTTCTCTATTTAAAGAAATGATTCAGTCTTCTTTTTTATTATTATTTTCAGTAATAGATCTGTAATTACAATAATCATTATAAAGTATTTATAAATAAATCTTTTATAAAAGTTAATAAAGCTTAGAAAGATCTATATATTATGAAATAACTTTGAAATTAATTAATTAATGATTATAATTATTCTGCGTATATTTATTAAAACATCTATTATATTTATGTGATAATTAAGAAAGTCTATTTCTATAATAGAAAAGATATATTTTAATAGCTTAATAAATAAGCTAAATTTGCGTAATCTCTTTAACACTTAACGCACGTGATTATTATACTTCTATTTATTATAATTATAGATTATAATATTGTTAAGATAGATTATATAAATAATATCTAATAAATTCTTTAATACTTAATTAATATAAACTTAAAACATTATTAATATATTAATCAGCTTAAAAGATATAATTATATACTTAAAATGATTATATTATATATAAAATATAATCTTTTACTTATCTTCTTACTTAATATATATTTAATAATAAGTATCACGCAGATTTATTAATATGAATCTCTTCACGCCACTTAATTAATTAAGTATCTCAGAAATCAGTGATAATAAATATTTATTTTAAATAATTATTTAATTCAGATCTTTATAATTTATATATAAGCGCAGATTATCATTCTTCTTAAGAATAAATAAAATTAAAGTCTCTGTAAATAACTTCGAATTTCTTATTTAATTCTTTATTATATTACTCTTAAGATACTTGTGTAATACTTATAACTTATTTATAAATAAGAAGTAAATAAGCTTGTATAATATCTTCTTATCTTTTTTAATAGAAATAGCGTGTTTTACATATATATTATTAAGTAATTTCGCAGTATTCTCTTTTAAGAATATATTAGTATAGTCTTTAAGCTCTTTTAATAGCTGTATAATAATCACTTTTATAAAGTAAAGATTTATAGAATAACGCTATATTAAATTCACAGAATTTTCGCATATATTTTATATAATACTCTCTGAGTCTTCGCATGTCTCTAATATAATTCTCGCAGATATAATATATATTATATAAATCGAAATATCAGCTCTCTTAAGCTTTAATATCTTTATAATATTTATCTTACAGCTCTTCTCACTTTCGCGATAAAATTATTCGCGTTATTTAAAATGATAATTTGAATTTATATTAAAGATTTAGAATCAATTTAATATAATATTATATCTTTAAATATCTATAATTATAAAGTTTATTTAATAAAATCGTGATACTTTTATTAAGTTTATTACGTCCGCTCTAATTATATATTAGTTATATACTATAATAAATTGATTATTCGAGATTATTATGCTCACGAATACAGAGTTCGCTCGAATATCTTCTTTAATAATCACTTTTTATAATAGAAAGTATTTTTAAGCATCTATATTTAAGAGTATAAATAGTTTGCGAATATTATACTTATTTTATAATATAATATTAATAATTATATATTGCGTTAGTTTTGCGTTCTTAAGATTTATATCTAATATTACAGACGTAATTATAATATTGGAATCTATTTTTTTACTGATATTAATAAGAGATTAGTCTTTCTCGACACTTTATAATTTCGAGAGAGATAATTAAACTTTTCGCAATTATAATAGATTACGCTATCACTTCTCATATCTTTAATAGATATTAAGTCTACTTCGACTGAAGTCGAATTAGAATGATAATCTATATTATAACTGAGTTTATATCCGCGTTAAAAACGCCCGCGAAAAGCATATATTTCGCGTGCGCTTTTATCTAATATAATATTAATTAAATTAATATAAGATTTATCTTTACTCTCTAAAAATGACTTTTAAATCAATTCTTCTTATTATTATATCGCGATTATAATTTACTCGCGAAATATAATAATTTTATTCTCTTTTAAGATCTTTCTACAAGTCTTTAATATAAAATAAGTAAGCAGTTATTATATCTTATACTCTTTCTCGATTATCAGTAAAATATCTTTTTTAAGACTCTTAATAAGAGTTATAATGTTTCAGATTAATTATTAAGATCGCTACTTAATAACTTTAAATCGAATTAATATATATTATATGCGATTAATAGAATTAATAATTAGACTTTAATACTACTTTATATATTCATTTTAGATTATAATTAAAATTATATTATTAATTCAGAATTCGCGTGTTTTATCTTATAAATAGATTGTCGCTTAATTAATGAGATCAATCTTATTTATAAATAATAGCGTGCGTATATAAATCTTTTAATCATTCTTGTAATTAACTGCGTCTTTAAGATTCTTTGCAAAATAATATAAAGATTTAATAATATAAATTAGATATAATAAAGAAGCGTAAGAGTAGATAGAGAAAGCGACTTATTTATAATAAATAAGTAATTCTGCGATTTTTATAAGATTTGCAGATATTTTATCTGCGAGTTCGAATTTTATCGCAGTAATATCTTTAAGCATTCTTTTCTCTTAAATCTACTCGCGCAAACGCTTATAACATTATTTAATAATCTTCTATTCATCATTATTATTAATAAAAGACGCAGATTACTTGTCTACTACTAAATTAATATTTATATTATTAATTAATCTTTCTTCGCCTCTATTAATTATATCAATTCCGCTTCACATTTTTATTATTATATTAAAGAATCTCTATTAAATAATCTATTAAATAAAGCGATCTGAATATTAAGAAGACTACTTAAAATTAAGTGAGCAGTAGATATTCTTTATATATATATAAGAATTCGAGATATAGAAGTTTTTAAACATGCGAGTAATATGCGAAAAATATATTAAGAGTGTATATAATAAATATATAATAGCGGCTCTCTTGTGTTATAAGAATAGATTACTGATCTATAAAGATTTACTTCTATAATCAGCTTATATCTGCGTGTTAAGATTAAGTCTTAACGCTTTTTAATACTTTTATTAATTTATTAATCTTAATTTTAAGATACTTATTAACTTTATTTAATTTCTCATTAGTTTTCTCAGATATAATAAACGTCTCAAACATATTAAGCGCAATTAATTTCTTATTCAGCTTTAAAGAAGTCATTTTCTCGGAATAATTCTGAGTATACTCAGATTACTCAGATAATATGATTTCAGTCTATTGAAAATATTAGTACTATACTTTTCGCTTAAGAATAGTATGCTTATTACTTACACAGCAATTTCAGCTTACACTCGAATCATTTAAATAAGTAAGATAAGATTATTCTTAATCTTTAAAAGATCGAGATTATTAATAATATTAATATTATCGTCAGAAATATAAGTACATTTAATAAAAGATTTACTAAATAAAGAATTAAATATATAAAGAAACGTATTTAAAAAACGCGTATTAATTAAATTATACTTCAGCTTAAAATCTTTAAAGATCTTTCTCTTATAATTAATATAGATATCACGCGCTTTCTCTTAAAATAAATTAATAATAATATATATATTAAAAGAAGATTATTTGAATTAATATAAATATTTCGCATAGAAAAGATATAATTAAGTATGAGATTATTAGAAAAATATATTAAAAGATATAAATAACTCTTATCTTTATAATACTCGCACTTAATATATTTAACATATATCTTATAAATAAACGCGTTCTTAAACTTATAATAAAGATACTTTACGCAATATTAATATTATAGTTAAGCTTAATTAATAATTAAGAAGATTAAATCGAGTATCTCAATTATTATAAAGTATAATATTAGCAGAATTATAATATAAATATAGCAGAATATTAATTTATAAGTCTTAATTACTTTATATTTTAAAGCTTTAAGTAATAAGAAGATTAATAATAAATAAGAGATTAAAAGAATTACTTATATATAATAATGATAATGATAATAATAATGATAATAAT
>JAABUK010012840.1_pt1 | contig 10588 bp, 14 predicted proteins | sample 5559141 | NCBI WGS metagenome assembly JAABUK01 (sample SAMN10711869, study PRJNA513367) | rock metagenome | isolation source: Antarctica rocks | place: Antarctica: Victoria Land, Pudding Butte nord | collected 2016-01-03
GGCCCCGTGCGCTGGAACTCGTTCAGGAGATCGTTCTCGAGCTCTACGCGGGCAGCGCTCCCGCCCAGCTCGCTGAACATCGACTTCAACCGGCGCAGGCCTTCGGGCTGCGCTTGGGCCAGCGTTCGCGCGAGCTCGAGCGCGACGGCCTCGGCCTGCCCGGCCGGGGCGGTGCGGTGGGTCAGCCCGATGCGCTCGGCCTCCTCGGCCCCCACGACGCGGCCGGTGTAGATCAGATCCTTCGCGCGGCTGAGGCCGATCAGCGGCACCAGCCGCGCCGGGCCCACGGGCACGCCGTGCCTTGCCCCAGCCCACGCGAGCTTCAGGTTATGGCCGCCCACGCGCAGGTCGCATCCGGCGGCCAGCTCGGCACCGGCCCCCACCACGTTGCCCACGCAGACGGCGATCGTCGGAAGGGGGAAGGCCTCGACCGCCGAGTAGAGCTGGGTGAACAGCGCCATCCGGCGCACGCCACCCGTCTCGTCGAGCACCTCGGACACGTCCGCGCCGGCCGACAGGGCAGTCTCACTGGTGGTCGAGAACACCAGGACCCGGGTAGCGCCGTCGCTGGAGCCGGTGATGTCGGCGAGCTGGGCGAGCATCGCCTCGAGTAGTCCAGAATCCATCGCATTGCGTTGGGCCGGCCGGTTCAGGCGCAGGATCGTGACGCCCTCTTCGTCGATCCGCTGCAGGGCCTCCATCGGGGAGAATCTAGTGAGGGCCCCGCGGCGGGCGCTTGGCCGGTTCGTCGGGCCACACGCCGTGCTCTGAGAAGTAGTCGCGGGCCGCCTCCTCGTCGTCACGGTCGTGGTCGCCCTCGACGCCCATGCGGTAGAGCACGTTGAGCAGCAGGATCGACAGCCCGGCCCCGGCGAACAGCGAGAACGCCTCCGCCCCGTCGGGCCAATCGACGATCGCGTAGACCACCCCGAAGGCCACGCATGCGCCCGGCACGAGGTAGCGGAAGGTGAACAGCGACTTGGCCAGCGGCTCACGAGCGCGTCGCCGGTGCGGGTCTGGCTGCTGCTCGATCGGCCCGTCCGGTGCGATCGGCGACCGCGACGTGGCCTGGCCGATCAGGCCCTGATACCGGCCGCCGGAAGGATCTCCTCCGGATTCGCCCTCCGGCTTGCGGGATCGGGAACGCGCCATCGCCTCAGGGTAGTCCGCCCTACCACTGGCCGACTGGCTGCGCGGCCGCCGCTTTCGCGCTACACGCAACGCTCCCCCGCCGCGCGCTGGACCATCTGGCCGCACAGTGCCTAGATCGGCTGCGGCCCGGTGCGGCCCGGCGCGTCTGACACCGCCGACCCCATCCGGACCGCCGGGGCCGGTGCGGGGGCGGGACGTCTGGACCGCTGGCGCTCGGCCAGGAAGTACGAGCCGATCACGAACGCCCCGGCCATCACCTGCGCCGCGATGGTCTCCCATACGGGATAGATCTCAAACCACGAGCCCACCCACGCGGGAACCGCGAACGGGGTCGGGTGCTTGGGGATCCACCCCAGCTCGGCGAAGCTCAGTGCGGTCCCACCGATCATCACCACGAGCACCGCGCCAACCAGCACGCCGGTGAGGATCAGCATCTTGCGGTAGGGGAGCTTGCGGTGAAGCCAGAAGGTAAACACCCCGACCACGGCGGTGCCGGCGAGTCCGAGGGCCACCCCTTCGAGCACGGTGCCCGAACCGTCCTGTAGCTGCAGGTTCTGGAGGAAGAGGACCACCTCGAAGCCTTCGCGATAGACGCTGGTGAAGCCGAGCGCCACCAGCCCGAACGTGACTGCGCGTCCGCTCTTCTCGAGCACCTTGCGGCGCTGGCGGTGGTGACGCCCGATCCACTCGCTCCAGTAGATCTTGTGCACGAACCAGTTGAGCACCAGCAGGAGGACCACGATGGCCAAAAAGCCGGTGATGGCCTCCAGCTTGGGTCCGAGCGGGCTGGCGACGTCGAGCAGCGCCTGGACCACGAACCAGGTGGCCACGGCAGCCACGAACGACGCCGCGGCTCCCACCACGACCGGACGCCGCTTGGGCTTGTTCACGCCCACGAAGCTGCCGGTCACCGCCGCGAAGATCAGCACCGCCTCAAGCCCCTCGCGAAAGACGATCATGCTGGAGTTGAACACCACGGTGCCGTGGCTCTGGTGGCGAAGGCTCTCTGTCGGGTCGGTCGGCCCCGTGCTGGCGGTGGCCATCAGGTAGACGGCTCCGACCACCGCGGCGAGGCCGGCCGCCCACCACAACGCCCGCTTGTCTGAGAGGCTCGGCATAAGGGGACCCTAACCTATCTTTGGGAGCCCTAACTCGAAGGGTCTATTCAGGTTTCAGTCAGGTTGTGCCTCAATGATTGGGAATATGTCGGTTACGCCCCGCGCGGGCATCTGCGAAGACGACCACGATCTGCGTGACGTCCTGCGCGGCGCGCTGGAGCGCGACGGCTTCAAGGTACGCACCACCGCCACGGGAACCGACGCCGTGCGGACCTTCGCGGAGCTGCCGCTCGATGTCCTTGTGCTCGACATCGGCTTGCCAGACGCCGACGGCCGCGACGTATGCCAGGCCCTGCGGGCGCGCGGCGTCAACACTCCGGTGTTGTTCCTGACCGCGCGTGACGGCTTGTCAGACCGATTGAGCGGTTTTCACGCCGGCGGCGACGATTACCTGACCAAGCCGTTCGCAGTGGCCGAGCTACTCGTGCGAGTGCGAGCGCTGCTGCGCCGCGCACCGACCGACGCCGGCTCCGCCGAGCACCGGGGCGGGGGCCTGGCGCTCGACCCCGGCGCCCACGCCGTCTCGCACGAGGGCCGGCGAGTACCCCTCACGCCCACGGAGTTCCGTCTGCTGGCCGCGCTTGCCGCGAGCCCCGAGCAGGTCATCCGTCGCGCCGCCCTCATCGCGGCGGGATGGCCCGACGGGGCGATCGTGCACGGCAACACACTCGATGCCTACATTGCCAGGATCCGCCGCAAGCTGCGGGAGGCGGGTGCGCCTCAGGTCATCGAGACCGCCCGTGGAGTTGGATACCGCTTGACTTGACGTTTCGCCTCCGACTGTTCCTGGCATCGCTTGCCACGCTCGCGATCGGGCTTGGCGCCCTCGTGGTGGCCGGCAACGTCCTGCTCAACGTACGGGTGCAATCGGAACGGTCGAGCCTGCTCCAGGCGCGGGCGGACACCCAGGTCGCGGCGCTGACCGTCACCACCGCCGGAATCCGCGAACGGCGGATCGCGAACGACACCACGATCGACCGGAGGGCCTGGGTATTCGCCGGTGGCCGGCTGATCGAACGGCCGGCGAACGTGCCAATCGCCGTCGACCGGGCGGTGATCGCGCTGGCGCGCACCTCGGGGTCGGCCGAGCGCAACGGGCCCGATGACGAGCGCCTCCTCGTCCGGCAGATCAAGGCCCCTGGGACCGGGCGGCGGGTCGGGTCGGTGGTGGTGGCCCTCTCCGCAGCGCCGCTGGAGACGCTTCAGAAGGAGGTGCTGATCGGGTCGCTCGTGATCGCCGGGCTGATCCTGCTTGCCGGGGCAGTCGCCATCCGCAGCGCAGTGGAGGGCGCGCTGCGCCCTGTGGCGCAGATGACGACCCGCGCCGAGGACTGGAGCGAGCACGACCTCGACCGCCGCTTTGACCTCGGACCGCCCAGTGACGAGCTCAGCGGCCTGGCGGCCACGCTCGACCATCTGCTCGGGCGGATCGCGGCGTCGCGCCGCCACGAGCAACGGTTCGCTAGCGAAGTTGCCCACGAGCTGCGCACCCCGATCGCCGGGCTGCGGGGCCGGGCCGAGCTGGCCCTGCAGGCGACGGGGGCCGAGGCCGACCGCGAACGAGAGGATGCGCTCGAAGCGGTGATCACCCACACCGATCGCGTGACCGCCGCGGTCGATACGCTGCTGGCCGCGGCACGGGGAGAGCTGGCCGGCGAAGGCGCCTCGGACCTTCTGGCACTCGCCAACGAGCTCGAGGACGTGGCGGTCTCAGGCGACGCGGTCCCGATGGTGGAGGGCGAGCCCGCGCTGTTGCGGCGTGCCCTGGCGCCGTTGATCGACAACGCGCGCCGCCACGCCCGCACCCGGGTCGAGGTCAAGCTGTCCGCGGTGGGCGAGCGTGTACGTCTGGAGGTCCTCGACGATGGCCCCGGGCTCGAGCCCGCATTGGGCGACCGGGCGTTCGACCCGGGCGTACGGGGCGCGACCGAGACGGGCGACGGGGCGGGCCTCGGGCTGGCTCTGGCGCGCAGGCTGGCCCGGTCGTGCGGCGGCGACGTCGTCGCGGGAGCCGGGCCGGGCGGCCACGTGGTCCTGGAGCTGCCGGCCGCGGGACCGGATTAGCGGCAGTCAGGCAATCGCAAGGTAGCCCCGGCCATGGTGTCGACCATGACTGCGATACCTCGGGCCCGGCCAGCCTCCTCACTCGGCCGCACGATGCTCAACAAGGTCCCGGAAGTCACGCTCTTCTTCTGGGTCATAAAGATCATGTGCACGACGGTCGGCGAGACCGCGGCCGACTACCTCAACGTCAATCTCAATTTCGGCCTGACCAACACGACCTACTTCACGGGCGCGCTGCTCGCCGTGCTGCTGGTCGCCCAGTTCCGCCTCAAGAAGTACGTCCCGGGCGTCTACTGGTCGGTCGTGGTCGTGGTCAGCGTGTTCGGCACCCTGATCACCGACAACATGTCCGACCGCTACCAGATACCCCTGACCACCAGCACGGCAGTGTTCGCCGGGATTCTCGCGTTGGTCTTCCTGACCTGGTACCTGGTCGAACGCACCCTCTCGATCCACAGCATCGTCACCAGTCGCCGCGAGGCCTTCTACTGGCTGGCGATCCTGTTCACCTTCGCCCTTGGCACCGCCGCGGGCGACTTGGTCGCCGAGAAGTACACCCTCGGCTACGCCGTCTCGATCGGCATCTTCGCCGGCGCGATCGCTCTCGTCGTATTCCTGCACTACGTGGTGAAGCTCAACCCCGTGCTGACGTTCTGGCTGGCCTACATCCTGACGCGGCCGCTGGGCGCTTCGATCGGCGACGAGATGTCACAGAACAGCCACAAGTACGGGGGTCTCAACCTGGGCACCACGGGCACCAGCTTCATATTCCTCGCCTGCATCCTCGTGCTCGTCGTGTTCCTCAGCATCACCAAGCGCGACCAGACGCCGCCCGAGGTGATCGACGCCGAAGAGCACCGCGGGTCGCGGTTCACCGGCGAGGCGGCCTCCGAGCCGGCCTAGGCGCCGGCGCCGTTCGCCTGCCTCCGGCTGAACGTGATGGGTCGCCTGGCCGCCCCGCGACCTCCTACGGTTGGGACCCGGCGCCGCGATGCGGGTCTGCTGGTGGTCGCGGCCCTGCTGCAGGCAGCCGGCCTGATCGCCACCAGGAGCCCAGCCGTGGCGGCCGAGTTGGCAGGGCGACCGCCATCGCCGCGGACACGCCGTTGTGGCCGAGGCCGGGGGGCTGGTCGCCCTGGCGCTCGCGGCCGGCGTGGGCAGCTATGCGGTGGGGCGGCTGGCCCATCTCGATGTCGCCGACCCCGACCCGCAGTTGATCGCATCGGCGGGAGCGGTCGGGGTTGCCGTGTGCGTGGCGGTGGGCCGGCGGCGTCAGGCTGCCTCCGGGGTTGCCGTGATACTCGCCGCGGCCGCGACGAGTATCGGCGTGCCCGTCGTCGACCCACTGGCGGCGCTCTGCATCTCGGTCTATGCCCTTTATCGCGCCTGGCGGTACCGGAACGGGTTCGCTGGACGCCCCCGGCAGGACAGAACCCGCATCAACACTGGCGTTTCAGGCACTTTGCCCACCAGTTGCGTCAGTCACGGCCTTGAGGGGGGCGACGTTGCGACCGAACGCCTTGTGGATCCGGTCCCGTGCAAGGCTCTCAGATGGGTGGCCGTAGAGCCGCATGACCAGTACCCCGCCGTCCGTGTGGCCAAGCTGCGCAGCCACGTCCTGGGGTGCAAGTTCGAGATCGTTGAGCAGGTAGGAGGCGCCGAAGTGGCGCAGCTCGTACAGAGCCATCGACGGCTTGCCTGCCGCGGTGCGGACCGGGTCCCAGTAGTAGTGGACGCCAGCCCCCGTCAGACGCTTGCCGTTGTGGGTGTGAAACACGAAGCCATCCGGCTTGCGCGGCAGACGTTGGAGCGCCTCAGCGGCCTTGGGGGGCAGCACGATCCGGCGGGCCTTGCCGTTCTTCGGCTTCGTGGTCTCCCCCGTCTTGTTCGAGTACGACTCGACCACGTCGATCTCCAAGGTGTCGAAGTCGATCCGATCCCACCGCAGCGCGTACAGCTCGCCTGGCCGCATCGCGGTGTAGGCGGCCGTGAGCACGAAGGCGCGCATGACACGGCCGTGCTTGTCCTCAGCGATGTCGGCCAACCCGTCGACCTCAGCCTCAGTGGACACGACCAGGTCGCGCCGGCCGCGTGACTGCTCGAGCCCGAGGCCGGTAAAGGGGTTGTCGTCCACGAGGCCGTCCCGCTTGGCGTTGGTGTACATCGCACGGACGGCAGGCACGCAACCGCGGTGCTTCTTCGCCCAGTCCCTCGCCTCAACCCGGTCGATGGACCCGAGGGGCCGGCCGTTGAACTCGGCGGCGAACTTCGCGACACGCTCCCGGTTATGGCGGTTAGTCGACTCCCTGGGACGGGGGTAGTCGTCCACCCACCGGCCGGCGAAGCTGTCGCACGACTCGATCCCTCGGCGGTGGCGCCGGAAGTCCTTGCGGGCCTTGTCCTCCGCCTCGGAGGCTTCGCCTTTGCGGTCGAACGTGCCGACCCATTCGGGCTTGCGGGTGATCGGGTTGTAGACCCTCACCGTCCACTTAGCTCCACGCCTACGGACGCTCATGCCGCTTCCCTCCTACGTAGCCACTGGTTGACCTGGGACAGCTCGAAACGCCGTACGCGCATCCCCCACGTCTCTGACGGGCAGCCCTCGGCGATCCACCTGTCGACGGTTCTGAGAGACACCTTCTTACGGTCTGCGAGCTCCACCCTCGTCAGGATCTCATCCGGGACCTCGGCGGCACGACGGATCGGAGTTACCTCGCCCATTACGCGGCCATCCGAAACTCAGAAACCTCGACCCGGACATGCTCGGCCTCCATCGGGGCAGCCCACCGCTTGACGGCCTTGATCGACACGACCTGCACATCGTCCTCATACGCAGCCCCGTTGAGGCTGTCGAGGACGAGCTTGATTTGGTTGTCGATATCAGGGCGGCGTACGGGCATCTGGGACCTCTCACCAGCCGCCGAGAGGGAACCGTTGACCCTCCAGTGGTTCTCTGGCCGACGGTGCGCAGAGATGATCAGCACCTGCAACGGGGGGCGCCCGTCGATCCTCGGTTGGCCTGCCGCATACCACGCGGCACGCACATCGCCCTCGGCCTTCACCGTGCCAGCCGGCGTGTACATCCTCCCGGACTTGGTCGAGCGGGGCCGGCCTTTGCCGACAGCGCGCCCCGGCACGATCAGCGTGACAGTCATGCCACTTCTCGAATCTCAAGCTGGCCGGGGATCTGCTCGGGCCGCAACGCCGGGCCATGCCAAGCACCATCCGTCGCGGTGGAGTCACCTAGCAGCGAAGGCAGGTGGACCGCAAGGATCGCGTCGGCAGGGACGTGGACGCCACCTAGCCGGACGTACGCACCCGTAGCAGCCACGCTCTTGATCCAGCCCTCCAACCGTCGAGGAGTGCAGCGCTCGTCAAGGGACAACGCCACCCGTCGCCCAGTCCCCCAAGCCGCCCGCAGCTCCCACAGCATCGACCCCACGGGCCGCACAAGTTCGGTGCCCGTGTGGAGGGCAGGCAGGGGACTGTTCGCCTCCGGGATGGTGAAAGGCTGCTCACTCACCGCTCACCCTCCACGAGCCGCCAGTACCGCGGCTCAACCTTGCCCTGCTGCTCAAGCACCCACAACGCATCCAGTGCCTCGACCAGGTCAAGGCCAGAGCCCTGGGCGATCTCCGAGAGGGACAGCGGCGATGGGTTGCGACCCATCCGGGCGAGCACTTTCTCCTCGGCCGTCACGCGGCTTCACCCGACCCGATCTGGTCCTGAAGCACGTCACCCAACGGCCTCGGCCCCTGGGCACGCTCCACCGCACGCAACCCAGCAGACGGCAAACCAGCCAACCTGGAATCACGCTCATGCCGGCGGCAAAGTTGCTCCCAAGTCCGGCGTGCCTGGCCGTGAAACACCTCCTGCTCAGTTGTCAGACAGAATTCGCGGAACGTCAGGATGCGGGCGAACTCGCCGCACAACGGATGCCACTCGGCCAACCATGCGATGGCCTCCTCCGACCGAGCCCGGCCGAACCTTGACGCGGCCCGGTGCAGCCGGTCCCACACCTCACCGAAACCCGGGACGTCGGACTCGAGCGACACGACCTGGCCGCGGATCTGGGCGCCATTCGGAGGCCACTGGCCACCAGCCCGGTACAGCACCTTGCACGCCACCTGAACCTGCTCGGCATCAAGGTCCTCGACCTCCTCGAACCACACGTCGATGGCACCGAGGGACGCGGCGTTGGCCCAGTCGTAATGCGGCCAGTACGCCATCAGCCGCTTCACCGTGGACCCCCAGTCGTCGCGAGTCATCCCGCACCCCCGTCGAGCATCCGCAACACCGCAGCGTTGCCCTCAGCGACCTTCGAGCCACGCCGGCCCTGCTCAGCCTGCAACCGCATCGTGTCCCACTTCTCCCGCAGCTTGCTCATCGACATGACGTGGGCCCGCCAGAACGAGTTGGCCTGAGACCAGCGGACAGCGGCGTCGATCTGTGCCGGGGTGCGATCGTCCTGCTCCAGCATCAACCGCACGTCGCGGCGCCACCCCTCAACCGCAGCGTCGGTCGGACGCTTCGACCCGTTGGCTTCGATCAGATCAGCAAGCAGGGTGCAGAGGTTGCGGATCTCCTCGGTGTCTTCGCGATCGGTCGCGCGAGAAACTGAAGAAGAAGAAACAGAACCCTTGCCATAGCCATTGCCGTTGCCATGGAACCCATCGGTACCCCTTGCAGACCCCTCCGATGGGGTATCCGTTTTTGGCTCTACAGTGGGCTTCTTGTCTCCCGCTTTCTGGAGTTCGTCACGGAGCCACTTGGTGCCCTCGTACATCTGCATGAAGCCCAGGAAGATCGGGGCGTCGGCCGGGACGTCCTTCAGATCGTTCGTGATCGACCTCGCCATCGTCGGGCTCGTGGTCCTCATGTACTTCACACGCGACCTCACCCAGAGCAACGAATCCTGATAGACGAGGAAGCCCGCCTCGAGCAGTTCGCTCAGTGCCTTGGACACCCTTGCGGCGGGCAGGTTGGTGTCGCGGGCCATCCGTAGCTCGCTCACCTTGTAGACCCCGGACATGTTGCACAGCGGGTTCGTGAACGACCAGAGGTAGAGCAGCTTCGCGTCAGCGGAGAGGCGCTCAAAGTCTGGGTCGCCCCAGATGGAGTTCTGAATGTCCTCACGCCTGCTCACCCCCTGCCCTGCACCAGCCGGTAGCCGTAGCCACGACGGCACTCGATCGTGTGCGTGCCGGTCTCTCTGAGCTTCGCGCGGATGCGGGCCACCATCGCGTCAGGCGACCGCGGCAACGTCTTCGGGAGGCTCTGGTACCCCCAGATCTCACGGAGCATCTCCGTCTTCGGCACGAACCGCCGGAGCGCCGCCTCGGCGAGGTGGGCAAAGACCTTGAACTCCATCTCCTGCATGTCGAGGAGGTGGCCACACACCCGCGCTTCGCGAGTGTCGTAGTCGATGCTCACGCCTTGGCGGGCGGTCCGGGCCTGCTCGAGGTCGTCGGTGAAGCTCATGCCCTGATCGTCCCGAACTTTTCGGCACTCATGGGCAGCGTCGGCCGAGAAATCACGCTGCCCGCCTCTGGCCGTGCACCGGCAACCCACGGCGTGAAGATTGGTCGTGCTGGCCACCATCCAAGTGCTGCTCCGTCTTGAGCAAACTCTGAAAGCCTGTGAGCTGCGACCTGGTGTTCGACGACTGGACCGTCAACTTCTCGATGCGCCGCTTGGCCTTACGCCACGCCGCGTACATTTCGGGCTTGCGACGGCGAGCAACCGACGTCACCCAATGGTCGGCCGGGTCACCCTTGCGCTGATCGTCCACCATCTGCTCTTTGAGCTCTTCCGCGATCACATCACGGTGCTGGTCCCACTCCTCCTCGATGCTGTCGAAGTCCTTGTAGGCGTCGCTGAGGTTGGTGGACAGGCTGGAGAGGGCGCCGGTGGAGGATTCGAGGCCCTCCTGGTACTGGTCGGCTGCGCTCACGCGGCGGCCACCGGATCGATGATCTCGTCCAGAAAGTCGCCCCAGAACGGTGTGTCCTGCGGCATCAACTCACGGATGCGCTTCTCATAGATCGGCTTCGCAGCGTTGTACGCCGCCGTGTAGACCTCGTCGTACGGGACGGCAGCGGCAACGGCAGCGGCAGCGGCATCGGCAGCGGCAGCGGCAACGGCAACGGCAACGGCAGCGGCAACGGCATCCGCAACGGCATCCGCATCCGCATCGGCAGCGGCATCGGCAGCGGCAACGGCATCGGCAGCGGCAACGGCATCCGCAACGGCAT
>JAABUK010012841.1_pt1 | contig 10588 bp, 1 predicted proteins | sample 5559141 | NCBI WGS metagenome assembly JAABUK01 (sample SAMN10711869, study PRJNA513367) | rock metagenome | isolation source: Antarctica rocks | place: Antarctica: Victoria Land, Pudding Butte nord | collected 2016-01-03
ATTAATAAGATTAATACTATTAATTAAGATGACTAATATATTGCTTATTAATAGAGATAACGCGTCGGGACCGGTCTATTAATTACGGTCTTTCCGAGCTTGGCAAAAAGTACTAGCTTATAGTTTAAATCCATTTTACACGAAAACACGAACTTTAATATTCTATTAAATAAACGCGTTTTCGCGTTTATTTAAATTGATTTATAATTATTTAATAGTTAATAATAAAAATAATTCAAATATAAAAAATTATATTAATTATTAAGTCTGATGCAGCTAATTAAAAAAAATTATAAGTTTTGAGGTGGTTTCTTCAAAAACTGTTTTTTTGAGACCGTTGCGCAGTCTAATTGATTAGATCTCATTCTCTTTAAGAGTCTTAATTTAAATATCTATAGTCTCACGTTATATTCTTAATTTAGAGCTATTTTAAGTCTTATTAAAGAATTTAGAATATTAATTTAATAGCTTCTTTAAAACGCGTATAGAAACTATAATAAAGAGCGTATTTATATTCTTAGAAATTTAGTTAGATTTAAGTAAATTCAAAGCATTTTAAGTCATTGCTAATAGCTCTACCTCTCTCTATTTTATATAATATTTCTTCTCTTTAGTTTTAACTATTTCAGAGAAAGAAGAAGGCTTATAAATCGAAATTTAAGACTGAATTTACTCTGAAATATTCTAATTAGCTGTGGAATTATATAAAAAATTAGACTCTATTATTTTATCTAGCCTTAAATTTTACTTATTAAATTTAATATCTTAAATTTATATTAATTTCCTACTTTTTAAATCTTAGAGATAATAAATCTATGTAGAATCATAATTAATAAGCCTCATTTTCTATTCTCTTAAAAAGAGCTTATCGTGACTATTTATATAGAAAATTCGTGCGTAGATTACACAGCTAAAAACGCGAAAATAAAGAATAAATAGTTTATAACTATAAAACATTTTAAAAGATGTTATTCCGCGGCTTAAGAATCTTATTAAACTATAATTCATAAGCTAAGTAGTTATATCTACAGCTTCTGCTTATAAAGAGATAGAAAGATCTATTATTATTAATATGAATTTAGCTTTTAAGTAAATCAGACCAACTAATCTCTTTAAGAGATCATTCTGCTCAGGGGTATATAGAGCTGAATTCTCTTCACGAATTCCTCTTAATTTAAGCTATTTTATAAATTTTCAACTTCTAAATTTAGATTCTCCATTCTTATAAATAGTCTTCATTTTATAATCTTTTATATTAAGCTTAAGAATTCATTCTTAAATAGCTTTTTCAGTCTTATTTTTATATTTGAGAGAAATAGTTCTTTAAAATTAACTGAATTTATCAGTCATAATTATGAAGAATTTAACTCCATTCTTACTAATAAATAATTCATTAAAATTCTTAGCTATTTAAGCTTCTTTAGAGATAAAAGTATATTCTCCTTTATATAAATCAATATAAATTCACTGGCTAAAGCGCACAGCTGTTAAAGATATTATAGACTCTTAATTTAATCTTCTGCGCTGTTTTCTAAATATATAGAATTTATAGAATTCTCTCTTTTTATATTTAAGCTTAAATTAACGCTCTAAGATCTTTAGTAATAGATATATAAATTCTAAATTTAAATAGCTTTGAAATGCTCTTTTAATTCTCATTTTTTATGGATTTTACTAATTCAGTCTATTCTACTTAAAATACTTCATTTTTTAAAAGAATGAAGATTAAGAGTCTATTTTTTATCAGAATTACTCTTCTCTATAACTCTAATTTAAAGCTAATTATCTAATTATCTATTAGTAGAGTGTTAATTAACAGCAAATTCATATTCAGATTATGAATAAAATAGATATTAAGCAGCTTAATCTTATTCTTCAGATAAATAAACCCTTTTTCTATAATATTCAGCTTATTACTATTATTCATTCTAATCTTTTAAGACTTAATAGATGCTATATTTATAAGGGATTCTCTAGACTTAATTATATAGAATAAGATCGTAGAATTAAGTAACTAGCTATTCTCTTATAGAACGCAGGCGTCTATAACAGATCTAGTTATTAACTGACTGATCATCACTTCTTTTTCTGTAGATCCTCTATATCTTTCTCTATTCTAATTTAAAGAAGATTGTTTTTCTGAGTATTTTAATTAGTAATTATTAATTAAATGTCTAATATAATTATAGTGAGCGCATAATAATTTCTTATCTTTTTTAGAGCTGAAATTTTGTTTATTTTACTTATTTTATTTAATAATAGATTTTGGCGCATTTAGATAATAAAATTCATATTAATTCTTCTTAAAAATAAACACGCGAATTAGAGTCTATTTAAGACTTTTAAAATTAGGATTTCTATTATTCTATTTAATTATCTTAAAAAAGATCTCTTTATTATATTAGAGTTATAAACTAATTATAAAGATGTCTATCTATATTCTAAAGTTTAACTCATCTTTAAACATCTTATATTAAGTCTTTTAACTATCTTATTTAATAATATAGTTCAGAATGAATTGCTCAGAAGCTTATCTTAATAGATATAGCTTAGCGCCTGAAGTGATATATATAGCTATATTAGAATTAGTAAATCTTGCTCGCAGAATTAAGTAGATCTTATTTACTGATTTATCTTTAAATTCTACTCTTAAATTCACAATTAATAATATTAGAATTAGCTCTTAAAAAGCTATTTTAACGCATTTATAAAGTTTTAACTTAATATCTTCTAAATAGTTTTTAAGCACATCTAACATAAATAACCCGCTTATTTTTCTTCTTAATTAACTATTTTATTAAGAGAATGTCTTTAAATCTATTAATATTATGATTATTTTAATTTTATAAAAGATTAAATCTTTATAAAATTTCTTCACTAAGATCGATATATCATATTCAGGTGTTATAAATGATAGTGAGAATGATGACTAACTTTCTACAATTATATTTAACATCAGAATTCACTTAATATTATCTAATTAGCTATAATTTCATCTAATTATTATTAATTTATCTAATTAAATAGTTTAAGAGAAGGTTTAAGAGCTATTTTAAGACTCTAATGCAGATGATATTGAGATTAAAGATGTTTATTACTTACTTTCAGAACTCTGCGTTTTTAATTAAGAAGAGGCTCTGATATCTACAGACATTAATCTAAGAGGATATAACAGTTACGCTATATTAATACAGCTCTGTTTTGCGCTATTTTAAAGCGTTGAGGGCTTATAATCTGATGAATGAGTGTATGAAGGAAGAAGCTATCTACGCAAACTAGCAAGGAAGAAGGAAATAGGCCTGTGCTGAGGAAGCCGCCAAGGAGGACCTACAACAGATTCTGGCCGCCATGGCGTCTATCGGCCAGAAAAACCACTCCCTAGTTCTGTAATGGCTGCCTTGAGGTAATGTCGAATGCCACGTGTGAGATAAATGCCGTAGAGTAATAAATTATTGTCGTACAAGGTCTTTTCAACCGCACACTGTGGCCTAGCGCCCCATTAGCACTTTTAGACTAGCTTTGAAACTCACGTGCTTTTTTGTGTTCCCTCATGAGCCTCTGCGGTAGAAGGCCGTCACAAATCAACTCGAGAGAGTACCATCCTCGCAAGTGTATAAAGAATTCTGACAAACGAGAGTTAATCCTTCTCACACTGGGCATCGAATGCGAAGTTTATCGACTCACCAGTGTTAGGTAGATGTCGTTTTCAGCCTCATCCCTCCCAATGCAATTGTGGAGGAGTGCAAGGGTAATCAACAGCGTCACTTGTAGCGTTTATGGAAGATCTGGTCATCGGACATCACTTGCTACCTATGGGCGCTACAAAGCCTTTGCCTCTTCTGCCACAATGAAATCGGTGTCCAGTTTCGTGGGGAAGTCTAGAAATATAACAGATCTCTTCGTGTACGTGCAGCAGAGATTGCCACCTTCTCTAAGCGATGATAAATGGTATCTGATAGCTGTGAGCGTCCTATGGATCTTTGCATGAGGAGATCGGCTGATGCTGTAGACTGCTGCGCTCATCGCCAGTGGGCAAAGTAGTCAGGTCGGACCGCTCTACGCATATTTGATATCACAGGCTTCTTATCAGAGCAGCCTCGAGAGGCAGCATCTTATTCGCCGTATGCGTGAAGCGATGATTAGATGCATCATCTTGAGTGGAATACCTAGGGTGATGGACGCTATCGCCTCAGTGGCGAAAATCGAGCGCGAAGATGACCAAGACCATAATATGATTGGGTGAGAACCAGCTACTTTTGTACACAGCTCTATTCTTGTTCGGGCGCTGACCAGATTTCAGACTAGATTGGCGATCTGACGAAGCTAATCACGAACGAGCAGAGCAAGTCCTTCGGACCCTATTAAGAGACAGCAATAAATTGATAGGGGACACTTTTGAGTCTTACAAGGAAATACGTCATCTTTTTTCTCTCCTCTCCACTCCCACATCCACGAAATTTCTCTAACTGCTGCGTAGACAGCATGGATCTCTGTCAACATATTTTATGAGCTTTTCTTAACTGAACATTGCATCCTCGACATTGTGGAAACAAAACTGATGATCTTGCCTCTATAATTGTCAAACAGCCTACGCTTCAGAGCGTCCATTGGTCAGGTTTCGGCTAGCCTGCGCCCTGTCCAACAGGCTATATGGAGCGATTCTCTTGAGTATATAACGCTCATTTGAAGCGCAATTCTACATAGATTTTAGACAGTCAGTTCACTCAATTCTACAAGCATTTCTAGCTAGAACCGAGTTATTCTGGCCATCTGCTTAACAATAATCTATTAGAATCTTGAGGGACCAACCTGTTGGCATATCAAAGTCTGTGGAAACATTGGCATTGGTGTAGATGATATTGAAAGGATTCTTGACATTACAGATATGATTGCGGAACATGCTGAGTTGAAACTCACTACACTAAAGCGAATCTCGGACTTCTAGAAGATTTCCTTCTCTATGATGTGTACGATATCTCGCAATAGTTCTCGTTCTTGATGAGTAGTTATTAGGGTTGCAGAGTTCTAAGCAATGTCACAAATTAGCGTACGAATAGTACAATGATAGCAACGTAGGATTCTGTCAAGTAAACGACTAGAATAGCTCGGTTCTAGCTTTAAATTCTTGTAGAATTGATTTAATTGACTGTCTAAATCTATGTAGAAATGCTTCTTCAAATGAGGGTTATATATCAAGAGAATGGCTCAAAATAGCCTGTTGGACAGGGTGCAGACTAGCCGAAACAAGGCCGATGGACGCCCTGAAGCGCAGGCTGTTTGACAGAAGTTGAGCGGTGCATTGAATAGGACGCCACTAGAAATCGGGCAACGTCCTAGCCTAGAGCGCTCGTTCCGGCCTCGTACAGCCGATCATTGAGGCGAGCAGTAAGCGAGTGACAAGATGTAATCCCATAAATCAACGCGCTCACCTCCCAGTTGTGTGACTCAATGAGGTCGGGCGCATTTTGTATCCCCATAGCTCCCCCTGGTAATACCTCTGCTGTACAACTATCGTATATGCACCAAGAACCTTGCAAGCCATCGAGGCAAGTCAAGCCCAAGATGGTCCTTCGGCCATTCTCACTTTTTCATCCAAAGTTGCTTATTCATCTGAACGGACTGAAATTGATAAAGTCCATGTAATCGAAATAAGTATTCTTCAAGTAGAAATAGTCCGCAAATGCGGAATGCGGACACAGAGCAAGCCCTTCGTCCTTCGGGTATTGTCAGATAAGACAGCTAGTCCTTTAGATTCAACAGGTATCGTATGCATGATGAAAGAAACACATGCAGTATTTGAACTCACACGCAGAGTTGCTGCATGATGGTATGCATCACGTTTCTTCAACGTTTTGGACCGTGGATACTGATATTACCTTGGAACAGGCTAAATCGCCAAGTGACGTTTGGGGACTTCATGTCCTCGCGGATAATGCCAGCTCAGAGGAGCCTGAGAAATCCATTGAGTGCCTAATCTATCAGGATTGCAGGGGGCAAAAACAGCGAATTTGGCCCTAAAATCGACCGCGGGTAGATTCTTTTGCGTTAGTACTGTACATGCGCGCTGTGGGCTCGTTGGTAGCAAAACGTATCCTTGTTGTAGTGGTTGTAATGACTCTGAATCTAGAAGTTGCAAATACAGAAATGATGAGGCCGCAGCGCCAAGGCTTCGCCAAGGCTCTACAGCGCCATTGCAGGAACACCCCACCGAGGCAGCGCATTAGCCTCACCTACTTTGACTTTTGCCCGTGTTTGGAGAGTCACTGGTCTCCATCTAGCCCAACAACGATTCCAGTCTCTCCGAGAGCACTCCGATATTTTGTTCCGTATCACAGCCGAGTTCCGCCATATAACAGAAGGAATATCCATCGTGTCGGTTTATGAAACAATACCTGCTCCTGGACTTAATTGCCTGGTAAGTGAAGCTAGCCTCCTCCATACTCTATGCTATGTGCTCCATGTGCTAAGAAAATCAAGGTCGTTCAGAAAGATTCTGCTATTCTGAGGATAGCAAAAGAGAGCATTATTCCATTACAAGCAAATCATCGAGATATGTGCCGATTGCCCAATGACGCTGATAAAGGTTGCTTCGCCACAGTCTGCAATGATATTTCCCGCCTTGTTGGGTTGACAAGCAAGAATGGCAAGTTTGTCTTGAACAAGAAATCTGTCGAAAACAGATAGACAAGGTCACAGGCCATCATACATCTCACTAACCGCTGAATTTGGGGTAGATACTGGTCGCAATAGCCCTGTTGCTCCCGATCGAGATTTCATTGTTCCAGTATACCAAAACACGTTGTTCACCGGCCGTGAGAGGATTCTTGAGGACATTCAGAACTTTTTCAATAGCAAAGAAAGGTTACAAAAAAGACTTATTCTCACTGGTCTAGGCGGTGTCGGGAAGACCCAGATTGCCACAGCCTTTGCTTATCAAACTTTTGAGTCGAAACGCTTCTCCACTATATTTTGGATATTCTCAGATTCAAGGGAGACGATACTCCGATCATTCTCGGATATTGCAAAGAAGCTTGGAGTTACCAATGCCGGAAATAGTGGTTTGGACCAAACACAAGACATAGATTCTCGAGAAGAGACTCCCATACATGTGAATGCCGTCCTCCACTGGCTCACAGCTCAACAAAATCACGAGTGGCTACTAATTTTCGACAACTTGGACGACCTAGAACCCCTTGATGTATTGGAGTTCATGCCCAATCTTCCCGTCGGAAACATCATGATAACAAGTAGGAGACAAGCGGCAGCACGATACGGGGAACAGATTGAGATCGGCGTGATGGGAAAAGATGAAGCCATTGATCTGTTGAGCCGCTGCGCGCGACTTCCATCCAACACCAAACCCCTGCCGCTCGGCTGTCTAGTGGAAGAACTCGGCCGTCTGCCTCTAGCACTGGATCAAGCTGGGGCGTACATTGCAGAGCAGGGCATTGATGTAGAGACATATCTGCGATTGTTCAATGTCAACAGAAATCACGTGCTTGGACATAAGCCTCCTAAGGCTGTCTGGCTATACGAAGAGACAGTCTATACCACTTGGGAATTGTCTTACGCCAAGGTTAAACTACTGTGTCCTTTGGCAGCCAAGGTCCTCGATATTTCAGCGTACTTCCAGTCTGACGACATTCCCTTGGAACTAGTCGTCAATCTTGCAACGGGCCCCATCAACACCGAAGGTATATTTCTCGAAAAGTTCATTCCTGGGATCTCTTCTAAAGCAGACTATGATCAAATCTTCGGCACCGTTCCTTCCGAGTTTGTCACCACGGAATCCGAGTTGCTCATGGCTGTGGGAAGGCTTTTGTCCTTCTCCTTAGTAAGGAGGAAACCAGGCTCACAAAGCTTGCAGATGCACCCTCTGGTACATGCTTGGGTCAAAGACAGAAAGACAGACATCGATGTGCAAATTCAAGACTGCCGCGCAGGAATATGCCTTGTCTATCGCGCGTTATTCAATGCCTGTGATCTCTGCCGATTTGGGGACGCCTCCATCCTATATTCCCAATCGTTCATCTGCAGCGTACACCTGTTGTCGATGCCCCAGCTCCTAGGATTGATCAATGGGCCCGTGCTAGGCGCCTGTATCATCGCCGTAGCAGCATGGGTCTCAATGTCTCCTGATCAAGGTACACTGGAAAGGTCTGATCGACTTTTCGATCTGATCCACAGCCACCAATGGAAGTCGTCTTGGAAGATACCGCAAGGATTGATGATAAACAGAGCAACGCTTCGTCTCCTGAGCCGCGGCCTGTACAAAAAGCTGGAAGAAATGAGCGAAGAATTCCTTCAGAACTACGTGCCCTCCACCAGACAGGAGAAAATGTACTTGTCTTGCATAGTGCAGACCTACGCCCCATGTCTGTATCGTCAGCTCAGATACTACCGCGCAGAGGAAGTATTGGGTATGAGTGACACGTCCTGCGATGCTTCTGGCTACTTCCAGGCGAGGAAAGACCTGACCCTGGGCGGAATTTGGCTAGATACTGGTCGTCTCAAAGATTCCGAAATGGCATTGCAATCCTGCAGAGACGTGCTCATGCGCAGAGTCGGGCCCCAGCACTATTACGTCTCGGTCTCCATACAGCTCAGCTCACTGTGCTTCATCGCACAGGGCCGCTATGCCGAGGCCGAAGCGTTGATGTCCCCACTCATTGAAGCTCGGCTTGCTGACCCGCGACAAATGGTTGCAAACTTCACTTTCGCGGACTACGAGCTCGCTGAAGTCTATTCGCGGGCTCTGAGAATGCAGGGAAAGCATGTTGAAGCGCTCAACCTCCTGAACACGCTCTTGGAAAGCACACGCTCAGCCATGCCACCGCCTGCACGGGCACTTGGGGAGCTGTCACTCCTGATCGCTTATCTCGATCTGGAAACGTCCACGGAGTCCCTGTCCAAAAGGACTATTACACGCCTCTTCGAGGAAGTCGAGTGCGTGTTCCGACGTGCCGAGTTGGCGTACAAGTTTGAGTGGACACGAGGGACGTGGGTTTTTAAATTCTTCGACACCACGATGAAAGATTTCCGCATGCGTCTGGAGGATAGGGGATCCATCCATAGTATCCAAGACGATACTGTCGAGAATCCGTAGCATCTTGTCCATGGATCCTGAATTGATGGTAGATACAGAAAACCCGGAAAATGCAAATTGCGAAAAGCAGAAGGCATATGTGATCGAAGGGTCGGCATGTCAGGTGTCAGACAAACAGGCCTAAATAGCTAGAAATGTCTGTAGGATTTGATGGAATTGACTGTCTAAAATCTATGTAGAATTGCGCTTCAAATGAGTGTTAAATATTAAAGAGAATCGCTCAAAATAGCCTGTTAGACAGGGCGCAGGCGAGCCAAAATCTGACTAATGGACGCTCTGACATATAGACTGTTTGACACATCTCCTCAGCTTCTATTTCAGACGAAATTGAAGCTGAAGATGGGCCGAAATAACGCGAAATAATATTAAATAAGTAGATTAGATTTTAAAGACTTAAAAATATATAGAAATATTTAAATTAGATTATTAATAATTGTTTCTAATATTTATTTATATAATAAAATCAATGCTGATATTATTATATTATTATCTATTCTGCTGAGCTTATTTTAAAGAAGAAGAAGAAGAAGAAGAGAAGAAATAAAAGATAAATAAAATCTTTATATTATTATTAATAATAATATTAATAATAATATAAGTAATTATATTAATAATAAACTATTTATAAATTATTTATTATTTTTATAATTCTTCTTTTTTATTATAATCTCAATCATTATTATTATTATTAAAGTGTATAAAAATTAATAAAGATTTAGTTTTAACGCGATCTTAATGCGATAATTACTTATAAACTTATTTATAATTATATTAAAATTAATACTTATAATCTTAATATTATAATATAAGATATAAGATTCTAAATCTAAATTCTAATTATTAAGTTTAATGTGTAAATTAAATAACTGAATTATAATTATAATAATTAATTAATTAAAATTATATAAGAGAATAAGAAGTATTATAAGTATGTAAAATAATATTAAGAAAGTTATAAAGAGCTGAATAGTGATAATATATAGCTATATTAGCTAAAGTGAATAAGTATAAAGAAGTTGAAAAGCTAATAGAATCGCAAATAATAGAGAAGTAATAAGAAATTATATATATTAAGATTATGATTATTAGTCTTAATTAGACTGAAGATGAATTTATAAGCAACTATTATATTAAGATCATATTAAGATTAAATCTTTATCAATTCTCACACACTTTAATAATAATAATAATTGAGATTATAATATTATCTTTCTTCTTAGCTCATATTCTTTAAAGATAAATAGCTATTAAAGTGATTTAAAAATAAAAGAATATTTTCGCGCGTTAATTTTAATTTTAAATAAAAAATTATATAATTAATATTAAATCTAAATCAATAAAAATATAAGAATGATAATTAATTATAAGATTAAAAATTAATGATTAAAAGCTTTTAATAAGTTTTATAAAGATAATAAATATAGAAGTTCTTAATAATCTTTTTTATATAAGTAAAGTTATCAACATTATATTATATTTTAT
>JAABUK010012842.1_pt1 | contig 10588 bp, 4 predicted proteins | sample 5559141 | NCBI WGS metagenome assembly JAABUK01 (sample SAMN10711869, study PRJNA513367) | rock metagenome | isolation source: Antarctica rocks | place: Antarctica: Victoria Land, Pudding Butte nord | collected 2016-01-03
ACCGCGCAACTGGAGGATCCGGTCAGCACCGCCAGGGCCATTCTCGGCCTTCTCGCGCGCGCAAATGACAGCCGCCGGCAGGCCGGTGTGGGAGTGTGACCGGGTGACCCGACCGAGCGCCCCGCAGCGCCAGCGGCAACCTGCGGATCGCAATTCGGGCGGTGCGACGGTCAGCCGTCCGCACGGCGCGGCAGCGCGCTGGCGGGCCTTCGCCGGCCGCTACGGCTGGCGTGCCTACGCCTTGCCGGTGCTGGCCGTGGCGAGCATGCTGGCTCTCGTCGGCCCAGGGCTGCACCGCGGCTCGTCCGGCAAGGGCGCCGGTGCCGCCGGGCAGTTGCTCAGCCCGGTCGCCAGCACGCCGGCCGCCGCCAGGGCGAGCGCGCCGCCGGCTGCCGCGGCCAGCTCGCGGCTCAGGGCGGACCAGCCCACAGCCAGCTCGCGGCTCAGGGCGGACCAGCCCACAGCCAGCTCGCGCAAGCAAGCGCTGCCGCCGCTGGCGCTGCCGCCCGGTCCCAGCTATGCCACCGACGGCACCGGTGTGTTCACGGTCGTGCCCGGTGCGTCCGGGGTCCTCGGCAAGGGCCGGCTGTACCGGTTCACCGTCGAGGTGGAGAACGGCGTGACGGGCGTCGACCCGAAGGCCTTCGCCGCGAGCGTGTCCGGCACGCTGAGCAACTCCCGGTCCTGGATCGCCACCGGGGTCCTCGCGCTGCAGCGGGTGGACGCCGGTCCGGTCGACTTTCGCATCAGTCTGGTGTCGTCGATGACGGTTCGGCGCCTGTGCGGTTACTCGCTGCCGGTCGAGACGTCCTGCTTCGACGGCGGCGATGCCCGGGTGGTGCTCAACGTGGCGCGCTGGGTACGCGGAGCAAGGGTGTACGCCGGTGACCTGGACACCTACCGGATCTATGCGGTCAATCACGAGGTCGGTCACGCCCTGGGTCACAACCACAGCCACGACTGCCTCGCCAACGGCCTGGCGCCGGTGATGATGCAGCAGACCATCGGCACCAGGACCGCGACGGGCAAGATCTGCGCCGCCAATCCGTGGCCGTATCCGGCGGGCGCGTCCGACGCTCCGGGAGCCGAGCAGATCGGCGACCTGGCCGACAACGAGTTTTTCCAGCGCAATTCGTCCTGACCGGGCGTTCTCGGCGCCGGGCACTTCCACGAGCCGTCGGGACTATCGGTGCGTTGTGGGAATCTGGCGCTGCCGCCATGACGTTGTGGCTGCGAAACGCATCTGCCCAGATCAGCCCGTGGAAGGAACCGAGATCTCGTGTCTCTGCCACCACTTGTCGAGCCCGCAGAATCCCTCACCATCGACGAGGTCCGCCGCTACAGCCGTCACCTGATCATTCCGGACATCGCGATGGTGGGGCAGAAGCGACTGAAGAACGCCAAAGTGCTCTGTGTGGGCGCCGGCGGCCTCGGCTCGCCGGCCCTGATGTACCTGGCCGCCGCCGGTGTCGGCACGCTCGGCATCGTCGAGTTCGACGTCGTCGACGAGTCGAACCTGCAGCGCCAGATCATCCATGGCCAGTCCGACATCGGGCGGCCCAAGGCGGAGTCGGCCCGCGACAGCGTGCGCGAGATCAACCCGCTGGTGAACGTGGTGGTGCACGACACCCGGCTGGACAACGAGAACGTGCTCGAGATCTTCGCCCAGTACGACCTCATCGTGGACGGCACCGACAACTTCGCGACCCGCTACCTGGTCAACGACGCCGCGGTGCTGCTGGACAAGCCCTACGTTTGGGGTTCGATCTACCGCTTCGACGGGCAGGCCTCGGTGTTCTGGAACTCCTACGGGCCCAACTACCGCGACCTATACCCCGATCCGCCGCCGCCAGGCATGGTGCCCTCCTGCGCCGAGGGCGGCGTGCTGGGCGTGCTGTGCGCCTCGATCGGCTCGATCATGGCCACCGAAGCCATCAAGCTGATCACCGGCGTCGGCGATCCGCTGGTGGGGCGGCTGGTGATCTATGACGCCCTGGAGATGACCTACAACCAGGTCAAGATCCGCAAGGATCCCGACACCAAGCCGATCACCGAACTCATCGACTACGAGGCGTTCTGCGGCGTGGTGTCCGAAGAGGCTCAGCAGGCCGCCGCCGGTTCGACCATCACGGCCGCCGAGCTCAAGCAGCTGCTGGACTCGGGCAAGCCGATCGAGCTGATCGACGTCCGCGAGCCCGCCGAGTGGGAGATCGTGTCGATTCCCGGGGCGAAGCTGATTCCCAAGGACGAGATCCTGCGCGGGGACGCGCTGGCGGAGCTGCCGCAGGATCGCCAGATCGTCATGTACTGCAAGACCGGGGTCCGCTCGGCCGAAACGCTCGCGGCGGTGAAGGGTGCCGGCTTCTCCGACGCCGTGCATGTCCAGGGCGGCGTCACGGCCTGGGTCAAGCAGGTAGACCCCTCGCTGCCGTCCTACTGAGTTCGGGCTTCGGCGGCGAGAAGGGCGACGATGACCGAGAATCTGCCGCTCTCGCAACGGATCCTGGAGTGCGTGGGGTCCATTCCGGCCGGCAAGGTGATGTCCTACGGCGATGTCGCCGAGTACGTCGGCACCCGCGCCGCCCGCAACGTGGGCCGGGTGCTGGCGGCCGACGGCGGCACGGTGCCATGGCACCGGGTGCTGCGCGCCGACGGCAGCTGCGTCGAGCACCTCCGGAGCGTGCAACTGGCCCGGCTGGCGGTCGAGGGGGTTCCGATCCGCGGCGACCGGGTCGATCTGGCGTCGGCTCGCTGGAACGGGCACTGAGCCGGTCGCTGAGCCCGGTACGCCCGCCCGCGATCTGGGGCCCTGGTACCGCCGATCCCGCGGTGCTGCTTCTCCGAAAGTGTCGTACCGGTGTGATGGTATTGGCGCTGTGCAGTTCAGCGTGCAAATCGACCCGACATTCCGCCTGGTGCGCCCGCACCTGCCGGCGTTGGCCGCGCCGGTGCTGGAGCCCGACCAGCATCGAGTGCTGGTGCATGACCGCGGCGTGCTGCGGGTGCTGGCCGGCCCCGGCACCGGAAAGACGACCACCCTCGTCGAGTCCGTGGTCGACCGGGTGGCCCGGGGCGTTCGGGTCGAGAACATCCTGCTGCTGACCTTCTCCCGACTGGCCGCGGGCCAGTTGCGCGACCAGGTGACCGCTCGGCTGCAGCGCACCATCTCCGAACCGGTGGCCCGTACCTTCCACTCCTACGCCTTCGGATTGGTCCGCCGGGCGGCCGTGCTGGCCGGCGACCCACCGCCGCGGCTGCTGTCCGGTTCCGAGCAGGACGTCACGCTGCGCGAACTGCTGGCCGGACGGCTGGCCGACCAGGTCGACGACTGGCCGGCCGAGCTGTCGGCTGCCGTGCACACCAAGGCCTTCGTCGACGAGCTGCGCGACCTACTGATGCGCGCGATCGAGCGCGACGTGAGCCCGCACCAGCTGATCGACCTCGGTCGCCAGCACCGCCGCCCCGACTGGGTGGTGGCTGCCCGGGTGCTGCAGGAGTACCTGGACGTGACGGCGCTGAAGGCGCCCGGCGCCTTCGACGCGGCCGAGTTGATCCAGCGGGCCAATGCCGAGCTGCGGCACAACCCCGAGTTGCTCGCGGCCGAACGGCAGCGGCGGCGGCGGATCTTCGTCGACGAGTACCAGGACACCGATCCGGCCCAGATCGAGCTGCTGAAGCTTATCTCCGCCGGTGCCGACGAGCTGGTGCTGATCGGTGATCCCGACCAGGCGATCTACTCCTTCCGCGGTGCTGAACAGAGCGCGATGGCCGACATCGACCTGCATTTCGGTTCGCTGACCGGCAGGGTGCGTCGCAATCCCGAACCGGCCGGCCAGCTGGAACTTCCCCTTCCGGTCGAGACGGTGTCGCTGTCGCTGTGCCGGCGCAGCGGTCCGGTGCTGGTCGCGGCCTCCCGGCGGATCGCGGTCCGGTTGAGCGGCCCGGCCCAGCACCGGGCGCTGGTCGCGGCCGGTGACCTGAGTCCCGACTCGGTCGAGGTGGCGGTGTTCGGTTCCGCCAGCCAGGAGGCGGCCCACATCGCCTCGGCGCTGCGGCGCGCTCGCGTGGAAGACCAGGTGCCGTGGTCGCAGATGGCGGTGCTGGTCCGCTCCGCGGGCCCGGCCGCCGACAGCCTGCGCCGAGTCCTGGTCGCCGCGGGGGTGCCGGTGGGGCAGGCGGTGCGTGGCCCGCTGGCCGACGAGTCGGTGGTGGCTCAGCTGCTCGAACTGTTGCGATGTGTGGCCGACCCGGCGGCGGTGCGGCCCGAAGCGGCCGAGTCCCTGCTGCTCGGCGCGATCGGGCGGGCCGACCCGCTGCAGATACTTCGGATGCGCCGGCACCTGCGGCGGGCGCCGGCCGGCCCGCTGAGCCTGGCGGACCTGATCACCGAAGCCGGCGCGCTCGCCCTGGTGCCGGCCTCGGTGCGGCAGCCGGTCGAGCGGCTGCGCTCGGTGATCGAGGCCGGCGTCCGCGCCGCGGTGCCCGGCTGCTCGGCCGAGGACGTGCTGTGGGCGGTGTGGCAGGCCAGCGGGCTCTCGTCCCGGCTGAACCAGCGCAGCCTTGCCGGCGGACCCGACAGTGCCCGGGCCGACCGCGCTCTGGACGCGGTTCTGGCCGTCTTCACCGAGGCGGCCAAGATGTCGGATCGCAGTCCCGGCGGTGGCGTGAACCAGCTGCGCGACTGGGTGAGCCAGCTGCAGATCACCGACACCGGGGCCGGCCGGCGGACGGCGGTAACGGACGAGGTCGCCATCCTGACCGCGCATGCGAGCAAGGGCATGGAGTGGCAGGTGGTCTGCGTCGCCGGTGTCCAGGACGGGGTCTGGCCCAACCTGCGCCAGCGCGGCTCGCTGCTGGGTTCTGACCTGCTGGTCGACCTGCTGGCACACCGCGCCCGGGTGTCCAGCGGGCTTCTTGCCGAGCGGCTGACCGAGGAGCGACGGCTGTTCTATGTGGCCGTCACCCGGGCCAGCCGGGCGCTGCTGGTGACGGCGGTCGACAGCGAGGACGCCCAGCCCTCGCGGTTCGTCGAAGAGCTCGATCCATTGCCGGAGAGCGTCGAGTCACGGCCGGTGTCGACGGCCTCGCGCAAGTTCGTGCTGCCCGGCCTGGTGGCCGAACTGCGCGGCGTGGTGGTCGACCCCGGCGCCAGCGAGGACGAGTTGGCGGCCGCCGCCGAGCAGCTGGCCAGGCTCGCCGAGGCAGGCGTGCCAGGTGCCCACCCGCGCGACTGGTGGGGCTGGGCACCGCTGTCGACCGATGGGCCGATCCGGGCGCGCGAACGCGGGCCGGTTCCGATCCGGCCGTCGAAATTCCAGGCGTACACCGACTGTGAGCTGCGGGCGTTGCTGACCGAGCTGGGCGCCACTGACGCCACCGACGAGGTCGCCGCCTCGCTGGGCACCCTGGTGCACTGGGTGGCCGAGCAGGCCGAGCCAGACGCAACGCTGGCAGAGCTGACGGAGCTGCTCGAGCAGGGCTGGTCCCGGCTGGACTTCGGGGCGCCGTGGCACGCTGTGACCGAGCGGGCCCGTGCCCAGCGGATGCTGGCGGCGCTGGCGAGCTGGCTGGCCGACAGCCGCGGCGGCCTGCGGCTGGTCGCTCGCGAAGAACCGTTCACCGTGCAGGTTGGCGACGCGGTGCTCTCGGGCAAGGTCGACCGGCTCGAGCGTGACCGCGACGACCGGCTGGTCGTGATCGACCTCAAGACCGGCAAGAGCAAGCCCACCCAGTCCGACGTCGCCGTCCATCCGCAACTGGCGGTGTACCAACTGGCCGTTGCCGAGGGCGGCTTCACCGGTGGCGAGCCGGCCGAGCCCGGGGGCGCGCGGCTGGTCCAGGTCGGGACGGCGGTGCCTGGTGCGCAGGTACAGCCGCCGCTGGCCGATTTCGCCGATCCCGGCTGGGTGGCCGCCGAGCTGGCCCGGATCGCCGCCGTACTGCGCGGCAACACCGTCACCGCACGGCCGGGCAAGGCGTGCAGCCGGTGCCTGGTCCGAGGGTGCTGCCCGGCGCAGGACGACGGACGGCAGGTGACGCAGTGACCAGATCCCCGGTCGCAACCCGAATGAGATACCGCGCCTGTGACATCGCCGGGCTGCTGGACCTGCCGGCACCCACCGAGCAACAGACTGCGGTGATCCAGGCTCCGCTGGAACCAGCGGTGGTGATTGCCGGCGCCGGCTCGGGCAAGACCGAGACGATGGCTGCCCGGGTGGTCTGGCTAGTGGCCAACGGCCTGATCGCGCCCGACCGGATCCTCGGGCTGACGTTCACCCGCAAGGCGGCCGGCGAGCTGCAACACCGGATCCGCGCAAGGCTGAAGTCGCTGCACCGGGCGCTGGGTGAGGAGCTGACGGCCGGCGAGCCCACCGTGCTGACCTACGCCGCCTACTCGGGCCGGCTGGTCGAGGAGCACGGCATCGTGCTGGGCTCCGAACCGGGCTCGAGGTTGCTGACCGAAGCAGCGCGCTGGCAGGTCGCCGACGCGGTGGTGCGGCGCTACGACGGCGGATTCTCCATCGAGCCCGGAGTGGTCGCCACGGTGACCGAGCGGCTGCTGGACCTGTCCGGCCAGCTGGCCGATCACCTCGCCGATCCGGAGCAGGTGCGCGCGTTGGCGACCCGGCTGGGTGCCGAGCTGGCGCCGCTGGCGCCGAAGCCGGGCGCTCGCAGGCCCTGGCCGGAGAATGTGCAGAAGCTGCTCGACAGCATGACCAAGCGCGCCGATCTGCTGCCGTTGGTCGAGCTCTTCAGCGAGCAGAAACGAGCCGAGGGGCTGCTGGACTTCGCCGACCAGATGGTGCTGGCCAGCAGGTTGGCTGAGCTTCCGGCGGTCACCGCGGTCGAACGATCGCGCTATGACGTCGTGCTGCTCGATGAGTACCAGGACACCGGCTACGCCCAGATCCAGATGCTGGCCGCGCTGTTCGGCGACGGTCGGGCGGTCACCGCGGTCGGCGATCCGCTGCAGTCCATCTACAGCTGGCGTGGCGCGAACTCCGGCAACATCGGCAAGTTCCACCGCCGGTTCCGGACCGCCGCCGGCGTCCCCGCGCCGGTGTACTCGCTGATGACCAGTTGGCGTAATGACCGCCGGATCCTGCAGGTGGCCAACCAGGTCGCCGCCGAGCTGCGGGACCCCGGCGAGCAGCCGCTGACCGCCCGGCCGCAGGCGGCGGACGGCCAGGTGCTCGCCAGCTACTGCGAGAGCGTGGCCGCCGAAGCCGACTGGCTGGCCCGCCAGCTGCGCGCCGAGTGGGACAGCCGGCTCGACTGGACAGCCGGTCGGCGGACGCTGGCGGTGCTGGTGCGCAAGCGCTCTGGCATCGCGCTCATCGCCCAGGCGTTGCGCCAGGCCGGCATGCCGGTCGAGGTGGTCGACATCGGCGGGCTGCTGACCTTGCCGGAGATCGCCGACGTCCGGGCCGTGTTGCAGGTGCTGGCCGATCACAATGCCGGCGGCTCGCTGGCTCGGCTGCTCACCGGCGCTCGGTGGCGGATCGGTCCGGCAGACCTGGTGGCCCTGCACCACCGGGCCCGGGTGCTGGCACGGCTGACCGGCATCTCGATGCGCCGGCAACTCTCGGGCGACGCCACCGGCGCCACCAACGGCACCGACGCCAGCGAGCAGGCCGGCGCACTGACCGAAGCCACCGCGACGAGCCAGGCTGGCGCGAGCACCGACGACGACGAGCGGATTGAGCCGTCCCTGATCGAGGCCCTCGACGATCTCGGCGATGCCTCGGACTACTCCGCGGAGGGCCACCGGCGCCTGACCGACTGCGCCTGGATGCTGCGGCGGCTTCGCCGGCGCCTGGATCTGCCGCTGCCGGACCTGGTGGCCGAGATCGAGCGGGCGCTGGGGCTGGATGTCGAAGTTGCCTCGCGCCCCGATGCCGACCATGCCGGCCGCGCCAACCTCGACCGGTTCATCGATGAGGCGGCCAGGTTCGCCAGCGACCGCGCCGGTGTCGGGGTCTCGGCGTTCCTGGGCTATCTGCGCGCTGCCGAGGAGGAGGAGTACGGGCTCAAGCCCGCCACTCTGGAGGTGCTGCCCGACCGGATCCAGGTCCTGACGGTGCACGGTGCCAAGGGCCTGGAGTGGGATGTGATCGCCGTCGCCGGCCTGGTCACCGACGGCTTTCCGGACGCCGCGAAGAACCATGACTGGGCCACCGCTGCCGCCCTGCTGCCCTCACCGCTGCGGGGCGACGCCGACGAGCTGCCGGTGCTGGAGTTCGCCGGTTGCATGCACCGTGGCGATGCCGAGAACCGGATCGCCGAGCACCGGACCCAGCTCAAGCATCGGCACCTACTTGAGGAGCGCCGGCTGGCCTACGTGGCTTTTACCCGTGCGCGCAAGGCCTTGTACGCCTCGGGAGCGGCCTGGGGTAACGGCAGCAAGCCACGGCCGGCTTCGATCTTCCTGGAGGAGCTGCGCGACGGCGACGCCGTCGAGGTGGACGGCTGGTGGGAGGTCTCCGAGGGCGATGAGAACCCAATGTCGGGCGAGGATGTCAGCCGCGGCTGGCCGGCCGATCCGCTGCAGGGCCGCCGGGCGGTACTCGAGCGCGGCGCCGACCGGGTGCTGGCCGCTCTGGAGGCCAGCCGTAGCCCGAGCCGGCTTGCGGCGCTGAACCGCAGCCCGCTGGCGAAGTTGTGGGAGCGTGATGTCGAGCTGCTGCTCGCCGAGCGGGCGGCGGCCGCCGAGGTCGGTGTGATCGAGGTGGCAATGCCGAGCCAGCTGTCGGTGTCCGACGTGGTCGCGCTGTCGGCCGACGCCGGCGAGCTGGCCCGCCGGTTGCGCCGGCCGCTGCCTCAGCAGCCGGCGAAGCAGGCCAGGCGCGGCACCGCCTTTCACGACTGGCTCGAACAGCGTTGGGCGGCCGACTCGCTGCTCGACATCGAGGAGCTGCCCGGTGCCGTCGACGAGCTGGCTGACGCGGCCGAGCTGGAGGCGCTCAAGAAGGCGTTCGAGCGCAGCTGCTGGGCCGAGCGCACCCCCATCGCGGTCGAGGTCGGCTTCGAGATGTCCTTCGGAGCACGGGTGGTCCGCGGCCGGATGGATGCGGTGTTCCAGGAGCCGGACGGTCGCTCCACAGTGGTGGACTGGAAGACCGGCCGGCCCCCGTCCGGCGCCGATGCCCAGGCCAAGGCGGTGCAGCTGGCGCTCTACCGGCTTGCTTGGGCCTCTCTCCAGGGACTGCCCGACGCCGAGGTCGGTTCGGTCGGCGCGGCCTTCTACTACGTCGGTGCCGAGGTAACCGTGGCACCGGCGAACCTGCTCGATGCCGCACAGCTGCGCGAGCTGATCAACGGCGGCTCGTCGTGACCACGCGGGCCGGTTCGTCGTGATGGCACCGCACCAGCTGCCTGCTCCGGACCGCCCGGAGGTGCCGGCGAACGATAACCTGGCGGGCGTGACCAACGACGTTCGCTCTTTCGTGTCCAAGCACTCCGCTGACCTGCTCGCCGACCTCGACGCCTGGCTGCGGATCGCCGGCATCAGCGCCCTGCCCGAGCGGCACCTGGACGTGGTCCGCAGCGCGGAATGGTTCGCCGAGGCCTGCCGGCGTACCGGGTTTCCGACCGTGGAGATCTGGCCGACGCCCGGACTGCCGGCGGTCTATGCCCAGTGGCCGAGCGCGGAGCCCGATGCTCCCACCGTGCTGGTCTACGGTCACCACGACGTGCAGCCGGTCGATCCCATCGAGCTGTGGAACACCGATCCGTTCGACCCGACCGTCGACGGCTCGGTGCTGCGCGCCCGGGGCGCCTCCGACGACAAGGGCCAGCTGCTGTTTCACCTGCTCGGCGTGCGGGCGCACCTGGCTGTCACCGGCCGCACCAGCCCGGCGGTGCACCTGAAATTCATGATCGAGGGTGAGGAGGAATCCGGCTCGCCGAACTTCCACGCCCTGCTCGCCGAGCAACGGCAGCGCCTGGACTGCGACGTCGTCGTCATCACCGACACCGGCATGCTGGCCGAGGAGATTCCCAGCGCCGTCACTGGCATGCGCGGCATGGTCTCGGCCACGGTCGACTTCCACGGGCCCGATCTAGACCTGCACTCGGGCGTCTTCGGCGGCGCGATTCCGAACCCGGCCACCGCCGTCGCGAGGCTGGCCGCGGCGCTGCACGATGACCAGGGCCGGGTGCAGATCCCTGGCTTCTACGACGACGTCCTCGAGCTCACCGAGGTCGAGCAGCAGCTCTTCGGCCAGGTGCCTTTCGACGAGGCGGCCTTCCTGGCCACCAGCAAGTCCCGCGCGCTGGCCGGCGAGGCCGGGTACTCCACCCTGCAACGTCTTGGCGCCCGGCCGACGGCCGAGGTGAACGGTATCGGCGGGGGCTATCAGGGTGCCGGCGGCAAGACCATCGTGCCCAGCGACGCGTTCGCGAAGCTGTCGTTCCGGCTGGTCGCCAACCAGAGTCCGGCCGCCATCCGATCGGCGGTGGAGACCTTCGTCGCCGACCACACGCCGGCCGGCATAGAACACCGGATCGAGTGGGAGGGTGATGGTGTCGCTCCCTGCCTGGTTCCCATCGACACCCCCGCCTACGGGGCACTGTCGCGGGCGATCTG
>JAABUK010012843.1_pt1 | contig 10586 bp, 10 predicted proteins | sample 5559141 | NCBI WGS metagenome assembly JAABUK01 (sample SAMN10711869, study PRJNA513367) | rock metagenome | isolation source: Antarctica rocks | place: Antarctica: Victoria Land, Pudding Butte nord | collected 2016-01-03
GCTGATGTAGCTGCTCAAAAGCTGCCACCACACATGATGCAACATGCACTGTGGAGGATTCATTCAGTGGCTGTGGGAACATGAGATCGCTCAGCATGCAGACTGCATCTGTGTCCAGAATCTCTGCTGTCATCCTGCAGCGGAAAACAATCGTCAGTGCGATGCTGCTCGTAGTCATGTTGATGTTGTGCCCTCTCCAATCCACTGAATGCTGTTTGCTCCACAAGCAACTCAGATCGTCAAGGCAACCAGTCATGTTCAACATAGCAAGCACTTTAATCACCAAATGGATGCATGTGATATCAAACACTCTTTGATTTGGTGAAAGACCCAGTGCTGCTCCATACTTGACAAGCACACATCTCATTGTCCTCCTCCAGGAGAGGTAACAGAGCGTTACTGATTACCGCAGCATACCTGTCATCGTGAAAAGACTTGAGGCAAGCTGGCATGAACAATGACCCAGACAGACCAGCAGCGATTGTGTGAGCTGAACAGACTTGCTGCTGCATGTCAGCCTTTGCAACAGCATCAGCACTGCATACCCTTGCAGTGTAGCATATGCCTGCAGACCACCACTACGGTTGACAGGTCTGCCCAGAACTCCAGCAAGAAGACTCATGGAATCGAAGCCACATGCAGACAACAATCACAGCGGCAACAGCATGGTTATTTGCATGCAATGACTCAGTTGCTGAACATACTTTGATCCTGACACAGCATACACTGCAGGTGCCAAGATGGACTGCCATCAGGACCAGTGATGCAGCATGCACAGCAGATGCCAATACAGCAGACCATCAAGATCAGCCACATGCACCTTGATCTTTGAGCTCAAGATGCACCAGGCCTGCCATGCCATCATTGAACAGAGTGCGCTGCAGCACCAAATCTTCCAGTCTGAATGAGGCAGCCCTGGTTGAGTCAGCACTGGACTTGATACGCTTTGACCCGGGACTGCCAGGGTGCTGGTGTCCATGTTTGTCTGGCCTCTCCTGCCATTTGCGGTCAGCCTGTATGATGTCTGTCAGTGGCCCCAGTACCTGGCAATTGTGGGCAGAGTGTTAGACTCTGGGCAGAGGATGAGCATGGTGTGCTGATGAGCATGTAGGCTCATTGACAAGCTGACAAAATGAGACATTGGTGACTTCAGGTACTGCTGTATCAAGGCAGCAGAGGTGGCTGAGAGGTGCAGCAGAGGGCTATGGTGAAAGCAAGATAGGCTGACGCAATGGACTGGCTCTGCTACAGTGGATGTTGCTCAGTAGGTATTGTGTACATCTGCATTCTCAAAGTGATGCAGCAAGCTGTGAAGGCCCATGAGGGGCAGATGCAATCTCGTCAGGGCTAACAAATGCAGGAGGCTGCACTTATGCATTACAGATCCAGCAAAGTAGGTGACACTCAGAAAACAGATGGGCAACTTGACCTGCAAACAGGTTGGTCAGCAAGCCTACAATAAGTACTTCTATGGTCAATGCCACTAGTATGTTAACACAACAAGCTTGCACCACACACTGTACTACATCAAAGTTTGTCTGCAAGGAATCAGAAACACACCCTCACTCAGTAAAAATGACACAGATCCATAGATAATTGCCAGGAACAGACTCCAGATAAGTAGATGCCATTTTCATATTGTCTCCAATGGCAGCAGGGTAGGTGACCGACGAACTCTAGAGGTGGATGACCGATGTCTGAAGACCAAGGGTACAGCTAACAGCTTATTTGTACATGTCCAGCACAACAGACTGCGCTCGTCAAGCAGAAGCTCTTCTTCCAGTGGCAACGGCTTCATCCTGCAAACTGTATCTGACAATCCATAATGCATCACAGATCAGAAGGGGCTGGCTCTCACGCTAGAAAAGTTTGACCATGCTGAGGAGCGAGATTGCACACCATGTTGAAGTCTTCACACGATGTTCGTAGCACTGTCACACGACCCTTAGCAACCGCACTTGCTCTGTAGGTGTAATCGCCCAGCAGCGCATTCTCAGCAAAATACTGATTGGGTCCAAACATCAAAAGCTGCAGCACATACACGGCATCAGATTGTCTAGACACCAGGCATGTCATTGTGATAATCAAGAAAGCAGGGTACAGCAGCCCTGGCAGAACATCTGCCTTGCACATAATGAAGCAAAACATACAATTGTTTTGGAAACATTTCATGCTGCTAGAATACCACAGCAAGGCAAACAGTAACGCTCAGGTATCAACGAGACATGTAAGCTTGTCTGTGAAAACAGCAATCCAGCTGCAGATGCAGGCCTGTTGTTGAACGTGGAGGCCTGTGCAAGCCTCACCTCTGTCCCTGAGCCCATGTCCCCTGTCGCTCTATGTCTTGCAATAACCTCACCAGACTGGACAACAAACATGCAATCTCCAGGTTCGCCTTGTTGCGCAATGACAGCTCCATCCTCATATGCCTCCTGCAGCCACATGACAAGGTTTCAGCAATTACTTACGTGCTTAGTGGGGGTGGTGGTTGTGTTGTGCCCATAGAAATGGTGACAGCATCATTGTGACTGCCAAAGGCAAGACCAAGACAGTGGCCATGCATGACTAGCAGGGGCTGGACAGTCTTGTTATGCACACATGCAAGAAGGCACAGCTTGACCAGGCTATGCATGATTTGAGTGACCATGGACTTGACATGTGGAAACATGCAGCAAGAAGTGCTCACAGGACGCATGATCTGCGCAAGCTGCTCCAGTTGGCCAACAGTCAAGGCCTGCAGCAGCTCAATGCTGCGCAGCGTCTTGATCAAAGCCTTGCCATCTCGTTTGCTAGGGGCCACAACTGTGTTGAAGGTGTTGGCATCCAGCTGAAACAAAACACCTGCAACACTGCAAGCTTAGCTTTTCTCCAGCCTTGGGTTGGGGTTTGTTTAGCACAATCCAGGGCTGTTGCATGTAGTTGCGACAACACTTACTTGTGTAGCAGAGCATATGGCTGTGAAAGCACACATGCAATTGAATTACTCAAGAAAGGCAATGGCATGAGTGAATGCCCCCCCTAAAAAACCACAAAGCAAAGACGGCAGCAAAAACATACCATCTGTTCTAGCCACGATCCTTGCAGCGTGTGGTCGACCCGTTGCAAGAGCAAGTTCCCCAAACGCTGAATTGGCATGATCCCCAGCACTGTAGGAGTGAAGCGTTATCTGACCCCCCCCACTGTTGACATTGAGGTCAAACTGACCCTCAAACACAACATAGAAGTACTGCCCTTCTTCACCCTGCAAATCATGCCACAGACTGCAAGAAATGAGAATGCATACAATGTTACGCAGATGTGTCCTTGCTGCAGCCCTCATTGTGGTGGCATAACAACAAACGGCCATGGGCTGCATGTAAAGGAACGCACAGCTGTCTTAATTTGTGCTTTGCTTGACTCGTGGCAAGCCTGTTCAAAAGCTGAGTGCTGATAAGGCAGCTGGTGAGGAAACAACAAAGCAGTCGATGTTGATAGCCTGACCTGCTGTACAACTACTTCTCCAGCAGAACAATGGCGCTTTTCCATGGCCAACAGTACAACCTGCCACTGCATGGTGTTGAGTGAATCAAACACAGGCACACCCCTGCAAACAAGCTAGCTTGAGGACGAGCTGTCACAGTTGTCATCAACATCTCGAATACTGTGCACATTTCAACTCATAAACAGCAATGATGACTGAATGTTGCTGCAAAAGGTAACATGCACAACACCACCTGCAATGATGGCCTCCAGCAACATGCATCACTTACTTGACTGCTGCCACTATATTTTGCAGGTCTTCTGGAGATTTGCTGAGCATCTGAGGCTGCTGCATTTCCACCTGCAATGCAATGTTCAACTGTTAGGGCCCATTCCATGGAGAGTGGCAACATGCGTATTGTGATGCTCAAGCGCTGAGATGCAAGCACCAAGCAGCCTGTACCTGTATGCTAGCCTCCTGCAGCTGGGAGTAATTGTTGGGCTGAGTTCCTGTAGGAGTCTTGCTGAAAATGCTTGGCGTGGGAGAAGGACCAATGGTGCCATTGTGAGCAGCAGAGGGGATTGGCTGCATGGGGCTGACATGTCGAGACTTGGACTGTATAGTTGGCAGAGTTTGTAGCCTGCAGCACAAGAATACCAAGGTATATCAGGCATTGCATGTCGCACAGCTGTCGCTACAGACCATGTTCAGGTGGAGCAGGGATTGGATGTCCTGCTCAGCCGAAGTGCTGCTGGTTGGTCTGGAAGAAATGCACACATGCTTTTGTATGCCAGGATGCCAGGATGCTTTTGACCAGATATAGCACAACAGCTAAGGGCCACCAAAAGTTGCTATACCAGCACAAGTGCAGCAGTTTGCATGTTCTAATCATGTTGTACCTCATGCTTTGCTTATTCATCAAAGCTGAGCCCTCCTTCAACCCTTCAACTCGAGCAACAATAATGGTGATATCATCTGTTCGAACCTCATACTGAAGCCAGAGTCTGTAAGCTTCCACCACAATAGCTATGGCTGCTTCTTGTGGATCATCGTATTTGCTGACCTGTGACAGCATTGTAACAGTAATCTGCAATGAACTGATCAGCAATCTTGCAAACAGGGGCGCATGCAGCTGTGATGCTTGTAGCAATCTTTGACATGGCGTAGCTTGCAGTCCAACGACAGCAGATTCAAAACTGGCATAGCAGCTAGACATCAAGCTATAAAGGCTATCGTGGGCACAAGACTGACTTAGGACATGGCTGGCCACCCTGTCAGTAGAAGCAATGTGGGTGCTTGTGCAAAAAAGAGCATGACTTACCATGTCAACAACTGTCTGGCTAGGCATGAACTCAAAGATGCCATCACTGCCAATCAAAAAGAATGGGTTGGCTGGCGTGAGATTTCGAATGGCAAGCTCTGGCTCAGCGCACACCCCAATTGTCTCCGCAGCTGCAGAACATTCCAGCTATAAGATTTGGCAACAGTAAGATTCGGCAATTCGCTAAGCCCTGAAGAATGACTGCACTGACCATTATCTCCGATGCTTCTAGTGAAGGCTGTTCCAGGATAGTTGCCGTTTGGTGCCCACAACCTGGGGGGGTCACCTCCATCCTCTTCTTCAGTACCCCAGCACTCTATGCTGGGATCCTTGACGCCATAGACCTGGTCCAGTGTCAAGACACGAGCCCCTAACATCTTGACACGATCGCACTCATCCCGCCTACAATTGCAGGGCATTGATCAACCGAATGCCCTCACTTGGTATATAAAATCAAGTGTTCAATACTGATGTATCTGCTTGTGACCACCACGATGTGATTGTCATACCTGAAAGCTGTTTGGTCGACTGTCAGGTTGATGGCCACATTCTTGCTGCCCTGACATTCAGCAAGGACTGCTCTTGAGTCACCAACATTTGCGACATACAGACCAGTTCCCCTGAGAAGGATGTTCACAGCTGTAGTGCCACTCTGCATGTCATCCACTGGGGACTCATGCAGCTCGTGATTTGCAAGCACCATGGCATTGTGAAAGGACTTCTCAGGATATGATTTGAACAGAAGATCCTTTTGCATAGCTGCAGGCACCTGCAGAACAAGGTTGTGGTCATTGATCGGTTGAGTCAAACCCTGCAACGCTGCTGGCAGTGCACAAGACCGCTTGCGCACCTGCTCCTTTGCAAATAGAGAGCATTCTGTCCCTGACGTTCCATGGCCATCAAAGACCCCAAAAAACACTTGCTCAGGGTCGCCAGCAAAGTTGCTGATGGTACAGGCAGTGTCTTGGCTGGGCTTGTACAGAGCCTCTGGGTAGTACCCTCTAAAACTGACGTAAGCAAACTTCAAAGTAAAGTCAGATGTCGGTAAATGAACCTCTTGAGTGCCAGCCGAGCAGACTAAACGCTGTCGAAAGTCTTGTGGTGACAGTGGCCCAGTTGTGGGGAGGTGAAACGAGAGGCCTGCAGGAAGTTGAGTGGCGCGATCGAGAGGTGGACGCTTGGCTGCTTCTGAATTAGCTCCGCCTTGCGTTGAGGAGCAACAACCCATACAGCGCCCCCGCCCAAGCTATTCTCGGGTGACACAACTTGCACCGTTTGTTGCAAAAGGCTCGCCGGGACGCGCTTTCGGTGTCAAGTCTGGCCCATGCACTGTCCTAACAAGGGCATGGTTATGCGATCGACGGCGATCTGTGCACTTGCGAAGCAAGGTAGACGGCAGATCTTACTTCAGCCCATTTCAAACTTTGACTAGAAAGGGCCTCTTGTCCAGATGCCAAGTGTCCTGTTCTGCCTGTACATGTCTTGCCGATCGCTAGCGTATGAAGAGCTGCATTTCAGCACGTAACTAGCGTTCAACCTCTCTGCGCATACATGCGTGCATAGGTCTGCGTAGATGGTATGCTCGAAGTGTGAGAAGAAGCTTAGTAAGGTAGGGCCCCTGCTCAAGCCTTGACTGCTAATGAGACCTGTCTACCTGCTTGTGGCTTCGTTATCTGTGACTCTGTGCAGGTGATAGTTCCAGACAAGTGGAAAGAGGGGGCCTCTAATGTGACCGAGGGTGGCGGAAGAAAGGTCAATGAAAACAAGTTGTTAAGCAAAAAGCAGAGGTATGCACTTCTGCACTCAAACAGACTTGCACAAGCAGAAAACATGAAGGTGATCCTTTGATGCACCATTTTTCCCCATTGCAGGTGGCAGCCGTATGCTTCCAGATGCAAGACCTGTAAAGCCACCTTACATCAAGATGCACTGTATTGCCAAGGCTGCGCCTATCAAAAAGGGATTTGCGCAATGTGTGGCAAGCAGATTTTAGACACCAGCAGCTACAAGCAATCAGCAAAGTGAGGGTGTGAAGTGTAGAGGCTGATAGTGAGCCCTACTACTCACAGCAAGGCTTTGACAGGACATATGCCCATGCTGAAACCCACAGCTGTTGCTTCGGACAAACAGCTTCAGCACGCGCCCCAAAGTGCTATTGCCCCAGCATACTGCACCGTGCCGTATCCACTTTTTAAAGTCCTGTGCGCTGCGCTGGATTACCAGCTAGCCATGGAGCTTTGTATGGATCAGATGGTTTTGCTGGTGAAGCTGCACTGCATAGTGCTCTTGCTGCCAGCAATGTTGACAAGAGCTTCTTGCCACATCACTGGTAGACTGCTTTGTCGCAGATGTCAATGTGGTTAGCGTTTGCTCTGACAGGTGTGCACAGGCTGGTGGCTCACATAATGTTCATGTGATTTGAGCATGAGGCCAAATCAACTACTGTAGGACTTTGCCTGCGCTAGAGTGACATAGGCTGTTGTTGTACATGGCAGGCAATAGACTAGTGGTTACAGATTGATTCTTACACAGGCAGTTTGCTTAGTGCTGTTTAGGCATACACAAAAGCTTGCATATAGGATGATTGTCTCACAATGAGCTTGGTTGCATAGCTATACCCTGCCAAGACACACGAGTTGTGAGCGGGCGGTGTCATGCCATAACACACTGTCACGCCCTGCCACACTGTTACACCCCCCCCCCCCTCCCATTCAAGTGTGAATGTCCTTTTCAACATCAAGCTTTAAGGGCAGGAACACCGTGAGCACAAAACCAAGTTGCTACTGAATGGATGTAACACCGATTGAGTTCACAGTTGAAATCGAGGGCAGACCTCAACACACCTCTGCTGACACAACCTCACTCTGAGGGCATTCTCATCATAATAGTGACGGCACAACTCTGACTACAGAACTGTAAAACATTCTCACATTAGCTGTGTACTGCTGCATATAGTGTGAGTGCAGAATTAGCCAGTGGTGTGTGTACATAGGCGTTTACAGCAAGTGCTTTTGTGACATGAGATACCGGGCATTTTGAACAAATATGTTTGATGCATGCTGAGGATGAGACTCATGCCATATCACTTTGACGACACATGCCACAGCACGAGCATCCCTGGCCACAATTGTCTGCAAAATGTCAGTGCAGCACAGCAGGTGCTCTTCCTGTGCGACAATGCATAGAATACCGTGGAGGGCATCCACACAGGACGAACCAATGATTTCTGCCATCTGGATTTGCTCCTGCCGCAGCAAACAGAGCTGGCCACCAATTGGTGGCAAGGTGGCGCATGCCAGGCACCTCAAAGTGTATTAAACAGAATGCAGTGCCCAACAATGAGGTGGTGATGCGGGCCTATTCCAGAGGGCAATATCTAACTGCTGCAATTATTACACTAGCGTTCCACCTGGCGCACACTTGCATGATGTAACAAGCACCTGCAATGGTGAATGCACTACACTGCACACAACTTCAAGCATGATGTAACAAGCACCTGCAATGGTGGATGCACTGCACTGCACACAACCTCAAGATGAAGTAGAATGCAGCAGCACCCACAAACATGCCCTAGCATGCCTGTTCAACACCAGTCTGACCGCAGTGAATCTGCAGTCTATGCTGAGGCCAGAGCACGAGGCGCAGGAGTCACCCTTACGCATGCTACACTGCCGGTGAAAGAGGCGGTATACTGCGCAAGATAGTACAAATATGATGTGCCCTCCAGATGGGACCTATAAACTGCATATGGTGGCCAGACTGGGATATTCTTGTGCCAGCAGGCTTTTACAAGACAGCAATTGCTGCGTCTAGTATACAGCAGACTTCTTCTTGCTGTCACCACCAATCTCAAAGTGCTTGCACCTCTGCGCAAAGCAAAAAGCCAGTGATGCCTCATGTACATGAGCGTCTTATCACAGAGCGTTCTGGCAAAATGTGCCCAATGAACCCAAAATATGCAAGGCGCTAGGACATACCTTGATGGCATGCATGTGTACAGCCTTGCATTGCTGGCAAGCCAACCTCAACACAATCTTCTTTGTTGTCTTAGCCTGCAAGCAGCAACACGATACTGCTCAGAACAACAACAGCAAACGCCTTGCAGTAGCATATACAAACAAAAAAATGACTGGCTTGAAATGAAGGACATAACGATGCAGACAAAAAAGAGCAGCAGGGAGGCGCAGCTGCGCACCTTCTTGTGAAAGACTGGCTTAGTCTGACCACCATATCCTGCCTGCTTTCTGTCGTACCTTCTCTTACCTGCAGTTTCAAAGAGCCAATAACCAGCAGCCGTGGTGAAACACAGGAGGTATACCAAGCTGACTACAGCCTTGCTATCAACCCCTGACTAGGCTTGGCGTCAACCCAACCTTACCTTGGGCGTACAAGCTAGCTTTGCCAGTTTTGTACTGAGTGACCTTGTGTACTGTGTGCTTCCTGCAGTTCTTGTCCTTGCAATATGCCCTCTTGGTCTTTGGGACGTTCACCTGCAACCAGAGCAAGGTCTGATCGTCCAAGCTTTGTGGTGATGTGCGGGTCTGCTCCGATTCTGATTGCAACAAACAGACACCACTAGACGTACCATTTTGTCTGACGTTCCCTCACACGTCCAAATTACTCCGGCGATGCCTCAGTAACCAGTACACAGCCGTCGACCCGTGGTGTGTCAATTTAGGGTTTGTATCACATGATACAAGGAAACGCCAGCCCTAGCCAAGAAATTTTGCTGTACCAATAGGTACCCTCGTCGAGCGAGGCATCTTACAGTTCACACGTTCTATCCTCGCAGCTTATTGCCGTTGTTCCGTCCGTCATCGCTCCGCTTCTTGACATTAGGACCGCATCGTGCTGCTGCACGACACTTTGACCATCTTGATACCTTCTGCGCCTTTATGGCATGGACTAATTTTATCATCACATTAGGTATGTTGGTGTTGAATGAATTTCTCCAGCACATACGAAGCCATTGGCTGACTCTGACAGGTCACCGCAGTGGGTGTGGGATCTGTAGCATACCTTATGAAGTCTGACGTCAGACGAGGCTCCGGGTTGCTGAGGCAGAACTTGAAGACCATCCGCGGCTGGCTGGAGGAGGAGGGTTCGTTGGCATCAAAGTATGCCTGGCGCCTTTCAAAGCGCCTGGCACTTTCCTAGATGAGTCTGGCTAGCAGCGCTTTTACTTTGACCTCTGCTGCAGGTCTGGTTCACAAGAGGCCAAGAAACTGCCAGAGCAGAGCAAAGCACCTGCTGCACCAAGCAAAGAGCCGTAGAAGCTGCTTCCATAGAGTCCGCGGCCAATGACTATTGTCTGCAGTTACATCATTTTGAAGGCCTGTACTGGTGGACGGCACCTGCGTCATAAGCAGCACAAGTGTTGATCAGTGGCAGGAAAGAGCTGGCTGAAGAGGCAACACGCACTACATGTTGAAACTGTTCAGCCAAAGGAGCTCTGCCGGCTGGTGCTCATTGACGCTGTTAAGAGTATCTGTAGACAAGACCGTGCGCCCTGCCCAGCAACCAGCAACTGCAAAGGTGCCATGTGGTTTGCATCAAGGATGCAGGTTTCAAAGCAGGAAGTACCCTTGATTATCTTGTGGATGTACTACTGTAGCAGAGTACTTGCAGCCGGCTGATCCGCCACCCAGCAAGTCAAGGGTCTTGGTCACGATGGTGTGTGTGCAGCAGCTGTGCAGCGTGCTGCAGGGTATGTTGAACATGATTTCCGCACATTATCAACTGTTACAGTATGACCACTGAACATTGTGACAATTTCAAAGTGTAGTCAGGCTAAATTGTCTCCAA
>JAABUK010012844.1_pt1 | contig 10586 bp, 13 predicted proteins | sample 5559141 | NCBI WGS metagenome assembly JAABUK01 (sample SAMN10711869, study PRJNA513367) | rock metagenome | isolation source: Antarctica rocks | place: Antarctica: Victoria Land, Pudding Butte nord | collected 2016-01-03
TGGTGCCCTCTGAGACGGCGTGCTTGGCTAGTTCGCCGGGCAGGATGAGGCGGACTGCAGTCTGAATCTCCCGAGAGGTCACGGTGGGCTTCTTGTTGTATCTGGCCAGGGAGGCAGTCTCCACAGCGATCTTCTCGAAGATGTCAGCGATGAACGAGTTCAGAATTGACATGGCCTTGGAGGAAATTCCAGTGTCAGGGTGGACTTGCTTCAGAACCTGCGCACAGACCCAATTCACTCAGCTAATGTTAAACCTAGATAGTAACTGGCAATCACAACAGGCAAACAAAAACAACAGACCCAACGTCAAGGTCTGTCGGACTGTTACCTTGTAGATGTAGATCTTGTAGCTCTCCACGGCCTTCTTGGAACCCTTCTTCCTGCCAGCGCTTGACTTCTTTGCGACTGCCTTCTTGGCAGGCTGTGCGGGTTTCTTTTCTCCCGAAGCCTTAGGAGCCATGTTTGCTAAGTGTGTTAGCGAACGAAAGGTAGGAGCTAGGATGTGCGGTGGACTGAGAATGTGAAAAGCCTGAAGAGTGTTGTACTGACGATAGGGGTTTCCTTAGCTATTTGAACGGTGCGCGCGTCAGGAGGGCTGGTTGCCAGGACAGAACAAGGGCTGCTCGGTCAAGATTTGGGGCACACGCCCTATGAATCCGGTCCCTTCAAAAGGCCTGCTGTCCCTGCTCAACGTCACTTCAGTCAAACTCTCGGTGCCTCACTCCATCTTTGCCTACATCTTTCTTTACCAACATGGCCCGTACCAAGCAGACAGCCCGTAAGTCCACTGGTGGCAAGGCACCCCGCAAGCAGTTGGCCACAAAGGCCGCAAGAAAGAGTGCACCTGCCACTGGAGGTGTGAAGAAGGTAAATATCGATGCCTTGATGTAGTGCGTACAGTGTTCACCTTGACTCAACCTTCGTCTTTCAGCTTTCGTTGAACAGATATCACAGCAGACCATCTAACAACCTGTTTCGTCGTGTTGCAGCCTCACAGATACAGGCCTGGAACCGTTGCCCTGCGTGAGATCAGGAAGTACCAGAAGTCCACTGAACTGCTGATCCGCAAGCTGCCCTTCCAGAGGTTGGTGCGTGAGATCGCCCAGGACTTCAAGACTGACCTGAGGTTCCAGTCCTCAGCAGTGCTAGCCCTTCAGGAGGCAGCTGAGGCCTACCTGGTTGGTCTGTTCGAGGACACCAACCTGGCTGCCATTCACGCCAAGCGTGTCACAATCATGCCTAAGGACATCCAGCTTGCCCGCCGAATTCGTGGTGAGCGTGCTTAGGCTTCCAAAGTCTACAGCACATCATCTTCCATCCTCAAATGGTGTTATTTCAACACCACCTGTCTGGAGAACTGTTAGAAGGCCATCTGTCTGCGAGCATTCAATGTTGAACTCATCATGCAATGAAGCAAACATTGCTGCCAGCCTTATGAAATCTTAATGGTGTCCATCTTCGGCACCTGTGGAAGCATGACATTGCTCTAGTTGAGCAGGAAGGCAAGCAAAACCGCAGACATTAACTTGATTGCTTCCTTTGTGATGGGAGTGTGCATGCTTGCAAAGCCTGCAGTGCTTGACTTCCCCATGTCAAAAGCTTCCAATGCTGGAAAATGGGTGCCCATACGTATAGTATACTATAACACTAGTGTTGGACTGCCATTGAAGCTGCAGAAGCTGTACTGTTTTGTGCAGCTGCCATTCATCATAGTAGGTTCTGCTTTGCTTCCTCCTGCTGCACACGGCAGAATATACATACATCATGGTAATGCACTGATGCAAAGCTCATTGCTTGCACTGACAGATCTGATTCTAGAATGTCTGCGCCATCCACCAAGCTGTGCTTGGCTAGATATGTATATATAGCCCACGTGGTCAGCCTACAGCTGAAACTCAGTACCATGTATGTCCTCAAAGCTCAGCTAGACTAGACATGAGTGTGCAAGTTCAACATGGGAACTGCAAGCAGCACAGTCACAGCTGAACTAGCATGGCATACAAGTGCTTCTGGCACATGGCACATGTGAACAGCACAGTAGATACAATCCAGTTGCAAGGATTGTGACGCACAGTCATAGGTGACTCACATACAGCTGAGCCAGTCCTTGTTGTCTAGGCAATGCTAGCCACATATGACCGATATCAAATGAAAGGATAGCTTGCTTTGTTCAACGCACACTCATTTTGGTGTCTGGACTGATCAGGCGCTAGGGGCCATGCTTGCAAAATGCTCAACAGCTGTGCATGTGTCTAATGATTGAGACTCAATCCAATACACGCTATGTGATTGCTGCTGATGTGTGCAGCATGTGCACTGCCAAACTGCCAGCCCTGATCAGTGAAGTATTTCCTTCTTCAAAATGACATTTAAGTTTCTGCTCAAATTTACGATTGAAACTGGCGCCAGATTCACCAAAGGGGGTCGCAAACAGCATAGCATTGCACTGCTGCCACTAGGGAGCAATACATTGACAAGACCGGATATTCGCCAGTACCCTTGTGCCGACGGCTGCCTTTCGTCCCAACAAGCTGCAACGGTGGGGGTTTCGCCAGCTGCTTGCTGCAATAAGTTTCTTGCCATGAAAGAGGCTCTTTTGCCGTCCAGTACATCCGCAGGTAACGCATTGTTACCGTCCCCGTCAAGCTACATGTTCTCGGTTGCACAGTCACAAGTGTTTTGTTGGCTCGCGTCCCAGGAAGCGGACTTGAAGATGGCACAAGTTGCTCTTCTGACAGTGAGACATCATATGACAAAGCAGAACTGCAACATGCAGAAAGATCACCTTGGGTAGTGACAGGTATACAATCAGCTTGTGCTGATGCCTGCTGGACCTTGACCTGCGGCTAGCACCGAGGGGCACCTGATCAACAATTCTTTGTTACACAGGAGAATACGCATTGGCTGCACTGCTAGCCATCACTTTCATGTACACATTAGCATTTTCACACACAAGCCATACACAGTTTTCTGCTGGTACCCAACACACCAAGCACTGGTGGAAAGCAAGACATGATGTACCAGGCTGGGCTGAACAGCATCAGCAGTATGTAGAGGAGGCCATTGCTGCATCACAAAGCTCGGTGAGAGCTATTGCTCGCTATGCTTTGCATTGTACAGCTGGCGGTCTTCACTTTGCTTGCACTACTTGGGTGCCTGCATTGCTGACAAGGCTTCATGCCATCACCAACTGACTGCTGCGCCAAGATCATATACGCAAACTCACATTCAAGCCTTGGAACAGCTGACCGCATGAACAGCTGTTAGCATGCTGCTGCCAGCAGTATTCCAAGCAGCACACATGATGCAAGACTCACCGGTGGCATCAACAAGTTGGGCAATCAACAGTCATGGGTGTTATACCATGTGCAACATGGATTAGTCCAATAGATAGGTTGTGGGTGTCACAATTTTGAGCTGCAGCATACATTTTGATGCCAGCAGCCAGTCCCCATGCAGACATGATGCTTGCATGTGCTGAACCTCATGCAGTTGCTGCGTGTACTAATAGCTTGCATGCCAAAATCACAAAATCAGTGAGCCTCTGTGACAGCTGTGCCAAAATTGGAGGGGGGTGGTTCACAGACTCCTGCTCACGACTGTAACACGCTGCACCATACCATCGAAACAATGGGTCTTGACCAAATGACTGACTGACAGTTGCTTGTTGACCGCAACTGCTGTCCAAAGCTTTCTGGACATGTGCTATATTCCTGCATCTCTCCTGGCACTGTAGCTCCCCTGCATCTTTCCTGGCATTGCAACTGCCTGGCTGTTTCTGCAAGCATTGCTGGCACTGCAGCTACTTACCTCTTTCTGCAAGCATTGCAGTTGCCTGCCCCTTTCCTGGCGATGCAGCTATTTGCCTCTTCCTTCAAGCACTGCATTTGTCTGCCTGTTTTGACAGGCGCTGCAGTTGCCTGCCTCTTTCCTGGCACTGTAGCTCCGTCCATCTTTCCTGGCATTGCAACTGCCTGGCTGTTTCTTCAGGCGTTGCAGTTGCCTGCCTCTTTCCTGGCACTGCAGCTCCCTCCATCTTTCTTGGCATTGCAACTGCCTGGCTGTTTCTTCAGGCGTTGCAGTTGCCTGCCTCTTTCCTGGCAATGCACCTCCCTGCATCTTTCCTGGCATTGCAATTGCCTAAATGTTTTGCAGTTTCCTGCAATTCCTGCATGTACCTAGCTCATTATGAGCTGGAAAGCGTTTTTATTATCATTATCAATTGCCTGACTGTTGCTGCAGGCGTTGCAGTTAGACTTCTACGGTGATGCGGTAGTGGAAGCCTGGCGGGGGACACAGCACGGCGAGCCACATGCACGGTGTCTAGATGCTCCAGACATCTTCAATGCCCACTTTGGCAAAGAGTTTGAGAGCCATGCATGGGGTGTAGCAGGTACTCTTGCCTCCTGCATGCATTGTAATTGCATGGCTTGTTTGAAAAAGGACTCTGCAGTGGAGGCTCAATGTCCTGACAGCAAGGACAGGTAGCTGTGCAGCTTGCTGATTCATGCTACAATGTTTCAAGCACTCATACATTCTGTGATGCCTGGCTATTACAGCATGCACCTTACATGACAACAGCGCATGTTATCATATGACAGATCATGCATTGCAGTTTGGTTCAAGTTGCTGGTTGTCCTGGCAGATGCATTGCAGCCCAGCTGCATGTTGTAAGTCATGTGTCAATCATGCTCGGAGGCCATGTCAGCACCCTACATCTCTGCTCAAGCGCACACCCCTTGGGTGCAATTCAGTGTCTCATGTCAGTGCATGTTGGCTCACAGGACTAGGGTTTAGGCACACCTAGTAGGTAACTGGCAAAAACAATTAGCTGGAACGCCTGTAAATCATCATCATCATTATTATTATTATTATTATTATATTCTCTGCTCAAATGTATGCACCAAAGGCCATCATGCTGCTGCAGGTGATGCTGCACAGCACCTCATGTGGAGGCTGAGAAACGGTGAAGGGCTGGCTTCAGAGGGACCCCAGCTTGCTGTGCTCATGGTGGGCAGCACAGATCTCACCTATGCTTCCTTCAAAGTGAGTGTCTTTCCCCCAGGTTTGCCCTTCAAAGTGAGCCAAGTTTGCCCCTCAAAGTGAGTGCCTTTCCCCAGATTTGCCCTTCAAAGTGAGTGCCTCCCCCCAGGTTTGCCCTTCAAAGTGAGTGCCTTCCCCTGGATGTGCCCTTCAAAGTGAGGGCGTTCCCCCAGGTTTGCCCTTCAAATTGAGTGCCTTCCCCAGGTTTGCCCTTCAAAGTGAAGCTAGCCCTTACTCATGGCCCTTGGAAGTGAGGGTAGTCCTTTCTGGTTGCCCTTCAGCAGAGTACTGCTCATACATCCTGTCCTGTTCACATAAGGGTTGTCAAAGGCTTGCATCAGGAACACTTCACAGGCTTGACATGACTCACCATCACTTGCTTCAGCAGGGCTGGTGTTGCATTGTCATTGTATGACATTCAAAGCGTTTCGTTCATCTTGTTTCCTGGTTTAGTGCCTCCTGGTAGCGCTGTATATGCTTGTGCCAAAGATTTGTCCCTGCCCCCTCCCTGCCCCCTCCAAGGTGGCATCCCACCTGATACACCCTACCCACGTCATCACAGCTCTAGATTTTTTGCCTGATCAATTTGTTGACTGTGCTGTCATGGTGGCATTCAAGCCTTGTCTGATGGTGCAGGACATGGTTTTAGCCAGCACTCATGCTTTTTGCCATCAGTCATGCTTTTGGCCATTAGTCAAGCTTCCTTTGGCTTGCTCACTCAGCTCAGACCAGCATCACTCGGACTTTTTAGTCGTTTTCAGACCAGCATCACTCGCTTGACTCAATCTGCTAAAGCTCACACTCTGCTCACAGCCTCTCACTGCTGGACGCATGTGGTGCCTGCAGGACAATGAGCATATACACAATGTAGCCAACACTACAGCCAACAGAATACATGCCTCTCACTGCTGGACGCATATGGCGCATGCAGGACGATGAGCATATACACAATGTGGTGCATGCAGGACGACGAGCACATACACAATGTGGCCAACACTACAGCCAACAGAATACATGCTGTGGCAGAGTACCTGTCAGATCTGAGGCCCCGGTCACAAGTCTTGCTTGTGGGCTTGCTGCCTCGAGGGGACCTCACTCTGTCTTCAGACCAACATCTGGCGCAGCCCAGCAAGTAAGCAGCTGACACATGTATCTGCATCAGCATAGCATCAAGCAGCCCAGCAAGTAAGCAGCTGACACATGTATCTGCATCAGCATAGCATCAAGCAGCCCAGCAAGTAAGCAGCTGCCACATGTGTATCTGCATGAGCATAGCATCAAGCAGCCCAGCAAGTAAGCAGCTGGGACGTGTATCTGCTTGAGCATAGCATTGAGCAGCCCAGCAAGTAAGCAGCTGACATGTGTATCTTAGTGAGCATATGAGATGTGTATCCGCATGAGCATATGACATGTGTACCTGCATGAGCATATGACATGTGTGTCTCATGAGCATATGACACGTGTATCTGTATGAGCATATGACATGTGTATCTGCATGAGCATATGACATGTGTATCTTCACGAGCACATGGCATGTTTGTCTGCATGAGCATGTGACGTGTGTATCTGTATGAGCACAGCGTCAAGCAGTCCAACATGCGCAAACATGCATGCAAGCTGCTACACACAGTGGCAGCTGATTGCCATTGGTGCCACTCTCTGTGTGTGTTAGCCACAGCATGCACAGTGCATGCCCTCTGGTAACAGACGTTCGGATGACATGCTGCTCTGTTGCTCGCTTTTGCAAGCTTGTTCTGCTCTAAATCTAAAGTTGTGTGAAAGAACAACTGTCCGTGCCATTGCAGCCAGTGTGGGGGGGGAAATGCAAATTGCCAAAAATGCAAAATGCAAAACAAAAAACAGTAAAGTGCAAAAAAAATGCAATCTTGCCACTTCTTAGAGCTTGCTGTGGCCTGCTGCAGGTTCACACCAGCCATTGCGAGCATCAACTCTGACTTACAGCAGCTGGCTGCCTCACGGCAAGACATGCATTTTGTGAACTGTGGACAGGATTTCACTTACGAAGGCGAGACAGGCAGGATTCATGCTGCCCTGATGCCTGATGGGGTGAATCTCAACACTGCTGGTCTGGAGCAGCTGGCATCATGCCTAGATCCAATCATACACGTAAGTAACCTGTTCTTGTACGCTGTTGAGAACATGGATGGCCTGGTACAATACATGGCTTCTCACTAAATTGACACCAAAAGGTGTAGTCTTTTCTCTGTTCTATGCTGTTGAGAAGCTGTTTCTGGATCCTTCCTGCACCTGGACTGCCAGAAAAGAAAAAGAAAAGACTACACCTTTTGGTGTCAATTTAATGAGAAGCCAAATATTATCCCGGGCTGCCCAGACCTGGATTGCCATACAAAGCATGAGTGGCCATGTCAGATTTGCCTCTGCAAGTTCTCATGGTTAGAAAGCATCCTTTTGTTTAGTCAGTGTAGGGTCTGAACACATGGCTGCATAAGGTGTCCCACTTACCATGACTGCTCCTGGTATGTGTGTGCAATGCTTCTGAGATGATTTCTACACCAGACAGGACACGACACTACTGCATGCTTCTTTTGAGCAGAAGTCTCTTGCAAATAAGCCTTGCAAAGATGACATTCTCAAAGTTCATACCATCTATGCAGGATGTGGCAAAGCAGCTAGATGCCACTGGAGAGGCACATAAGCACCTCAGGCAATGAGAGCAAGACGCTTGATAAAAGACATTTTACGGTCAGCATAGCTGGCTGCAGCTTGTTGGCATTGAGTGCCGTAGGCCCATAAATGAACTGTGAACCTGAATGTACCAGAATTTGCATGACAGTCATATTTTACAGCTGAACAACTTGCATTCCGTTGCCATAACGCACTCTGCTCAGTGTCAGCGTAAATATCTACCTGAAGAAGGGTTTCGATGTACATTATGTCTGGTGTTTTCAATGCTTTTAGAACTGGATAATAGTTTAAGAAGTCGTGTTTGTGGGTGTGTGGCCTGTAATTGTATAGCTGTGTGACTGCTGTACACATGGTTTTGCTCAATGTATGGGTGTTATACAATGCTTCAGATTTAAACAACATATCTGTACAACATTGCACGCACAATTGTTTCTCTGACTGACACTTGTCGAACAGCTCTGCTGTCATGCTGTAATACAAGTGTTGTTGGACACACAACCATACATAACGCCAGGATGCACTTTGTACTGAAAATATGCAAGCTGCTAACCCCTAGTGCCCACAGAAACAAGTGAAAGCTCAACAGCATCTTGCATCTGATGCGCTGAAAGTGCTAAGAGTCTGAAGAGATGGGGTTGTGGGACACAAGCTTGAGCTGGTTCTGTAGAGACCGGTTGACCTCCACCTGCATTGCAAATGCAGCATTTACTGTCATTGCATATGATCAGTGTAGCAGAAATATGCAGGCAGCAGCTGCATTTACCGAGACAACATGCAGCGCAAGCTACAATGCTCTGCACACAGGGCATGAGCCCAAAAGTTGGAGAGTTACTTGGTTTCCTGTGACGCAATGTCGTCAATCTGTTCACAGGGATCAGTTACTACATCACGTTAAACATGCTGTCCTGGACAGACATGCTTGACATCTGGCTGAACAACAACAACTTCTGCGGAGTACTGCATCTTTCACAGCACTAGCTCCGGACTGCCGCCTTAGGAGGCTCCCGTTATGATCGCTGAAAAGCTTGAACTTTTCTTTTCTTTTCTTGTCTTTCTTTACAGCACTGCAGGCTGCTGAGAATGCAGATTACAGCATGATGACCCAAACACAACGCATATGACAACACTAGACAGAGCTGCTGCTACCTGCATGATCTGCTCGGGCAGATTGCCCTGAGAAAGCTTGAGCTTGAGTTCGAAAGATTTGCCGTTGACAACCTTGCTGCGAGCGGAGAGAACCTCCTCAACCTTGAGAGCTGAGAGAGAGTTTGACTGCTGAGACAGCTGCTCAGCTGCAAAGTCAGCTGCTTGAGTCACCTCAGAGTCTGTGCTGGACACCTGGACCATATATATCTTTAGTCAGACTGTCCTTAGTAGTAGTAGTATCAATTACCAATTCCCAAAACTGCACTTGTCCGCAAAGCTCAGTAAACCGTCGGGATCAGTGTGGGTATGTGCAAAAGTATCAGTCCAAAACATGCGGGTAGGCAGTTGGGGATTTTGTATGCACGTCCAGAGTATTGAATTACAATGTTGCTATAGTCAGGCTTTGCTGTCAATATCCAAATTCCTGCAAGCTGATAGCATTGGGCACAGTACGTTGCTGCACAGATTTGCGGTCAATGTAGCACCCCAGCTTGCAGTCAGCTTATTCCTCCTCAGCCTGTTCCACCAATAGCAGAATCAGCACAGTCACAGGCACATCAGCAGATGCAGTTGCTATAGTTCGCTAGTGGATATGCATAACTGCCTTGATCTGCTAGCATGAGCACGCTGCAGAGGGATGTGGCTGATGCAATGACAGAGCAGATATGCAAGGTTACCTAACCTCAGTGAAGGCAGGTCTGCAAAGATTCGTTGTGGCAAATCGACTGAGTGTCCAGATACTGGGGGCAAAAGTCGCATGGGGGGGGGGGGAAGGGGGAGAGGGGAAGGGCCAATACAGCAGGTGTACCTCACGATAACCTCCAAGGAGAGCGCCGCTTGATCTTTCTGAAGACTCCTCTGTCTTGCGCTGGGCAGCCTCATTGCCAATTTGCTTATGGCTTGTCAGCTTGAGGGGCTGATTACCTAGAGGCTCTGCACATCAGTCAACTATGTAGTCAGAGTCTGTGCATATTGAGGATCGTCACTTAAGACTCTACATAGTGAGCAGCAATGGAGGTGTTGCGTGTGCTTGCGCTATTGCTGTGTGAGCAATCACTTAAGCCTCACCGTATACATGTGCTTCATATGTTTCCTTCTCACTGTCAGCAGCAGTCTCCACAACCAAGACATAGTTGAGGCCTGCCACCACCTGCTTCTGAGCGGAGTTGATCTTCACCAAATCAAGCTTTTTGCTCGTCTTCTCGCTGATCTGCAACGACAGCAAAGGGTCTATCGCACAAGCCATGCCTGGTGGCATTAAGATCGGGATTGCTGCAGTCGATGCACACATCACTACCTGCTTGACAGCGAACTCAGCCACTTCTTGTACTCTAGCATCGTTTTGATGATCGACGTGCTTGTGACCGCCTGCTAAAGCAGACAAGGCTTTGAGAAACAAAGGGAGGCGTCAATAAGAACAGAACTGACTCGACTACCGGTATACTGACCTAACATCTGTGAATGAACCGTGATCAACAGAGCAAGAACTGCACTGAGACGTAGCGCACAATGCATGGAATCAAAGGGCCTTTCGTGGCAGTGGCCTTTGACCCAGGTCACATTGGGCTGTTGCGAGGCAGTTACGGTAGAGCACACTGCAAACGCAGTCGCTTACCCAACCCTTCCCGTTCTTCTTCTTGCCACCTGTCTACCTTCCGAATTGGCAGTAGTAAGCCCCATGGAATTGGGCAATGTTCTCGTCAATCTCGCAGCACTGATGCAGCGACATG
>JAABUK010012846.1_pt1 | contig 10585 bp, 17 predicted proteins | sample 5559141 | NCBI WGS metagenome assembly JAABUK01 (sample SAMN10711869, study PRJNA513367) | rock metagenome | isolation source: Antarctica rocks | place: Antarctica: Victoria Land, Pudding Butte nord | collected 2016-01-03
CTGAAGAGGGCTACCAAGAAGCTGAAGCAGCCCTTGAGATCATGGAGGAGGCAGAAGCCGAAGAGGCCGAGCTGGAGGAAGTAGAAGACTTGCTGGAGTACTACCTGCAGCGAGCCACCACCACCCAGTCTGAGGCTGAGCGACTGCTGGCAGGCAGCCGAGACCTGGAAGAGTCCATCGGAGTGTCATTGTCAGCCAGGCGCTTTGAGGTCAGATCTCTTGCTGTCCTCATGGAAGCACAGAGACATGCTGCAGCGAAGCTAGTCTGTGCAAAGCCTGCATTTTGCCTGTGGGGATTATATACTGTTCTGCACCAACATGTTGGCTGTATACTGCTCAGCAGAAATGGCCTGCTGTAACATGTGAAAGATGTCCTCCTAGGAGGGATATTGACTGCATGCTGGGGTTTTGAATTGATGGTGTTGCTGTTGGGTCTATTGTTCCTATGCTGCTGCTCAGTAACATTGCTTCAACTATGTCGTGAGGCTGCATCAGCTGTTGCAGCTTGCACCACTGCTCAGAGCTGTGGGCGCATCTGATTCTGACAAGAAGTCTGCCTCAGGTAACATGTGCCTATCAAAATCTCTGCATGGCTGCTGTTGCATTCACCTGTTGCTGTTGTGAATTGCAGGTCAACAGACTCGAGTTGACCTTATCAATGGCAGGCTTTGCAGCAGGCATTGGAGCCATGATAGCAGGCATCTTTGGCATGAATTTGAAGTCAACGTTGGAGGACAGTATCATTGGTTTCTGGGGCACAACTGCTGCCATAGTCCTGGGCTGCTTCTGGATATTTGTTGCTTTGTACAAGTACACATGCCGGCGCCGTATTCTTTAATTCACTGTCTGATTTGATTGTGATTGTGTCTCCTGTGAGCATCTTGTGACATTGCAGGTTTAGTTTGCAGGTGTATTGGTTTTCACAAGCATATCTCTCATGGCTTTTGATTTGATTTCTGAGCATGACATTGCGTTTATGACTTTGACTTTCTCAGCAGCTGACTATGTAGTCAAACTTTAGAGGCTGCTACTGTGAAAGCCTAGCAGCTTAGATAATGTTTGTTCTGGGAAAAGAATCCTCTAGGTCTGCATTTCATGGGTAATGCTACAGCTGATAGCCATTGCATCAGGCCAGAAACAAGTGTGCCCTCTCCAATGACTATGCCAAAGGCAAAGGGGGCAAGCTTGAGGCCTCAGGACAGAGATTTGAAGGCGCTCATTTGATGGCAAAATCTTGTTGCTGGAAGTGCGGTAAGCTGCAGAAGCTCTTTTCTGCCCACACATGGCCCTGTGCATGCACACGGTCATTATGCATGTAGCGTTGCAAGGGAATACTGGTTACAAGCTCTCCACAGCAGACAGTGCCATCTCTGTTGCCAAAGATGTGGCTGAACAGAAAGGAAATGATCAAGGGGCCCATATCAAGTCCATGCCGGCGTAATGGGATCCGAAGATTGAAGAGGCAGGTCACGATCGCCAGGTAACAAATGCATAGACTCTGGCGCTACAGACATGCATATGCACAGTCAACAAAGAAAAAGCTGTTACACTGCAATAGCAAAGTTGAAGTTTGAATTCCACTCTCTCAATTTTCTGGGATCCCTCCAAGTATGACATTTTGTATCAGCAGCCTGCACTATGCATTGACACTGGCATCAATAAGCCATATGGATATTGAGGTTCCACCTAGCTACCGGTATTTTAGATACATGTATCTCGTCACAAGTTGTCCTGCTTTGACAGTGTACAAATTCGTGGTGCTCGGCGCAAAATGCAAGCCATGTGTTGATTAATATGATTAGTTGGGAAGCTGCCTGGGCTGGGCTTAGTAGGCTGCAAGGCTGAGCTGGGCCGGTCGACCTCTGTGGGCACAGAAAGTGAAGGGGGTGGTGGAGTATCCCCTACAGCTGCCTCTAGTGCAACTCGGGTCCCCAAGCATCAAGAGCGCTGTAGGGTCCAGAGCCACGTCGGTCCCCGTTCAGTTTCGTGCCCATAGTTTCCTATCTGGATCGGAATCTAATTGGGAAACTCGATGTGTTCAACTTGGTAATGTAGACATATCGTCGATCACATCATCGTCGAGGTATGGGAGGCCACAAGCAGGTGTGCCCGTCAGGCTGCCAGGCTGCAACGCGCGCTGTGTACTTTTTCTTCTGCAGAGCAAGCTCGAAATCTGAAGCGTGGATTGTGCTGCTTGTAGTTATGGTATCGCTTGGAAGGAGTTGTCCATTGCGTCCAGTTCCTTAGCAGATGTGTGGGGTGTTAGTCATTCGCAGCCGAGTCATGAAAGCATCTGTACAGTCTCTTTACATGGAGGCCTGCAGATGTCCACAGGCTGGGCGGTGTGGATGCTGTAGTGGGTCTGTGTATCACTGTGGTGAGTGATCTGCGGCGCAGGCCATCACTGATCACGGTGATGGACTGGGTTTCACTGTGGGGCAGACTGCACAGCTCATGAGTTATGCAATATGTGTTGCTGCAGCTTGCTGCTCATATTGCACTGCCGCGCTTGTTGGCGTGTGCAGCTCAGCACTCCTGTTTAGCCCACACGCTGCGCAGCTTGACACCGGATGCACAGCGTGTGGGGTGATGCTATACTTGCATGTGTGCACTGCTGCAGGCAGGCATGGGTGAGCTGGCAGCTCCTTGCGCTTGAGTAGCTGTTATTCCATAAAAACATAAACAGGGTTTAGGGGCTTAGTGATGCAGCATGAGTGAAGATATTGACAATGAGACTGGATGCAGTTGTACAGCAATGCGGAGAGATGCAGATGTTTCGTCAGCACAGCAAAGGGTGATGTTCAGCTTGCTTTTTGCAGTCTCCAGCTCGCTCATCATGGATGATCATGTTGTGCTTGCTGCGATTGTTGGCATGTGCAGCTCGGTGCTCCTATTCAGCCATGTATCTGCTTTGGTCCTGCTGCATACGCTGTGCTGGCTGCCTACATGCTGGGTGAGGCGCATCACTTTTTGGAGTGATCTACAGTGAGGCCTGGAGTCCTGTGTGCTTGCTTGCGGCTCAGGCCATTGCCCCTCACAGTAATGCACTGGTGCCAATGTGGGCGGACTGCTCATGAGTGATGCAGTATGTGCTGCTGCAGCATGCACGTGTGCAGCTGCTGCTGATATTGCACTAGGCAGGGGCAGCTCAGTGCTCCTCTTCAGTCCACATGTTATGCTGGCTGCCGCAAGAGGATGCAGCAAACGTGTGCGCTGCTGCAGGCAGACACAAGTGAGCTGGCAGTGCTTTGCGCTTGGGTGACTGGGTTTTCTGGGCTCAGTGATGCAGCATGAGTGATGGGATCAACAGATCTGGCTGCAATTTTGCCTCTCTGTACCGCGATGGAAAAGCGTGCAGATACTTTTTCCAGCAAGGCATTGAGTGACCAGCAGCCTTTTTCTTTTGGTCTCCATCTCAGTGATCAATCCCAATGTTGTGGCACTTGCTGCCCCAGAAACCACAAAGCTTTGTTGTTGTCTTAAGATTTGTTGTTTTGATTTTGCTTCTGTTGCTGATGCTTTTGCAGCTGCTGCTGAGTGATTTGCAGCATGTTGCTGTCAGTTTCGTGATCGGGCCATCCAGGACGTGTTGTAAAGCAAGTCTTGATGTTTTGTGCTGATCGCTTATGCCTCAAGCCGAATCTGCATTTCAGTTCCTCCAGTACTTTAGCGGAAGTATTAGTCAGTGGTTGCTTAGTCATAAAACTACGTAAAGTGTATGCGGACAGACTTACGTGGAGACCTGCAGATGACGCTCGTGATGACTAAAAGGCATGCTTTGCGTACAAGTTTGTATAGGGGTCTGCGTGAGGTTGCCAAGAGCTGACTTCATTCCGTTCTAAAGTTTGTCATCTCCACGCCGGGCTGCGTGCAGCCAGTTTTGCGCGTGCGCTTGTTTCAGCAGGTTTGCAGAGATGCTATCTCAGGTATATACCGTCCTGGCATGCACAACCGACTGTGACGCTTCACGCCGTGTTGCCTGATCAAACGTGCAAGTCCAAGTGGTAGTGCATGCATCTGTCATTATGCGCAATCACTGGCGTGGTGTGCAAACTCGCGAGCCACCGCTTGCTAGATCTTAACGGGCTGCGCTGTGTTCAAAACGCTCAGCGGCGGAACCTTACTTGTTGCAGGTCAATGTTTGTATCTTCCTGGCAACAGCGTGTCTGCTAGGCAGAGCGGCGGCGTCGCCAGCAGAAGCCTCTTTTAACTTTACCTATGGCTACAGTCCGGCTGCTATCACAGTCAACACTGTCAACTACACCGACGAGAGCGGGACACCTTTGATGGTAAACATGCAATTCTGCGGCACTGCTCTCTGTCACGGGCGATGCACAGTGAATCACAGACATGATGCTGCTGCTTTGCTCAGCTACAGCAATCTACTGTGCTCCTTGCAGGGGTATCTCGCATATGACAATACAACAATGGTGCAGCGTCCAGCTGTTGTCATCATCCCTGACTATGATGGCATTGGTCCTTATGAGCTCTGGAGAGCCAATCTGCTCGCTCAACTCGGATATGCAGGTTTGCAATTTGCACTCAACCCCAGCAAGACAAGCTTGACCTATCTTCGCTTCCTGCTCAAGTGTGCGGCCCTATTTGCAGCAATGACTTCTTGCTGGTGTTCTGCAGCTTTTGTTGCAGACATCTATGGAGTTGCACAGGTTCAAGGGCCAGCCCTGACATCTGCACAGAGCTCGACGCTGGATGAGATGTATCTCATGGACCCTGAATTGCTCCTGAATAGAGTGGGTTCTGGCGTGGCCGAGGTACACATCTTTATGCATGTTGCATTTTTCACTTGGCATCAAACCTCTGAATGCAGCCTGACCGGAACAGGGTATTGGCATGCCTAGACCTCATTTTGCTGTATAGTGGATTGTGCCGTGCACCCATGTTAAACCCACATGCATGTCAAAACTTCTTGGCACAGACCATTGTGACTTCTGGCAAGATGCTGTCAGAGTACAGGGGCAGCTGCACAAAACGCGCCAAAACTTGACCTGATCTTCTAGGCTGCCGTTGCCCTATGCTTGCATGCTGTGTTATGCACTGAATGTAACATGCACCCTGTGTTCACGCTGCAACATATATCAGACACCTGTATGGTCTTCTGCATGCTGTGCTTCATATCAGACGGTCATGGCATTCGTTGGCCCCGACTGCAGGCTCAGATGCAAGCAGTGGTGATGACAAATGCGACTGTTGTCATTGGGTACTGCTTTGGTGCAGCAGCTATTCTTGATCTGGCAGCCAGCTGGCCAAACCCAATCACTGACAATGTTCTAGGTAAGCACGTATGCAATGCCACTTATGTGCACAACTGCTGGTCTCAGGTACACGCGTTATGAAGCTACATCTAGAAGCAGTGTATGTGCAGCAGGTGCAAGTCAACTATGACAGCCATCAGTGTGCACACACAAACAACATCCAACGCATTCACATGTGCGACACTGCTGAGCAATGCATGGTCTGGGGAAACAACAGCAGCTGCTTGTTACCAGTCACAGACAGTCATTTCCTACAAGCATACCAATGTCCAATCTTCAGAAAGGCAATTTTATTTGTGCAAGTGAGTAAATGGGTACCACACAATGCTTTCCATGAACAGATGCTGGTTTTGTTTCTGACTGATGCAAGGCATGCTACATGTGAGATTCTGCAGTGGCATCGAATGCAATCTAGACCTGGGCAGCTGCCTGGCTGAAGTCATCAACATGTAGGTGGTGTTGGCAGCGATGACACAATGCCACATGGTCACAAGGTCACAAGTAAATGTTATGCTGCAAGTGCAGGTGTGATGGCATTCCATGCAGCAGCACCGCCGTCAGCAGAAATCAACATGACAGTGGGCAACCCAATCCGCATTTCAGTGCAGCAGGGCTTTGATGACCCCAGCATTCCCCAGGCTGAGGCCCTCATGACACAGGTACAATAACACTGAGCCACATCCACCCCATTGACTTTCATCCCCTGAACAAAACAACACCACTTGTGATTTGGCATAGACAAAGGTGACAAGCACCCAGACACAGTCATAAACACAATATACGCATGTGATAACTCCAAAAGAGAAACAAGTTTCTTGAATGTTTTCCTTCGATACCCGAGCATCAAGTTTTGGCTACATGTGCATTGTGTCACACCTTGGGCTTATATACTTTGTGTGCTGTTGCCTTGCTGCTTTGGATCTGGCTGTTTTGCCAAAAGGCTGCAGCGTCAAGCCTGAATGTAGAGCAGCAGATGCCACGCAGCATCTGATGCTTTTACCAGTTACTCACCCATCAGCCCTCAGCAGCTGCTATGTCACAGAGGGTCTGCATATGCTCAGCATTGTGCAACTTACGTCCACCAAGCTGTCTGTTATGTGTGCTCAAACTTGTCATTTCCGTCCTCAGGAAATGTGGGAGAGTATGGGAGTGAAGTGGGAGTGGACCTGGTACTCACAGACAGTGCATGCTTACACTGAGCCGGATCTAGTGGGCGCCAATGCTGGCTCGGTAGGCCTGTCATCACTTCATTGCTTCCATGCTGCATATAACATCAGCTTTGCTTGTGCATGTGCCCAGCATTGGGCAAGCACTGCTGCTGTGTTATACAGTGCATTCTGCATGTGCACAAAATATTGGATGCATGCATCTTGTCATTGTTGTCCATAACACACAAGTATCTGGCCTTGCAATTCATGCCGCTACTGACTGTATCAGGTTGAGCTGATTACATGTGGCAACCATGAGGCGGTCCAGAGTAGGCAAATGTGCTTACCCTAAGACCTTGGTGATGCATCTACTCACCTGTCTTGCATGCTTGCAGACCATGGCATACAGCGCAACAGCAGATCAGCGCTCATGGCAAGCACTGAGGTTCTACTTGCTGGACCTCTTCAGCTATGTCACTCCCCAGAACCAATATGCTAACACCACTGTGTTCGATACCAGCAGCAGCTTTGCTTGATCAAGCTGGAACGTTGACCTCACAATGCCTCATGTTCATGGTTGAGAAATAAGCAGCTCACATACTGGCAGCCTCTCATCATGTTGACCTCTGGTTTTGTGATCCTCAGCATTTCTGTCACATTGCTGATGCATGAACAGGCTCAATAGTAACATGCATTGCTTACAGGCTGAGACAATAAGTGTTCTGATTGTGTCAACATCAGCTGTGCAGCTAGGTATTTATGTTTACGTGACTGTATAGGCATAGGTATATATAGCATGGTACAAATATTTGCAGGTTTAGCTCTAGCACATAAGGCACAAGCATTGATGGGTGCTCGTGTGTACCTTGTCTTGTTGCTGTTCATGCATATGCAGCTTGTATTGCTGCGGTACTGTTGTCCTGATGTATAACACTCTCGACGCTTGTAAATTGTGCCTTATGCAGAATCATGCCTTATTTGTCAGCCGTTGATTGTGTGAACATGCAGTTGGGTATGCACACTAGTGCTGCAGCTGCTGCATGTAAAGGCAGTCTGCGTGTCTAACAACAATGTCACCCTGCAGCAAGCTGTGGGCATGAAGTACTTGGCATATGCCACAGTGCCATCCAGTGACTGCTGTGAGGAGCTGACACGGTCAAGGTTTGCTTTGTCAGGCATGCCTGGGGATCTTCAAAAACAGCTGTTCAAAATCAACTCAGCTCCAAGCACTGACTCAGTGACGTCACCTGTACGTGTTAAAGTTCCTACAAAAAGCCAAGAAGGCATCCAGCAACATAGCAGCGTTCTGACTAGACATCTACATCTTCAGCAGATACAGCAAAATAAGGATTCTCAGCATGTGGTCGGAATTTCAAAGCAGTCAAAACATAAAACAACAGTGTTGCCAACTCACCAGCAGCATCACTCAACCAGATGTACTTATATGACATGGTACTTCGCAACAGGTATACAACAATCCTTGTGAAATAGATATAGCACACAACCAGCACATAGAACTGCCTGAACAGCTTCATCTTGACCAAGTTTCTGGCTGCCTTGCCATCTGTTTCAGCAGCTTCCTTCAAATGCTTTATAGACCAGACGATGGGAAACAGAATAGCACAGCAGCAAATGATATCGACAACATGGAACACATCTCGCCATGTAAACCAATTCCTGACAGCAGGACTATTCTCATCCAGTATCACGATTGCCACCTCAGCAAAGACTTGCAGGGGAATGACAAACAGCAGAATCCGCTTTTCATTGTCACCAAGCAGTGGCTTCATGTATGACCACCCAGTGCCGATGAGAATCACAACAGTGAAGAAGAGGACCCCTCGCATGAATGTGAAGATGTAGAATGCTATATTCCAGCCGTCTGGGTGTCCAGTGGTGCGTATGAGATGGAACATTCCAAACTGACTCAGCAGTGTCAGCGCCTTGAAGAAGACCAGCAGTATCATAAACACATGGATGCGGTGTGCATTCTTGCGCGTAACAACAACGACGCTAGCCCACATGACTCCAGCCACCACAAAGAGAATGAAGGCAGCCTGCATACAAACGCTTGAGAATATGTGATCTGATGCCACCAAGCCTGATTTGCATGCAACCCAGAATGTATCAGCTTTGACTGTCGCATAGGCATGAACTGTACATCTGTGGTGCATGTTGCCTGAGGACAAATGACTCATGACAGTATATGGCAGACAACAGCAGCAGTGTGAGCAGAAGCTGGCAATGATTATAGCAAGAGACAAGCAAAATAGCTGCTGCAAGATGGTGAAGGTCAGGCTGCCTTGTGGCTGCCCGATGCTGACATTGGAGGCTAAGGGTTGAACAAACTGTGACTAGCAGGGTGACTTTGTTGAAGCAAGAGCTAAAGGCGACAGACTCACCAGGTAGACAGATGGTATCATGTCTTCCCCTACTGACAGGTAGTCCCTCTGTCCATTGTGCATGTTGTACATAGCAACATTCAGGTTGAATGAGACCACAGATGGCTTCTGACAATTGGCAAAGAAGAGTGACCACTCGCCGCCAGTGTAGCCCGGTACCAGGTTTGCCATGGTGTCAGACAGTATGGTTGTGTTGTCCCCAGCCTTGCTGTTGTCCTCGACTTGCTTGAGGGTGAGGAGCTTGGTGACAGTCTCTGCCTGGAGCGCACAGGTGCCTTGTGCCAAATCGAGCTCCAGCTGAGCTTCTGCCTGCAGTAGGAAGTCATCTTGGTAACGTGAGGAGTAAGGCAAGCACAAGTCATGTTCTGTTGCTGACATCTGAACCAATAGGCAAGTCAACCTGCACCTCTGTGACTGCTTGTGTGGGGAGATCAGCTGTTGCCAAAAACGGTGAACACACGAGCAGCACAGCTCAGGCTTACTGCGTACAGTCTGGCTCACCTGAGACGATGTGATGAAAAAGCCCAGCAAGCTGAAGTCAACATTGCTGCGGTGTGACTCCAGGTTGCTGACTGTCAAGTCAAGATGACCCCCTGCTCCAAAGCCGAAAGGCTCAGCCAGCAAGATGATACCTCTGCCATCCCTCTCGATGGTGGACTCGCTGATTTTTGCATAAGCGGCGACCAGCAAAGTCAGCAAAGTCGTCCAGCTAAGTGCAAATTTTCGAAAGCCCATAGCCAAAGACTCCAGATCGTTCCCTACAACCTCTGGCCGGACAAAGCCATGACTGGCGAAGCAAGTGTGGACTGCCCTTTCGCTAGCGAGACCCTTCTGCAGGCTGACCCGTCTACACGATGTCCGACAGGAGCTCCTCGAGGCGAAACGGTCAACATTGCCAGCTCGACTTGAAAACATGCAACATGCAACATGCAGCATGGTGGCATAATGTTGTGACACATCTAGATTGTGTACATTCCAGCATTGGTTGGAAACCACATCTAAAGGACGTTTGATTGAACTTCATCTCTGCTGCCAGAGTCTGACGTATTTCAAGCAGGAGATGCACCACTGAAGGGGCCAAACGTCTAAACTGATTGCATGCACAGAGACAAAGCCTGGATTTGACGACAGTACTGGCATTTCTCTACCAACATTACAGTACATGCATTCACGTCTAGCATCCTGATCATTTGCATCTCATCGGATTCGTACCACTAGAAGAAAATACATTTCGTGCATAGCTGTGTGCTAGGTCAACCTAGCCTCGAAGCACTACCGCGGCACGCATACCACTGCTTGTCGCACCTCTACCTTGATTGCAGCAGCATCCTACCAGCAAAATGTGTACGAATACTGCGAGCTGCAGACAGCACGCGGCGTTCAAAGCTCATGCCCCACATGCCGCTGTCTGCAAGTGTGTAGCAAACAGGCTATCTTGCGCAAGACTACACCACTTACAGCAAGATCGCATGCGTCCGTTTCATTCGCAACCGTCGCATGCTAGATCATCTGACAGGAAGATCAGCAGCCGTGTGTTTGCGGGTACAATGGTAGGCCTATGCCTGCTGATCTTTAATTGCGTCACCTGTGCTGTAAAGTTGCTGAGCAGGCCCCCGTGGATGTGTTGCAGGATTCCGGTAACTGTGCTTTGGTCGTTGGCGCCACAGGCGGAGTTGGTCAAGTCTTGACCGGGAAGCTGCTAGATGTGTGTTGTGGCACCACCCTTGCTGCTGGGTCACAGGCCTGATTCATGTTGCTTGAC
>JAABUK010012847.1_pt1 | contig 10584 bp, 16 predicted proteins | sample 5559141 | NCBI WGS metagenome assembly JAABUK01 (sample SAMN10711869, study PRJNA513367) | rock metagenome | isolation source: Antarctica rocks | place: Antarctica: Victoria Land, Pudding Butte nord | collected 2016-01-03
TGGTGATGCAGGTTCGGGGCAAGGGCTTGCTGAATGCCATTGTGATGGAGCCCTATGATGGCATTGGTGCAAATGCTGTATGTGCAAAGCTCAAGGATGCTGGCCTTTTAGTGAGTTTCTGCTGTGCCTAACATCTGCCTCCAAGCATGCATCTGTTGTGCAAATGCAATCTGCAGTGGCTCAGATTTAAAGGCATGTGTTGAGCAGCTTAACGTTGACAGTAAGGGTCTGGTCAGGGTTTCTGCTATTTGCACATCAGAACGCATTTCATGTTGCATCCCAACCACTCACAAACTCATGTCGTCTTCTGATCAGGCTGCAGTACCAAGCTGCCATTGATTGTCATGTTTGTTCAGCTGTCTAATTATGATATTTGAGAATTGCCCAACATGCCCACTGTCTGCTTGTGCATATTTTGACGACCTGGCTGAGCTAGACGGGTCATAGGATCATTGAAAACAGCACTTGCCATCGTGCATATCCTTGGTAAATCAGATCTCAGATACACATTTATGAACAGGATGTACCAATTTGCAGAGCCTCCTACAATGCCTGGATCATAGAGATGTTGTGTCAGATACAGTGTGCAGTAATATGCATGTCAAGGACATCACACAGATGAGATGGGGAACACTATGCTGTGCAGGCCAAGTCTATTAGCTCTGGGCTGCCGCCTTAGGAGGTTCCTGTTATGATCGCTGAACAAGAGTTTCTTTTCTTTTTCCAGGCCAAGTCTACAGGGAGACATCATCCGACTGGCGCCGCCCCTGATCATCAACAGAGAACAGATTTTGGAATGTGCAGACATCATTCATACCACAATAGCCTCGTTTGATGCTTCCCTGACAGCAGATCACCCAGTGCAGGCAGCAGAGCTGTGTGTATATTGACTCGCTGGTCAGCACGTACTCTGAGGACTGTGGCGACTGGTGCCTGTGCCGTCTGTACAAGAATGGCAGACACAGGCATAATAACTGCTGCTGCCAGCCAGTACATTTGCAAACTGAACTATAAGTTGCATTTGCAAGTATAGGTGCAGATATGTCTCCATGTTTTCTGTCGAGTCCTGTGCTAGACTGGCTAGAATATGGGCTTGTTTGGGAGCAGTTCTCCAAGTGAAGAATGGTCATGCATATTTTTCAGCATACTGCCACAACCACCAGGACTAACGTTGCCCATCAAAGGTGTTCTGCTTGATAGGTTGGATCTCAAACACTCGTCCCCAAGGATGCACTGATCTGCAGAGCCCGGTGAAATGCTTGGATCACAAGTGTTTGATAAAGTTATCAGCTTGATCTGTCCAACGTGACAACAAAGTGAAGAAGATGCTTTAAATCATTCATCACTTCACCGTACAAGACCGATATCGGCCTGATTATATACATTTCTGGCAATGAGCGCACTGTTTACATGCTTACTAACTTACTTTCGTCTGCTGCAATTATTGTAACAAGTTAAAAAAAATTGCACACAAGGAGCACAGAACTGTCAGAAACTTGTGGGCTGATCCCAATTGCAGGTGCAGCAGGGCCAGGATTTTGCTGACTGTGTCCCAGTCATGACCACGCCGCAACAGCCAGCCCGACAAGCGCCTCCGTCTTGCTTCAGTAGGCAGACTCACTGTCATCTCAGCTTGCCTTCTGGCAGAACCCAGCAGCTGCTGGTCAACACGCTCTGCATGCAACATGCCAAAATCAGCCTAGACCATGCATTATCCCTGATTGGGTTAGAGAGATCTTTGCAATGACACGGGGCCGGCACAAGTCAAAAGTTTGCATATAATGGCATGGCAAGCCCAGCTCTGGGGCAAGTATGAGCTCAGTCACCAAACACGCTTTTGGGTAACTCTAATTTACTCACTGTTTTGCTCAGAACAACTGGCTGCATGGTTGAACTATTTGCAGGATGCCACGGCTGTCGCTTTTGTGGTCACCTCAGCATCATAGTTGCTGCCACAGATGATAAAGACTCTCTTACCTTCTGTGCCAAAGATGCTAGAGCTCTCATCATTGATATCTTCTACAGCGTCCATGTTGACTCTCATTCTGCCGCGAGTGCTCTCCCCAAACACGCTTTCTAAAGCAGCTTGGCAGTCGGGCCTGCTCACCCCCTTCCTGACCAGCTCCTGCACAACAATGCTTTCTAAAATTATTTTCGCGATTTTGCTCTCGGGCAACTTTTTAGTCATTTTCCTGCACAACAATGCTGGCTGAAGCTGACAACACAGATAGAATTTATTTCATTTCATTTAATGCATTACAGCCTGGGGTGCAGAGCCAGTTGTGACTCATCAGACGTCCTGGCTTGAAGGCATAGGTGCATGTGGTGTGAGACAACAGCAAGCTGCCGGGAGTTATGTTCAAAACAAGAGCCTAAGGCAGACGCTAAATCCATGTGTCACTCATCTACCTGCAAATCGTGCATTAGTGTGATGATGAAGCTTTGCAGAGTGCATCATATTTGGACGCATACCTACATCACCATCACAGATGTCATGCGGCAGACTGCTGCTGAAGCTTCAGCACTGCTGTACAGATTGTGGCTTGCATGTGCTGTCACCATGCATCACTAGTACTGCATCCTGTACAGCTTGCGAAGGAGATGCACAACAGAACACCAGGTCTGACTGCAGAACAGAACCCGCGCAGAACACACCCTGCTCATTTTCTGCTGACAGAACATAACATCAGAGGACTGCTGCTGCATCAGACTGGCAGCACACAAGCACAGCTGCATGCTTTTGCATGGCTTCGTCAGCCCTAGCTTATGCAAACTGAACTACAGGTCCACAGCATTGCACGGACTAAGGTGCACACAGATGCATTTTGCGGTGCACTGACCTGCTGAATGCGTGAAGGGGCCCAGCGTGACTGACGCCATTTGGAGCGTGTGTACACCTCAGCATAGTCAGCATCGCTTTGTAGTTCCTGCAACACCAAAGATTGGTATTTTGCAGACACTGGGCCGCGTTGCTGAAATAATGGCATTGTGAGTGTGTGTTCCAAAAGCCACAAGTTCAAGTTGATTGCAGCATTGGGCTTGCATGCACCTCAGCTATACACAAACTCATGAGGGCACACAGGGTCATGAGAATCCTGCATTTGCAACAGGGCTTTTGGGCTCCCCTGCACATCTTTGCAACTTCATACTGCCAATGCTGCATTACGCACAACATGGTGCATCGTCTGGTGACACATTGATCAATAGACGCCTGCAGGGACAAGCAATGTGCAGCAGATTGCTTACGTGGACATACCAGCTCTTTCAACCTGTCCAAAGCCTTGAGAATTGCACCTTCGCTGTACCCTTTGTCTTTCAGCTTAATTTCCAGTTCTTTCCTGGAATGTGGCCTCAGGGACAGCGAGCCAGCAGCAGAATTTTTGGCTGCTTCACACTCTCTGTCCTGCCTGGGACTGCAAGCGTACAACAGTTCGATAGGTCTTGTTCAATTCTACGAACCAAGCAGAAACACTAGGTGACAGCGAGCGTGACAAACCTAGGCTGTGGTTGGTCACTGTCAGAAGCCTGCACCTTGAACACGGAGTCGCAGCTCACGAAGCTTTGCCGTAGTCTAGCAGACTGCAGAGTGTGACGTAGTTGAACAAGTCGGGCAAGCGGTGGACTTTTGCGGCCAGTGATCACACAACCGACCACTGAAGCGTCGCACTGCCGTCCATCTGAGACCAAAAAGGGTTCGCTTATACGCGGAGAAACGCACGCAAGAAAGTGGGTTCCAACAGGGGCCTGAAGTTTGCTGTTGACTGGGAGAAATCTGGCGGACTGTTGTATATTGGCGAGCATGCACTCTGACAGTCTCTTCAAACCAGACGCACGCCAGCAACGAAGCATGCAGCAGCCAAGTGGCGCTAAGCTGATGGACTGTTTTGACTTACTTGACGCGAGTGATTCGGGCGCCCGGCTGCGACGTTGCCCGAGATGTAATGTTCTCGTAACGCCCGTCGTCCGGCAGTGCAGATGAGTCATCTTTCAAGCGTTACAAATCCCTGATTCCCAATGTGCGCAATGTAATGCGAGAGCTTGGACCCCGCCATGTACCTTATCACAACAAACATAACATGGAACATGCATAGTTCCAGACCTTGCAAGTCAATCGACCAAATGCAGCTGTACAAACATGTTTGATATTGAGTCAATGGAAGTGCCCGTTCATTGTTGGTCATACAAGCAAATCACAATGTTTTGCAGGCACAAATTCTGGTACCAACAGACGCCAATTGAGTACCAGGCTGGCAATGACTGATGCCACAGCATTTGAAGATGGGATTCCACAGACCTTGTAGAAGCCCAAACAGCCATTAGTCATTTGTCTTTGCTTGGCCACTGTCCACTCATAGCATTGATTCAAATCATGTATTGTCCTGGCATATCCCAAATGCAGCCTGTGAAATGGCACTGATCTGCTGTTTATTTGCAGATGCATTGTTCATTGTACATAATCTTGATGAGAAGATGCTCAATATCGTTTCAAAAGAATCATGGTTGAGATCAACACGGAACTTCTTGACATTGTAAAGCCCCCAGCCACCCATGTTGACTGTCTTATATGTCCATGGTGACCAGCTTAAACCCATGTTGTTGAATTGCGCAAGCAGCCATTGCCATGACTCCTTCTTGTTCGTCATGAACTCTCCAATGTACAATGGTGCACCTCTGTTGAGTTGAGTGCACAATCGCAGCTTTTCCTGCTTCTCCCAACAAACCTCGTTTGCTAGCAAGTCTTCACTCATGCAGGCATACTCATGCATTGAATACATGACATTCTGCCAGCGATCATCCCAGGAGACAGACTCCATGATGACAATGCGATCAGGGTCTCCAGCACGTACGGCTCCATATAAGGCATGGTGCAGCACGTTTGCAGGCGAACCATTTGGCTCATTGACTACATCAAAGCCTGCTATGGTGTTGTTGCCTTTGAAGTGTGATGCTATTGTATGCCATAGTGCAGCAGCATGAGCTTGGGATGGTTTAGCTTCATCAGCATATCGCGAAATGAGTTGGTAGTCCTTCTGCTGAGACTCCCAAATGTGGAGGTCCAAGATGACGTACAGGTGATGCACCCGAGCTTCATGCACAATCCAATCCAAACGCGAGAAATCCACGTTGCCGGCGGCATCTAGGATCCAAGACCCGTCAGCATGCTGCAAAGTTCTCCAACTAAAGGGGACACGGATCATGTTGAAGCCCAGCTCTTGAATCTTCGATACGTCGTGCGCAGTGATCCACTGAGATTCCCAGGTCTGCATGAGCACCTTCGCTTCTGATCCAAACCTGCGCTCGAGGGTCTCCCTGGCAAATCTTTGTCCGTTTATGCTGTCTGACAAGCCGCACATCCAGTTTTCTGTGACGAGCCAGCCACCTAGATTGATGCCACGCAGCATGACAAGCTCGTCTGAGGCGTTGCGCAGCTGGCGACCGTCACAACGTAAAGCTTGGTCAGATCGAGCTGCTGTGAAAGAGGTCATCGAACGTGTGCTTGGCACGCTGGCCAGCTCGAGAGGTTTGAGGTGTCGCACAGTCGGAGCGCAAGATGACTCAGTGACCATCCCGTTCATCCTCTTCTGCACTGCTGCCAGTGTCATCTGTCAGGCCTAGAGCATCGTCTCACAGAGTGTCTCCACCAGCAGCTGCATAGGCCTCTCTGGCCTCTGCTGGAATCACATCAGATATGGTGAGTATTGAAAACATTGGTCGCGCAGCCTCAAATGCGTCCTGCAACAGCACAGATGAGCTCAAGTTTTGTGGGCTGTGCATTTGCAAGCCGGTCTTGCAGATCTCACTGTGAAACCAACCAGACACTTCAGACACTTTTAAAATCAGACCCAATAATCAGATACTTCTACAATAAGATATTTCTAGAATGAGCAACAACAGATTACCACTGGATATTGCAGCAAACAGCATGAATCAGGTGACTGTGTGCCTAGCAGACACCAACTATGCACAAGTGTGGTCAGATATGCAACACAGTCAGTTGTTGCAACCCAGATGTTGATTGCACCTGCAACTCTGCGAGACTCAAATTGGGTCTCTGAAATGTGCCCTTGAACACCTGCAAAATATAACACACCTCAGGCGTGCGCTTAAGTTGCATTAGCCTGTCAAGACAGTTGTCAACAATTTTGAGCAGCTGGAAAGTCCTGCAAGACTGAACCTTAACGCATGCATAGCTACCAGCCACCATGTTATTGGAAAAAACCAGCTTTCCTCAGAGATAGAACTAGCAAACACACAGAAGAGGCAATAGTCAATCAACACCACAAAAAGGAAGCCTGAATTTCAAACTTGCAGGAAAAACATGGTGGGTACATACAGTGTGCATACCACAATCTAATGTGTCTGGCACAAATATGGATACAACGGTAGCTTTGACAAGAAGGACAAGACTGGTGGCAACTCACTCCCCATGCGTCGACCACGTCTTCAGGAGGACCAAGAGCCACCGAAACCACATGTTGCTCACCCAGCATTTGAATGGCAAACCTCCACCTGCTTGCAAACAGCAGCTCAAGCGGCAGCTGATCATGCATTGCTGCTGAACGTAAGTACACATACAGTCACAGCTGAGTCTGCTGTGTGCTTGCATGTGAGCAGATGAGTAGTGATGGCTTGCACTGGCTGTCATGGCAGCAGACATGGGACAATCTCGCTGTGGCATTAAGGGCACACTATTCAAAAGATGCAGGCAATTGAGCAAGCAGCACAAGCTGCATTCAGAGCAGCATCACCTCTTACATCACCCTCAGAAAACACAGCAGTGCAATCTTGAACATGCATGTCAGCATGTTACACATTTATCAATGACAGCAAAGTCATCATAACAGTTCTTGGAATGAACATCACTAGCCAGGCTGGACACCTGAGCAAGGGATTGCCGTCCACCTTGGCAGTTGCTGATTGACTGTTAGAGGGCAATGGAGCTGATGTTTGAAATTGCACTCTGCCTAAGTCAAATCCCAGTCCATCACCTCTCGCCTTCACAAAGGCCTGTCAATGACACACAAATGTCAAATGTTGTTGCACACTGAAAGGAAGTCTGCACTCACAAAGGGACATGACCAGGTTGTCAGAGGCACCTCCAATATGACGTGCATTATCGTACTCATGCAGATAAGCCGACATGCGGATGGTTTATATCTGTGCAAGAAAATCAATATATGTGTACCTCCTTCAGGGTCCAGTGCCTCTGAAACGCCTGCATTTGCTCAGCTTCACTTCCGGCAGCTTTGATGCAGGTCCACTGCAAGGTCATGGCAGACGCAGATGTTGGAAAATTGCGCTGGCAGACCTCGAGTCACTGAGTGTATGCATGCAAGACACAGCCAAAGGGCATTACCTCCTCAGTTGTGAACTGCTTGTCAAACGCACGAAACAACTCAGCGGGGGTTTGAGTCTTGGCTGACCTCGCTTCTGGAGGGGCTGCAACATCTATGCCACAGATACACATTGGCTCTGCTGCCAAGACAACATAGCCTCCCTGCATCGAATATCTTGAAGGTTGCAGACAACTTGCGCAGAAGCCATTTGCGACACTCAGCAGCAAGGTGTGCACTACCTCATGTGCAACATTGAAGTTGAAATTGGGAGCTTGAACGGGATGGCAGTGATTTGCACAGAAGGGCTTCCCACCCTTGGTTCGCTGTATGTTGATCTCAGCAAAAGGTACTGAGCACACGTCTCTGACACACTTGCGCTGTAGAAGCTTGCTTACAAGACATCGACGTTGGTCAGCTTCGAACTTATACCGTTGTACTTCAGCTCGAACCTCGGAGGACAGAAGTCTCAGCAAAAAGTTCCACTCCCTCTGCTCTGGGTGCCAATTGTCGACTTTCACAGCCCAGCGACACACTGCTGGCATCAACAAGACAGCAAAATTGCCAACCCGGTGCAGTGACGAAATTCAGGTCTTTCAGAAAAAGCTTAAAGGCCAGTATTGAGTGTACGGCATGCTTGGTTGACCGTTCAAAGATCAAGTTGTAATGCTTATACGCAGAACCAGTCGACTGCGATGGCAACTGAGATACATCGGAACCAAGGAAGTGGCTTGCAGCCAGACGTCCTCATCTGACTAGATCTGACAGCGCCTGTTTGTTCACAACGACGTTGTTATGTTAGGTCAGACTACACACTCACAGACAGAGTGTAGCCAACATCGATGTGCAGAGCTGCGCAGCGCGGCTGCCGTATCTGCAAGCTGCACGTTCCACTACTGCCCAAAGGGATGTGTTGTAGTGTACCTTCACTTTGAGTGACAGCAGCATGCACAATTAAGATTGGCCGTCACCTGTTGCAATATGTTCAAGAAAAACATCGCTGTCTTGCAAACGCGTCCACTGTCGGGCAAAGATGGCAAAAAGCTCCGCAAAGACCTTGAAAGGCTATACCCGAGTTTGTCCGATGAAGACCATAAGCGACTGTTTGCCAATAAGACAGATGTTAACCTGTTACGGCTCAGCAACAAGGCACAGGTGTATGCATGCATCGGTGGCAACCCTCTATTTTTTGACCCAACTGGCAGGGAAGACGTGCTGATTCCGACTGTCTATGCTCTATGGCTCTGTCCAAAGCTACTGAATACCCTATACACACATTCAGAAGTCTCCCCTAAGGCAAGCCTGTGCTGGAGGTGTCACCGGTCAGCCACACTCCAGTCACACCACCTTTCGAGCGCCTTCTCTGTTGCCCAACAGGTGTTGGGGGGAGCAGACCTCTTTCTGCAGGGCTTGATAGTGCCAGATCAGGGGCTTGGCTCATTTGCCTCTGGTGACCTCATGCTGGCATCAATACCACAGAACCAATTCCCCTTCGCGATTGGAGTGATGGAGGCCAGCAGTGCTGACATAAAAAAGAATGGCCTCAAGGGAAAGGGTCTCAAGCTTCTACATCACTATCCTGACATGCTGTGGGCCTTGGGCAATAAGTCAGTGCCTGATCCGTCATTCACACCAACCAGGGTCTTCCCTCAGGTACTGTCATGCATGTAGGTCTATATATACTTATTAGGGTTAAAGTAAAACTCTAAATCACCATTATGCATATCTCATTTGCCCACCCTCACAAACTCATTGCCGCCTGCAGATTTCATCCGATCACTCAGTGGAACAAGATTCAGCCTCAGAGTCGGCTGCCCAAACAGAAACAGATGCGCCTACAGCTGAAGTCAATGGGATGCACCTGGTCGACAACAAGGCCTCTCCTGATGCAACAACACCCCCCTCTTCATCTCCATCTGCAGCATCTCATGTGCCAGATGATGGTGCATCTGAGTCAGCTGCACCTGACAACATGGACAGCATCGTCGAGGGCCTGCTGATTGCTGGATTGCACACTCTGGATGATGATGATCTGCCCATGCAGACAAATGAATTCTATTCCAAAGCAGCACTAGGATGCAAGCCTGCAGGTACACAAAATCAGCCCTTCAGTGGGTCCTTACAACATTTCAACAGACCAGACGTCGCTTGCTCTGTCGACCGAAGTGTGTCTGCATCTTTCCACCGGCTTGCAAGCCGTCTTCATGATAGCTGGTGTTGCAGGCCTTGCTGTGGACATCAAGAAGAGTACATACAAGAACCTGGCAAAGCTGCTCAAAGCCTTTGAAAAGAAGGTATGCAGTCATTGGATTGGGCCAATACTACTGAGTCGAGCACTGCTAGCCTGCCCTCAAGGGCTGGACACCTGATTTTGCAGCAAGCAATGGGGCATGTGTCTAATGTGCGCATTCAGTCTGTGTGGTATGCAGCAGGGACTATGTTGCAGCAGTGTCTGCCTGTGTAGTCTGTGTAGTATCAAAGCCATAATGCTAGTGAACCCAATTTGCTTTGTCACCAGTTTCAATGCAAGCCTTTTACAAAGCCCACCTCTGCCTGCTGTTTTACAGGGCTTGTTTGGCACCAAGCAAGTCCACAAGCAGGACAGCCTGGTGTCCATCAACCGGCAGCATGATCTGTACACAGCGACCCTCAGCAGTTGGCTGTCTGCAACCAATCAGGCAAGCCTCTGCAAATCACACCTGAGAAGTAGCCCATTTAGCAGCCATGTAATTGCATCATAGTTACATGCAGTTCTTCAGCTAGCAGATTTACAATGGTCACGAATCGACCAGGCACTTTGGTGACTCAGCAAGTCAGAGGCTAGCTTCAGCCATGTTTTGACGGATGTCCTTGGTGTATTGTGACCAACACACAAGGTGTTTCTGCACCCAATGCAAATGCCTCTTATGTGTTGTAGCCTGCAAGCTGCACATCAGCCTGCACATTCCAGCAATAACTCAAAAGAAGACGTGGTGGTGCCAGGTATTGAGCAAAAGCAGGCTGCTGTTGATGTGGGTTAAGCTGTAGAGGGCAGCAAAGGTTTGCTGCCCTCTACAGCTCAAGCGTGCCCTCATTTGCATGCTGATGTTGTGGAGAGCTTTGTTGTCGACCAGAGAGTAGAGATTTGAGCTGCACATAGCATGTATGTTGGAGGCCATAGGGACACTCCCATGTGTGCGTGTCACTGTGTGAAGTCACACTGTTGATCCTGGTGCAGGGTGGGAGTGCTTCAGACAGGCAAAGCAAGGAT